>ERZ888423.1077-NODE-1077-length-25324-cov-9.185445_pt1 | contig 25324 bp, 27 predicted proteins | sample MGYA00520523_ERZ888423 | MGnify/ENA primary metagenome ERZ888423 (study PRJEB32303, sample SAMEA104408611) | aquatic metagenome | biome: Brackish water; feature: Pelagic; material: water | place: Baltic Sea | collected 2014-06-08T10:24:00 | depth 30,27 m ...
AGACAAGATCACATGGAGGATCAGATGACCATCTACGACCGCCCCTTCGGAAGATACTTAGAGGATTTTTTGCCAGGTGACATCTATCGGCATTGGCCGGGCAAGACCATCACCGAGGCCGATGATCACTTGTTTTGCATGATCACCATGAATCATCACCCGCTGCATACCAATGCTTGGTTTGCCGAGAACGAGACGGTGCATGGCAAGAACGTCGTGGTCGGAAACCTGGTCTACTCGCTGATTCTGGGCATGAGTGTGCCCGACGTTTCGGGCGCTGCAATTGCGAACCTCGAGGTTGAGACGCTGATGCACAAGAACCCCACCTTTCACGGAGACACGATCTACGCCGAGACACACGTGCTCGAAACTCGCGAATCCTCAAAGGGGGATCGTGGCATTGTCACGGTCGAGACAAAGGGCTTTAATCAGCACGGAGTTGAGGTTTGCTATTTCCGTCGTAAAGTCATGGTCTGGAAAGCCGAGTCAGCGCCTGTTCGCAAGCGCCCGTATGGCGACGGTATCTGGGAGGACTGAATGTGAGTGGAGTCGGGTCGGCTGAAGGCGGGTTCTCTTCTGCAGCAGGAACCTCGACTCGCCTTCGACCGGCTTTCGCTCGGGCTGCCATCGGTCGGCTGAAGGAACTTGTTCCCTCGGGCTCGGGCGCACCATCCACTCGCGTGCTGTCTATTGAATCTGGCTCCGGAGTTCTTGTGGGGCAACTGGCCCGCGCTGGGCTGAACTGTTGGGCTTTGGCCAGCCAACAGGCAGTTGCGGCGGAACTCAATCGTTCTTTGCCCCAGGTTCGAGTGACCTCTGCATCTTTGACTGCGCTGCCCATACGGAGCGGTGGGATTGATCTGCTGTGTATCGGTGCTGGACTTGAGCAGGCTCTCACCGAGAGTGCTCTTGCGGAAATCCGTCGGGTGCTTCGCTATGGGGCAACTTTGGTTCAGGTGATCAACCTGATGGATGGCAGCGTTGATTGGGTGCAGAACCTTGATGCGCTGACCTCGAGCGCTAGCAGCAGTTCGCAATGGCTTGAGTCGCCGGGGGAGTCTGCGTATTTCGCCGAACCCACAGTGGAGTTTTTTCCGAACTCGGTTCCTAGTTCGGTGAACCATGAACTGGATCGGCTACGTGCAGATCTGCATGCTGCAGCCATTGCCTCAGAGCTACAAGTTGCGGTGCTAGCTGAAGCCAAAGAACTCTTGACTTCTCAGGCTGATTCCTCTGGTGCAATCGAGCGCCCGCAGGACACAGCGCTGCGCTATTGGCGAGCTGTCTGAGGGTGGATACCAATCTGAGCGCGAATACCCGGCTGACAGGCGAACAGCGGCGAGTGTTGCTCTCCGCAGCGTCAGGTCTTCGTGACCTACCTTGGCGACGCACTCGAGACCCCTGGGCAGTGCTCGTGGCAGAAATCATGTTGCAACAGACCCAGGTTGCACGTGCCGAGCACAGGTGGGTGGCATTTCTGAAGCGGTTTCCAACCACTGCTGCATGCGCCGAAGCGCCGCTATCGGAGTTGCTAGAAGAATGGGCTGGTCTTGGTTACCCTCGTCGTGCGCGCAACCTGCAGTTGACAGCGATTCAGGTGGAGTCAAACGGCGGAGTCATTCCGAATCGACTCGAAGATCTGCTCACGCTTCCGGGCGTCGGACCGTATACGGCAAGAGCAGTGTTGGCCTTTGCCTTTGAACAAGATGCCGCAATTGTCGACACCAATCTGGGTCGGATTCTGGCGCGCCGTGCAGGTCGACCGCTTAGCCGGGCAGAGGCTCAGGCTCAGGCCGATGCTTGGCTACCAAGCGGGCAGAGTTGGGCATGGAACCAAGCCTTGTTAGACATCGGCGCGTTGCGCTGCCGGCCACAAGCTCCAGTCTGCACAGGATGCCCAGTCAGGCGAACATGCGCTTGGGCGCGGGCTTCTTGGCCTGCACCCGACCCGGCTGCGGGCTCAGCCGCAGTTTCGACCAGACAAGCCAAGTTTGAAGGCTCAGCTCGCCAAGCGCGGGGCCGACTGTTGCGCGCTGCGCAACAGGGGACAGTTGCGCCTTTGGGGCTGAGTGCTGCTGCTGGACTAGAAGGTCAAGCTAATGCACAAGCTCGCGCTCGAGCCGTTGCAGACTCGTTAGTCAGCGATGGTCTCTTAGAACGTGACGGCGCTGGCAACTGGGTTATTGCCGGAACAACTCCGAACCCCTAGGGGTCAGGCTTCGCTCATTGCATCGAGCATGTTCAGACGAGTGGCTCTGCGAGCAGGGAGGATGGACGCAACCACGCCCACAAGAATGCCAACTAGGAAGATCAAGCCAACGCGTGCCCAGTTGAAGGACAGGTCAATCGCTCCGTCCGCAATGCTCGAAATCACTACCCAGCTCAACAAAATGCCAGCACCCATTCCGACAAGTGTGCCGAGCAAACCGATTAGCACGGCTTCAAAGCGGACCATACGGCCGACTTGTTGGCGGGTCATGCCTAAGGCTCGCACCATGCCCAACTCACGGCGGCGCTCAAAGATCGACAGCGTCATGGTATTGACAATCCCGACCAGCGCGACGATCACGCTCATGGCAAGCAGGGCGTTTACTGCGGCGATCAGAAAATCAAAGATGGAGCCCACGATCTGACCAATAAAGTTTCCAGGTTGTACCTCGACGCCGGTGTAACCCTGCAGGACCTTCTCAAGGCGTTGGCCGACCGCATCAGCCTGCCCCGGCTCAGCCCTGACGAATACCCGAGTAACGGGCTTGTCGCCAACCACTGTTTTGAAGGTTTCGGGGTTCATGACATTTCCGACGAAACTTTCCAAACTGCCCTCGTATACGGCAACGACTGGCAGAATCAGGTCTTGGCCGCCCACGGTGCGCAGCGAGACAGAGTCGCCGAGTCCCGCTGATGCGACAGAACCCGGACTCGATAAGGCACCGCCACCGAAATTCGAGAAGTCGGGGATGGCAATTCCGCTGCCACTTGCTACGGCTTCGGCGGAGCCTGCAGTGACCTTCAGCCCCGCTGACTTGGTGAGCTGATCAAGGCTCGCGGCGGCAACAAAGGTGGACTGCCCGGTGGACTCAACGGCAACGGAACTCTTGACCGCTGCGATGTTGGTGACTCCTTCGGTCTTGTTGATGCTCGCTACCAGCTTTGGGTCGATTGCACCCTCAGAACTGATGATGAAATCGGGCGAGGATGCGCTGCTGAGTTGATCAACAAGCGCAGTCTTCATGGCCTCACCCGAGACCGTTACCAGTGTCACCAAGAAGAGTCCGATCACGAGGGCATTGGCCGTTGTAGCGGTGCGCTTTGGGTTGCGCACTGCGTTGTCAGCTGCGAGGCGCCCTGTCATTCCGAACAGGCCCATGACGGGCCGCACCAGAATTGCAAAGACTCGAGCCAACAGCGGTCCACCAATGAACAGCCCAATAAACAAAAAGAGTGCTCCGAAGGTCAGATAGAACCACTGCACTCCAACAAAGCGATTCGCGAGCAGTAGGGCGACCGAACCGAGCAGGAAGATGGCGCCGAACACGGCCCGAACTGGAGAGGAGCCCGAGTTGTCAATTGCCGAAGCTCGCATGGCCTCTACGGGTTTGGTGCGACCTGCACGGAAGGCGGGGACGATCACCGACAGCGTGGTGACGAGAACCCCGATGATCATGCAGAGCACCACGGTGTAGGTAGAGACCTTGACGCCAGCCCCAGGAATCTCCATGTCGAACTGCCGCAATAGCGTCTGAAGGCCGATGGCCAAAACTGCACCAGCCACAATCCCAAGCGCGCTGGCGATCACACCGATTGCCATTCCCTCAAAGATGAGCGATCGGCGAACTTGGGCGGGTGTTCCCCCGACTGCGCGGATGAGTGCGAGTTCGCGAAAGCGTTGGGTTACTACTACCGAGAAGGTGTTGAAAATGACGAAGGCGGCAACAAACATCGACAGATAGGCAAAGCCCTGCAGTACTGGCCGAAGAATACTGATAAATGCCGAGGCCGACTCTGCGGCATCCGATACAAACTGCTCCCCGGTTTGGATAGCTACAGAGGTCGGCAGCGCCTCTTCTAGCGCAGCTTGAACAGTGGCTGGGTCGCCGGAAGTGCGCAAGAGGACATCGCTAAATCCAGGCGTTCCTGCGTTGAGCACTTGCACTGCAGTCTCTTCAGAAAATGAGATTGTTCCACCGTCGTCGAGTGCGTCCTGGCGGCCAAAGGAGGAGATCCCAGAGACTTTGAACTGCTTGGTTCCTGCAGGCGTTTGAACCGAGACTGTGTCGCCCACCGAAACGCCAGCTTCGGTAGCAAGCTTGCGGTCAAGAACTACTTGGGCTGACCCTTTGGGTGCAGAGCCCTCATCCAAACTCAGCGGGTTGAGTTCTGAGTCTGCAATCCAAGATCGTCCTTGAGAACGCAGATTCACAGTCGTTCCATCTGCACGCAGGACGCGGGCATCTGCTTGAATCTCTCCCGCAGCAGCCTCTACGCCCGGTGTGCTTCGTGCAGTAGCGAGCGCGGAAGCCGGGACGGTGAGCTGAAAGTCCATTCCGCCGCTTTGGTCCGAGCCCGCAGTCGCGATGATCGCAAAGTCAACATTTTTGTACTGCTCCTCAACATCGCCAGTAAGGCCTGAACGCATGGCGTCGGTGAGCATCAACCCAGAGGCCAAAAATCCAATGCCAAGAATCACGGCAAGTGCAGTGGCGATGAGTCGAGTGAGATTTGCCCGAAGGCTCTTGAGTGCGTAGCTAAACATTGGTCAGTCCGCTCAGTCGCCAAGATTGCGCATGCGGTCCAAAATGGAATCTCGCGTGGGTGCCATGAGTTCATCCACGATGCGCCCATCAGCAAGAAACAGCACGCGGCTGGCATGAGAAGCGGCCACTGGATCATGGGTCACCATGACGACGGTTTGACCGAACTCCCTGACCGCATTTTCCATAAACGAAAGAATCTCTGCCGAGGACGTGGAGTCCAGATTTCCTGTTGGTTCATCGGCAAAAATGATTTCTGGCTGCTCCACAAGTGCCCGGGCCACGGCAACGCGCTGCTGCTGCCCTCCCGAAAGTTCTGAGGGCTTGTGATTCAGTCGATCCGCTAGGCCGACGGTACCCACCACATGAGCCATCCAGTCGGCATCAGGCTTGCGACCGGCAAGGTCAAGGGGGAAGGTGATGTTCTCTTGAGCAGTCAAGGTGGGCAACAGGTTGAACTGTTGAAAGATGAATCCCACTTTGTCTCGCCGCAGAAGGGTGAGCGCCTTTTCGCCCAACTTGGTGATGTCGACATCACCAATAAACGCTGTTCCGGCGGTGAGTCGGTCGAGGCCTGCAGCGCATTGCATCAGGGTGGACTTGCCCGAACCGGAAGGGCCCATGATTGCGGTGAACGCACCTTTTTCGAATCCAACAGTCACGTGATCCAACGCACGCACCTCGTTTTCGCCGCTGCCATAGATCTTGGCCGCGCCGTGAACCTGTGCCGCCCAGTTTGTTTGCACTGCGTTACTCACTTGCCCTCCGTTATTGGTTCCTGCGTTGCAGGACTCTTCAGCCACGCCAGACTAGGCGGGAGATTTCTTCCAGGTGATTTCTACGTTTTCGAATCCTGCAGCTTGTAGAAACGTAGTGAGCCATTCCTCGGTGTTTTGTCGGCCTTGTTCCACTAGGTCAGAAGTTTTTGCTGCCGCCTCTACCTTTTTTTCGGCAGCCTGATAGAGCGGTGCATCATCGGTGGGGTTGGCAGAGAAAAAGTCGTCAAAGCGGTCAACAATGCCGCGGTTTCTCGAGACAATCCGAGCGGAGGATTCATCAATATCGGCATCGCTTAGCGCGGGTTCGGGCAGGGTCAGGCGGATGGTATTGGTGGACTCGTCCACCTGAATTGCGCCCTCATCGAGTTCAGAAAAATTGACCGTGGCCCGTACCGTCCCGGTCACGAGGGCCGTGACTCGTTCGCCTTTCAGGAAGTCCGGCAAATATTTTGCGTCTGTCTCAAGGTCGACATCTTGAGTAAACGTGCCCTCGGCAGCGGTGAACTCTTCGAGCTTTCGGATTCGTTCCAGCACCGTCGGGCCAGAACGATCCACCGTCTCATCGCCGAAAGGGTTGACTACGTACAAGACGCCCACTACGAGCAGTCCAAGCAGACAGAGAGCGATCGTTCCTAAGAGCAGAGTCGTTGTGAGGCTGGTCTTTGCGCGCTGCTTCTGGAGGGTTCCCACCTTCATAAGCTACTGCTCGGGTCTGCAGGACCGGCGGTTTGACTTGTGATCACTATGGTGAAGCTCAGATTGGGGCGCATCCAGAGCACGGACGCCTACCCTGTGAACGTGGTGGCACAGGAACAGGTCAGTGAGGACTCAACTGGGGAGCAGTCTCCGGAGTCTCAGGAGTCTGAGCAGTCTGAACAGAATCTGCTGGATCGAACCATTGATCGCGTTGATGCTTGGCATCGAGGTGTGCCCGCCATTGCTGTCACCTTTGGCGTGGCAAAGAAGTTTGGTGACGATAAGGGTGGGCAGTTAGCAATGCTGCTTGCGTATAAGGGGTTCTTCTCACTGTTCCCGCTGATGCTGGCTTTTGTAAATGCGCTCGGATTGATCCTGCGCAACAACGAGGACCTGCAGAACAAGTTGATTGATTCGGTTCTCGGCAGTGTGCCAGTGATCGGTAACGAGATCTCTTCAGAAACTGGTTCGATCGGCGGCAGCGCTTTTGTGCTGATTGCATCGATTCTTGTCTCGATATGGGCGGGCCTTGGTCTACTCGACATGTTGCAGGAGTCGCTGAACACTATGTGGGAAGTACCCCAATTCGATCGCCCTCCTTGGCTGCTGCGCAGGTTGCGGGGTGTCCCAGGTGCGCTGCTAATTCTTGTATGCGCAGCACTCACGGGTGCTGGGCGCTGGTTGCTCGATGGAGAGGCCTCGGCTGCCCTGCGCTGGGTGCTCTCTGCTGGGTTGGCTGTGCTGGCAGGTGCCGTTGGCTACTTGGGGCTTCATGCCGTGCTGTGCGCAAGAAAGATCCCGCTTCGTAACCAACTCCCTGGGGCTCTAGCTACAGGGCTGGGCTGGTGGGCCTTGCAGTCATTGGGCGGCTACTACGTGACCAGAATTGTGACCCAGTCAAGCGACACCTATGGGGTGTTCGTGCTGGTGCTCGGGTTGTTGTCCTGGAGCTATCTGCTGGGCACGCTGTACTTATACAGCGTTGAACTCGCAGCAGTTCTCTATGACAGGCGCTGGCCTCGAAGCTTGTCGGGTAGAGACCTCACCGATCAGGATCAAGAAGCCTTTGAAGCACTGTCACATCGAGAGGTCAGGGTTCGCGGTACCCAGATGAAGATCGAGGTACCGCGTAACCCTGAGTAACTCAGTTCACTTTATTCAGAAAGCTCTGCCGTTCAGAAAGCTCTGCCCTGTGGACCCTGATACTCGGCCGACCCAAAGGCGAGAATGGGCATGAAGATGAATGGCAAGAAGACGAGTCCGATTGTGTAGCCGACTCCCTTACCAAACAGCTTGGCTAGCTCGTTCAACAGAATAATCACGAAAATGATCCCGATGCAGGGAATCAATGGCAGCAGTCCCCACCACCAGTCCTTGCCAGACTGCTTTGCAATCACGCAGTAGTTGAGAATAGGTATGATTCCGTACCAGCCGGGCTGTGTCATCTTGACGAAGACCTTCCAGACAGAAACCAGCATGAAGACGATGAAGGCGAGGTAGAAAATCATAAATACGATGCCGCCTGCGGCACCACCTGAGCTTGATTCCTGAGCTAATAGAGACAACATAATGAGTTACCTTTCGGTTGTGTAAAATATAAAACTTAGCCTAATCCTGAGACAATTCTTGGGATACTCGGGAGCTAGAAGGACGACCTACACGAATCTGGCCCGGTCTGCAGCAATCGCAGAAATTGCTGCGGCACGATTACTCCATTCGCCAACAACACTTGCCTTGCCCGGTTCGAGGTCTTTGTAGACTTTAAAGAACTGCTGGATTTCTGCGAGTTGATGCATTGGAACATCACCTACATCCTGCAAATAATCCCACCTTGGGTCACCGGAAGGAACGCAGAGTACCTTCAGGTCTCTGCCGGCCTCGTCGGTCATCTCGAGCACCGCAATAGGCCGGGCGCGAATATGGCACCCAGGAAAGGTTGCCTCTTCGAGGAGTACGAGTGCATCTAGCGGGTCGCCATCCTCAGCCAAGGTGTTTGGGAAGAACCCATACTCAGTGGGGTACACAGTGGTTGAGAAGAGGTGGCGATCCAGCCAGGCCTCTCCATGGTCGTGGTCGATCTCGTACTTGTTGCGCGACCCTTTCGGGATCTCAACAACAACCTCGTACCAGTCTGAGCCGTCTCCCTCTCGTTGGCCTTGGGGGGGTTCTTTGGTCATGTTCGTAGTACCTATCTGTGGTTGTGGCTATTTGTGATTCTGGATGCCTGTGGTTCTCACTTGTAGCGGCTGGGTTGATTCAAGAAGGGCTGCGAATGCCACGCATGCCAGACCAGGCCAGCTGAGAGAGTTGCTCGGCTAGTAGGTCTACCCCGGGTTCGCGCTGATGCGACAGCCAGTAGCGAGTAGCGGCTTCGGTCATGCCCACGATGCTGTGAGCTAGTAAGTAGCGATGCGTCACAGGCTCACCCTCGACCATGATCAAATCGGCGATGCTTTCGGCAATGGAGGTTTCTACCCCTAGAGCGAACGAGGCAAACTCGGGGTCCCTTCGGGCCCCTGCACCAAAGAGCACCTTGAACGAATCGGTGTGCTCGCTTGCATATCCAAAATAGGCCCTGAACCCATTCTCAATCTGCTGTCGCGGCCCGGCGGCCTCGGCGGTCGCTTTTGAGATGGTCTCTTGCAACTCCGCGCCGATCTCAGTCAGCAACTCAATAAACAACTCGCGCTTAGATGCAAAGTGCTGGTAGAGAACTGGCTTGGTAACTCCAGCGGCCTCTGCCACCTCGTTCATGGATGTGGCGTGATACCCATGTTCGGCAAACACCGACACTGCAGTGTGGAGAAGTTGTTCTCGGCGTTCGGCAGCAGGAAGTCTCATAGCAAGTTGCACAAGGTTACTCGCGCGTGGACGCTTGGGCTTCTGTTGCGCGAGCGGTCAGAGGCTCTGAGTCAGACCTAGAGTGCAGTGTCATGCAGCCTTTGGTCGAGTTAGCGATTACCTCTGAGCGTTGCTCCCCGTTTCGCCAAAGTTTTCTTGCAGACCCGATCGGCTCTGCTGGTGCCTACGATGCTTTTCTCTGCATCGAGGTTCCGCTGCCCTGGGAGCGAGATATCTCGCTACACGACACGTTCTTCTCGCTGAGCGAGCATGACGCTGCTGAAAGCTTGCAGACTGCTGAGCAACGTGCCAATAGGAAACCCTTTGCCAGCCTGACAGGCCCTGATGGTCGCAGATGGCGCCCACAAGGACTCGTTGCAGCCTCAGCGGGCTTGGCCGGTGCTGATGCAAACGGTGCTGGTCCAAACGGTGCTGATGCAAAAGCTGTGCGCGTCTTGGCCTTTGAGAAGCAGTCCATTCACTCTGACCCCTCCATTGCCTCTGCCCCCTCCGTCGCCGGGTCAGCACCTCAGGTTTTTCAGGTCGAAACAGCGGTCCCCTTTGATCGGCGCGAATGGCTGATCGAACCAGCACAGGTCGTGCCGTTAGCTCGGGCATTGCTGAATGCAGACGAACCTGCAATTGCAGCGTTTGTGCAGTACCAGGTGATGGTTGAGGCAGATGTGATTGACCTGCTGATCTGCACACACGGCAAACGTGATGTCTGCTGTGGTCAGGCGGGCATGGCTCTGTATTCCACCATCTCCTCCCAGCTTGGCGATCAGCTGGGAAAGGTCAGAGTGTGGCGGGCCTCGCATACCGGAGGACACCGCTTTGCACCCACAGCGCTGACCTTTCCGGACGGATACGCGTGGGCCTATTTGGACGACAGCACTACTGCCCAGATCTTGAACCGCTCCGCTCGAACATCCCCAGGTTCGCCACAAGATCTGACCACTGTGGGCGAGCACTGCCGCGGTGTGGCATCACTCTCTGCTGGCCCAGCGCAGGTTGCTGATCGCGCTGCGCTTTTGCATGCCGGTTGGGCTTGGGCCGCAACATCTCGAACAGTAGAAGTGGTTGCGTTTGATCGTCACTCTCTGGCAACCACGTTGGTAGTCACTGGTACTCCGGCGGATGGCCCAGCGCTGTCATTGCAGGTAGAGGTACAAGTGGAGCGGCATATTCCGCAAATCACATGTGGGGTCATTGAGAGCTGCGAATACGAAGTCGAAGCAGTCTGGAAGGTGGCCTCGGTTAGGCAGGTCTAGTGCGGGTGTTTAGTAACCGAACTTCTCGCCGCGATCCTCTGCGTCTGCAGCCTTAACCCCGTATCCGAACACAATCGCTGGTAGCAAAGTGACTGATCCCAGAACCATTGCGGCGATGATGACCGTCACGATCCACGATGGGAAGTCGGCAATAAAGGCGACTACAAAGAGCAGCATCGCTACACCAAAGCACGAGTACCCGATCTTGGATCCGAGCTCGCAGAGCTTACGGATACGGTCGCGTCGCTCGAGTACTGGGTCGCTCATGGAAGCCAACCTGCACCATCGAGGAGTTGATGGAGCGAATTGCGCATTCTCCCCAGGGAGAAGTTTTCGCTAGCAACACGCTCGTTATTGTCGAGCAGTGCAGAAACGCTAGGTGAGTCAGGTTCTGCGAGCGCTGCTGCGATTCCGTGACTGTCGGTTGGGTCGAACCAATCAAAACCAAAGGCTCGAAGTTCCTTGCCGACGGGGTAGTCACCCACGCTCACCGTTTTCCGGTAGAGCGCGGCCTCGATAGGTGGATTTCCAAACCCTTCCCAAGTAGATGGAAAGGCAATGTGATCCGCTGCAGCGTAGATGCCTTCAACGTCAGTCCATTCGTGATGAACCACCTTGCAGGCTGCTTCGCTGAAGAGCCGTTGTAGTTCCTCGCCGTAGCCTTCTTCGGCAGGACCCAGCAGCCAATAGGTGGCTCCAACTGCTTCAGCTAGGCGGATCGCTGCAGGAATGTTTTTGCGCTGAATGGCCCGCACAGGATGAGCAACGACCAGTTCCTCTGATCCAATCCCGACCGATCTCCGCACATCGCGTCGCAATTGCTCGGTCTCCCTGCGACTCCGACGGACAGGTGTAGGAAACCCGTTATAGATAATTGCTGCTGCAATTCCGCGATCCGCAAGCTCGTCTCGCAGGATTCGATTGATTGCAACATGACGCCAAGAGGGGTCGGTTGCCGGCAATTCAGTGACGTGTGCAAATCGCTCGCGATGCCAAGGGGGGTCGTGGTGGTGCAGCAGTGCTGGTCTGCCAGCAAGGACTCTTGCAGCGGCGCGAGAGGCTGTCAGATTCATGGGAATCGTCAGCAGATTCTCGACTACCACAAGGTCAGCATCTGCAAGGGCTTCGGTCAGCCTCTCGGTGAGCGCAGTCTCATCAACGCTGATAGGGGACTCGTCTGGAGCGGTCTCGGGAGCCTTCTCAGCTGCGTCCGAAAGCTCGAGTCCGGACACTGTTCTGTCTGCGTTGGCATCGCCGGCGACTGTAATGACCTCATAGCCAAACTCCTCGAATGCCTCCATCCAAGTGCGCGCAACTACAGAGACTCCGTCGGTCAGGCCGAATCGAAACGACAGGAATGCTGCACGTTTTGCCATGAGCGCAACAGGTTAGGGTCACAGAGATGCAGTTAGGGATTCGCGGATGATTTCGGAACAGGCATACGAGGTGCTCGCCGCTCAGTGGCGCGAGCCCGGCTTTACCTGCCCGAACAGCAAGACCTATCCGTGGCTCTGGCTTTGGGACTCGAGTTTTCATGCCATTGCTTGGGCTCACCTTGGTGACGCAGAGCGCGCAGTCACGGAACTCACCACAGCGCTATCCGCTCAGGACACGGACGGGTTCGTTCCACATGTTCTGTACCTAGATGGTTCGCAAGATCATGAAGCGTTCTGGGGTCGCCCGGACACATCATCGATTACACAACCGCCCATCTATGGCCTAGCCATTGCCGAACTCGCTCGCCTTGGAATTTCTCTACCGGCCGATCTTGTTGATCGAGCCACGGCTGGGCTCAACTTTTTATTCGAATCGCGCCGAAGAAGTCCTGCTGGTCTGATTGAAATTGTTCACCCTTGGGAATCGGGATGTGATCACAGCCCTCGGTGGGATGACCTGGTTCTGGGCCAGAGCGAATTTGATGAGGAAATCTGGTTTCGCCGAAAAGGGGAATTGTTGCAGGGGATTGAGCGCAAGGCTGGGGGAGCGCCAATTTGGAACGATCAGTTTGCTGTGGGGTCGGTCGCGTTCAGTGCGATAACAGCGTTTTGCGCACATGAGCTTGCAGGTGTGACTGGGGAGCAATCGCTCCTCGACCACGCTGCCGATGTTGCGGATGCATTGGCGATGCGTTGGGAACCAGGACTTCGCACCTGGGTTGATGACGGCCCAACGGCGAATGGTTCTGGTCGAGTGCGCACTGTTGAAGCGCTGCTTCCGCTGCTGACCCTGCCGATCCAAAGGGGCAACTCTGCTGGAGTGGCTGATTTGGCCGCCGCAGAACTTATGGATGCAGGGGCTTTCGCCGGACCATATGGTGCCCGGCAGGTTCACGTTGATGAACCGACGTACCTACCCACCACCTATTGGCGTGGGCCCAGTTGGCCACAGTTGAACTACTTGTTGTGGCTGGGTTTGCAGCGTGTGGGGAAGTTTGCCGAGGCAGCGCTGCTAGCAGAGTGCAGTCGAACTGGTGCACTGCAATCGGGGTGGGCTGAATATTGGGATGCCGATACTGCTACTGCCGGCGGCGCGGTACCTCAGTCCTGGACCACTTTGGCAGCGTGCATGGATGCTCCGAAGGCGTAGGCACTCGTGTAGCTGTCTGAAGTTGCGGCCTGGCCCAAGTTCCGGCTTCTTGAAGTATCTACAATGTAATGAGATGTACTGAAAGTATCTATACTTCTTGGAATGACAAGACAGTCCCGGAAGCAATCAGTCCAAAACCAAGCAGCCCAGAACTCAGCAGCCCCGCAAGGAGCAGCCCAGAACCCTGCAGCCCCGCAAGCAGCAGACCCATATGCGGCAGGCAAGTTGTATCTAGAATTTTGTGGGGAGGACCACACACTGAGTCCCGGCGAATCGCTCAGTTTTGGTCGAGCGGCAGACCTAGTCATTGACGAGAACCCTTACATGCACCGAGTCGTAGGTCGCTTTGTGCAGCGCGGCAATCACTGGTGCATCGAGAATCACAGCCGCGGTATCACCTTTACCATCAGGGAGTTGGCTGGCCTGAGTTCGGCGCTCGTTGGCCCCCAGTCAACTGCGGCACTTCTGCAAGGTGAGTTCACCTGCGGGTTCGTATCCGGCCCAACCCGCTACGAACTCTCTGGGGCACTTGAGGGGTTCGAGTGGGATACCGACCTGCTCGGCCAGGCTGGAGCACTTGGTACTCAAACAATGGATTGGGGTCGCGTTGACTTGAACGAGGACCAGCGCTTGTTGTTGCTCGCCATGTGCGAACAGCGCTTGCTGAATCCTCAAACGGAGCAAACTCAGCCTCCATCAAACCGTCAGGGTGCTGCGCGACTTGGCTGGTCACTCACCAAATTCAATCGAAAACTCGATCACCTATGCGAGAAATTGCATCGGGCAGGCATACCTAACGTGCATGGCGGACTCGGTGCCAACGCGATGGACCGGCGTGTGCACCTGATGGACCACGCTCTTCAGGTTGAACTCGTCAGCGTGAACGACTTGCACTTAATCGATCGGCAGCACCCTGCTGCCTAGCTCACGGGTGGGCAATCTGAACTGCTGTGGCTGCAGCTGGCGAGACCAGCCATCCTCGACCAGTACAGGGCAGAAGTTCCGATCGAACTTCTAGAGAGCAATGCAGCAGCGCCCCGTGATGATCTGGATCGACTCCCAGCAAAATGCCGGTCCTTGAGGAGCGAAGCTGAGCGATGAGATCGCTGTAGGACCGCAACAAGCTATCGACATCTCCACTGAGCACCAGCCTGACCGGATGGGATCGGCCCAGCTTCACTAGCTCGGCCAACTCGGCTTCAATCTGATCTCCATCCGGCAATTCCAACAAAGTGCACACGTCATCTACTGCAATCAGAGTCGGAGTTCCAGACTGGATTGAGCTTGCAGTTGCCCGAAGAAAGCTGCTGGCATCTGCTGCGCACAGCGGTTCTAGGAGGGCGGCGGACCATCGTGTTGAGTCATGTGCGGTACTGCCATGTGCAGCGAGCAAGAAGCTGGCGGGGCTTGATGGATTGGCTGGGCTGGCTTGGCTTGCTGGATAGGGATTGGGATTGCGATTGGGATGCAGTGCCAGGGCCAAGGTGTTGAGGGTCGAGGACTTGCCGCTTCGGGGTGGACCGGCAACGAGAGCGTGATGATGGGTGAGGTCAAGAATTGCTAGATCCATCTGTTCCGCCTCGAGTCCGCATGCAAGCAAGGTCCAAGGAGGCGAGGCGCTGTCGCCCGCCGATCCTTGATCTAGCTGATCTCCTTGGCCTCCCTGATCTCCTTTGCCTCCCTGATCTCCTTGGCTTGCGGTTTCCTGGGTGCCTGGTAGAGATGGCAGTTCTGAAAATCTGAGTCGCCGAGGCAGCGCGGCGATTTCTTCCGCAGTGCCGAGGTACCTGAGCGCAGCTTGCTGACTCAGGTCATCAGGTTGAGCCACTTGAACTTGGTGGCCTTGCAGCCAGCCACGGCCCGGTGGAGTCTCCTTGGCTGCAGATTCGGGTTCAAGGCCCAACATAAGAGCATCATCTTCTGTTGGACTCCGCAGGAAGATCTGACAGCCGAGCAGGGCCGCAAGCCTGGGTGGCACATCGGCTCGACGGTTGGCTGCAAGCAGAACGTGCAGACCAAGGGAACGTCCATCTCGAGCGATTCGGAGCAGCAGTTCCATGGCCTCGCCCCGATTGATTCGCTCATACAACTCCTCGAAGGCACCGAAGCCATCGATCAGCAGCAGGTGCGGACTGCGGCCTGTGTCAAGACTGCGGCCTGAGTCAAGACTGCGGCCTGGGCCAAAGACGCATGGACGGGATCGTGTCTGAAGCTCGCTTGTAAAGCGGCGCAGTAGTCGAAGGACCCGTTCTGAGTCCTCGACCGAGATGATTGCTCCCACTTGTGAAAACGCCTGCAGTGCTCCGAGCGCTGTTCCAGCATCTATTCCATAAATCTGTACGCGCCCCTGGAACTGAGTTATTGCAGCCATGGCGCCAGCCTGCAGCGCTGTACTTCGACCAGATCCACTCGCTCCGAGCAGGAGCAGGCCGCCATCTCGAGACAGATTCACCTCGAGCAGTTCACGACGCTGCTGATCGGGGCGATCAGTCCACCCAATTGCGAGTGCGTCTCCGCTGCTCTGCACTTGGGACAGCTTGAGATGCTCAGGTAACGCCTCAAGCCAAGGAGGCCGTGGGCGCCCAAGTTGCTCGGCGGCAGCAGCACTGATGGCGGAACTCACGGCTAAATCCAATTCCGTTGGTGACGCAACTGCAGTAGCGAACGAGTTGCGAGGCGGGGGGTCACCGAGCGGACGAGAATGCACGCGAGAGGCAGGTGAGCCAGAGGAACCGCTGTATGCCAACTGCACTGCGGCGCACTGCCCGGGTCCGCTGCGCAGGATTGCCCTGCCCGGAACCTCACGCGGGAGCAGCGCAGCCTCGGCGATTTCAACCACATCGCGGCTGTCGTCCTCATCTGCAACTCGCAGAGCAATCCGCAAACCCGTATTTGCTCGAATCGCGTCAGTGATGACCCCCGCTGGGCGCTGAGTCGCAAGCACTAGGTGCATACCGAGGCTGCGTCCACGTTGAGAGAGGTCCACCAGACCGTCAACAAACTCGGGGAGTTCGCGGGCCAAGGTTGCGAATTCGTCCACGACCACGATGAGCGCAGGCGGAACTTCGGCAGAGCAGTTCTTGGGGGTTTCAGTTATCTCAGAGATTTCTAATCGAGCTAGCTGGGCTTCTCTGTAGTGCAGTTCTGCTCGCAGCGATACAAGCGCCCGCTTGGCGAGTTGTGGGGACAGGTCCGTAATCAGGCCTACCGTGTGTGGGAGGAAGGTGAGGGTGCGAAATGCTGCGCCACCCTTGTAGTCAACTAACAAGAAGCTGAGTCGTTTTGGGCTGTGATGCAGCGCCATCGAGGCGACCAAACTGCGCAGAAGTTCGCTCTTGCCCGAGCCAGTGGTACCAGCAATAAGTGCGTGCGGGCCATCGGTGCGCAGGTCAAGGTGAAGGACCCCATTCGCTACCTTCCCGAGCGGTGCGGCCAGACTCGATGAGTCGGCAGAGAGCGCCCATTGGGCGATGACCGCCCGGGGATCGAGCAGCATCTCTTGATTGGCGAGCACCTCGTGCAAGTTCACCTGAGCTGGCAAATGAGAGGTGGGCAGGCGCTGAGGAAGAGGTGACTCGCCTTCAGAGCCGGAGCTGCTGCTCAGGACAACAGAGGACTGCTCGGCCTGCAAAGGTGCCAAGCTTCGAGCGAGTGGAACTGCCTCATCCTCGGTGAGATCCTCAAGGCATAAGTTCAGCACTCGGTGCTCCTCGGAGTCTTCTAACGCCGGGTCATCGCGAGGAACCGAATGAAGAATCAGCCGATGTTGCTGGCCCAGTTCGACGATGGCCTGCAACTCTGGCGGAAGTCCCGCTCTGCGTGCACTCAGCCAGAGCACCCGAGTAGTGGCTCTACCGTGATGCTCAATGGCCGCTTGGACTAGGTCATCATCAGTCCCGTCGATCACTAAGAGGGTTCTCGCACTGCCTCCATGAACGCGACAGTGAGGTAGCCAAGCGCACCACCTCCAGATATCAAGTCGGTCCTGCTGAGCAAGAACACAAATCTCTAGCTCCTCCGGGGGAAGTGCCACTGCCAACTGCAGCAGCAAACTCCGTGCAAGGGCTGTTGCGAGTTCATCGCGACCGACGATTCCGATCCCGCCTGTCTGATCAAGGTCAATAATGCTGGGGAGTTTGGCAAGCGCGTACTGCTTTGCCGTTAGCAAGAGCTCTTCGCGCAGATCTCGTCTGCCTTGAGTGGGTATTTGAAGCTTCACTTGAGGGGTGATCTGAGCCGTCCCGAGCCGAACCCGAAGCGGCAGGGACTGAGCAGCGTTGAAGCTGCGAGTCCAGAGCTGATCGGAGCGCTCGCTGAGGATCTTTCCCAAGGAGTGCGAGGAGGGAATCTGCTGATCAAGTCGAGCAGACTCCTGCTGGTGGAGCTGTGAGATCCTGTTGTCGGCCTCGGCGAGATCGGACCGAAACTCGGCCACGCGAAACTTTTGCTCGGCGCGTGATTCGCGGCGCGCCTCAAGGCCTGAGGCAAGGACAAACACAAAACTAAACAGTACGAACAGCGCAGAAGCCAACGACTTCGTTGCCATCCACAGAGCGGCTCCCATCAACAGCGGAACCATCGCCGACAACACGGGAAAGCCCGGAAGGCGCTGCTGCGCTGGAGGAGTTGGAAGGCTCACCGTGTGTGCAGGCTCCAAGATGCGGGCCGAACTAGTGATCTTGTGCTTTTCAGTTGGCCCAGGAAGCAGAGGCGGTCGAAGGTGACCAGTGATCTGGAGCAGGCTGAGCTGCCCCTTGATGTTGAGGAGGTCTCCGGAACTCAGCCGCGAGCTTCCTAAGATCTGCGCACCGTTGACTGCAGGGGTTACTGCTCCAGTTGCGCGGATCTCGACTCGCTCGGCCACCTCGATGGTGGCGCCCTGAACTTGGTTCAAGCCGTAGCTGAGCTGCAAGTTGACTTCAGCGCTGCCGCTTGGACTCCGAAGGTAGACCGGCGCAAGCTTGGTTGGGTGCGGAGTAGCAACTGCGCAATCTTCTGGACTCCCACTTGTGTTCCTTGTCTCGTGGGTGCCAAGTCCTGCCTGTGTGGTCAGGTGAATCGTGTCGCCAGCTCGCGGTCCGCTAGTTGAGATCAAGTCTGAGCGAACAAACTTTGAACCACTGCGATGTTCGGAGAGAGCACCCGTCGAGATTGTTTGTCCCGCTGCTGCACCGAAGCGTTCGGCGAGATGATCGGCTAGCTCACCGATGTGCGCATCGGGAGCTAGCTCAATCATCAAGTCGAAGAAGGTGCCCGTGCCGTCATCCATGCGAAGGGGGAGCTGAACAACGGCACCGGCAGAACTCATCCCTGACTGGCTTGGGTTTGCTGGGCCACGTTGGCAGCCACTTTTTTGGCAGCTTCTTCTAGGGCCGTTGAAACACGTTCGAGTTGGGATTTGTGGGTGCCGTCCCACTCGGAGCGAAACCGATCTGAGTCGGTTCCTTTCCACCAGGCGGCCTTCAGCTGTCCGTCCAGCTGCCGGGCCAAGGTTCTAATGGTGCTGGCCTCACGCTGCAGAGACTTCTGCAACGCTGTCATCTGCTCTGGGTCTAGTCCGAGCTGTGCCATGTGGGTTTCCTCCTGATGAGTGCCGGAGTGTTCCGGTCCTCATCAGGGAACATCCTCAGAGCGGATTTGTCAGCGGGGATCTGAACCCGGTCTCTTCACCAGCTTGGACTCGGGAGGGACAACCCGCCGAGAAGGATGAAGTCCCGGTCCACGCCTCGGTGCGGGACCTCGCCCAAGAGCATCTAGCGCGCTGCGGTAATCGTTCGGAGCGTTACGCATGCCCGAACGGGGGCTACCTCCGCCCACCTGATACTGACGCAGCACGCTTGCTGTTACCAACGTGATGCCTACCAAAATGAGCAGGTCACCTATGGAGATCACATGGCCCCAGGGCAAGGGAATGACGTCACCAAGAAACCCAAACAGAGCGCCATCGGCTAGCTCTCGGCCGCCGGTCAGCGTGACCTCTGGCAGTTGTTTACTCGTCAGGATTCCTGCGGAAACCAGTGCAGATCCACTCACCGGAGTGGCCCAATTGATCAGCGTGACAAAAAGATTTAGTCCGAGCCCGGCAACGACGAGCACCATGCCACCAGTGCGCAGATTGACGATGGCAAACCCCAGAATCGCAGCGGTAGCAAGAATCAGTAGCAGCGCACCAAAGAAACCCCCGATGCCGAAGAGGTCAAGTAGCAGCGATACACCAATGCCGCCGAGAAGGGCCTGCCAGTAAAGCGGACGCCAGGTCATCATGTTCTCGAGGCTTCCGCCCCAATACAACCCGAGGCCTACCCCGATGCCGATTGCCAGAAGTGTGGGAAGAAGTGCCACGACTCAAGGCTAGTTGAGCAGTAGTTCAGGCTGCGGTTCTAGAACTCGATTCCTAGCTAGGAATGAATCGCTCGTCCAGTGGCGGGAATGCGCTAAACACTTGGCCATGGCAAATTTCTGGCTACTCCTTCATGTGCTCTCTGCGGTTATTGCCTTTGGTGCGTATTTTGCTGCACCCATGGTGACTCGCTCCGTTGCTGGTCTTGACGCCGATGCGGCAGCAAACACAGGGTTTGCCAAGGTAGCCATGTATATCCAGGCCCCGGCACTGCTCGTCTTGTTGATTACTGGAATCCTGAACGCCTACGAGCTGCGACCCGACGTATTCAAAGAGACTTGGATCTCGATTGCATTCACACTGTGGCTCATCATGGCAGTCGTCATGTTCTTTCTAATTCGCGCTCAGAAGGCCGGAGCGAAATCAGCCCAAGCGCTGACCGGCGTGATGCACCTTCTGTTGATTGTTGCCCTGTGGGCCATGATCTTTCAGCCGGGAGCGCCTGGGTGAGCTTGAGCTATCACTGCGAGCAACGCGTTGCTCGCATCACAATCTCTCGACCTGAGCGACGGAACGCGCTCAACCACGAGGCACTCGATCAACTACATCAAGCAGTCATTCGGGCCAGGGCTGAGCAGGAGCAGGGCCTTGTGCGTGTGCTGATCCTCACAGGATCCGAAGACCAGTTCTGCAGCGGGGCTGACCTGAAAGAGCTTGAGGATCTGGAGTTCACACGGGCGCTGCGGCTCATGCTCGATGACCTTGCGGGCCTAGAGATTCCGACCCTCGCTGCGATTTCTGGGGCATGTATGGGGCTCGGGATGCAACTGGCGCTCTCTTGCGATCTGCGCGTCGCCACTTCCGAGGCCATGTTTGCAGTGCCAGTTGCAAAGCTGGGCCTGATGGTTGACCACTGGACCGTGCAGCGACTCGTAGCCATTGCTGGGCACTCAACCGCTCGCTGGATGATGCTGACTGCTCAGCCCATTACGGCTCAACGTGCCTACCAAGTTGGCCTGATTCAAGACCTTGTCGCCGATACGTTCCAGGCTGAGTCTGCGCCGTCACCCGGGGAAGCAGTGCTGGCCTCGGCCGAGGACCTTGCTAAGCAGATCGCACAGCTAGCACCCCTTGCTCTGTCTGGATCAAAGCTCGGACTGGACCTGCTTGAGCGGCCTGCATTAGGCACCGACTCAGATGGCGAGTACCTGGCAGCGTTTCATGCGGCTTGGGCTTCCGATGACCTCGTCGAGGGGCGATCCGCCTTTGGGGCGCGACGCAAGCCTGAGTTCAAAGGCCGCTGAACGGCTGACTCACTGGGCGCTCCCGCTCACTTACTGGGCGCTCCCGCTCACTTACTGGGCGCTCCCGCTCACTCACTGGGCGCTCCCGCGCTGTGTTCCAGAGAGCTGCTCGCCGCTTTCTGAGTACACCGTGCAGATCACTTTGCGGTCGGCTCGAGCCCAAGATTCTTCTGATGGCCACCAAGCACGGATGTCGAGCTCCGACAGGGTCCATCTGACGCCCACAAAGGTCTCAAATTGATCGAAGCAGGACTGCTCCGAGAAATTCTGCACCGTGGCCGTCCCTGGGTACGAGGTTCCCCGACCGGCGCCGGGACCCAAGTAATCAGTAATCCAGTAGGCCTCGTAGTCGTGAGGGTCAGCACAATCAAGGAGCCACACGGCAGAATCCTCTGCAGGAGAGTCGGTGATCTCTTCAAAGCAGTCCCCAACTTCTAGGTCCCGAAAGCCTTCAAGCGTCGCTCCCGGTGGCGGCCCCGGAGTAGCGGTAGTCACCGTCTGCGGGCTGGCCTCTAGCGAGGTTGCACTGGCCTTAGATGAATCATCGTCTTTGTTGCTCGATCCACCACATGCAACGAGCAGCAGCGAGGCTGCTACCACTGCCACCGCTGCTACTGCTATTACCGAACTGGCCAGCCGCTGCGGCTTATGAGAGCGCTGGCCGAAACCCCCCGAAGAACGCCTCATAGCGATGGCATATAGCGGTCTGTGTAGACGTAGGCGTACCAGATCAGGACCAGAATCGCAGGGGTGGCCAGCACATAGATTGGCCAGCGGCGCACGAACTTTCCGAGTATCCAAGCAAGCAGGGCAACAGCGGCGGCTGCTGCACCAAAGAACAATGCAGTTTGCAGCGCCTTTGAGTCTCCTGCCTGGCCCTCATCAAATTGAGCAGAGGCTTTTGCCGGAGTGGCTGTTTCGCTGGGTGGGGCGACTACAACCGCAGCGGCCGCTGGGGGAGTCTTGAGTACACCGTGCACAATGATTCGTTGTTTTGCCGAGTACTTCGGGTGACATGCAGTCAGCGTGATGCGGTTATCACCCATGTTGGCAAGAACTTCAACCTGCGCCGGGCTGACTGTGTACCAGGCTTGCGTGGCTTGGCCAGGGGCAGGAATAACGACGTAGGTGAACTCGCCTTGAGGTGTAGCTACTTGGATCTCATCTCCCACAACGAGTTCATCAATGCGGTTGAAGGGGGCACCATAGGTGGTGCGATGCCCCGCAATCGCCGAGTTTCCGGCCTGACCTGGCAATGGAGTCCCAGGGTAATGGCCGGGGCCCTTCTTGAGATCAGGTTTGGAAACGCCCTCTACAATCACGCGCTGCAAACCGATCTTTGCAATCGTGATCACACCTACTGGGTCACCCTCTGGCGGAGGTGCTGTTGCAGGAGCGGTAGCTGCGTTAACGCTGGCCAGTTCCTCGGCAAGTTGCTTGATTACAACAGGGCCAGCCGTGGTCTCTACGTCAGACTCACTAGCTAGCGTTCTGGTGAGTTCGGCTTGTGCATTCGACTGGGACAAGGCAGTTCCCCAGAGCTGATAGCCCACGAATCCGAGGACCAAGAGACCCGCAACAATCAGCGTCTTTCCTATAACGCCAAGAATCCTTCCGAACATCCTTTCAAACTATCGGGAATGCGGGTAATGCCTGTGCTTGGCCCGGTCCACTCAAGAAGAACTAGCTTATAAATGCTGTGTCGGCCATTGTCCACCTCCGTTCCGCCGTCGCACTTATCGGCCGATTTCCTGCTCTCGCTGGAGTGGATCTTGACGTGCACGCCGGAGAGATCCTTTTGCTTCGCGGGCCGAATGGCGCCGGAAAGACCACGCTGCTGGGGGTCTGTGCTGGACTGATCGGACTCAGTACCGGTGAGGCTGTAGTTCTTGGCGAGGACCTCACCAAGAACCGCCGTGCCGTTCGTCGCCGTGTCGGGCTGTTGGGGCATGACTCGTTTTTGTATCAAGACCTGTCTGTGGTCGAAAACCTTGATTTCTGGTCTCGTGCCGCTGCTGCAACCGTGGCTGACGGGCGAGCGGCCCTTGATCGCCTCGGGGTTGCTTCACGTCTGTTTGAGCTTCCAGTTCACTCCCTGTCTGCCGGGCAACGCCGCAGAGTCTCGTTTGCGGCAATGATCTGTCGCAGACCAGAGCTCTGGCTGCTCGATGAGCCACATGCAGGCCTTGACAGTGCAGGTCGTGACCTTGTTGATGGTCTCATGTCGGAGGCAGCTACTAGCGGTGCCACCGTGCTGTTTGCATCCCATGAACTCGACAGGGCGGAGCATGTTGCGCACCGCTCGGTCACGATCAGCGGGGGAGTCATCCTTGATGAGACTCCACCGAGCACTGAAACCCGAGCTGAACTATGAGTCAGCCGGGAGGGGTTCTTGGTGATGCGTTGTTAGTTGCGCGTAAAGACCTGTTGTTAGAGCGGCGGGCCAAGATTGGTATCGGCCAAGTCTTACCTTTTGCCATTTTGGTACTGCTGCTATTCGCCTTCGCACTTGATCCCGACCGAGGAATACTGAAGCTCGCCACTCCTGGGCTTTTTTGGGTGACGGTGCTGTTCTCGGCGGTGCTCACGTTGCAACGAAGCTTTGCCCTCGAGGCCGAAGATGGAATCTTGGAGGCCCTCCGTCTGTCCGGAATGTCACCAGCGGGTATCTATCTGGGAAAAGTCACAGCTTTGACCATCGAGTTGCTGTTGCTCGAAGCGGTGCTCGTTCTTGGCGTAGCGGTGCTCTACGACACCAAATTTTTAGGGATTCCTCTGCTGTTCGCCATTGCCCTTCTAGCGACATTGGGCATTGCCGGAGCAGGAGCTGTCTATGGCGCACTTGCCGCTCGGCTCCGAAGCCGAGAGACTTTGCTTCCGTTACTCCTACTTCCGTTGCTTGCACCGGTGCTGATTGCCGCAACGCGCGGATGTGAAGTCAGTCTGGAGCGCGAAGCTATGTCTGGTTGGCCATGGGCTGCGCTGCTCGGAATCTTTGCCCTGGTGTACCTCACCCTTGGTTCATTCTTATTTCGTCCCCTTCTGGAGGATGCATGACGACAACAAAAATTCAGTCCGCTTCCACCGTGTCACCTGCTCCAACAGGAACCGGTTCTCGAGGAACCAAAGTGCTCGGCGGCTTCGCGCTTGTGTTCTTGGCTATTGCGGTGGTCTACGGACTCTTCATTAGCCCGCCTGACGCGCAGCTCGGAAACACGATCAGGATTATCTATATGCATGTGCCCACGGTGATGGCTGCCTACTTGGCGTTCATCATCACTGCAGTCTCTTCGGGCATGTACCTCTGGAAGCGAACAGAGTTCTGGGACCTGCTGGGCTCATCGGCTGCAGAGATTGGCGTCTTGTTCTTTGCCGTGACCATTGTGGACGGAGCGCTCTGGGGCAAGGTCACCTGGGGTGTGTTCTGGCGCTGGGAACCGCGTCTGACCACTTCGGCCGTACTGCTGATTATGTACATCGGCTATCTGGCCGTTCGGGCGATACCTGCTGATCCGAGAACGCGAGCAACCCGCTGCGCAATTATTGGCATCGTGGCCATTGTCAATGTTCCCATTGTCCACAAAGCAGTGGATTGGTGGAGGGGGCTACACCAGGGCAAGACCGTATTAGGAACCATCGACCCAGAGATGGGCGGCACTCAACTCTTTGCCATGTACTCATCTCTGATTGCTGGGCTGCTGGTATGCGTGTGGCTTCTGATTCATCGGTTCCGGGCGGGATTCCTAGCCGAACGAGCTAGCGACCTTGGCCTAGATCAAGCCCTAGAGGAACGCCGACTCGAAAGCAGCCCAGCTACAGGAGAAGACGCATGAACAGCAGCAATCTGACCGAAACGCTCTGCATTGTCGGCGCATGGCTCGTCACCTTCGGTGCTGTTGGGGCCTATGGTGCAGCGGTGATACTGCGTGGCCGTCGACTGTCCAAGATTGTGCCGCCGGAGCAGCGTCGATGGATGTAGACCCCTCCGTTCCAGACCCATCGCTACTCGACGATGAGGAATCCCCAGACGCAGCCACGCCAGCTCTTGACGTCACACCTCGACGCGCTCCCGCTACCCCCGCCTCAGGCTCCAAAAGCTTGCGTTCCTATGCTGCGGTAGGAGTAGTTGTGGTGCTCATAGCAGGCATGGGCCTCGTGCTCTTCAAAGGACTCAATAACGCAGCACTGTTCTATTACAACGTGGATGAAGCCGTGACGCAGCGCCCAGACCTTGGGGATCAACGCTTTCGAATGCAGGGCAACGTAGTAGATGGAACGATCGAGGAGTCTGATGGCTCCGTGAGCTTTGTGATTGCGTATGGGGACCAGCGCCTGAACGTGGTGAACAGCGGCGCCCCTCCGGAACTGTTCGACGCCAAGATTCCAGTCATTCTTGAGGGCCAGTTTGTCGGGGATGAGTTTCACAGCGATCAAATCCTGATTCGTCACGACAGCACCTATGACGAGAAAAACGCTGACCGCGTGAATAAGGCTCAAGCAGATGCCGATGCACGCTCCGAGGTGAGCGGGTGAACCGAGCCCTCGGCCTGACTGGGCTGATTCTTGCTCTAGGCGGCTCACTCTTAGCTATCTCGGTGATTCTCACCGGGCTCAAGCGTTCACGGCCTGAATTGATGCGCATGGGTCGGGCGTATTCATTTGTGGTGTTGCTTGGAGCGACCATGTCCGTGGTTGCTATGGAGCGTGCATTCATTCAACGTGACTACACCCTGAAGTACGTAGCCGAGAATGGATC
>ERZ888423.1078-NODE-1078-length-25294-cov-6.544277_pt1 | contig 25294 bp, 27 predicted proteins | sample MGYA00520523_ERZ888423 | MGnify/ENA primary metagenome ERZ888423 (study PRJEB32303, sample SAMEA104408611) | aquatic metagenome | biome: Brackish water; feature: Pelagic; material: water | place: Baltic Sea | collected 2014-06-08T10:24:00 | depth 30,27 m ...
CACGTACACATCACCGATCTCTGAACCTTGATGCATCCAACCACCAGCAGTTCCAGCGGTAATCAAGAGGTCGGGGTTGTAGCGGTCGGCGACAAAATATGTGTTGAGCGCAGCCGCCTCGGTCCCGATCGAATCAACACCGTGTCTGCGGTCGCGTCCGTTAACTGAAATGATCACTCGGCAACCGTTGCGATTCGCCTCAAAAAATTTGAATGGCATTAAAGGAACAGCCGGAATCGCTTGAGCACCAAGTTGAGTCAATATTGGCGAGGCCTCTGACGCCATAGCCATCACAACTGCGATGCATTTCATGACTCGATAGTAGGTGGTATTTGTAATAACAACAGAGCATGATCCGTGTTCACAATTGCATCCCCAATCAGGTAGAAAATCACCTGATACAACTCACGAGAGAAGTACGGTAGATCAGGCATGGGACTATTCAAGCGCACACCAAAAACTCCGCTGGTAGATCCGGCTGAAGTTGCCGAACTACGCGAGCAACTTGCTCAACTACGTGCCGAATTAGCGTCCATCAATGCAGTCGACTCTGAACAATCCCGTCGACTTGAAGAAGTCGATGGCAAGATCATCAGCCTGAATGCACGCGTGACTCAAGTGGGAACCGAAGTCACGCATCAGTTGGGCGAACTCTCCAGCGACATTGATGCTTTAGGTGAACGCGCCGATACGGCTAATGCCGACCAAGTACGTTTAGCCAACGAACAAGCTCGCTATCAGATTGCCTTCCGCCAAGACTTGGCCGAAGTTGCCGAGTTGATCAACAAAAAACGCTAATCAACTCAACTACCAAGTTGCGCCAAAGCCTGAGCGATAAGGTCTTGGGCCTCGTCAACTTTGCTCTGATACGTGCCAAGATCACCATCACGCAATGCCGCGTCTGCTTCGTCGAACAATATCTGAGCCTCTTCGAGCAATGTGGCTGGGTCTGTAGACGTAGAGCCAGTATCAGTTCCGGTGCCAGTATCCGTTCCGGTATCGGTGCCAGTATCGGATCCGGTATCGGTTCCAGCATCAGTTTCTGAACTGCCTGAATCACCAACAACTTCACCAAGGTCCACATTGGCTCTCGGGAACAGACGATTAATTGCCTCAGACAATGTGTCACCGATCACTGATTCGCCGTTATACCACGCCAAAACTCGACGTACGAAAACTTGTTTTGATCCAGAGTCATCAGGACGCACATACAACGGCTGCACCCAAATCAGGCCTTTCCCAACGGGAATAACTTGCAACTGACCAAGAATGACTCGCGAACCACGCTGGTCAAGAAGAGTGATCACTGGCGAGATGTTGGGATTACTGCTGAGCTCTGCTGAAACCGTTGCGGGTCCAGCCGGCAAAGATCCCTCATACTTGTAGACCTTCAATTGTCCGTAGGTTTCGGGATCGCTCGACACCACCATAAACGCACGCAATTCTTTTCGAGTGTCGTCAGACGAGAACGGAACAAACGGGCGGATCAAAGAAAAAATCGGAGCGGCTGTCGAGCCCACTGAGTCGGGATTATGGAACAGCGTGTAATAGGGCTCAAAACGTGCAACATTCGCGTCGGCGACATTGCCCGTGTCGGCCTGCGAAGTTGCGCCGGCACCTATTGTGACATCACCCACAGAGGAAACTCCAACTTCGGGCTCACGTTGTGCAGCTTGCGCCACGCTCCATGCCGAATCACGACTAAAGAATGCGTCGACCTCAGTGAACTGATAGCGACCGTAAAGATTGGTTTGCACCCTGAACAAATCTTCGGGATAACGGAAGTGAGTCCGCAAACTAGCTGGCACTTGATCGGCAGAAGTGAAGAGTCCAGGGAATGCTTTAGACCAAGCCACCAAAACGGGGTCAGTCGGATCAACGGCATACAACACCACCGAACCGTCATAGGCATTGACGACTGCCTTCACACTGTTGCGGACGTAATTGAAGTTGTGCTTCAACCCAGAACCCGCAGTGAGGTTGTCGGTATTCGCTTGTTGGGCGTAGGGGTAGCGCGATGTTGTCGTGAATGCATCGATCACCCAAAGTACTTTGCCACCATCAACAACTGGGTATGGATCCGCATCAAGGTGCAAGAAAGGAGCCACCTTTGATACACGATCTTTGACATCACGAACATCAATGAGACGTGATTCGTCGGTAATCAAACTTGAACCAAATAAGTTGAACTCACCGAAATGAATGGCAAAGGCCAGCTTCTTGGCAGCCGTATCAAGGGTGATTCCGCCAGAGCCATCGTAAGACTTTGCTTCGGTGTTCGGGCACGCTTGTTCAACCTGCTTGGTATTGACGATCGCGTAACCAGGCTGCTGGGTACCAACATACAACTGGGGCTTATCGGTAGCGATTTCTTGATAAATCGGGCGACCATCAGAAGTGATCTGCGATGCACTTGCTGCCACCACACCACAACCATGGGTGTAAATCAGATGCTTTGAGACCCAGGTTTTATTAGGAATACCGTCCGGGTTAAGTTCGCGCGCCGCGACCATGGTTTGTTGTGTCCGGCCATTTACTTCATATCGATCGACGTCTAGATCATTAATTGAGTAGAACGCAAAAAGCCCTTGGTCAAGCGAGTAACGATCTTTCATCTCAGACACATCAAGCAACCGCGCGTCAGCCAACGGTGCAGTTTCTTGGGCTACCTCAGCATCAGAGACAAAGCCAGACTCAAGCGAGATTGTTTCAACTTTATCTATGCCCATCGCCGCACGTGTTGCTGTGATATTGCGTCCGATGTAATCAGACTCGCGAGTCGTCACGTTTGGTTGCACGACAAAACGTTGAATGACCGCTGGATAGACCATGCCGGCAACGATCGCCACAACTGCCCACAAAGCCATTGATAAAAGAGGTAGTCGCCAACCACCAAATCGAATTCCGGCCAGGAAAAGAGCGGCAACCAGCAAGCTCACCAAAATCAACAAATTGATCGCAGGAAGTTGAGCATTGACATCTGTGTATGTCGCGCCCTGCACGACACCTCGACTGGAAACTGTTAATTCAAAACGCTGCAGCCAATAATCGGCTGCCTTTACCAGCGCAAGAATCGCAAACAAAACACTCAGGTGAATGCGCGCACCTTTAGAAATTCGATCGCCTGCTGTTTGTACACGAATCGATCCGTTCAAGAAATGCATCACCACAGTCAGAAGGGTGATCATCACTACCGCAGCAAATGCCCAATCAACTAAGAAGGTCAAGAACGGGAGTCGGAAAACGTAGAACCCCACATCTACTCCAAATAGTGGGTCACTCGTTCCGAACGATTGCGAATTTTTGAATAGCAACCAGTCTTGCCACTGGGCCATTGCTGGCAGACCAACTAACAAACCAAACAAAACTGAAACGGCGATACGCAATAAACGCGTCCTTCGGCCGACGATCATTTTGAATCGCTCAACTACTTCACGTTCGGGTCCACTTGGAAGTTCCTTCGGCGACAATCGCTCGGCCAATGTCAAGCTAATAAACGAGACAATCGCGAATGCCACGCTGAAAACCGCACCGAGGAAAACCTTGGACCGAAGGCTGGTCCAAAAAACGTTTCCTCGTTCAACCGAGCGGAACCACAACAAGTCAACATAGAAGTTCGCCAGTGTTCGAGCCGACAAAAACAGAATCAGAATCAGCGCAGCAGCAACAAAGAGGGCGATTCGACCCTTCGATACCCAGGCGGGACGATTGGAGTTTCTGGGTCGTCGCGGGCTACGGGGCAGGTCCGAAGAAGGTTTCACACACTGAGACTAGTTGTGTTAACGGGCAAGTGCACAGCGGCAACCAGCATGCGCTGGCGCATGAGTGTGCCCAGTGGGGAAAGCCTCACCAGCGCTCACAAATCCCGCAAGCGAGTTATCTTCCGCGTCCGCACAGGCCGGACCATCCGGATCGACCTTCCAGCAAACTTTCGTACCAGGAGTCAGCGCAGCAAAGGCACCGCGCCCAAACGAAGTCTGTGCAATATTGTCAACCTGAGTGTCAACATGCTGATTCTTCCACTCGCGATAAACCACACGAACAAGCGAAGTGAGTTCGGCGTTGTCACCCGATGCTTGTGAAATGCTGCGACTTAAACGTTCACGCAAAGGCACGACCACCGTAGCGATGAGGTATTCGTTGATTGCTGCGATTTGAGTAGCGACCATTTTCTGAAGTTCTTTATCAGAAGCATCAGACAAAGACTTCGCGCCAGCCAAAGCCCCCGCTTTCAATGAGGCCTCAAGCGCTTCAATCATGCGCGCTGAATGATCGGCTTTGGGACCAACAATTGCGTCAAGCGTTTTCACCGAAAGTTTCCCACGCAAAATATCGAGAACCTCATTTTGTTCATCAGCAAGAACTCGCTTCAACTTGCGCGACATTGCCGCAATCACGGGAGCCAAAGCAGCATCTCGCAGTTCAAACGGAGTTGCAACCGCAACCTCTTCAACTTCTGGTACCACAACGGTTTCTACGATCGATTCAACAACATTGTCGACTGCCTTCTTTTTCGGCTCAGTCTTTTTCACTTGGGTCGTTGCGACTTCTTTGGCAACCGACTCGGCGCCAGAACGGCGCAACTTGGCAAAGATGTCATCGGCTGGCGGTACAACTACCTTGGCCTTTTGTTCAACGATGACAAGCGGAGGGTCATTCGCATCATCCTCGTCATCGTCTAGCTCACTATCAATATCAACAGCATTTTCGACGACTACTGGTGTTTCTTGACGAGCAAATAGCGGTACAACATTTGAAACAGGAGCCTCAACTACCAATTCAACGACTGGTGCGATGGGGACTTCATCTTCAATGACCAAAACATCAGCAACTGCTGCAACATCAACAACTTCTTCTTCAACAATGATTTGTTCGGTCACTATGTCTTTAGTTTCGACAACATCTTCAATCAATGCAGAGCGATCAATCACCACTTCGGCGGCCATCACCGCAACATCTTCGTCCTGATCGTACGGGGCAAAGGCCGGCGCTGATGAAATTACGGGGCGTACCGCTTCACGGGCTTCAATTTCATCGGCCTGAACAATGATAGGAATTGGACCAGTTGTCGGGGCGAGATTCACAAATTCGCTTGGTTCTTCAGCGACATCATCAAGTTCGCGCAACACATCTTCAGTTGCGATGCGCGCACGATCAAATACCTGCACAATACGGTCACGACCGTGCATCAAATCTTCAATTTGCTCGCGTGCCAATTCACGACGGCGTGCAACATCGGCCAAGACACGTTCGCGATAAGCGCGTGCTTCATTTACCATGTCGCGACCCTGTTGTTTGGCCATCAAAATCTCGGCTTCAGCATCTGACGTGGCATCTTGTCGAACACGTGCTGCTTCAAGTTCGGCATCTTCCCGAATTCGAGCGGCCTCATCGGTGGCTTCGCGCACCAGGCGCGTTGCGGTTTCTTCTGACCGAACCTTGATCTTGCTCGCTGCTTCGCGAGCAGCCTGAACAATGCGGGCAGTTTCTTCGCCCAGAAGTTCGGTGATCGTTTCTTCATTCAGTTCGACCGGCGGTGTCGGTAGGGCTTGCTGAGAATTCAGTAGTTCGCGCTCCAGAAAAGTGATGCGTTCTTGCTGCCGCGATAGTTCAGCCGAAACCATCCGCAAAAAGTCGCGAACTTCGTTCTGGTCAAAGCCACGGCGAGACGAGGGAAAGGTGGCGCCAGCGACGGCGGTCGGCGACGAGGGGTCGGGTCGCGAAAAAGAGATAGCCATTCAGCAAAGAGTACGAAATATCTGTGGATAAAGGGTGGCAATCAGGGGTTTTACCCAAAATGCTTGTCACTTCACCCCTGCTTGACTGGTGAGACGGCGGGCTCCCCGCCGAAATTCACAAGCGCCTCTAAGGCCGCTCCCAGGGTTGCGACCGGCACGATTTTAACCGCATCGCCCACTGCGGCTTGAGCAGCAGCAATGTCATCGGGGCCTTGCGCAGTTGGAACCAAGAATATTTTGGCGCCAGATTTTTTGACCGCAATCGATTTTTGCACCAACGCACCTATGGCTCCCACCGATCCATCGTCTTGAATCGTCCCCGTCACTGCCACTCCTTGTGACGGAATGAGTTCGCCTTTCGTCAAACTGTCAATCAGGGCCACGGTGAACGACAAGCCCGCCGAGGGGCCACCAATGTCATCAGTATCAAAATTGACGGTGAAGGGTAATTGCACAGTTCTCGTATCTCGAGCGCTGAAGCCAATCAGCGTTCGGGAGGCATCGTCAGGACTCTGAATCAATTCAACTTCAATATTCGTGGGTATACCTGGTCCGTTGTTAGTCAGCGGGGTCACCTCAAGGGTGGCAATATCGCCTGCTTGAGCATTTTTGAGGGCCTCGGACAACTTTGATATGACATCAACCTCGATCGGACCGTCCCCAACGTCAATTGAAGTGATCACATCTCCTACCGCAAGAACCTGGCACGCCCGTTGCGGGGGAGCATCTTCTGGACACACTGAGGGGTCAAAACCTGCCACTTGAGCAGGGCCTTCTTGAAAAGTTGTGTCAAAACCAAGGTAGGACAAAGCCACATAGGCCGCGATCTCCTTGGCATTGGCCATGGCTCCGAGTTGAACTTGTCGACTTTGCGTGGGATTGCAGTCGCCAAAACGCTCTTCACAGGTGAGGACGTTGACAAATGGGTCAATCCAGCCCATAAATGCTTGTAGCGGGTTCAGTTCAGTTCCTAATGCCGTGACAAAACGGACTCCCCGCTCAGGCGGATACACCACCACTTGGTCACCCGCAACGCTCAGCCGCGATCCCACGAATTCAGCCCGTCCCGGCGCTGTTTCGTACCTTTGCATGGGCCAGACCATGGCAACAAGAACGGTCACGATCAAGATAAACGCGATGGTCACAAACGGGATGGCGACAACTTGAGCGCGTAACGACGGTGGAACCACCCGTTGGGCGACTACCTTTTCTGTCTGCGTGTCACTCACTGAAATCTCCACCCGCCTCGGCATCATTGCCGGCTTAGCCATGTTGGCACTTCTTGTCATCGGGTGGCGCAAGCCTGCCAAAAATTTTCCGCATCCGCCACGCGCCGGTCAGCAGTCTCGACAGCCTGATCAACGACTTTTAGCTGAATCAAACCCCTTGAACACCGCTGCACCTGATCTCTCCGAAACGATCGCGCGAAAGGTTCTCGATGCCACGGGTCTTGGAGCAATTGCCTTAGTTGGCGGAATTGTGGCGGCCATTGTGATCGCCACCGCTTTGTCGTTCATCGTTACGAATGTCATTTCACGACTGTGAGCGCTACTGACAGTCCCGATGTCGCCGAACTTCGTCGAGCGATTGTTATCGCTGGGCATAGCGGAGATGTCGATCTCATCACCAAGTCACTCATGCACGAACATGGTTCTATTCGTGAAACCGCGCTTGGTGCAATGGCACGCATTGATCAACTAACTGTTGAAGTTCTCCAGACTTTTTCGCGGGATGTTGATTCACGGGTGCGCATTCGCGTGGCTGAACTTGCAGCGTTATTTCCTGACTTTGATTTAGTCCCATCGCTTCAAGATGCCGATCATCAGGTCGTTGAAATGGCGGCCTGGGCGTGTGGCGAACATGAAAGCGCGCGTCCCGAAATCATCAACGAATTAACCCGACTCGTCCTTCATTACGATGATGCGTTAGTCCGCGAAGCCGCGGTCGCGGCCCTCGGGGCAATCGGTGACGAGTCAGGCCTTCCCGCCATCTTGAGTGCGTGCCAAGACAAACCCGCAATCCGCCGACGTGCAGTGCTGGCTTTGGCACCCTTTGATTCGCCCGAAGTTGAGACTGCACTCAAAACCGCCCTCGAAGATCGAGACTGGCAAGTACGCCAAGCCGCCGAAGACCTATTGGGTTGACTCGCAACCGCCCCTTCAAATTTATGTACCACATGGGCGTGGTACATTTAAAATATGAATCAGTCACCCGCGCTCGACCAAATCGCTTCATTGCTCCTTGCCGATCAAACCCAGACGGTGAACACTTCAATGCGAATTCCGGTCAATTTGCGCAACGCCGCCATGATCGCAACCGACGAACTGAACTTGGCGCCAAGTACCACCACTCTCACGGTTGACGGCTTACGCCAACAGTTGCGGGCACTATTAATACGAGGCGCGCTCGACGAGCACTACACCAACTATCCAGATTCACGTCCTTCGTTGACAGAACTCGCGCAAGCTGAAGCAGATCTCACAAATCATCGTTTACGCCAACAGCCTCGCGTCATCGCCCAAGCCGCTCAAGACATTCTCAGCGTTCAACAAAATCCCTCCCCAGCGGATGTTCTTGTCTGGGCCGATGCACAGAACTTTTATCAAACGCGCTCATGAAGGACTTACTTAAGCCGGCGAGCATCATTGTTTTAGACAACGAAGCGATTCAAGCACTGAGTAATCAATCCCATCCGAAACACCGTCGTCTGTTGGCTCTCATTGAGCGATACCGGCAACACCTCGAACAAGGCTCACGCGTTTCTCTCATTGTCCCAACGACCGTACGTGTTGAAGCAATGATCAATCGTCAAGAGCCGAAAGCATCATTTGTGAACCGCATCGTCAACCAAGATCATGTACTTGACTCAAAGTACGCCGACCGAGCAGCCGAACTTCGCAATGATTTTTCATTTCTTTCAGTCGCCGATGCTCACATCGCAGCAATCGCGACTTTGTCGGATGCCGAAGTCGTCATCATCACAAGTGACGTCAAGGATTTTAGAAACAGCCTGTCCACAGAAAACGTCAACATTGTTCACATCTAGACAAACAACTAAACACCTTGCAGAATCAACAGAATTCCGAAGACGACAAAAAGTATTGAGGCGCCGTAACGAATTGTCTTTTCAGGCAGACGCGAACCTAAGTGATAGCCAACCAAAATCGCCAATGCATCGGCGGCCACCATGCCCAGAGTTGATCCTAACCACGTACCAAATGCACCTTCTTTGGTCGCCAACGTGATGGTCGCCAACATCGTCTTGTCGCCCAATTCTGCAAGAAAGAACGCGATGCTGGCTGCGACTACTGCGTTGCGCGTGTTCTTTTGTGCCACTTGAGATTCTTCTTCGGTTAACTCATCACCGCGCCAGGTCCAGGCTGCAAACACTAAGAAGGCGATGCCGGCGACGATCGCAATCGTGTCAGTGGGGATACGCGCGCCAACCACCGCACCGATTCCTACGCTGATCGCGTGCGTCACCGCAGTGGCGATGGTAATTCCAAGCAACACCGGCCACGGTTTGTACCTAGCCGCGAAGGCCATCGCCATCAGTTGGCTCTTGTCACCCAATTCGGCAACGAAGATGACGCCGAAGCTTAGGAAAAAAGCCGACCACATGCCGACGCAGACTAACTAAGAGAACGATGAGTCATTGGACTTTCGTATGGGACGAATTTTTCACGAGGGGCAACACACGTTGCCGCCTGATTCTTCCTGTCGACCGAGCGAAAGATTGGCGAACTGTTCAACATCAGAATGCTTGACGTAAAACTCCCATCTATGTCCGTCCACTCCGTCAACCCAAGTTTCAGTTTTTTCCGCAAAACAACATTGGGTGTCGTCGATTCCGGTTGTTGCCAAACCGGCATTGCGAAGGCGTCGATCTGCTTCAACCACCTCTTCAGCCGTGTCGGTCTCGACTCCTAAATGATTGATCGTGCCGCGTTCGCCACCTTTTTCAAAAATGACCAACTTCAGCGGCGGATCGACAATCGCCCAATTTGCATACCCTGGCTTCACTTTCAAGGGCTCGGTATTAAAGAGTTTTGTGTAGAAGGCAATGGCTTCTTCTAGGTTGTCAACGTTGAGGGCGAGTTGTAAACGCATATCTCGTTCATATCACTTTTAAACGAGATGGCATACTGCCATATGACCTTTCTTCAGTCTGATGCCGAAGTCGTACGGGCTTATCTTGAATTTCGTACACGAGTCGTGGGCCTGATTCGTGAGATCCCCGAGTCGCAAGCGTCTTTGTCAGTTCCGCTTTGCCCAGATTGGGAAGTCAGCGGTTTGATTTCGCACATCGTCGGAGTACCTGAGGACATCTTGGCGGGTCGAATGGAAGGCGTGACAACCGAAGCCTGGACTCAGGCCCAAGTTGATCGCCACGAAGGTGAATCACTTTCCCAACTCGCCGACGCACTTCTCGCAACGGGGACCGAATTTGATGTTCTACTGCCCCACATTCCGAGTCCTATTAATTCGCAAATGATGATGGACGCAGTCACCCACGAACACGACTTGCGCCACGCGATTGGACGTGCCGGTGCACAAGATTCTTTGGCAGTCAACATTGCCCTCGGCTGGCTTCTCAATATGGTCGAAGGAAAAGCCCCGGGCCGAGCCCAAGAACTCATTGATTCGGGGGTCTCGCGTTTTGAGCTCATGCGCAGCCTGACTGGCCGTAGGTCCATCGAACAAATGAAACAACTTGGTTTAGACGGTGAACAAGTCACATTGCTTCTCCAAGGAACTCCGCTGCGCGTCCCAACCACCGCTATCGAAATCTAAACCTGTGATTCTGGTGCAGATTTGTTGCGAATTATGCAACGATTCTGCACCAGAATCACGTTGGTTCGTTATTGTTGACAGGTATTCCAAGGGAGACATATGAACGGCAAAGCTACGTTTACTCGATTTGAAGATTCAACCAAAGCCGAGTGGGACGAAATCATGCAATGCATGAAACACACCCAGTCTCTTGTTCCTGATCGCATCCTTGAACAACTGCGTCATCTCGCAAGTGATGACGGAGGTTTTCCAGTGTCACGACTTGAGCACTCGCTGCAAACTGCAACGCGAGCCATGCGCGGCGGAGAAAAAGATGAGTACATCGCATGTGCACTCATCCATGACATCGGCGACACGTTGTCGCCATACAACCACCCAGCCATTGCCTCCGCCATTGTGAAGCCGTTTGTCAGCGAAGCAAATCACTGGATGGTCGAACACCACGGCATTTTCCAGGGCTACTATTTCTGGCATCACCTTGGCCTTGACCGCAACACTCGTGATGCATTCCGCGACAATCCGCATTACGAATACACCGAAGAGTTTTGCGCCAAGTACGACCAAGTGGCCTTTGACCCCGAGTATAAAAGCGAGACACTGGAGTTTTTTGAACCCCTGATCAGGGCAACTTTCTCAGGGCGGTAAATACAAATGGCAATTAGTCAATAATTGACTAATTGGGAAATCCACAGATAACTTGGACCCATGTTCGGTCGCAGAGTGCTCATCGTTGCTCTGGTTCTGCTGATCTTTTTAGCAGCGTGCTCTTCATCGTCTGAATCACAACAGCAGACCACTCTCAACGTCTATGCAGCGTCGTCTCTTGCCGCCCCATTTACCTACGCCGGTCTTGCTTACGAGAAAGAACATCCAGGTGTGAAGGTGCAGTTCAATCTGGGAGCTTCTTCCGATTTGGCACGCTTTATACAAGAAGGTGCTCCAGCGGATGTGTTCGCATCGGCAGATAACACGAACATGGACAAAGTTGAGTCACAGGATTTACTCGACTCGCAATCGTTCATTTTTGCAACTACCTATCTTGAGATCATTGTCGAAAAAGGCAATCCCCTCAACATCTCATCACTACAAGACCTCACTCATCCTGATCTGATTTTTGTCACCACCAATCCTGAAGTTCCGATCGGCAGGTACACCGCTGCAGCATTCGAGAAAGCCAGCGTCACAGTCGCCCCCGATTCTCTTGAAAGCAACGTCAAGGGAATCATGCTGAAGGTGGCAAGTGGTGAAGCCGATGTCGGAATCGTGTACCACTCTGAGGTCATTGCTTCAGTTGATCAAGTTGAGGGAGTCGAAATTCCGACTGAATTCAACATCGTGGCTGAATTTCCAATAGGCATCATCAAGGATTCTGCAAATAAGAAAGAGGCACAAAGGTTTATTGATTACTTGTTGTCTCCTGTAGGTCAATCGGTACTGACCCAATATGGTTTTCAAACTCCATGAGACAATCACCGCGTCATCGCCAAAAACTTCCTTGGCCAATCTTGGCAATTGCATTGTTGGCCGTTGCTTTCATACTTTCGCCATTTATCGGTTTGTTATGGCGCACCCCCTGGAGCAAATTCACCGACATCGTTATGAAGCAAGAAATTCGAGACGCCTTATGGCTGTCATTGAAGACATCGTTAATGACGGCAATTCTCTGCGTCATCTTCGGTGTTCCACTCGCATGGCTCTTAGCCCGTGTGAATTTTCCTGGGCGCCGGTTTATTCGTGCTTTGATGACTCTGTCAATGGTTCTTCCTCCTGTCGTTGGTGGTATCGCGTTGCTCTATACATTCGGCCGACGTGGCCTCTTCGGCCAATACCTCGATAGTTGGTTCGGTATTCGCTTACCCTTCACAACTACTGCTGTCGTCATGGCGCAATGCTTTGTAGCGTTGCCCTTTTTGGTCCTCTCAGTTGAAGCGGGCTTACGTCAACTTGACACACGATTTGAAGATGTCGCACGAACCCTCGGAGGTTCGCGGTGGTATGTGTTTCGTCGGGTCACCCTGCCCAGCATCAAACCAAGTCTCATTGCTGGTCTAGTGCTCGCATGGGCGCGGGCGCTCGGAGAATTTGGCGCCACCATCACTTTTGCCGGCAACTTGCCGGGCACGACGCAGACCATGCCACTTGCCACGTACGCCGCACTCGATTCAAATCCTGAATCAGCCTTGATTCTTTCTCTCGTCATGGTCGCGGTTGCTTTTTCAATTCTGATAGCGCTCAGAGATCGTTGGTTGGGCCGCGCTGATCAAGGCCTTGCGCTATGACATTTGATACGCGCTTCACTCTCACACGTGGGTCTTTTGAACTCAATGTTGATATCTCATTTCACGAAGGTGAGGTTGTGGCGATCATGGGACCCAATGGATCGGGCAAATCAACTTTTCTTCATGCCATCGCCGGCTTACTCCCTGCGACCTCTGGATCTTTAGTCCTTGACGACCAAACATTGGACGAGGCAACAAGCGAAGTTTTCATAGATCCCACTCAACGACCGGTCGGCATTGTCTTTCAGGGTGGACTTCTTTTTGAGACCATGACGATTCTTGAGAACATCATTTTCGGACTGCGCGCTCGCAAGATCAAGCGAACAGATGCGACACATCAGGCCCAACCGTTGATTAATCAATTCGGACTGGCTGAACTTCTTGATCGCCATCCACGCGAACTCAGTGGCGGACAAGCGCAACGAGTCGCTATTGCGCGGGCCTTAATCACCGCCCCCAAGGTCTTATTGCTTGATGAACCCATGTCTGGTCTTGACACCACAACACGACAACTTGTCCGTGCCGAGTTTCGCGAAGTGCTGGCAGGCTTTGCCGGATATCGAATTCTGGTGACTCATGATGTAAACGACGCACTTTCAATGGCTGATCGAATCATTGAACTTGACCACGGCAAAGTTATTTGGGACGGATCCACGTCTGAGTACCGAGGAAAGTTATGAGTCGCCAAGCCCGCGAGTCACATGATCTTCTTCTCGGCGAATGGGCATGTCTTGGCTTGTTGTACAAAAAGCCATCGCATGGTTTTGCGATCGCGGCACGACTCAAACCCGGTTCTGACATTGGTCGTATCTGGTCATTGACTCGACCACTCACCTATCGTGCACTTGAACAACTGCAGATTCATGGCTACGTCGAAGAATCAGGTGAAGAAGTAGGTCTGGCCGGCGGCAATCGAACACTTCTCACGATGACGAAACCGGGGCGAGCAATCTTCCGCACGTGGGTCAATACCCCGGTCGTTCATTTACGAGATATGCGCAGTGAATTGTTACTCAAACTTGTATTGGCTGATGAATGCGGAATTGACATCTCCGACATGTTGAAAGCTCAGCGAAAAAACATCAAAACGCTGCAACGCAATATTGAAAGCAGTCTTGTCGGTACCGATAAACCTGACACAGTGCATCAATGGCGTCGCGAGATCGCTGAAGCAACCCTGCGCTTCATTGACTCAATCAAGTAGTTAGCCCCTATAGGGACGAATACCGCCGACCGGAACAGTTCCGAGTCGGCCTTGTTGATAGTCATCAAATGCTTGACGAATTTCGTTTTCGGTATTCATTACAAAGGGGCCGTAGGCGACAACTGGTTCGCCAATGGGTTGTCCACCAAGTAATAAGACGTCAAGTGACGAATCGTCATCGGCTTGCAGCGAAATTGAGTCGCCGCTTCCGTACACCGCCAACTGTCCCAAACGAAGTGGCCGACGCTCATCACTTACTGAACCCGAACCGGCGAGCACGTAAGCCAGTGCATTAAAGGCTGGATTCCAAGGCAACTCAACGCGCGCACCGGCTGCAAGGGTTACATGTGAAACAACAATGGGCGTATGCGTCGAACCAGGTCCGTGAAATTCGCCCAAATCGCCCGCAATCAAACGAATGAGCGCACCACCATCGGGTGACGACAACAACGTCACCAGATCGGCTTCAAGATTTTGATACGCCGGCGAAATCATTTTTTTGTGACTGGGAAGATTCACCCACAACTGCACACCGTGAAACAGGCCTCCAGCGATGACTAATTTTTCGGGGGGAGTTTCAATATGCAAAATTCCGGCACCAGCGGTCATCCATTGAGTTGCACCATCGGCAATCACTCCGCCGCCGCCGTGTGAATCTTGATGAACGAAAATCCCATCCATGATGTACGTGACCGTTTCGAAACCACGATGTGGATGCCAATCGGTTCCACGCGGTTCATACGGGGCGTAATTGACTTCGCCCATTTGATCCATATGAATGAATGGGTCAAGAATCTCTCGGCTCACACCCGCAAAAGCTCGACGCACTGGGAAACCTTCGCCCTCATGACCACTTGGGGCTGTTGTCACCGAAATGACCGGACGAGAATGACCTCCGATCGGTGCGGAAATACGAGGAAGAGTCAAAGTATCGGCGGTAATTGCGGGCATGCCTTATTCAACACTTGCAACCAGCACAAAAATTCAAGTTGTCAAGAATTTTTGTCACTCACACACCACCACCTGACTGCACAACTTATGCCAACCCAAATCCTCAAGGCCCAGTCGTCTATCGTGCAACAGTGCCTTTGCCAGCCCAGCAAAATCCTCTTCGTCGAATCGTTAATCGACATGGGGCTACGGATCGAAAAGTAGCGACTGGGCGCGAATTCATCATCTTGCTCACGTGTCTGATGGCCAGTGCCGCCTTATCAATTGACCTCATGCTCCCGGCATTTCCCGAGATGCGCCAAGAATTCGGTATGTCGCCCGACTCCACCCAAGTGAGTTGGATCGTTACTTCCTATTTCCTTGGGCTAGCAGTTGGGCCTTGGCTGTACGGACCGGCATCTGATCGTTACGGACGACGTGCTCCCCTCTTCGCTGGCTTAACTCTGTTTATTGTCGGTGCATTATTGGCAAGCGTGGCTCCTTCGTGGGGCTGGGTCATTGCCGCGCGATTTATTTGGGGTCTTGGAACCGCAGCACCACGCGCGCTGAGCACCGCCATGATCCGCGATCGCTATGAAGGGACAGCAATGGCGCAGTTGATGTCGCGCATGGTTGCAGTTTTCTTACTCGTCCCAATTCTTGCCCCAAGTGTTGGTGCTGGCTTGATCAAGATCGCACCATGGCGCATCGTCTTTTGGGTGCCCGCTGGTGTCGCACTCATCTTGATGGTTTGGTCGCGACGACTGCCAGAAACTTTGGCTGTCGATAAGCGTCGTCCATTCACCTGGAGTGCGGTCGGCGAAGCTGGACGTGAAGTAATGACTCATCGCGCCACATTGAGCTTCATCGTTGCGATGACTTTCCTTTTCGCAGTGATGACAACTTACCTCTCTGGTTCAGAGGTGATTGTTGAAGATGTCTACGGATATGGCTCATGGTTCCCACTTATTTTCGGCACCTTGGCAGTTTTGCTCGCAATTAACTCGCTGAATAATGCGCGCATCGTGCAACGGATGGGCATCAACAAACTCGTGCGGCAAAGCTCGCTGATTGCGGTCGGCACTTCTGTTCTATTGCTCATCGTTTCATTTACTAACCACGGCCGCCCGAACTTTTGGTTGTTCTTCATTGCGCTCGCCCTCGTGATACCAATCGCCCAAGGGCTAGTACCGAATTGCAATACCGCGGCCATGATGCCCGTTCCTCACATCGCAGGAACAGCGTCATCAATCATTGCGACAGTGTCAACGGCTGGCGCGGCACTGTTAGGCAATCTCGCGACAAGTCAATTTGACGGCACCGTGCGACCCTTGGCGCTCATCATCTTTACCTTTATTTCAATCGGGACCATCGCAATTTTCATCGGCACCAAAGCGAGATCCACCTAATCGCGAGGCAATGTTAGGCAACGAAGATATGCGCTCGGCAATAACGAGTTCGCTGATGCTGCCATTTGACTGTATGCGGTGCTTCGGAAGAGATCGTTCACGATTTATAGGCGACTGAACTAAGCCCTTGGCAACAAGTTCTTCTAAAAACTGAAGTTTCATGAGTTCGGGGTGAGGGTCAAGCCAGCAAGGTCGCCCTGCTGACGCCAGTTTTCAACGTATTCAGCGAATCCCAAAACGCTGGTCATCCAGGCAATGGCTCTGGCCGAACGCATGTCTCCGCCACCTTCACTATTGAGGTAACCCGGCGTGCACGTTGCGTTGTACCGAGCGATTCCCCACAGTTGCGCAAACAAAGTTTCAAACCAATTCTCTTGTGCCGCAGTTTCGGGTTCGATCGTTGCGATATCACCCTTCACGCATTGCTCAATCAAGAACGCGACATGTTGCGCTGCCTCGGTAATTGAGTGGACAAAGTTTGTTGCTTGCGCGCCTTGCACCGTCGAGATCATGAACATATTCGGGAAACCATTTGACAGGACACCGTGCAAAGTGGCCGGGCCTTCTGCCCAAGCCTCACTTAACGAAACACCGTCGCGCCCTTTTGGATCAAAGCCCAAGCGATGCGTATAACCCGTCGTCACTTCAAAGCCTGACGCAAAGATCAACAAGTCAACGGGATACTCGACACCATTAACGATGACACCGCTTTCGTTGATTTCATTGACGCCTTTTCCATCGGTATCAACAAGATGAACATTTGAACGATTGAAAGCCGGCAGGTATTCGTCGTGGAAACACGGGCGCTTACAACTTTGTGAGTACCACGGCATCATCAGTTCAGCCGTTGCCGGATCTTTGATTACATCGGCGATTCGCTGACGAACGCGTTCCATGTTTTCGAAGTCGATTCGCTCTAACTCGAGGGCCTCTTCGTCGTTCTCGGGCAACTTACGAGTATCAACCCAGTTCATCTTGGTCCACTCATCGTCGATCATGTCGACAGCGGGCTGCGCACCCGTCACTGCTTGAGTGAAGTTGCGAGTACGTTCGGCTTGCCAACCTGGCTTCAGCGACTTGAACCATTCTGGATCGGTCGGTTTGTTGTTGCGAACACCCACACATGCAGCGGTGCGCTGGAAGACGAAAAGTTCTTTCGCGGCTTCAGCCAGTTTTGGGACAACCTGAACTGCCGTTGCACCAGTACCGATAATACCCACTCGCTTATCAGCCAACTTCTCCATCAATGTCTGCGAACTTCCACCGGTGTAGCTGTAGTCCCAGCGACTGGTGTGGAAGGCACGACCGGCGTACGTTTCGATTCCTGGAATTCCTGGCAACTTGGCCTTGTGAAGAACTCCACCGGCAATCACGATGAACTTTGCCGAGAGAACGTCACTGCGCGAGGTCATGACATTCCAGCGCTTCCTTGATTCATCCCAGCGCATGTCCTCAACTTCAGTCTGGAAAAGTGCACCGCGATACAAGTCAAAAGTGCGACCGAGCAATTGGCAGTAGGCGAAAATCTCAGGGGCCTTCGCGTACTTTTCGGTGGGCATATAGCCCGTATCTTCAAGCAGCGGTAAATACACATACGACTCAACGTCGCAAGCAGCATTGGGATAACGATTCCAATACCACGTGCCGCCAAAGTCGCCGGCTTTTTCAATGATTCGGAAATTGGTAATTCCAGCCTTCGTCAAATTGGCTGCTTCAATCATTCCTCCGAAGCCACCACCAACGATGACCACATCAACGTCTTCGATGACCGCTTCACGGGTAAAGCCGGGCTCGACGTAAGGGTCACGATCGAATTCTTCGTAGTCACCCTTGAGTTCTTTGTACTGACGGATGCCGTCAGCGCGAAGACGCTTTTCGCGTTCAATGCGATACTTCTCGCGAGCTTCTTCCAACGAAAGTTTCTTGTCGTTGTTATTCCCCATGGCTGGCATTCTCCATCTCAATTGAGTACGTGTCTATCCTTGCAAGAGTAGGGAGAAATTACCAAGTCACATCAGAGAATTTGGTGCTCGTCAACTCCTTTTAATCGGTCAATTCTCAGTTTTGACACCCAAAAGGTGGTCGGGCAGTGTTGAGATGAATGGCGACCCCAAATTCTTCTTCACCTACCAACTCGCGCCCCAAATACGACGTTATTCCAATTCGTACCGATACAAATTTGATTCACGGAGTTTGAAACCCATGCGCTGGTACAAACGATTCGCGGCCTCGCGTGATGGGCGCGAAGTCAGATCAACTGTGATGGCGCCGTTGGCTTTTGCAAAATCAAGTGCGGCTTGATTGAGGGACTCTCCAGCCCCGTGCCCACGCGCCGAATCATCAACAACGACATCTTCAATCCATGCACGTATGCCAGTAGGAATTCGGAACATCACGAGAGTTAATGAACCGACAATGCGACCATCAAGTTTTGCCAAGAACAGCGTTGATGCTTCGGACTTGACAAGTATTTCTAATTCTGTGCGGCTTGGAGGTGGGTTTGACTTTGACAATTGTGGGATCAACATCCCAAATGCCTGTACGACATCATCATTGACTACTTCACATATTTCGATCTGAACGCTCACGGTGATGAGTCTAGGTTGATCTCGTTCTACGGTTAGCCCATGGATTCACGCGAACTCTCCACAAAAGCCCGCGCTTTAGGTGGCGCACTTGAACCAATTATTGGGCAGGTCTACTTTTCGCCCGAATGTCATGCCAACTATGTGGCTCTCGGATTCCAACCAAGTCCTGGAGATATGAATGGAGTTGCCCTTCCCGAAGGCGTCGCCTACTTCACGAGTCGCGGTTCATTGATGGGCCAAGTTTCGGGTGAAGTGGTCGCAGCAGCATTCGCAGTTTTCAATCCACTCGTCGTCGTCCCAGCAGTCACGGCTGGTTGGCAGATCACCGACGCGACAACAATTTGTGCAGCGCGGCGCAATGGCGCAATTGGTCAACTTGAACGAATCCTTGGCGCGAAACCCGGTGGGGTCAATAAGGCTCGTCAAATACTTGAACGTGCAGTTGCAGTACTTCGTCCCGAAGGTCGTCCACTATTCGCTGGTGCCCTACACCAATCAATTCCCGAAACCGATCTTGGTGCGGTATGGCACTTTGGCGACATGTTGCGTGAATACCGCGGCGACTCACATACAGCCGCTTGGATTTCTGCTGGTCTTGATGCAACCGAAATTGGTTTGCTCACCGAACTCTTTTGGGGTCTCCCACTCAAGTCGTACAGTCGCACCCGAGCCTGGAGCGAAGATGACTACACCGCCGCCATTGATCGTCTTGAATCGCGTGGCCTTATTGCTGAAGGCGCTTTCACCGACAATGGACGACAACTACGCGAACAAGTTGAAATCAATACCGATGAGCAAATGCGTCAGGTCATCAGCGCAATCGGCGAAAACTTCGACCTGCTCATCGCCATGCTCGAACCGTGGTCACAGTTCGTTCGAAACTTCAAGGGTTACCCCGGTTCCGGACCTCATGAACTTGCCGAGGCCGCAAGCCGCCGCTAAGACTTGCAAGCGGTAAGAATGTTGCGATGATCGATATCGCAATCATTAACGGCGCAGTATTACCAATGGCGGGTCGCCCCGTTGTCAACAATGGCGTCGTTGCCATCACGGGCAACGCAATTAGCGCAGTGGGAACAGCACAAAACATTGATGTTTCTAACGCCAAGAAAGTGATTGACGCTCGCAACTGTGCGGTCATGCCAGGATTCTGCAACAGTCACACTCACATCGCTTCAAACTTGTTGCTGCGCGGACTTCTTGAAGACGTTCTGCTTTTTGAATGGCTCCAGACCATGTGGAAGCTCAAGCAAAACTTTGACGAGGAAACGCTTTATTGGGCCAGCTTGTGTGGCCTTGTTGAAATGGCACGATCGGGAATCACTTCATTCAACGAGCATTTCGATGCGTACGCAGTTGAACCCCAAATTGAAGCCCTCAAAGAGATCCCCCTGCGCGCAACACTCGGATACGGATTTGCCGATCGCGGCCTCTACGCATCAATCACCGACTACTCGTGGAAGACCATTAACAATTTCGGCAATCTTGCCGCTCAACATCACAAGACTCGCGACGACCTTTTGCGCATCGCATTGTCACCGCACGCGGTCTATTCATGTGGCGAGGAAATGTGGCGACTCGTTCGCGAAGTTGCTGACGCACACCAAGTACCGATTCACACTCATTTATCCGAAGGTATGCAGGAGGTGAATTACTGCCTAGACAACTATGGTCTGCGCCCAGTGCAGTGGTTGCACTCGCTTGGTTTTCTCGGTCCAGATGTCACCGCCGGACATTGTTCGCAACTCGATGCGACAGACATTCAGTTGTTGGCCGAAACCGGCACAAAGATTGGCCACTGCCCCGTTTGTAACGCGAAGTTAGGTTCGGGCACGATGCCCCTTCGCCAAGTTCGCGAAGCCGGCATCACTGTCGGTCTGGCAACCGATGGACCAGCAAGCCATAACGCCAGTGACATGTTCCAAGAAATGAAATTCGCTGGGCTCATTCACAAGACCAACACCGGCGATGTTGAATTCCTAAAGATCAACGAACTCCTCGAAATGTCGACGTATCAAGGTGCTCTCGCCATGAACCGTCCAGATACTGGTCGACTTGAAGTTGGCGCCAAGGCCGATGTCATCGTGGTCAACCTTGATACCGCTCATGCGCAGCCGGTTTATGACCCGATGTCTGCGCTCGTCTATTCAACCCGCGCCGACGATGTGCGCCACACCATCGTGAATGGCCAGTTCATCATGGAAAACGGGCGCGTGCTCGGGGTTGATGAAGATCTCATTCGGGCCAAATTCCACGAAAAGGCCCATGCCCTCAAAGTTCGTAGTCTCGGCTAGAGAGAGCCCCCAACCACACTTTCGCGCGGCTTGAGTGACATACTGACGACATGATCTTGACTGAACTACGCGCCACCGCCGACGAGTTCGCACGCGCAACCGACTGGCAACCAAAGCCAGAAGGGCTGTGTCGCGGCGAAGTATGTGTTCCAGCACCAGGCGCATTGTCTCCCGACGGCATGATTGACGTTGCAATCGCCGCACAAAGATTGGGTATGCCACTTGTCCACGACACCGATCACGGAGTCTGGGCACTTGGCTCAGCAACTCTCTCCGGTAAGTCGCTCAGCACCGCAGTTGCCGCCGACCCCGAGTTGAAAACATTCAACGGCGATTCATTCAAGTTGTCATCATTGCGTGGCAAGAAAGTCATTCTGGTTGCCTGGTCTAGTTATTGAGGCTGCCGCTCTAGCTTGCCCGGGTGGCAAGCACTTCACAATGAAATCGAAAGCCTCGGAGCAACTGTTGTCACCGTTGCACTTGATATTGATCCAGCATTAGCGAAGCCTTGGAATGACCTCGTCAATCCAACGCATCCAAGTTTGGTTGACACGTTGCATATCACGAATTCATTATTCGGATTTACAAATATTCCGATGGCGGCATGGATTGACGAAGACGGAGTGTTGGTTCGGCCAGCCGAAGGTGCATCAATTGAACGTAGTCCATTACGTGATATGGAAATTCCCGAAGGTCTTCCTGAACAACTCAACAAAATGATGCACGCAGTCAAAGCGATTCCCGATGACGCCGAGGCCTACCGCGAAGCAATTTTAGATTGGGTTCGCAATGGATCGTCATCGCAGTTTGCCCTCACTCCCGACGAAGTCATCGCCCGAAGTCAGCCGCGCTCCGACAATGAAGCGCGAGCAACTGCATGTTTCGAACTTGGTGAGTACTTTCACCGCCAAAACAATTCAGATGCCGCGGTGCAGTGGTGGAAAGAGGCTCATCGTCTTCATCCGCAGAACTTGACTTACAAACGCCAAGCCTGGACTTTGGTAACAACTCCAGTTGGTGCCACCGAGTACGACCTCATGCAGGGTCCGAACGAGGTATACGACAGCAATCTCGTCGACGAGGTCACTGGCGACGGCGGATTTGGACAGTTCATTATCCGCCCGATTCTGTAAATACAACCGTAGAGACACGCCAAAGTGATGTGGGTGAACTGATTTCGGAGCCCGTTTTGGGCGGTATCGTTACAGTCAATGGCTGATCTCGAGCACGTCCGTTGGATCCATCGACCTGAATTGCGTCGACCCCATGTCATCGCCGCCTTCACCGGCTGGAACGACGCCGCCGATGCTGCCAGCACAGCCGTCAAACATCTTGTTGAAAATTTGGGAGCGGCGCCTCTTGCCGAAATCAATCCCGAAGAATTCACTGACTTCGCAACTATCCGCCCGCATGTGCGGCTCAAGACCGACTCGACTCGGCATATTGTGTGGCCGACCGTCAGTCTTTGGAGCGTCACCAGTGGTGATGTTGATCTGATTCTTGTCCTTGGTCCCGAGCCAGCGTTACGTTGGAAACTCTTTAGTGAACAGATTGTTGGCGTCGCCCGCGAATACAACGCATCAACTTTTATTTCTCTCGGTGCGCTTTTGGCCGATGTTCCACACCGCCACGAAACCCAAGTGCTCGGAACGGCTACTGATCAAACAATGATTGATGCTCACGATTTGCAGCGCAGTCGCTACGAAGGCCCCACCGGAATTGTTGGCGTACTCAATGATGCTGCCCACTCTGCCGGTTTTTCTGCTGCGTCTTTGTGGGCCGCGGTGCCAGCGTACGCGGCCCAAATCCCCTCGCCGAAAGCCGCTTCTGCGCTCATCGAACGCCTTGCCGAAATTGTTGGCTGCGATGCACCCACAATGATGCTTGATGCACAGGCCGAACTCTACGAAGAGCAAATTGACGATCTCATCAGCACCGATCCATCAATGGCCCGTTATCTCGATCGTCTCGAAAACCGCGGTGATGATGACGATGATGACTATGACGAAGATGACTACGACGAAGATGACATGCCGTCGTACGGCGTCTCGCCTGATCAACTTCGTTTTGAAGGAATGGACGATGCGCCGCCACTAAGCGGTCCGCTTCCCGATGAGCCAGTTGACAGCGACGCCCTCATGGAAGAAGTCGAACAGTTCTTACGTAGTCAACACGACGACTGATTCAGTCTGCTGAGTTACCCTGTCGCCACACTGCTGAACGTGGCGAATCAAATGTTGCGATTGATCGCTCACCGTTGATCGCATTGAATGCCATCTGCCCCCACCATTCAATTCCGGCGGTAGCGCTCGGCAATGCATCTGCCGCAAACCAGCCGAGCCCGCTCGTTTCAAGCGGATGACCTTGCAAAGTTCCGCCAGTCGCACGGCAATGAAAGAGCAACATATACATGCCGAAACGGCTGAAACCCATTCGCTGACCATCAACAACGCCGAGCAATTGCATTGGCTCACATTCAATGCCTGTTTCTTCCAGCACTTCTTTGACCGCCACTTCACTGGCCGAATAACCCACATCAGCCCAACCAGTTGGGTACAACCAGATTCCCGAGTCGGCACGTTGCATCAGAAGAATTTCACCCTCGTCGTTTCCGACAATTGCACCAATTGCAACTTTTGGAGTGACGTACCCTGGGATCCCCTCGCCGACTGATTCCATCCACTCTTGGACAAAGTGATCTTGTTCGCGGCGTACTTCTAATGCTTCATCTGCTGCAGCCTTAATATCGGCCGCGACATGAAGTACCTCTTCGTAGCGTTCGCGTTCATACAAGTTTTGCGTAAATCCCATTCCGGTGCGGGCGATTCCGGCGAGAGTTTCGCTCCAACGTACTAAGTCGCGAGTGAAATCTGCTGACGTTGCATCGCTCATAACTAGAAGATACCTCTTACGAAGCCAACGAGAACAGAATCGCCCGTTCAACTTCTTGACGATGGAATTTGTCGGTCAATTTTTCGCCTCGAGCAGTTCGCACATAGAACGAGTCAACGACTTCGTCGCCAATTGTTTGCACCGTTGCATGGCGAATATCTAGTCCGACTTCGGCCATTGCTTTGGTCACTCGGTGCAAAATTCCGTGTTGATCGGGCGCACGCACTTCAATCACCGTCGCATTTGATGATGCTTCATCAAAGAATGTCACTCGTGGCGCCGCTAACTCTCCGGCCGAGCGACGCTTCCGGCGATAGGTTTTTGCTCGTTCGGATAATCGAGCCTCAATCGCCAATTCACCTTGAAGTGCCCGCGTCAGATTTTGAACAATCGGCGCCCACTCAATAGGACCATGACTCGGAACAATCACTCTGAATTGCGATGCGGCCATTCCCTGTTCATCAGAGTGCGCCTGAGCGCCCAATACCCCTAAACCATGCAGGGCCAATACTCCGGCCACGCGACTAAATGTTCCGGGACGGTCGGGGCTCACCACTGTCACCGAATCATCGGCGACACCAAAGGTCACCACTCCGCCCGCCATCATTTCCAATACTTCAGCATCTGGAAATAGCCGCCACTGTGCTTCTTCAATTTCGGCACCACCCAGTACAAGGTGAACCCGTCGCACCAGATCATTCACCAACTCGGCCTTCCATGTTCCCCATGCCGCAGTCCCTGTCGCCAAACTGTCGGCTTCAGTGAGACCGTGTAAAAGATCAAGAACCAAGGGTGTTTTTACTTCGTCGGCGACCATCATGATCGTTGCGCTATCTGCCAAATCGCGGCGCGTCGCTACATCGGGTAGCAATAAATGATTCTTCACCATGTTGCAGATCACTTGAGTATCTTCTGCGTTCAGACCAAGTCGTGGTCCGATGCGCTCGACCATCGTGACGCCAACTTCGGTGTGATCACCGGGATAACCCTTGCCGATGTCGTGGAAGAGTGCTCCCAAAACAAGTAGGTCGGGGCGCGCAACGCGATCAGCCCATGTTGCTGCGTTGGCAGTTGCCTCCCACAAGTGTCGGTCAACTGTAAATCGGTGATACGCATTGCGCTGCGGTCGGCTGCGATTCGGAGCCCATTCGGGTAACACTTTGACC
>ERZ888423.1079-NODE-1079-length-25283-cov-108.927224_pt1 | contig 25283 bp, 26 predicted proteins | sample MGYA00520523_ERZ888423 | MGnify/ENA primary metagenome ERZ888423 (study PRJEB32303, sample SAMEA104408611) | aquatic metagenome | biome: Brackish water; feature: Pelagic; material: water | place: Baltic Sea | collected 2014-06-08T10:24:00 | depth 30,27 m ...
CAACCACCGGATAAGATCGTGGCTACGCACGATCTATCCTTGTTCGTTAGGTGCTGCTGGCAACTCAGGGGAGCCAATAGTTCCATGGTGGGGCTGGCCTTCGGGCACTGAGCCGAATTTTTTTAGTTTCGAATCAGCCGCTTAATTCGGCTGGATAGGGTGCGTGAAACTGGCACCTGGCCGTTGGGGGCAAGGCTGGTTACGGGAAGTCGGCGACTTGGTTTTACCTCTTTCACCCGTACGGCGTGTACGTGTAGGCCTATGGCCACCCCGAGGAGCAGCAGCAGGATTAAGGCTATGCGGTGGCTGCCGTCGCGGCTCGGCATCGGCTTGATATTGGGGAATCTTGTTCAGCAGAGTCTCTCAGGAGGAAGAGATGTGACGACCTCCCCGATCCCGCACCAAGTTCAGTAGGCGCCCGTAGGATTTGCTTAAGAATTGAGCCGAAAAGATCGATGCGTGTGCCATCCCTGCTGGCTTTGGTGGCCCTGGTGGGCTTCGTGATTGTGGAGTTGGTGCTCTGAGTAGCAGCCAAGAACACCGCTTCATGCGAGCAGGGCTTCTAGGGTCCGCTCTTACTGCGCCGCTGCATGTGCAGGCACCCATGCTCCACTCCCTCGCCTTTGTGTTGTCCAGGGGCCAAGAGTTGCCCGAGGAGGGTGTTGATTGGCAGTCCCTGGTTGCGGTCCAAGCCCACCAAGGACCCGATCGGGGCCGGGGGCTACGCCTATTTCGGATGCCAGATCAATGGCAGGCCAGCCTCGATGAGCTTGTCGCTAGCGGCTGCGCCACCATCGCTGGGGAAGACCCCCTTGGCTCAGCGCCGGAGCAGCGCTCCCTCATCTGTGATGCCGTGGTTCCGCAGTTTGATGTGCCCTCCCTTTGGATTGGCGTCTACGCCGTTAGCGGCCCCGCCGAAGGTGCCTGGCTGCAAGTGCAGCAGGTGGAGTTGCTGGATCGCTTCTCCCTTGCTGAGGCGCAAAACGAAACCTGTTGGTTTTATCCCACCGACAACGGCTCTTACCTTTGCTGGGAAAAACAGACTGGGCTGACTCTGGCTCCGGGTTGGCTGCCAGAGCAGGGCGGGCAGGAAGCCCCGATTGCCTATGACCGCGGTGAGGTGCACGTGCTTTGGTCGCTGATGGCTGATGACGAGGCCCTCACCTGTGTGGGCCTCACCTATCAGGGCCGGCGGATTGAGTGGCCTCGCTTGGAGGGCAGCCCCGCACCAAGCGCCACCTGGACCAGCTTTGAGGTCGACACTATGGCCGACCCCAGCTATGTAGAACGCGCCCGCATCAGCGTTTTTCCACAGTGATCGGGCGGCTCTTCTAACTCAGCGCACGAACAGCATCTCCTGGTAAGTGGGCAGGGGCCAGAGGTTGTCGTCAACTAGGGCCTCTAGACCGTCAACCACCACGCGTAGGTCGGCCATCAACGGCACCAGGGTGTCCGCGGTGTAGCGCATGTGGGCCTCAGTGCCATGGGGGGGATGGTCGATGGCACTTTGCAGCTGGCCGCTGATGTCCATCAACGACTGGCACAGTCCAGCAACCTCCTTGGAGGTTTCCGGTGATACCTGGATGCCTAGGGAACTCTGCAGTTGCAAGGACTCAGCTAGTTCGCCGAGGTAGCGGATCGCCGCCGGATACACCTGGGTGCGGGCGATTTGGACGGCCAGCTTTGCTTCCACATCAATCGCCAGGATGTATTGCTCGGCGTAAACCTCGAAGCGGCTCTGCAGCTCCACGGCCGAGAGCACGCCGGTGCGCTCGAACAGCTCGCGGATGGATTGGCGCTCCAACACCGGCAGGGCATCGGCGGTGGTGCGCAGGTTTTCCAGGCCCCGCTCCTCCACGGCCATGCGGTGCCACTCATCGGAATAGCCGTTGCCGCCAAACACGACGGCGCCATGCTGTTCGATCAGGGTCTTGAGCACGGCCAGAGCCCCTTCCTCCAGGCCGTAGCCACTGGCCAGCTTGGCCTCCAGCTCGCTGGAGATCCAGGCGAGGGAATCGGCCAGGATCGTGTTCAGGGCCACAAGGGGGCCAGCCACCGATTGGTTAGAGCCGACGGCGCGAAACTCGAAGCGGTTGCCCGTGAAGGCGAAGGGCGAGGTGCGGTTGCGATCGCCGGCGTCCTTGTCGAATTCCGGCAGGGTGTCCACGCCGAAGTCCATCACGCCGCCGAGGGCTGAGCCGGAGAGCCGGCCTTCGCGGATCTGGTTGAACACATCCTCCAGCTGGCTGCCCAGATACACCGAGATGATTGCCGGGGGCGCTTCGTTGGCGCCGAGGCGGTGGTCGTTGCTGGCGGTGGCGATCACGGCCCGCAGCAGGGGGCCATACATGTGCACGCCGCGGATCACCGCTCCGCAGAACATCAGGAACTGCAGGTTTTCATGGGGCGTCTTGCCCGGATCGAGCAGGTTCCCCTGGGTGGCATTGCCGATCGACCAGTTGACGTGTTTGCCAGAGCCGTTGATGCCGGCGAAGGGCTTCTCGTGCAGCAGGCAGGCCAGACCATGCTTCTTCGCCGTGCTGCGCAGAAGGGTCATGGTGAGCTGCTGGTGGTCGGTGGCCACGTTTGCAGCCTCGAAGAAAGGCGCAATCTCAAACTGGGACGGGGCCACCTCGTTGTGGCGGGTTTTGGCCGGAATCCCCAGGCGGTACATCTGCCGCTCCACCTCCTGCATAAACACCTGCACCCGCTCCGGGATGGCGCCGAAGTAGTGGTCGTCGAATTGTTGGCCCTTGGCCGAGGGCCGACCAAACAGGGTGCGGCCAGCCAGCAGCAGGTCTGGCCGCAGGGGCACGTAGGCGCTGTCGATCAGGAAGTACTCCTGCTCGGCGCCGCAGCTGGAGTTGACCGGAGCAATGGTGGTTTCCCCCAGCAGGCTGAGCAGCCTGTGGGCCTGCTTGTTTACGGCTGCGATCGAGCGCAGCAGGGGGGTTTTTTTGTCGAGGGCCTCGCCGGTCCACGAGACGAAGACGGTGGGGATGCAGAGGGTGACACCGTTAGGCGTCTCCATCAGCCAGGCGGGGCTGGTGATGTCCCAGGCGGTGTAGCCGCGGGCCTCGAAGGTGGAGCGGATACCGCCATTGGGAAAGGAGGAGCCGTCGGGCTCGCCCTGCACCAGCACCTTGCCGGTGAATTCGGTGAAGACCGTGCCGTCTCCCTGGGGTGAGATGAAGCCGTCGTGCTTCTCGGCAGTGGAGTTGGTGAGCGGATAAAAAACGTGGGAGTAATACAGGGCACCTCGGGCGGTGGCCCACTCCTTCATCGCCTGGGCTACCACGTTGGCCACCGACACGTCGAGCTTGCTGCCCTCCTTGATGGTGCGCTGTACCGATTTGAAGATCTCCTTCGGCAGCGCCGCCTTCATCTTGTCGAGGGTGAATACGTCACTAGCCCAGAGCTCATCGAGGGGCTGAATCGGAGCTGTAGGGGCGGCGGGGCGGCTGAGAATCTTTTCGAGGGCTTGCAGGCGTGGTTGGGAGGGCATGGGGAGTTCGCCACTGAACATCACTCCCCCTACCCAAAGCTGTTCCCCCCTCCATGCTTTGCTGCGGTTGATACCAGCGGCGCGATTGGCCCTGGCTTGGCGTGTGCGCTAACCGTGACCACGCTCCTGCGAATTTGAGGAGCCAGCCCCAGACTTTCACTTTGCAGGGAGTCAGGGATGGCCTCAGCCGATAGTCAGGCTCTCAAGGAGTCGATGCAAAGGCATCTCTTCTTCAGTCAGGCGAAGTCCAGCTCCCTGGCCACCAGCCACGACCATTACCGCTGCCTGGCTTTGGCGGTGCGTGATCGCTTGCTCAAAAACTGGGTCGACACCGCCGACACCTATACCCGTGAGCATGTCCGCACGGCCACCTACCTGTCGGCGGAATATCTACTGGGCCCGCACCTGGAAAACAACCTGGTGAATCTGGGCTTGGTGGAGGCAGCCAGGGAGGCTTGCACCAGCTTGGGCTTGAGCCTCGATGAGCTGATCGCCGAGGAGCCCGAACCCGGCCTTGGCAATGGTGGCTTAGGGCGACTGGCCGCCTGCTTCCAGGAGTCGATGGCGACGCTGGAGCTGCCAGCGATCGGCTACGGCATCCGCTACGAATTCGGCATCTTCCGCCAGCAGATCACCCCCCACGGCCAGGTGGAGAGCACCGATCCCTGGCTGGCCCATGGCAATCCCTGGGAGGTGATCCGGCCGGAGTGGAGCTATCCGGTGCAGATCGGTGAACACACCGTGATCGGCGTCGCCTACGACACCCCGATCCTGGGCTACGGCGTCAACACCGCCAACACCCTGCGGCTCTGGTCGGCGGTGGCTCCTGAGGCCTTCGACTTCGCCTCCTTCAACGCCGGCGATTACACCAGGGCCGTGCTGCGCAAGATGCAGGCGGAGACCCTCTCAAAGGTGCTCTACCCCAACGACGAGCTGGACCAGGGCAAGCGGCTGCGCCTCTCCCAGCAGATCTTCTTCGTCAGCTGCTCCCTGCAGGACATGTTCCGCATCCTGCGGGGCCAGGGGCTGGAGGTGACCGACTTCCACCGCAAGTTTGCGCTGCAGCTAAACGACACCCATCCAGCCATCGCCGTGGCTGAGTTGATGCGGCTGCTGATGGATGAGTACGGCATCGATTGGGATACCGCTTGGTCGATCACCACCGCCAGCATCAGCTACACCAACCACACCCTGCTGCCTGAGGCCCTGGAAACCTGGGGCGTGGAGCTGTTTGAGCAGTTGCTGCCCCGCCAGCTGGAGATCATCTACGAGATCAACACCCGCTTCCTGCGCATGGCCCGGATTCGCTATCCCGGCGATTCCCAGATCCTGCAGCGCATTTCCCTAATTGAGGAGGGCCCGCAGCGGCGGGTGCGCATGGCCCACCTGGCAGTTGTGGGCAGCCATCACGTCAACGGCGTGGCCGAGCTGCACAGCACCCTGCTGAAGCAGCACCTGTTTGCTGATCTGGCCCGGATCTGGCCGGAGCGCTTCACCAATGTCACCAACGGCGTCACGCCGCGGCGCTGGCTGGCGGTGGCCAACCCACCGCTGGCTGCCCTGCTCGATGAGGTGATTGGCGACCGCTGGCGCACCCACCTCGAGGAGCTGCAAGGGCTTTCCGCCTATGCCGATGACTACGCGTTTCTGGAGCGCTGGCAAGCCGTGCGCGACTTGGGCAAGCAGCGACTAGCCCAGTACATGCGCCGCGAGTTGGGGGTCTTGGTTGATCACACCTCCCTGTTTGATGTGCAGGTCAAGCGCATCCACGAATACAAGCGCCAGCACTTGGCGGCACTGCAGATCGTTGAGCGCTATTTACGCATCCGCGCTGGCGAAGACCTACCGCCGCGCACCTTTGTATTCGGCGGCAAAGCGGCTCCGGGATACGCCCTAGCCAAGCTGATCATCCGCCTGCTGGTTGGTATCGCTGACGTAGTGAACATGGATCCGGTCATGGATGGCCGCCTCAAGGTGGTTTTCCTGCCCAACTTCAGTGTCAGCCTGGGCCAGCTGGTGTATCCGGCGGTTGACCTCTCCGAGCAGATCTCAACCGCCGGCAAGGAGGCCTCCGGCACCGGCAATATGAAAATGGCACTTAATGGTGCGGTCACAATTGGCACTCTCGATGGGGCAAACATTGAAATTCGCGACTGCGTTGGGCCGGAAAACTTCTTCCTGTTTGGCCACACCGCAGAGCAGATCGAGCAGCTGGGCCACAGCGGTTATCATCCAATGCCCTGGATTGAGCAGGACCCGGCCGTGCGCCAAGCCCTAGAGCTGATCGGTTCGGGCTACTTCAGCGAGGGTGATGGCGAGCTCTTCCACCCCTTGCTGGCCAGCCTCACCAGCCACGATCCCTTCCGGGTGATGGCTGATGTGGCCGACTACCGCCGCGCTCAAAACGCCGTGGATGAAGCCTGGCTCGACCGGGGCCGCTGGGCGCGGATGTCGCTGCACAACACAATGCGCTGTGGCTTCTTCAGCAGCGACCGCTCGATCGCTGACTACGCCGAACGCATCTGGAAGGTGGGCCGGGTGCCGGTTCAGGCCAGCGCCGGCGCCCCGGCGCCTTAGGCGCTCGGCGGCTCCGGCTTGTCGCTGTCCTTAAGCGAGGGGAAGCTGGAGCGGATCAGCTGGGCTACCTCCTGGTTCATTTGGGTGCGGAAGCTGGCGGCAGCGTCAGCTTCGAGCACCGGATAGGAGCGTGCCCCAGCGCTGCGCAGCGGCTTCCAGCTGGTGGCTTCCTGCTTCTTAAGAGCTTCCAGCGGCGCGTCGAAGTCGAAGCTGAGCTCCCGCCCCTGGGCGGCGACGCCAGTAATCCAGGCCTCCCGGGCCGGCAGTAGGGCCTTGGCCTTGAGGGTGTCTGGCAACCCCAGCACCGGCTCGTAGTGGTCAAGGGCCCGCAGTTCTGCCTCGAGCAGAATCACCCAAGCCGCCTCTTCGCCGGGCTGCAGGCCAAGACTGTCGGCGCTGGCGAGCATGGCGTCGCGATATAGACAAAGCCAGCGGTAGTGGGACTTCTGCTGCAGTGTTTTTTTAAGGGAGCTTTTGCCGTGGGCCACCCGCTTGGGCAGGGCTGCTTCAGCCCGCCGCAGTAACACCCGATCTTCCGGCTCCAGGTTGATGGCACCCCAGCGCTGCCGGTATTCCCACAGCTCTTCGTATTGGCGCACCTCCTCTGGTGTCCAGCCCAGCCCTTGCAGTTCCTCGCCCCTGCTCGTTTCGTCCTTGGCCACCGGCTCGCCCATCGCTGTCGCAGGCAGCGTAGTGGCCGGAGCTCAACGCACAACCAGCACCGGGCAGCTGCTGTGGGTAAGCACACGGTGGGTTTCGCTGCCCAGTAGCACGCCTTCCAGGCCGCGGCGGCCATGGGAGGCCATCACAATCAGATCAGCTTCATGGCGGCCTGCCGCCTCCACGATCGCCGTGTATGGCATGGAGTGAACCACGGTGTCCTGGTCGCTGACCACCCCGGCGGCCTGGGCTGTCGCTACTGCTGCCGCCAGGATTTGCTCGGCGCCATGGCGAGCGGCTTGCACTAGGGCGGTCACCGTATTGGGGTCGACCAGCTCACCCACGCCCACCAGGGAGATGGGGAAGTTGGATTGGGCGTGGAAAAAGGTGATGCGAGCTCCCAGGCTGTGGGCCAGCGCCACCGCCTGCTGCACGGCCTTGTCTGAGAGCTCGGAGCCATCGGTTGGCACCAGGAGGTGGCGGTATGGCATCTACGGCGCGGGGAGAAGGGCTCTAAACCCCAGCCTGGGGCAGCTGGCGCCGCTCAGCAACCTCCTGCCGATGCTGCCGCAGAAAAGGGGTTCAGGAGGAAGGCAGAGCGCCCTTCCAACCGGCGAGGTGGGCGGCGGCTCGAGAGCGGGCCAGGGCGCGGGCTCGGGGCAGGGCCGGCTCGAGTTGCTCGGAGCTGAAGGGCGGCAGGGGTCGGCTGCGCAGCCAGGCCCCCCAGCGGAATTCGTGGAAGGGAATCAGCGGTGCAGCGGCCAGCACCCCCTCCTGCTTCAGCTTCCACACCAAGCTGCGATAGGGGTCGTCCTGCAGGCCAGTGAGCTGGTCGGGCAGGGCGCTGGGGGGCAGGGGGCCCAGGCCCCGGCCGTCATAGAGATAGAGCCAGCCACGTTGATGCAGGGCATCAAGCACCTGCTGGGGGTCGGCGCTGTCTAGCTCGAGCACCACGTAGCCGAAGGCGATGGCCGTTGGTTCGATCTCGATCAGGGCCCGGAGGCGGTGGTGGCGGTCGACCATCCACACCGAGCCATCGCTGCTGCGCACAAGAGGCACGGGCTTGCTGCCCAGGTAGGAGCGGCGTTCACGGTCATTTTCGGCACCGAAATCGCGCAGCCTGCTGCGCACTTCAGCAAGTCCCACGCAGAGCTGGGTAGGGCGCAGCTGGGCTATGGGCACCTCAAGCAGCTCCCCCCCCAGTTGTGGGGCCGGCAACGGCTGGTAAGGGGGAAGACGCAGGGCCATAACGACAAGGCAGCCCGTAATAGCCCATACTGCCCCGCTGCTTCCCCGAATAGGGTCGCCCTCAAGTGCGAGTGGCCATGGCTTCCCCCTCCCATCCCGACCTGAGTGCTGGCCCCCACGGCCCGATCGGGGTGCTGGTTTGCGGCCACGGCAGCCGCAATCGGCTGGCAGTGGCCGAATTTGCCGAGCTCGCTAAGGGCCTCCAAGCGCTGCTGCCCGAGGTGCCTGTGGAATACGGCTACCTGGAATTTGCCAGGCCGATCCTGCGCGATGGCCTGGAGGCGCTGCGAGCTCGGGGCGTAAGCCACGTGCTGGCGGTGCCGGCCATGTTGTTTGCAGCGGGCCACGCCAAAAACGACATCCCCTCGGTGCTCAATACCTACGCGGCCGAGACGGGCCTGCGTATCGACTACGGCCGCGAACTGGGGGTTGACCTGAAGATGATTCAGGCCGCCGGGGCCCGGATTCGCGAAGTTCTCGATGGGGCCGCTGCAGAGGTACCCCTGCACGAAACCCTGTTGGTCGTGGTGGGCCGGGGCTCGTCTGATCCCGATGCCAACTCCAATGTCGCCAAGGTGACGCGGATGTTGGTGGAGGGCTTCGGTTTTGGCTGGGGTGAAACGGTTTATTCCGGTGTCACATTCCCCCTGGTGGAACCTGGACTTCGCCAGTTGGTGAAACTTGGCTATCGCCGGGTTGTCGTTTTCCCCTATTTCCTGTTTTCCGGAGTACTGGTGAGCCGGATCCAGCAGCACACCGAGCGGGTGGCCCAGGACCATCCCGAGGTGGAGTTCCTGAAGGCCTCCTATCTGGCTGATCACCCCCTAGTGCTGGACACCTTTGTGGAGCGGGTGGCGGAGGTGGTGCGCGGTGACGCCAACATGAATTGCTCGCTCTGCAAATACCGGGCCCAGGTGCTGGGCTTTGAGACTGAGGTTGGGGCGCCCCAGCACAGCCACCACCACCACGTTGAAGGGCTCACCGACGGCTGTGACCTCTGTGAGCGCGAGTGCACCGGTGCCTGCCAGCCCGATGGCGTGCCGATTCCAGTGGGCGGCCACACCCACGATCTCGACCATCTCCCTGAGCACAGCCATCCGCCTGAGCACAGCCATCACCACCCGCCTTACCCCCACGCAGATCATCCCCTTGGCCCCACAACCTTGCGCCAGGGCGGCAGCAGCTGAGCGATTTTGGAGACGTCAGCGTTTGCTGAAGTGAATCTGCTTTGCGGCGCCAAATCGGAAATAAACCAGTTCGCTTGGCGCGGCTCAGCCTTCTCGGCGCGTTAGGAGTCTCGCGGGACTCCAACTCATCAGTTCTGCTGATTGATTGTCCTCTTTCCCCATTTAGGCCGGCTTTTCCCCGGTTTTTAAGGGTTTTTCCCCAGAAAATGGCTCCTTGAGCCAGCTCAGGCCTAAAAGCTGGGGAATGGCGGCCTTTGTTCAAACTCGCCTTGACAGCATCGGACCATTACTTTCCAGCGAGTTTTCGATATGCGCTTCCTACCTCAATGGGACTGGCAGCACTGGCAATCTCAGCTGAGAACGGCGTGATTTCGCCCTGGCTTTAAGGCTTTGACGGACTTGGCGCCGATGTGGCCTACTGAGCTTCACCCAAACTCACGCTTCGTAATGGCACCCCAGCGCAGTCACCTTCAACGCTGTATGGAGCAGCCCAGCTGTGTAGAAGATTGCCCGGTGCCGGAAGCAAGCATCATCAGCTTGGAGGCAGAAGTGCCGGAGGTGTTGTTCGAAGGCATGCACGAGTTCCTGCGCAGCCATCCCCAGTGGGATCAATACCGCCTGATCTCCTCAGCGCTTTCTAGCTTCCTGTTTCAGCACGGCTGTGCCGATCAGGGGGTTAGCCAGCTCTACCTCAACGGCCTGTTCAAACGCGGCTGAGCTGTTTAAACGAGGTTGGTTTAGACAAAAAAAAGGCGGAAGGGCCAACCTCCGCCTGAGTCTCCCTTGCCCGACCCTGTCAGAGGTCGACTTTGTCATTGTGCGCAGGCTTACTTAAGTCAATTGTGGCGATCGACACCGGATATCCACCACGTCACGAAGTCCCCATGCGCAGCCGGTCGGCGGCGGCATCGCAGGCGCGCCAGGTGATGGCCATTTCAGTGAGGGTTGGGCTCTGCCAGCCGGACCGGGGCCAGCAGGCCCCATCTACTACCAGCACATTGGGGGCGCCCCAGCATTGGTTGAGGTGATTCACCACCCCGGCCTCGGGCTGGCTGGCCATGCGGGCGCCGCCGAGTTCGTGGATGTAGTACCCCGGTGGAGGCGCATCGGGGCTCACCGCCAGGCTGCTGCGGATCCAGGGCTCCAGCAGCGGCAGCACAAATAGCTCTTCAATGGGCCGGATCTGCCCCCCACCAGCTGCCACTACCGCCTCCATGCGCCGGTGCATGTGGGCCACCAGGCGCTGCTCGTTTGCCCCCCAGCGGCAGTTGATGTGGGCGGTGGGTAGCCCCCAGGCATCGAGATCCTCGCCGTTCAACGTCACCTGGTTGTCGGCGTTGGGTTGCACGTCGCCGTGACCGATCAGGAAACCCACCGCCTCGCCCCGGCGGCGCTGCAGCAGGGCGGGTGGATCAAAGCGCTGCAGGGCTGTCCAGAGGCCGTAGCCGCCACGGAAATCAGCTTCGCTGCCCCCATCCAGGTTGACCGTGTTGGGGATGAAGCAGCTACCGGCCCCTGAAAGTTCGCTGGGCCCATCGAGGGGTGGCACCCCGGGAATCGAAAAGAAGCGACTGCTGGAGATGTGGTCCATCAGATAGCGCCCCAGGCTGCCGGAGGGATCGATTAGGCCGCCGCGCTGGTGGGCTTCGCTCGAGTGCAGCAGGATCCGCAGGGTCTCGATCGTTGAGGCGCAGAGCACCACCAAGGGCGCCTCAATGCGCTCGCGGGCAGCCGTTTTGCCATCCACCAGCAGCACGCCCCGGGCCCGGTCGCCGTCGAGCAGTAGATGGCTCACCACGGCGTTGCTGCGCACCTGGGTGCGCCCCGTTGCCAGGGCCCGTGCCAACGTGCGCCCCTGGCTGGCGGAGCGGGGCCAGCCCGCACCCCGGTGCAGGTTGAAGCCGCGCGAATGGATCAGGGGCAAGCCAAGCTCGTTGCCGATGCGGCGCTGCAGGTGGCGCTCGCCCGGGGTGAAGGGCAGGGGCGCCTGGAAGTGGCCATCGGGCAGCTGGGGCAGGCCGTCGCAGGCTCCATGCACCTCCAGCAACTGCTCAAGGCGGGTGTAATAGGGCGCTAGCTCGGCGCTGCCGATCGGCCAGCCCGCCCCCTGACCATCGCGCTCAGCGGCACCAAATTCGTAGTCGGAAAGGCGCAGGGTGATGCCTCCCCAGGTGAGGCTTTTGCCCCCCACCTGCCGGCCCCGGCTCCACAAAAACGGAGCGTCGTCTGGGGTGGAGTAGGGATTGAGCCGCTCATCGACGAACAGCTGGGGATTGTGTTTCCAGAAGCCCGGATGGTGGCGCTGCAGACGCTGCTGGCCACTGGCGATATGGGCCAGACGCCTAGCCGTGTTCAGTGGTTCGCTGCCGAAGGCCTGGCGGGATGAGAGCTCAGGACCTGCTTCCAGCACCAGCACCCGCAGGCCCGCCTCGGCCAGCACCATGGCGGCCACACCGCCGGTAGCTCCGGAACCCACCACAATGGCATCGGGCTGGATCACGCCTGCGGGGATGGCCATGTTCTGGGCGGTGATCGCTCTGCAGCGCAGGTGAACGTTCAAACAACAAAGCCCCGACAGGGGGACTGCCGGGGCTTTGGGATGTGGTGGCGGGGGCGAGATTTGAACTCGCGACCTTCGGGTTATGAGCCCGACGAGCTACCAGACTGCTCTACCCCGCGTCGACCCCTTAACCATACCAGTCGAAGTGCCTAGTAATTCCGCTCAGTCGAAGCGCAGCTCGCCGATCACTTCCAGGCGCAGATGGGGGGCTGGGATCAAGAAGCGAGTGCGCAGTTCTTCAAGAGCTATCGGCGTTAGCCAGTCGAGCTGCTCGAGCAGGTGCAGGGCTACGGCTTGCTTGGCTCGGGCGGAGCCGTCTTCCACCTTGATCGCTACCCCCATGCCTTCGCCGACGCGGCTGAGGCACTGGATGCCCTCGGCCCCGCCCTTGCTCACCACCTGGCCGTGGCCGCCGCGCATCAGTTCGGTGTCGAACCGCCCCTCCCCGGCCACCAGTTCAGGGTGGGCCAACATCGCCCGGCTGAGGCGCTCTAGATCGGCCTGGCTGCCGGCTCCCAGGTGGGCGTAGAGCAGGGCCATCTGGGCTAGTTGCAGCTGCAGGGTTGGGGCGCCGCAGTCGTCGCGGGCGGTGAGCAGTTCGGCAGCAGGCAGGGAAAGCAGATCACCCACTCGCTTAAGCACTTCCTGCTGCAGCGGATGCTCCTTTTGGAGGTAGCTCTCGGTGCTCCAGTTCAGCTGCCGGCAGGTGGCCAGAAAGGCGGCGTGCTTGCCGGAACAGTTGTGCTCCAGGGGGCTGCTGCCCCAGTCCGGCACGGGGCATTGCAGCTGCTCGGCTTCGACTTCAGCACCCCACAGCAGTTTGAAGGCCTCGCGGGCGTGCATGGCCGTGCCGTCGTGGCTGGCGCAGGCGATGGCCAGGCCCCGCTCGCCGCAGTTGCAGTGGTCGGCGGCGCCACTGCCCACAAACACCGTGGCCTGAAAGGGCTTTAGGGCAGAGCGCACAAAGCTCAACTGCTGGGGATCGCCCGCCCGCATCAATACCCGGCCGCGGCCGTCGCAAACCACCGCGTGCACCCGGTGGCGCGATTCCAAGATGCCGTTGCGCAGCAGCCGCACCTCCAGAGGAGGGACGCCCCCGCGGACGGTACCACCGAAACTGGAGGACAGGGTCACAAGAGCCCGAGAGCTGATATCAAAGAGCCTGACAGAGGCTGGCCCCCAACAAGGCCAGGATTATCGCCAGTGCTGCGCCCTGCTGCAGCCGCCGCAGCACCGGCTGCACCTGGTGCTGGGCCACCAGTAGGTCTTGCTGGCGCCAAGCCAGGGGTTTCTCCCACACCTGGCCGTCGTACCAGCCCGATTCCTCGTATTCAACCCGCTCGGAAACGAGGCGGCGGTGCACGTATTTCCAGCCGAGCCACTGACGCACGAGCAGCAGCATCGGCAGCGCCACAGCAGCAATCATGCCCGCCAGCACCAGCTGAGCTAGGTGATGGCGCAACACCCAGCTGCCGCTTGCCACCAAGATGGAGACAGGCAGAAGCAACAACCAGCTGGTGGCCAATGGGCGCAATAGCCCTGGCAGGTCCTGAGATGGCCAGACGAAAAACCAGGAGGCCAGCAACTGCTCGTATTCCTGCAGGGGCCGCTGCTCGGGTGGCACCGGGCACGGCATGGCGTTCAGGGAGAAACTGCTGGGATTGAGCTTACGAAGCGCACCTGTTCGCCGTGGCCCCAGAAGGATTCGAGGTCGTAGTAGGTGCGCTCGCTGGGGGTGAGCACGTGGACAATCACTTCGCCGTAGTCGAGCAGCATCCAGCGGCCCTCCTTCTGGCCTTCGCGCCTTAGGGGCAGCCGGCCGGTGATCTCCTCGATCTGATCCTCAGCCGAGCGTGCGATGGCGCGCACCTGCACGTCGGAGAGGCCGCTGCAGATCACAAACCAATCGGCCAACGACGACACCTCGTCAACGCGAATCAGACGGATGTCCACGGCCTTGCGGTCGTCACAGGCTTCTGCCGCCAGCTTGGCCAGCTGCTCGCTGTCGAGCTCCTGGTGGGTCGTGGACCTGCCAGCGGGGGAATCAGCCATAGACGTTCTCACTGGTGACGGATTGACGCGAGCCCTGTTGCTGGGCCATTTCGGCCCGGGCCTTACCCGCACTCTTGCGCAGTGCCTCGAGCCGGTCTTCGTAGAAGGCGCGCTTCTTTTTCTTGCGGGTCTGCTCCACCAGCTCCTTGAGGGCGCCGCCCAAGCTCTTGTAGGCATTGGGCAGGGTGTAACCGAAGCGGGTGGCCAGGTCGATGGCCCGTTCGTCGGCGGAAATGGCGTCCTGCAGCCGCTTTTCGGAGTTGTTTTTGAGGTAAAGGCGATAGCCGGCAAAGCTGGACAAACCCAGGGCCATCACCAGCAGTAGGCCGTCCTGGACCCACAGCTCACCGATTGCTCCACCCAGGCCGATCGCCAGGGCCGCCATCTCCCAGCCGTCGCGAGGTACCGCATCGTTCTGGATGCGGCCCACCTCATGCCAAAACAACAGGTTGCGATGGTCGATCGCCAGTCCATCCCAGCTTTCTAGGTCGACCTGAATTTCCACTTCGTCGCGACCGATCTCCTCGATGGTGATCAGGGGCGGTTCCACCGAAGCGGCAGCTTCAACAAACACCCAGCTCTGCAATTCCGGGGGCAGCAGCCCTTTCAGGCGCTGGAGCTCGCTCATCTGGGGCTTTCGCGTTAAGGATCAGGTTAGCGATTCCAGCCGCAGCTGCTGCAGAGGGGGCGTGAGAGGCTAGGCAGGTTTGGCTTGCCCAGCCCCTATGCCCCGCCGCACGGACCTCAGGCGCATCCTGCTGCTGGGGTCGGGTCCGATCGTGATCGGCCAGGCCTGTGAATTTGACTACTCCGGCACGCAGGCCTGCAAGGCGCTGCGTGCTGAAGGTTTCGAAGTGGTGTTGGTGAATTCCAACCCTGCTTCGATCATGACCGATCCGGACATGGCGGATCGCACCTACATCGAACCGCTCACCCCCGAGGTGGTTGCCCGGGTGATTGAGATTGAGCAGCCCGATGCCCTGCTGCCCACCATGGGTGGTCAGACGGCCCTCAATTTGGCGGTTGCCCTTGCCGAAAACGGCACCCTGGAAAAGCACGGGGTGGAGCTGATCGGCGCCAATTTGCAGGCGATCCGCAAGGCGGAAGACCGGCTGCTCTTTAAGGAGGCGATGGAGCGGATCGGCGTGGCGGTGTGTCCCTCCGGCATCGCCAACACCCTGGAGGAGGCGGAGCGGGTGGGCGAGGTCATCGGCAGCTACCCCCGCATCATCCGGCCGGCCTTCACCCTGGGCGGCAGCGGCGGGGGCATCGCCTACAACCCCGAGGAGTTCCGCGCCTTCTGCAAAAGCGGCCTGGAGGCCAGCCCCGTCTCCCAGATCCTGGTGGAGCAGTCGCTGCTGGGCTGGAAGGAATTTGAGCTGGAGGTGATGCGCGACAGCGCCGACAACGTGGTAATCGTCTGCAGCATCGAAAACCTCGATCCGATGGGGGTACACACCGGCGACTCGATCACCGTGGCGCCCGCCCAGACCCTCACTGACCGGGAATACCAGCGCCTGCGCGACCAATCGATCGCGATCATCCGTGAGATCGGCGTCGATACCGGCGGCAGCAATATTCAGTTCGCCATCAACCCCGCCAACGGCGATTTGGTGGTGATCGAAATGAATCCACGGGTTTCGCGCAGCTCGGCGCTGGCCTCCAAGGCCACGGGTTTTCCGATCGCCAAGATCGCCGCCCGACTGGCGGTTGGCTACACCCTCGACGAGATCGTCAATGACATCACCGGTGCTACGCCGGCCTGCTTCGAACCCACGATCGACTACGTGGTCACGAAGATCCCCCGTTTCGCCTTCGAAAAGTTCCGGGGCAGCCCGCCGGTGCTGACCACCTCGATGAAGTCGGTGGGGGAGGCGATGGCAATTGGCCGCTGTTTTGAGGAGTCGTTCCAGAAGGCCCTGCGCTCCCTGGAAACGGGCCATGCCGGCTGGGGCTGCGACCGGCCCGATGCCAGCTGGGAATCCCCGGCTCTGGCCCGGGCCTTGCGCACCGCCACCCCCGATCGGATCTTTGCCGTGCGCGAGGCGATGGTCGCCGGCCGCAGCGACGACGAGATCCACCAGCTCAGCGCCATCGATCCCTGGTTTTTGGCCAAGCTGCGCTGCATCCTCAAGGCTGAGCAGCGGTTGCTGCGGGGCCGCCAGCTCGAGCAACTCGATGCCGCCGCCCTGCTGGAGCTCAAGCAGCTGGGCTTCTCCGATCGCCAGATCGCCTGGGCCACCGGCAGCGATGAACTCACGGTGCGGCGCCACCGTCAGTGCCTGGGTATCAATGCCGTGTTTAAAACCGTCGACACCTGCGCGGCGGAATTTGCCTCCAGCACCCCGTATCACTACGCCACTTTTGAGCGGCCGCTGGAGCGGCTCAACGCCGCCGGTGCGCTCGAGATCGTGCCGCCTGAAAATGAGGTGCAGCCCGAGAGCCGCCGCAAGGTGATGATCCTGGGCGGCGGGCCAAACCGCATCGGCCAGGGGATCGAATTCGACTATTGCTGCGTGCACGCCTCCTTCGCCCTGCAGGCGGAAGGTTTCGCCACCGTGATGGTGAACAGCAACCCGGAGACGGTGTCAACCGATTACGACACCTCCGACCGGCTCTACTTCGAGCCGCTCACCCTCGAAGACGTGCTCAACGTGATTGAGGTGGAGCATCCCGAGGGGGTGATCGTGCAGTTTGGTGGCCAGACGCCGCTGAAGCTGGCGATTCCGCTGCTGCACTGGCTGGCCTCCCCCGAGGGCCTGGCCACCGGCAGCCGCATCTGGGGCACCTCGCCTGAATCGATTGATGCGGCGGAAGATCGGGAGCAATTTGAAGCGATCCTGCGCCGGCTGGAGATCCGCCAGCCCCGCAATGGCCTGGCCCGCAGTGAGGCCGAGGCCCGGGCCATCGCCGCGCGCGTGGGCTATCCAGTGGTTGTGCGCCCCAGCTACGTGCTGGGCGGGCGCGCCATGGAGGTCGTCTACGACGAAGCCGAGCTCAACCGCTACATGGTGGAAGCGGTGCAGGTGGAGCCCGACCACCCGGTGCTGATCGACCAATACCTCGATAACGCCATAGAGGTGGATGTGGATGCCCTTTGCGATCGGGAGGGGGTGGTGCTGATCGGCGGTGTGATGGAGCACATCGAACCGGCCGGCATCCATTCGGGCGATTCGGCCTGCTGGCTGCCTTCCGTGAGCCTGAGCGAGGCAGCCCTGGCCACGATCCGCGCCTGGAGCCGGGCCCTGGCCCTGGCCCTCGGGGTGCGCGGCCTGATCAACCTGCAGTTTGCGGTGCAAATCGACCCTGAGCAGGGCGAGCGGGTATTCATCATTGAGGCAAATCCCCGGGCCTCCCGCACGGTGCCGTTTGTGGCCAAGGCCACCGGCGTGCCCCTGGCCAAGGTGGCCAGCCAGCTGATGGCCGGCCGCACCCTGGCGGAGCTGGGGCTCACGGCCGAGCCCATCCCGCCTCTGCAAACCGTGAAGGAGGCGGTGCTGCCCTTCAAGCGCTTCCCGGGTTCCGACACCTTGCTGGGCCCTGAAATGCGCAGCACCGGCGAGGTGATGGGCATCGCCAGCAGCGCCGGCATGGCCTATGCCAAGGCCGAGCTAGCCGCGGGCGAGGCCCTGCCCACCAGCGGCACGGTGTTTCTCTCCACCCACGACCGCGACAAGCCGGCCCTGCTGCCCGTGGCTGAGCGGCTGGTGGGGCTGGGCTTTGCCCTGATCGCCACCGGTGGCACCGCCGAGGCCCTTAGGGCCGCTGGCCTGCAGGTGGAATCCATCCTCAAGGTGCATGAGGGCCGGCCCAATATTGAAGATGCGATCCGCTCGGCCCGCATTCAGCTGATCATCAACACCCCGATCGGCCGCCAGGCTGCCCACGACGACAAATATCTGCGCCGGGCCGCCCTCGACTACGCCGTGCCGACGGTGACAACCCTGGCCGGGGCCCGGGCGGCGGTGGAGGCGATCACGGCGCTGCAGCAGCAGACCATTGAGGTGCATGCCCTGCAGGACATCCACCCCGGACCCACTCGTTAGGGTTGGGGGCCCGCTAGATCCCGCCTTGACAGCCAGCACCCAAGTCAGCAACCAGATCACCTCAGGCAGCGACTGCACGGCGGCTTTCCGGGCCGCCTATGAAAATCGCTACACTTGGAACCCGGATTTCGGTGGCTATCAGGGCCGCTGCATCTGGGAGCAAGACGGAAAGAGGGTCGAGGGCAGCTTCGTGGTGGGCGCCGACCTCAAGGCCAAGGTTGATGGCGTCGCCGATGAGGAGATTCACAAGGCCCTTGCTTCTCAGCTGTGGGAGGTGGCGATCCACCGGGTGCGCCGCAGCTTTGAGCAAACCCACGGCGCCAACACCTTCAGCGCCGGCGACACCGACGCGGTGGGCACTGAGGTGATCGTGGGCGGCAAAAACGAAGGCGATCGCTATCGCATCAAGGCAAATGTGGTGACGATGGTGCACCGCCACATCCACGGCACCGTGGTGACGATCTTCACCGAGAGCACAACAGACACCGGCAGCGGCTACCTGAGCCGCAGTTACACCAGCCAGTACGCCGATCCGGCAACCGGCGCAGCCAAGGGCGGCATCAGCCGTTTCACCGACACCTTTGTGCCCCTGGCTCGGGTGGGCCCCTGGGTGCTGAGCGAGCGGGTGGTTGAGACCGCTGCCCATGGCGACACGCCGGCTGGCCGCCAGGTGTTTCGTTTCGAGGATCTTGCCCCCTTGGCTTAGGCCAGGAGGCCGCTGCTAGGCAATATGCAGCCATGTTTTCTCTTGGGATAAGTGCAAACGACCAGGGTTTGGCCTATGCCGGCCTGGCCCTAGGCACCTACCTGACGCTGCGCATCCTCAACTTCCCAGACCTCACGGTGGGAATCGCTGCTCCCAATGGTTTGGTGGCTTTGGCTGGGGCTCTTAGTTGCTTCTTGCCAAGTCTTTGCAGATGTGAACATTGGCATCGGCTCGCTGACCTGGGCCCTGCAGTTGGGCCTCGAACCGGTGGATCTCAAGTTGGCAAAGGCCCTGCTACTACTTGTTGCCCTGGCCTTTCGGCAGATCAGGGGAGGCTGGATTAAGGATCGCCGGCCCTGGTCTCAGCGTCTCTGGTCTCAGCCTTGAAGTGCTCAGCTGGGGCCATCCCCTACCGGGATCGGGCTTGCGGCAATTAATCAGCGATTTCTCGCTGAGCTGCCCCCCCGACCAGTTTCTGGTGGTGATCTGGCAGATCGGCGGCCAGCGCCAGACCCTCAGCCTGGTGATGCTGCATGAGGGTCGCTTGATTGGCGACTGGACTGCTGCCGAGCGTGAACATCTGGATCCGCCTGCCTTGCGGGCCATGTACGCCGCCGCCAGATTTACGATGCAGTCTTCCAGTGCCACCGATGGGTCTTCAGCGTCGTGAATCCCTGAGTCTCTTTGGGGCCGGCGCCGTGAAGACAGTGGTGGTCTCTGCCTTCGGCAAGTTCGACCGAGGCAGCAAGATTAATTCTCCATAGGCATGCTGCAGCTGGCAGAAGCTGGCTATGTCCCTGGGAAAACTGTCAACTTCATCCAGAAGGATGCCGCCGGCGAGATGCCCAACACCACCTTGGTGATGAAGCTGTTTGCGGGCGACCAAGTCGATAAGGTCCTAGCTGTGGTCACTCCCCCTGGTGGCGGGGGCAACATCGCCCCAACGTGGTCGGCAGGATCGGCACCAACCCGATGGGAAAGGGTCTGGATCTGGAGCGTCAGGTGAATCCCGTTATCAAGACTGTCGGTTTGATTTACAAACCAGGCGAGCCCAACTTCGAATATGAAGCCAAAGTGCTTAATGAGGAGGCTGCCAAACGCAATATCACTGTTGTGGAGCAGTCGGTGGCCAACTCCGGCGAAGTGCTGGCTGACAAGGAGTTATATGCCTTCGTGAAGATTGGCGATTACGCCACGATTCAGGAGCAAGCTGCCCGGCTGCCTCGCCACGATCGGCTGGGCTTACATTGATAAAGGCCATGCCCACGGCAAGTTGGCGGTGAGAGTTCTAAAAGGTGAATCGCCTGCCAAGATGGCCTTCGAGCTCCTCACTAAAACGGAGCTGATCAAGAAAGCTCATAAGGTGGTGAGCCAATGCTCACCCCCATCAGTTCACCCCTTTTATCAGGGAAGGGGGGTGATGTTTTGCAGCTTGTCATTCAACTGGCTAGCCATCGCTTGGCGGCCCACGGCAAGCACCTTCAGGGTGTCTTCATGCATGCGCAGCTGGGCATCAGCTACCTGCATGCCTCGCACCAGCTCCTTCATCTCATCCGGCAAGCCGTTGAGGTCGTAGCGCTTGCCCTCGAAGGTCAGCACCGGCGGCTGGTTGTCGGACTGCTGGGCGATGTTGTCCACGAGAGGCAAAATTCTTCAGCTCTCAGGATACGGGTGGCAGGCCAACCGGTCGCTTGAAGAAAAACATCAGCAGGGGGCCCACTTGGGCTGCTTCCACCATCTCCCAGTTTTCCTTGCCGAGGGCATTGAGAAAAAACTGTAGTTGTTCGGCCGGGTGGCGTGGTTTGGTGGCTGCGGCGTCGTATTGCTGCGGGAATTCCTGCTTGAGAAACTCCGGGCTCAGGGCGCCGCCGAGACGCTCACTGTCTGCCTTGGGTGAGGGAGGACCCGGCGGATTGCCACTTTCCACGTTGATGTGGATCACCCGGTATTCCCACGCCATCAGGCTTGCAGATGAATGAACTGGCGCTCGCAGAGCTCGCGGTAGCGGCCTCCCTGCACCATCAGCTCATTGTGACTGCCCTGTTCGATGATCCGCCCGCCATCGAGCACCAGGATCCGGTCTGCCCCTTGCACGGTGGCCAGCCGGTGGGCAATCACCAGCACGGTGCGGCTCGCCATAGCCTGCACCAAGCCCCGCTGCACTGCCTCCTCCGCTTCGGCATCGAGGGCGCTGGTGGCCTCATCCAGCAGCAGCACCGCCGGGTTGCCCAGCACGGCGCGGGCGATGGCCAGCCTTTGCAGCTGGCCGCCGGAGAAGTTGCTGCCCCGCTCCTCGATGCGACTGGCGTAGCCCTGGGGCAGGGCTTCGATAAAGCCGGCGGCGTTGGCGAGGTGGGCGGCCCGGCGGATGGCGGCTTCGCTGGCGGGGCGGCCAAAGGAGATCGCTTCGGCCACCGTGCCAGAAAACACACTGCTCTGCTGGGGCACTAGGGCTACGGCGCGGCGCAGCTCCTGGGCCCGCAGGTCGGCTAGGTCATGGCCATCGAGCAGCACCCGGCCTTGCTGGGCAGTGTTGAAGCGCAGCAGCAGGGAAAACAGGGTGCTTTTGCCGGCGCCGGAGGGGCCCACTAAGGCCACCACCTGGCCCGGTTCGATGGTCAGGTTGAGGTTGTGGAGCACCGGTCGGGCGGCGTCATAGCCGAAGAGCACCTGCTCGAGCACCAACCCGCCGCGCACCTTGCCCAGGGGCTGGGCGCCAGGACGGTCGGGGGCCTCCACCGGCTCGGACTCGATCGCCCGTAGCCGCCGCAGCGAGGCCTGGCCCTGCTGAAACTCGTTGAAGTTGGTGGTGAGGTGGGAGATCGGGTCGATCAGCATCAGCAAGGCCGCCACGTAGCTGCTGAAGCCCTGGCTGTTGAGGCCGCCGGCCTGAATCCGGGCGGCGCCGAGCAGCAGCACGGTGAGGATGCCGGCAGCTTCCAGAAAGCCCACCACCGGGTGCTGCAGGGCCAGCAGCTTGAGGGTGCGGTAGCGGGCCCGGCGGTGCAGGTCGATTTCGGTGTCGAAGCGCTGCTGCAGCCAGGGTTCGGCCGCGAAGGCCCGCACCAGCGGCAGCCCACCGATCGCTTCGCCCAGCAGGCCCGCCAGCTCGCTCACCTGTTTTTGGCTGCGTTCGGCGGCGGCCATCACCCGGGCGCCAAAGCTGCTCACCAACAGCACCACTACCGGCGCCAGCAGCAGAGTTGCCAGGGCCAGGGGCCAATCAAGCCAAACCATGTAGCCGAGCACCACCCCCAGCTGCAGGGCGCTGGGGGTGGTGTCTTGGATGGTTTTGTAAATCACCTCGCCCACCCGGTCGGCGTCTTCGGTGAGGCGGTAGGTGAGGTCGCCGGCCGAGAGCTTTTCCAGGGCGCCAAATTCCAGCCGTTGCAGCCGGGCAAATAGGCTTCTCCTTAACTCCTGGCTCACCCTGAGGGCGGGCCCGGCCAGCAAGGTGTCTTGGCCAAATTGGGCTGCCTTCTGCACTAGAAATAACCCCAGTGCCGCGGCGATCGTGCGCAGCACCACCGGGAAGTTGCCAGCGCCGATGGCCGGAATCAGCAGGCCCGCCAGCCAGGCCAGTAGCGGCCAGCAGGCCACATAGATCAGCATGCAGGCCCCACCTGCCAGCAGGCGCCGGCGGTGGGGTCTCAGCATCGGCCAGAGTTGTCGAAAGCTGGCCGGCGCGGGTGCAAGCATGCGCTAACGCTATCGCTGCTCCCCTAAGCCGCCCCTTGAAACTCGACCAATTCCTCAAATACCAAGGTCTAGTGGGCACCGGCGGTGAAGCCAAGCTGCGCATTCAGCGGGGTGATGTGCGCGTAAATGGCGCCATCGAAACCCGCCGCGGTCGTCAGTTGGCCCCCGGAGATGCGGTGGACCTTGACGGGCGCGAGTTGCTGTTCATGGGAGCCCGGCCGCCGGCCCATTAGGTTTTCCTAAGAGTGCATGAGAGGCCGATGCGCAAGGCGGTGATTGCGGGTAACTGGAAGATGCACATGTCTTGCGCTGAGACGCGGGTATTTGCGGCCACGTTTCGGCCCCTGATTGCCGATCTGCCAGGCGACCGGGAGGTGGTGATCGCGCCGCCGTTCACTTCGATTCCCACCCTCTGCCGCCATCTGGAGGGAGCTGGTGTGGCGTTTGCTGGCCAAAACGTGCATTGGGAAGATCAGGGGGCCTACACGGGCATGATTTCGGCGCCGATGCTGCTGGAGCACGGGGTTAGCTACGCCATCGTTGGTCACAGCGAGCCCCGTAAGTACTACAGCGAGAGCGATGAGCAGATCAACCTGCGCGCCCGTAATGCCCAGCGCCATGGCTTGATTCCGATCCTTTGCGTGGGCGAGAGCCTGGATCAAAGGGAATCGAATGAAACCGAGCGGGTGATCCACCGTCAGATCGAACAGGGCCTCGAGGATGTGGATCCCACCCAGGTGGTGGTGGCCTACGAGCCGATCTGGGCTATTGGCACCGGCAAGACCTGCGCCGCCGAGGAGGCCAACCGCATCTGCTCCCTAATCCGGGGCTGGGTGGGCAACCCCGGCGTAACTGTGCAATACGGCGGTTCGGTAAACCCTGCCACCATCGACGATCTGATGGCCCAAAGTGACATCGACGGCGTGCTGGTGGGGGGCGCCTCCCTCGACCCTGTGAGCTTTGCCCGCATAGTCAATTACGGCCGCTGAGGCTGGCCCCCTGAGACTGGCACCCCGTGATCGACCAACCCCGTTTTGCCTGGGGCGAGCGCACCGCGGTCATGGGGGTGCTCAATCTCACCCCCGACTCCTTCAGCGACGGCGGCCGCCTCGCCAGCGTGGCGCAGGCGGTGCGCGCCGCTGGGCGGATGCTGTCCCAGGGCGCCGACCTGCTCGATCTAGGCGCCCAGAGCACCAGGCCCGGCGCCGAGGAGGTGGGCCCGGAGCGGGAGCTGGAGCGGCTGCTGCCCGCTCTTACTGCCATTCGCGCGGCCCATCCAGGCGCCCTGCTCTCGATCGACACCTTCCATGCGGCGGTGGCAGAGGCGGCTTTGGCGGCGGGCGCCCACTGGATCAACGACGTCAGCGGCGGGCGGCGGGATCCGGCCCTGCTGCGTTTGGTGGCGTCTGCCGGCTGCCCCCTGGTGTTGATGCACAGCCGCGGCGATAGCCGCAGCATGAACTCCCTTGCCCACTACGGCGATGTGGTGGCGGAGGTGCGGGCTGGACTGTTGGCGGCCACGGAAACCGCCTTGGCGGCGGGGGTGCGCCCGCTGCAGTTGATCTGGGATCCGGGGTTGGGCTTCGCCAAGGACACCGACCACAACCTGGATCTGCTGCGGGGCCTAGGCGCCCTGGCGGCGGAAGGCTTTCCCCTACTGGTGGGGCCTTCGCGCAAGCGCTTCATCGGCGCGGTGCTGAACGAGCCCAGGCCCCGTGCCCGGCTGTGGGGCACGGCGGCGGTGTGCAGCCAGGCGATCGCCCAGGGGGCCCGCATCCTGCGAGTGCACGACGTTGGGCCCATCGTGCAGGTTGCCCGGATGGCTGATGCTCTGTTGGGCTGATTTAGCCCTCCGTAACCCCCTCAATCCGGTCTTCGATCTCCTGGTAGATCTCCTGCAGCTGGGCGATGTTTTCATCGCTGGTTTCCCAGTAGCCGCGGCCATTTACTTCCAGCAGGGTGCCCACGATGCGGCGGAAGCTGTGGGGGTTGAGCTCCATCAGCCGCTTGCGCATCTCCGGATCATTGATGAAGGTGTCGTTTGCCTCCTCATACACAAAGTTATCAACTGAGCCACTGGTGGCGCTCCAGCCCAGGGTGAAGTTGAGCCGTTTAGCCACCTCCCTCACGCCCTCGTAGCCACTATTAAGCATGCCCTCATACCACTTGGGATTGAGCAGCTTGGTGCGCGAATCGAGGCGAATGGTTTCGCTCAAGGAGCGCACCTGGGCGTTGGCCGTGGTGGTATCGGCGATATAACTTGCCGGTGCCTTGCCGTCGTCGCGTAGGCCGGCGATCAGCTTGGTGGGGTCGGAGTCGAAGTAGTGGCTCACATCGGTGAGCGAAATTTCGGCCGAATCTAGGTTCTGGAAGGTTACATCAGCGGTTTTCATGGCTGATTCGAACACTTCCCTGTTCTGGTTCATCTCACCTGGGTTGTCTGCGTTGAAGGCAAATGTCTTGCGAGAGAGATACATCTCCTGCAGTTCATTCTCCTCCTCCCAGGTGCTGTTCTCCACCGCCAGGTTTACGTTTGAGCTGTAGCTGCCGCTGGCATTGGAAAACACCCGCGTCGCCGCATCGCGCAGGGACACTCCCTGGGCCGCCGCCTGCTCAAGGGCGTGGCGACGCACGAAGTTCATATCCAGCGGCTCATCGGCCTCCGCTGCCATCTTGACGCCCTGATCAATCAAGCCCATCTGGTTGATAAATAGGTCGCGGAATACGCCGCTGCAATTCACCACCACATCGATGCGGGGCCGGCCCAGCTCCTCAAGGGAAATCAGCTCCAGCTTGTTGACTCGGCCCAGGGAATCGGCCACCGGCCGCACGCCGATAAACCAGAGGATTTGGGCCAGCGACTCGCCGTAGGTCTTGATGTTGTCGGTGCCCCAGAGCACGCAGGCGATGGTTTCGGGCCAGGCGCCCTGCTCGGCCTTCTGGCGCTCGATTAGCCGGTCCACCACCACCTTGGCTGCAGCAATGGCGGCGCGGGTGGGGATCGACTGGGGGTCAAGGGCGTGGATGTTTTTGCCGCTGGGCA
>ERZ888423.1082-NODE-1082-length-25259-cov-30.777456_pt1 | contig 25259 bp, 25 predicted proteins | sample MGYA00520523_ERZ888423 | MGnify/ENA primary metagenome ERZ888423 (study PRJEB32303, sample SAMEA104408611) | aquatic metagenome | biome: Brackish water; feature: Pelagic; material: water | place: Baltic Sea | collected 2014-06-08T10:24:00 | depth 30,27 m ...
CTATGGACTGATCGACAAGGTGATTGAGCGGCGCCCAATCCGGCCGGTGGATTGATGCTCAGCGCACGGACTGGACGAACAGGCTGAATGAGCGAACTGAATGAAGGGGAAATGTAAGCTCGTGATGTAGCCGAAGCTCAATCCTTCGGCTTATCTGACGGCTTATCTGATTTGAGCAGATAAACTTTGCTGAATTTCAGCTCTTTCCAGAGGGCACGAATCCGGTCGTAGGCATCAGCTTGGGTGATTTTGCCGTTGGCCTGAAGTGCAACAATCAGGCCAACACGTTCGGCAAATTGCTCAAGATTCTGGTGGAATGCCGCACCTTCCGGAGACCAGTCGTCGCCGTGGTAGCGGCTGAACGACTCCATTGGTGACTTAATATCGCTCAATGATGCAAGGCAATGGTGTGTAGTTTATCCAAGCCCAGCTGGGTGAGAGCCGCTTTCGGTTAACGCCGGTTAAAGGAGAGCGGGCCAATGGCAGCAAAGCCACAGGCCCGGCGTTCAACGATCAGGTGGCGGTGGCTGGCAGGAGGGGCGAAAAACGTTCCTTCTCAGGAATCACGCTGAATTCAGCCACGATGCTGCGGAACTCATCACCATTGAGGCTTTCTTTCTCGATCAGCAGCTCAACCAGGCGGTCCATGCATTCGCGGTGGTTGCCCACCAGTTCCAAGGTGTCCTGGTAGCAACGGTCAACGATCAGGCGCACCTGCTCATCAATGCGGCGTGAGATGGATTCCGACACGTCACTGCGGGTCATCAGGTCGCGGCCGAGGAACACCTCCTGATTGCCCGCTTCGAGCGACACGGGGCCGAGATCGCTCATGCCGAAACGGGTGACCATCTGACGGGCCAGCCCCGCCACCATCTGAATGTCACCGCCTGCGCCAGTGGTGACTTCGGCGTGGCCGAACACCACAGCTTCAGCGGCGCGTCCACCCAAGGCCCCCATGATCCGGGCCTGCAGCTGGGAGCGGCTTACCAACATCTGCTCCTCATCGGGGGCAAACCAGGTGAGGCCCTGGGCCTGGCCGCGGGGAATCAGCGTGACCTTCTGCACCGGATCGTGGTTTTTCACCAGCGTGCCCACCAGGGCATGGCCTACTTCGTGATACGCAATCAGGCGCTTGCTGCGCCCATCGGTGAGCGGCTTGCCTTCCATGCCAGCGATCACGCGATCAACAGCGTCGTCGATCTCCGCAAGGCTGGTGGCCTCCTTGCGGCGGCGCGCGGTGAGGATGGCCGCCTCGTTCAGCAGGTTGGCCAGGTCGGCGCCGGTGAAACCGGGGGTACGGCGGGCGATCGCTTCAAGCGACACATCCTCAGCGAGCTTCTTGTTGCGTGAGTGCACTTCAAGAATCGAAAGGCGGCCCTTGATGTCGGGCGCGTCGACGCTCACTTGGCGGTCGAAGCGGCCCGGACGCATCAACGCCGAATCGAGCACATCGGGGCGGTTGGTGGCGGCAATGATGATGATGCCGCTGTTGCCTTCAAAGCCATCCATCTCCGTGAGGAGCTGGTTGAGGGTCTGCTCGCGCTCGTCGTTGCCACCACCGATGCCGGCGCCGCGTTGGCGGCCCACCGCATCGATTTCATCGATGAAGATCAGGCAGGGGCTGTTTTCCTTGGCACGCTTGAACAGGTCGCGCACGCGGCTGGCGCCGACGCCCACGAACATCTCCACGAACTCCGAACCGGAGAGCGAGAAGAACGGCACGCCGGCCTCGCCGGCGATCGCTTTGGCGAGCAGGGTTTTGCCGGTGCCGGGAGGGCCCACCAACAGCAGGCCACGGGGGATCTTGGCGCCCACGGAGGTAAAGCGTTCGGGCTGCTTGAGGAAGGTGACCACCTCCTGCAGATCTTCCTTGGCCTCTTCCACGCCGGCGACATCGGCGAATTTCACGCCGGTTTCTGCCTCCATGGCGAAGCGGGCCTTGGTTTTGCCGAACTGCATGGCCTGGCCAGGGCCGCCGGGCATGCCGGAAGAGCGGCGCGCCAGGAAGATCAGGGAACCGATCAGCAGCAGCGGGAACAGCAGGTTGCCCAGCAGGCCAAGGGCCGGCGGGGAATTACGGGGCGGGTGGATGTCGAAGCTGATGCCCTTCTCTTTGAGGTTGTTGATCAGCTCGGGAGCCACGCCGGGCAGATCTACCCGGAGACGCTGCACGCGGTTATCGAGATCCGGGTCCACCGCTTCGATCACGGCGCTGCGGCCACCGTCGTAGATGTCGACCGCGGTGACGCGGCCCGCCTCCACGTAGTCCAGGAAGCGGCCGTAGCTCATGCGGGCCACAGCTGTGTTGCGGGCGCTGGGGACACCGGCACCGGTGCTCTCGGTGAAGCGGGCAGAGCCGCCACTACCGAGCACCTGCCAACCAAGGAACACAGCTACCCCCACAGGGAGGAGCCAAAGTGCGATCAGACGCCAGCGCTGGTTCATGGCTGAGAGGTTGTTTTAACAACTGTAAAGCTCGGAATCCCAGAAGGAGACTGCTCCCAGCAGATCCGTGCTTCTCTCAGCCTGTCACGGTGGGGCGTGTTTCCTGAGAATCCTGCTGAAGCCCCGCGGCAGGCGTGACACCCGGCTCGCTTTCCATCAGCAGCTCGTTGACCGAGAGCGTTTCAATCAGGTCAGGGCCGCCCAGGCTGTGGGTCCAGATCTCCACTTCGCAGCTGGCGGGGGCCTCAAAGCTGAGGAATTCGAAGGGAAACGCCACCCGTTCGAGATAAAAGGTTTCAGGGCCGCAGCAGCGAAGGATCACCATGCGGTCGCTGGCGTTGCGATACCCGCAGGGGAGTAGTGCCACGGTTGGAGCCTCATCTCAGGACTCTCATAAACGCACCCTCGGGGCCTGCGGTTTGGTCACGGTGACCACCAATAGGGCTTCTTAATGTTTTTTCGGGATTGTGCCGCCAGGGCAAACGGGCTCAGAGGCTGCGCAAGGCCACGATCGGATCGAGCTGCGCCGCCCGCCGCGCCGGCACCACGCCGAAGAACAACCCGATCGAGCCGGATAGCCCCACCGTGAACAGCACGCTGCCGGGATCGATCGACGCCGGCAACGGGGTGAAGCGGGCCACCCCCGCCACCGTGGCGAGCCCCACGGCACTGCCGATCAGGCCACCCAGGCTGGCCAGCACCAGCGACTCCACCAGGAATTGGGCCAGCACATCGCCGCTACGGGCACCAACCGCTTTGCGCAGCCCAATCTCCTGGGTGCGCTCGCTCACCGACACCAACATGATGTTCATGATGCCGATGCCGCCCACCAGCAACGACACGCCGCCGATCGCGCCCAGCATCAAGGTGAGGCCCCCGGTGATCGTGCCCACGATCGAGAGCGCATCCTGCTGGGAGCGCACAGCGAAGTCGTCCTCACGCAGGATGCGGTGTCGCTGGCGCAGCAGGTTGGTGATCTGGAACTTGGCCGCACCGGTGCTGGCCTCATCGCGCGCCTCCACACTGATGAAAGTGAGCACCACGCCAAAGGTGGGGTCGCGGCCGCTCAGCTTGCTCACCATGGTGGTGAGCGGGATGTAGGCGGCTTCGTCCTGGTTGTTGCCGAACGCGGCTCCCTTCGCCGCCATCACGCCGATCACCTCGAACGATTGATCGCGAATGCGCAGGATCTTGCCGATCGGGGAATCGCCGGGCAGCAGCTTGTTGCGCAGATCCGGGCCGATCACCACCACGTTGCGGGCCGAGCTGAGATCCTCCTCACTGAAGAAGCGGCCCTGGGAGATCTCGAAACGGCGCACCGGCAGGAATTCGGGCGTGATGCCTGACACCGATGCACTGGAGCTGCGCCCGCCGGATTGCACCACCAGGTTCATGGTGATCTGGGGCGCCACCCGCCGCACCGAAGGCACCTGGGAGGCGATCGCTTCGGCATCTTCCAGCACCAGGGTGCGGGGGTTCTCGAGCCCCTGGCGGCGCGTGTCGTTGTTGCCGGGCACCACGAACAGCACGTTGGCGCCCAGGGTGCTCAGCTGCCCTTCCGCCAGGTTCTGGGCTCCCTTGCCCACGCCCACCAGCGTGATCACCGAGGCATTACCGATCACGATGCCAAGCATGGTGAGCAGGCTGCGCATCCGGTTAGCTCCCAGCGTGGAGAGCGCCATCCGGATGGTTTCACCCATGGGCAGCTTTGATGCCATGCCTGAAACGAATTCAGGGCTCATCATGGCCAGGCTGGCCGGAGCCCGGGCGGGTCAGGGGCCTGGCGGATCAGGGGCCTGGCGGATCAGATCTCGGGGCTCTGCCGGCCGCCCTGGGTGTGGTTGCGGGCGCCACGGTGCACAAGGCCCTGCCGCAGCTCCAGCGTGACGAACTCGCCATGGCGCAGATCGGTGGTGGCATTGGCCACACCCACGATCACCGGCACGCCCAGCCGCTGGGCAATCACGGCGGCATGGCTCTCGCAGCCCTCCGTTTCGGCGATCACGCCCCGCGATTTGCGGATCGCTTCCACGTAGGCCACGGTGGTTTCGCGCACCACCAGGATTTCGCCGGCCTCAAGCCGGGCGGCGTCTTCAGGACTTTTGGCCACATGCACCCGGCCGCTGACCGAGCCATCGCCGATGCCCAGCCCTCGGCCCAGAACCGCCGAAACAATGCCCACCTTCACCAGGTCGGTGGAGCCACTGACACCCGCCAGGGTGCCGGCGGTTTGTACCACCAGATCGCCATCCTTGAGCAGGCCCTGCTCCTGAGCCACACCCATCGCCAGGGTGAAGGTGCTGGTGGTGGATTCCTGGTTGCTGATCAGCAGGGGGTTCACCCCCCACACGAGCTGCAATTGGCGGGCCACGTTCACGTCGTTGGTGATCGCCAGAATTGTGGTGGAGGGGCGGAACTTGCTCACATTTCTGGCGGTGGCGCCGGTTTTGGTGAGCGGCAGGATCGCCGCCGCCTGCAGCTGGCGCGCAATGGTGCTCACCGCCTGGCTGATGGCATTCGGGATCGTGCTGGCCATGTGCGAATCGACAGGCCGGGTGGGGTAGTCGCGCTCAATCCGCAGAGCGATGCGGGCCATGGTGGCCACTGCTTCCACGGGGTAATCACCCACGGCGGTTTCGTTGGAGAGCATCACCGCATCGGTGCCATCGAGGATGGCGTTGGCCACGTCGCTCACCTCGGCGCGGGTGGGCCGCGGACAGCTGGCCATGCTGTCGAGCATCTGGGTGGCCGTGATGATCGGGATGCCGAGCATGTTGGCCTTGCGGATCAGATCCTTCTGCAGCAGGGGCACTTCTTCGGCGGGCATTTCCACGCCGAGATCGCCACGGGCCACCATCACCCCGTCACAGAGGGGCAAGATGGCGTCGATCTGATTGATCGCCTCAAACTTCTCGATCTTGGCGATCACCGGGGTGCTGTGCCCGAACGTGGCGATCAGCTCGCGGATTTCCTGCATGTCGGAAGGATTGCGCACAAAGCTCAGCGCCACCCAGTCGACCCCCTGCTGCAGCCCGAAGGCGAGGTCCTGACGGTCTTTGGTGGTGAGTGCCCGAATCGAAAGCTGCACATCGGGGAAGTTCACCCCCTTGTTGTTGGAGAGCACGCCCCCCACCACCACCGTGCAATGGAGGGTGCGGCCCGCCTGATCCACCGCGTCGACCACCATTTCCACGCGGCCGTCATCCAGCAGGATGCGGCTGCCGGCGGGCACTTCATCGGCAAGCTTGTCGTAGGTGATCGTGGCGATCGACTGCGTGCAGGGCACCTCCCTGGAGGTGAGCGCAAAAGGATCGCCGTTGGCGAGAGTGATCGGCCCCTGCTCGAAACGGCCCAGCCGGATCTTCGGCCCCTGGAGGTCGAGCAGAATGCCCACATGGATGCCCAGTTCATGGGCCACCTGGCGGATGGTGGCGATGCGCAGGGCGTGTTCGGAGTGATCGCCGTGGGAAAAGTTCAGCCGAAAGGTGGTGGCACCGGCGTGAATGAGCGCCCGCAGCCGTTCGGGGCTTTCGGTGGCCGGACCAATCGTGGCCACGATCTTGGTACGACGCGAAAGATCGGGAGGAGCCATCAGAGCGCCGGACGGTGAGCGGAAACTACCATCCGAAACCACCGGGCATCCGCCACAACCGCCGCCATGGAGCTCAACCACTACCAGCAGCAGGCGCGGTCCACCGCCCGCTACCCCTCGGTGGGAAGCAATCCCATCTATCCCACCCTGGGGCTCTGCGGCGAGGCCGGCGAAGTGGCCGACAAAGTCAAGAAGGTGCTGCGCGACGGGGACGGCAGTTTCGACGCAGACGTGCGCGGCGCAATCATGCTGGAGTTGGGCGACGTGCTTTGGTACGTGGCTCAGTTGTCAAGCGAGCTCGGTTTCGATCTCGACACCGTTGCCAGCGCCAATCTTGCCAAGCTGGCCGATCGCCAGCAGCGCAACGTGATCGGCGGCAGCGGCGATCAGCGCTGAAGCCGACGGCACCCACAGGCGGCGCGCACCAAGGGCCATGCGCACCCATCGCCAAGCGCACCCAGCCGCGTCCAGCCACCACGCCACGATTGATTGTCCGTCCCCTGCCTCCCGGGAGTGCCATGCCAAACCTGCGTGATCGGCTTTTTCAGCGCCTGCTGGGTCCACTCCTGACCCCCCTGGTGTTCGCCCCCCTGCTGGTGGCCCCTTTGCTGGTGGCCCTGGTGCTGCTCGGTCCGGTGTCGCCGGGCTGGGCCGCTGATCTGGTGGTGAGCGACGTAACCCTGGACGCCTGCCCAGCCGCCGATGCGGGCGCCCAACCCACCTTGCGCCGTGCCGCCGAAGCCAGTTGCTACGCGCTGCGGGGCGTGGTGATGAACCCGGGCCGCAAACCCGTTGTGGACACCGATGTGTTCGCGGTGATCGTGGATGCCAGCGGAGAGCCGGTGCTGCAGAACCGCAGCCGGGTGGGCTCGATCGGTGATGTGCCACCGGGCCGCTCCGAATTCGCGCTGCGCCTGGCTGTTCCTGCCGGCACCCCCGAGCCACTGCAGGTGCGCAAGGCGCGCGCCCATGGCTTCAGCGCCCCGGTGCGCACACGCGCAGCAGCAGGCGATGAACTGCTGCCACTGGAGCAGGCGGTGCAGGATCAGGAGCTTGGCTGATCGGGCCTGCGCCAGCGCAACGCTTGTGCTGCTGAAATCAGCCGGGTGGCTCCGTTGTGTCCTGCGCTGATCAGGCAGCTCAACGAACTTGACCGACTGATCCAAACGGCGGACTTAACCGAAGGTGGAGCCCATCAGCGAGCCACTTGCTGCGCCCAGCAGGCTCTGGCCAAGGCTCAGCGCCAGGAAGGCGATCAGGGCGGACAGGTCGAGCCCGCCGATCGGCGGAATCAGCCCCCGAAAGGCATTGAGGTAGGGGTCGGTGATCGAGCTCACGGTGGACAGCACCGGGTTGCTCCAATCGAGATTGGGGAACCAGCTCAGCAGCACCCGCACCAACAGCACCAGGCTGTAGATGCTGAGGGTCTGGGCCAGCACCGCAAACAACTGGCTCAGGATCGTTAGGGTCATGGGTGCCATCGGCTCGTTCTCCGACTTTATGGGGAGGCGCGCGGTGGCGTGCGGCCGCTGGGGAGCTCGGCCACACCGCGCAGGGCGAAGGTGCGGTGGAACTTCTCACTCAGGCTGATCCAGTAGGAGCGTCCGTCACTCTGGCGGCGGCGTTCGATGAAGTTCTGGGCCAGCAGTTCCTTGATGTGGTCGTAGGCCCCGGAACCGCGCAGTTCCACAAGATCGGATTGCAGGATGCGCTTCTTGAGGGCGATGGTGGCCAGCGTGCGCAGGGTGGCAGTGGAGAGCTCCACCGGCAGCAGGTTCTGCACCAGGCCGCTGAGGCTCTCGCGCAGTTGCAGGCTGTACTGGCGTCCTTCCTGGCGGATCTCCAGGGCCGTGTCCCGATGGGCGTAGTCGGCCATCAGCGTGATCAGGGCCAGCTCCACCTCCTCGGCGCTGAGCGCCACATCCGGTTCCAGGCTGGCCAGCCGGGCCAGTTCGGCCAGATCCAACGGCCGTCCCTTGAGATAGAGGATCGCCTCAATGCGCGCCGCCAGCGACAGGGAGGCCGGGCCCGTTGTGTCGTCGCTGGACATGGAGCCGACCAGCAGAGGCTGGGCCGAACGTACCGCAGCCGTTCAGGCTCAGGCCAGGGCGGGGATCGGCGGCAGCACGGGCCCGAGGAAGAGGCGGTAGGCGGGGTTATCGGTCTCGTCCCAGTAGCGGTAGCCCAGCCCGTCGAGAAAGGTTTGCCAGGCGCCGTTGTCTTCTGGTTCCACCTGCACCCCCACCACGATCCGCCCCACATCGGCGCCCTGGTTGCGGTAGTGAAAAATGCTGATCGACCAGCTGGGATGCAAGGCGTTCACGAACGCCATCAAGGCACCCGGCCGTTCGGGGAATTCGAAGCGGTAGAGCAATTCCTGGCGCAGCTCCTGCCCTTCGCCGCTGAAGCTCTGGGGCCGGCGCCCCCCCACCATGTGGCGCAGATGCAGCTTCGCCAGCTCGTTGCCGCTGAGATCGAGGCAAGGGAAGCCGCTGGCCTGCAGCTGGGCGATCAGAGCTGCGGTGTCGTCGGCGCCGCTGATCTGCACGCCCAGGAAGATGTGCGCCAGCTTCGGATCGGCCATGCGGTAGCTGAACTCCGTGAGGCTGCGGGAGCCCAGCAGTTCGCAGAGCTGCCGCAGGCTGCCGGCCCGCTCGGGGATCTCCACGGCCACCATCGCTTCGCGCGCCTCTCCCAGCTCGGCCCGCTCGGCCACGAAGCGCAGCCGGTCGAAGTTCATGTTGGCGCCGCAGGCCACCGCCACCAAGGTGAGGCCCTGCAACTGACGGCGCTGCACATCCACCTTCATGCCAGCGATCGCCAGGGCGCCGGCCGGCTCCAGGATCGAGCGGGTGTCTTCGAACACGTCCTTGATCGCTGCGCAGATCTCGTCGGTCGTCACCGTCACCATGGCGTCCACGTACTGCTGGGCCAACGCGAAAGTGAGCTCACCCACCTCCCGCACCGCCACCCCATCGGCAAACAGGCCCACCGTGTCCAGGCGGATGCGCCGGCCGGCCGCTAGCGAGCGGGCCATGGCATCGGCATCCACCGGCTCCACACCGATCACCTCCACCTCCGGCCACACGCTTTTCACGTAAGCGGCGATGCCGGCGATGAGGCCGCCGCCGCCCACCGCCACGTAGATCGCATCGGGGGGGGACGAGCACTGGCGCAGGATCTCCAGGCCGATCGTTCCCTGGCCGGCGATCACTTCGGGGTCATCAAAGGGATGGATGAAGGTGAGGCCCGCCTCAAGGGCGCGGCGCCGGGCTTCCAGACAGGCCTCGTCATAGGTGTCGCCGTGGAGCACCACCGCGGCCCCAAGGGCAGCCACGGCACGCACCTTCATCTCCGGTGTGGTGAGCGGCATCACGATCACGGCCTTGCAGCCGAGGCGGTTCGCCGCCAGCGCCACCCCCTGGGCGTGGTTGCCCGCACTGGCGGCGATCACCCCCCGCTCGAGTTCATCGGCGCTGAGGTGGGTCATGCGGTTGTAGGCGCCGCGCAACTTGAACGAGAACACCGGCTGCAGGTCTTCCCGTTTCAGCAGCACGTTGTTGCCGATGCGGCGCGAGAGATTCGGCGCCACCTCAAGCGGCGACTCGATCGCCACGTCGTAGACGCGGGCGCGCAGAATCCGCTGGAGATAATCACTCATCAGCCCAGTGTGACAAGAGCCGGCCAGCGGCCGCCTGCAGGTCGCTCACCGCTCACCCGCAGGCGGTTCACCGCTGCTGCAGCTGCCTTCCCCTGCCCATTGGTGACCATTGCCGCCGACGGGCGGGAGGGGGACCGTAGATTGACCTGTACTGAACAGGCCGGGGCATGCATCTCAGCGAGCTGAGCCATCCCAATCAGTTGCATGGGCTCAGCGTCGCCGAGCTGGAAGGCATTGCGAGGCAGATCAGGGAACGTCACCTGGAGGTGGTGTCCAGCAGCGGCGGCCATCTGGGCCCGGGCCTTGGTGTGGTGGAGCTCACGCTTGCCCTTTATCAAACCCTGGATCTCGATCACGACAAAGTGGTGTGGGACGTGGGCCACCAGGCCTATCCCCACAAGCTGATCACCGGCCGCTACCTCCGCTTTGACACCCTGCGTCAGCAAGGGGGCGTGGCCGGCTACCTGAAGCGCAGCGAAAGCCGGTTCGACGCCTTCGGCGCTGGCCATGCCTCCACCAGCATCTCGGCAGCCCTGGGCATGGCCCTGGCCCGCGACCGGCGCGGCGAAGATTTCAAGTGCGTGGCGGTGATCGGCGATGGAGCCCTCACCGGCGGCATGGCGCTGGAGGCGATCAACCATGCCGGCCACCTGCCGCACACCCGGCTGCTGGTGGTGCTGAACGACAACGACATGTCGATCTCACCGCCGGTGGGCGCGCTCTCCACCTATCTCAACCGCATGCGGCTGAGCCCGCCGCTGCAGTTTCTCTCCGGCAGCGCCGAAGAGGCGGTGAAGCATCTGCCGTTCATGCACGGCGAACTGCCGCCTGAGCTCAAGACCCTCAAAGAGAGCATGAAGCGGCTCTCGGTGCCCAAGGTGGGCGCCGTGTTCGAGGAGCTGGGCTTCACCTACATGGGCCCGGTCGATGGCCATGACATCGCCGGCATGATGCGCACCTTCCAGGCGGCGCACCGCTGCGAAGGCCCGGTGCTGGTGCATGTGGTAACCACCAAGGGCAAGGGTTATCCCTACGCCGAAGCCGATCAGGTGGCGTATCACGCCCAGTCGGCCTTCGACCTGAAAACCGGCAAGGCCTATCCCTCCAGCAAGCCGAAACCGCCGAGCTACAGCAAGGTGTTCGGCCAGACGCTGGTGAAGATCTGCGAGCTCGATCCCACTGTGGTGGGGATCACGGCCGCCATGGCCACGGGCACCGGCCTTGATCTGCTGGAGAAGGCGCTCCCCGACCAATACTTCGACGTCGGCATCGCCGAGCAGCACGCCGTCACGATGGCGGCGGGCATGGCCTGCAACGGCGTCAAGCCCGTGGTGGCGATCTACAGCACCTTCCTGCAACGCGCCTACGACCAGCTGATCCACGATGTGGGCATCCAGAAGCTGCCGGTCACCTTCGTGCTCGACCGCGCCGGCATCGTCGGTGCCGACGGCCCTACCCACCAGGGCCAGTACGACATCAGCTATCTGCGCGCCGTTCCCAATTTCACGGTGATGGCACCCAAGGATGAAGCCGAGCTGCAGCGCATGCTGGTCACCGCGATCGCCCACACCGGCCCCACCGCCATCCGCTTCCCCAGGGGCGAAGGCGAAGGCGTGCCGCTGGCGGAGGAAGGCTGGGAGCCGATCGCGATCGGCCGTGGCGAACAGCTCGCCGATGGCGACGACCTGCTGATCGTGGCCTACGGCGCCATGGTCTATCCGGCCATGGCCACCGCCGGTCTGCTGCAGGAACAGGGTGTGCGGGCAGCCGTTGTGAATGCGCGCTTCCTGCGCCCTCTCGATGAATCCCTGATCGTTCCCTTGGCCCAGCGCATCGGCCGCGTGGTCACCATGGAAGAAGGTGCCCTGCCCGGTGGCTTCGGCGCGGCGGTGGTGGAAGCCCTCAACGACAACGACGTGCTGGTGCCGGTGCTGCGCATCGGCATTCCAGATGCCCTGGTGGATCACGCCAGCCCCGAGCAGAGCAAGCAGGCGCTGGGGCTCACCCCGCCGCAGATGGCCAGCCGCATCCTGCAGCGGTACCCGCTGCGGGCCCTGCGCCAGCCGCTCACCGTCTGAGCTCACCCTTGAGCTCAAGCGAACGGCTGCACTGTCAGGTGCTGGTGGTGGGCTGCGGCCCTGCCGGCGGGGAACTGGCCCGGGGCCTGGCCCGCAGCGGCGTGGATGTGCTGGTGGTGGATGCCCTGCCGGATTTGCGCGCGCATGCCTTCAGCAGCGCCGCCTTGCCGCTGGAAGCGATCGACTGCTTTGGTCTGCCGCCTGAGGTGGTGGCCAGCCGCTGGAGCGGTTGGCAGCTGTTTGGCCCCGGCGAGGGCCAGCGCCAATGGAGCCAGAGCCAACCGCTCGGGGCCGTGCTCGACTTCGGCGCCCTGCGCCATTGGCTCGCTCTCCAGGCCAGCGGCTGGGGAGCCCACCTGCAGCTGGGCTTGCGGGCGAAGCGTTGCGAGCCCGTGGGCGATCGCCTGCGCACCAGCTTGGGCGGAGCGGCGGGTGTAGCGGTGGAAGTGGAAAGCGACTGGGTGGTGGATGCCAGCGGCCAGGGCCGGGCCTTGATTGGAGAGCCTCCCCCCAGCCGTGATCCGCTGGTGCGCGGGGTGGGGGTGGAATGGCTGCTGCGCGTGCCAGAGCCGCTCTGGAGCCGCTGGAGCGACCGGCTCAGCTTCTGCCTCGGTTCCAAGTGGATGCCCCAGGGCTACGGCTGGGTGTTTCCCATGCAGCCGGGCTTGCTGAAGCTGGGGGTCTGCCGGCTGGAAGATCCCCGCCGCCAAGGGTCCCAACCGGCGCTCGGTGCCTGTCTGCTGCAGCTGCAGCGCCGCTGGCAGCTGCAGGAGGCTGAGGTGCTGGATCGGCACGGCGGCTTGATCCGCAGCTCGGTGCGCCGGCGGGAACCTCATCGCCGCGGCAGGTTGCTGGGCCTGGGCGATGCCATCAGCACCGCCAACCTGCTCGGCGGTGAGGGGATTCGCCACGCCATGGCGAGTGGCCGCCTGCTGGTGCCGCCGTTGCTGGAGGCGCTGGCTGGAAATGAACGGCTGCTGGATCGCTATCCGCGCCAACTCAAACAAGCCCTGGGCTGGCGCTGGAGCCTGAGCGGCAGGCTGGCGCAGCGCACCTGGCTTGGCCTGGTGGACGAACGGGGGGATCGCAGGCTTTCAGCCCTGCTGCACGGCCTGGAGCAGACCGCCGCCGCCGGCGATCTCTCCGCCCTGCTGTTCCACTACCGCTTTGAGCGCTATGGGGGGCGGATGCTCCCCTACCTGCTGGGATGGCGCTGAGGCGCCACCCGCACGCACAGGCGGCTCAGAGCACGCCCCGAGAGGCCAGGCCCTGGATGGCGCCGATGCCGAAGATGTGACCCAGGCTGGTGGTGGCCAGCAGGGAGGCACGGCTCAGGCCGCCGAAGAACTGCGGGCTGGGCAGTTGAGCGCCTTCGGAGGGGTATTTGATCGTGGCCTTGCCGATGCCAATGGCAATCACATTGCAGACAATCATCACCAGAGCCACTTTCGGTGACCAGGAAATCGAAGCGGGGGCAAGCGCGAGGAGCGGAGCGATCATCTTGGATCTGAAACCGACGCCTCATCTTCCGGGTGAACCACCCCATCCTCACCGGGGCGTAAAACTTGTTCATGGCCCTGGGGCTGGGGCGCGTCAGCGGCGGCAACGCTGAAACCCAGCAACACCATCAGATTGGCCGCAGTGAGGAAGGCCTCAGCGCCGCCATGCAGGGGGTCGACATCAGCCAGCTGGTGGCCGAAACGCAGCTCTGCCACCACCGCAGCCACGATCGTGACGGCCACGAACACCAACGTGAACTGAAACCCCCGCAAGGCCAGCGGCGGAAAGCGACCGCTGCGGCCGGCCCAGCGCAGAAAGGCCAGATAGGGCAGCAGCGAGAGCACGAACAGGGGCGCAGGATCCACGCCCGCCAGCGGTTCCAGCAGCGCGGAACTGGAGGCGGCGCTGATGACCTCGGCAAGGCCGTGCAGAGGGGCAACGAGCAGAAAAGGGGCAACGAGCTGATGGATGACGAGCAGCGGCATGACGATCGTCATGCCTGACGCGGAGCCGGCAGCAACTGCCAGGCAGCGGCCGCCATGGCGATGTTGCCGATCAAGGTGGTGAAGGCCTGGAACACCACCAGGCCGCGCAGGGCTTCGGTGTTGTCGAACAGGTGCCAGGTGCAGGCCGCCATGGCGCTCACAAGGGCAGGCAACATGGCCAACGCCAACCAGCGCCATTGCGGTTCACGGCGCCGCTCCCCCCAGCGCACGATCGCGGCGATCGCCAGCATCCACTCCAACACCGAGGCGATGTGGATCCACCAGGTGGGAAGTGAGAGCGCGTGCATCGGAGCGTCCGCTCGAATGGTCCCATCATGAAGGACCTTGCTGCCACCGCGTCAGACAGCTCGATGCCGACCCACCCACTGCTCTGCGGCTACTACGGCGAGCACAACCTGGGCGATGACGCCTTGCTCGCGGCCCTGTTGGCGCAGCTGCCGGCGGAGTGCGACCCGCTCGTGACGGCGTTCGATCGAGAGGAGGTGGAGCGCTGCTTCGGGGTGCGCACGGTGGACCGGCGCCGCCTGCCGGCGGTGCTGCAGGCCCTGGGCAGCTGCGACGCGCTGGTGCTGGGTGGCGGCAGCCTGCTGCAGGACGCCACCAGCTTCGGCAGCCTGATCTATTACGCGGCACTGATCCTGCGGGCACGGCTGGCGGGCCTGCCGGTGCTGCTCTGGGGCCAGGGGTTGGGCCCGCTGCGCCGGCGCCGCAGCCGCCTGCTGGTGCAGCGCCTGCTGCCGCTGGTGCAGGGGATCACCTGGCGCGATGCCGGTTCAGCCGCCATGGCCGCAGGGTGGGGCGTAAAGGCGCCGGTGGGCAGTGATCCGGTGTGGTCGTTGCCGGCCCAGCGCTGGCAAGGGCCGGGCGGACCGATCGTGCTCTGCTGGCGCCCGACCGCGCTGCTCACCGACAGCGGCTGGGCCGTGCTGCTGCAGGCCCTCGATCAGGTGGCCACCCGCCTGGACCGGCCGGTACACTGGCTCCCCTTCCACCGCCAGCAGGACACGGGCTTGCTGCAGGAGTTGCGGGAGCGGCGCCTGGTGCCACCGGGCCTTGAGGCCCGCAGCCGCGACCTGCAGGTGGAAAATCCCCAGCAGGCCTGCGAGCAGTTCCGTGGGGCCGCGCTGGTGGTGTCGATGCGGTTGCATGGCCTGATCCTGGCCGCCCTGGCGGGGGCCCCCTGCGCCGCCCTCAGCTATGACCCGAAGGTGAAGAGGGCCGCCGAGGCCCTGGCTTGCCCCTGCACCGACCTGGAAGCGGGGGCCATGGCCGTGCCTCAGGCAGCGGCCCTGGGGCAGAGCTGGCTGAGCGTGGCGGAGGTTCCGCCGGCACCAGCCACCATCGACCAGCTGCGACAGCAGACGGGGGTTCACGCTGAACTGCTGCATCACCAGCTGGGCTGATGGCGAGGAGCTCGCTCGCAGCTGGGCCGCCTGGCAGCTTGACTGGCAAGGCGATGCCCTTTGCCGCTCTGCGATGGACCGCGTGAAACTGCAGATCCTGCTCAGCGTATTGATCCCGCTGGGCGGGATTGCCTATTGGCTGAGCACCCTCGGCTTCTTCGACAAGCCTTAAAAAACGGATTGCCGCCCACGCATCCTTTTGTGGGCGCTCAGGTGGTGAGCGATTCGCTGGACAGCAGGCGCAGGCGCCCGAGCTCGTCGAGCACTTCCTGGCTGTGGCCGCTCGGCCGCACCGCCACCCACCGGGCCCGCAGCGTGCCCTGGGGGTCGATCAGGAACGTGTGCCGCTGGGAGAATGGGGGCAGCCAGGAGCCATAGAGCTGGCTCACCTTGCCGCCGGGGTCGGAGAGCAGGGGAAAGGTCAGTCCTTCGCTGTCACAGAAGGCGGCATGGTCGTCGAGGGCATCGGCGCTGATGCCCGCCACTTCGGCCTCAAGGCTGTGGAAACGGGCCAGATCCTTCTGAAAACCCCGCGCTTCCAGCGTGCAACCGCCCGTGAAATCCTTCGGATAGAAATAAAGCGCCAGCCAGCGTCCGCGGAAATCACCTAATCCCAAGGTGGTGGGTTCAGGCTGGTCGGCGGTGAAGGCCGGCAAGCGGAAATCAGGAGCCGGGCGCTCCAGCTCAGGCAGCGTACCGCCCATCGCGCTAGCTGAACGCGGACGCGCCAGCCAGGCGGAAAGGAACAGGGCAGAAGCCTGCAGGAGTTGTCGACGTTTCACCAAAACCGGATGGAGACCGGTTCAGAGTTTGGCGAGGTTGACGCCCAGTTGGCGGGCGTAAGCACCAAGGCCTTTTTTCTGGATGGTGCGCAGGGTGCGGGTGGCCACGCGCAGCTTCACCCAGCGGTTGCCTTCGGCCCACCACAGGCGCCGCTCCTGCAGGTTCACCTGCTGGAGCTTCTTGGTGCGCACGTGGGAATGGCTGACGGCCATGCCGTTGTTGGCACGCTTGCCGGTGAGCTGACAAACCCGGGACATGACGTTCAGCCGCTGAAATTGACAAACGGGCTAAGCCCGGATGGCGAATCTAGCAAACGACAGCCGGAGCCTCAGAGGCCCCGCTCCATCAGCCGGCCCATCAGGTCAGAGCTGCGTTGCTGGAAGCCAGCCAGCTGGTTGGGCTCGAGGCCGCCCACCGAGAGGCGGGCCAGCTCGTAGATGTGCCGGCCGAGATCGTCGGCCAGCTGCTGGCTGGGGGAGCTGCCGCCACCGGTGATCACCGCGCCGGCAGAGAGCTTGAGCAGCCCTTCCACCAGGGGGTGGCGGCGGTTGATCAGCAGCACGTGGTGGTCGGGCAGGCCGGGTAGCCGTTGCTCCATCAGGGCGCCCATGTCGTTGATGCGCCGCATCTGCTCGGGCAACAGGATCAGGGCGGCCGGGGCGTTGTCGCCTTTGAGGGCCTGCACCTGGATGGTCACCTTGTCGTTGGCCAGGGCCTGCTTGAACAGGCTGCGCAGCTTCTCCGTGCTGTCGGTGCCCTGGGCATCGCTGAGCTCGCTCTCCTTCTCCTGAAGGCTGTCGTCGAGTTCAGCATCGACGCGGCGGAAGGTGAGCTCCTCGTGGCGCATCTCCAGCCAAGGGATGAACTGGGCGTCGATCAACGCATCGGCCAGAAGCACCTCGGCCCCCTGGCCCTGCCAGAGCGCGAGAGCTCCGGCCTGGCCGGCCTCATCGGTGCAGTAGAGGATGCGCTTGTCGTTGTCGGCAGACAGACGGCTGCGGTAGCCGGAAAGCGTGGTGAAGGTTTTGCCCTCCACGGCAATCGGCTCAGGGTCGGCGGCGGCGGCGGTGGTGCCGAACAGCACCAGATCCGCCACCTGCTCGGCGAATTTGTCGTCTTCCATGGCGCCGATCTTGATGAAAGGCGCGATGCCCTCCCAGATCTCCGCGTAGCGGTTCGGCTCATCTTTCTGGAGTTGCTTGAGCCGGTCACCCACCTTCTTGGCCACGAAGCCACCGATCGAACGCACCCGGCGGTCGGTCTGCAGGGCGGAGCGGCTCACGTTGAGGGGGATGTCGGGGGAGTCGATCACACCGCGGAGGGGCAGGAGGTAGCGGGGCACCACTTCCTTGATCGAATCGCTGACGAACACCTGATTGCAATAGAGGCGGATTTCGCCCTTCTCCCAATCGCCCCGGCCGGTGAGCCTGGGGAAGTAGAGGATGCCCTGGAGGGTGTAGGGGTAGTCGGTGTTGAGGTGCACCCAGAGCAGGGGATCGCCCTGGAAGGGGTAGAGATAGCGGTAGAGCTCGATGTAGTCGTTGTCGGTGAGGTCGCGAGCGCTCTGACGCCACGGTGCCTGCCGCTTATTGACTGTTTCCCCTTCCAGCTGCACTTCCACTGGCAGAAAGTCGCAGTAGGTGGTGATCAGCGAACGGATGCGGGAAGGCTCGATATACTCCATCTCCTCCTCCTGCAGATGCAGGATCACATCGGTGCCCGGCTCGGCGCGTTCGCCCGATTCGAGGCTGAAGTTGGGGGAGCCGTCGCAGCTCCAGCGCACGGATTCGGCCTCCGGGCGCGCACTCAGGCTCACCAGCTCCACCTTGGCCGCCACCATGAAGCTGGAGTAGAAGCCAAGGCCGAAATGGCCAATGATGGCGTCATCTTCCCGTTTGTATTTCTCCAGGAACTCTTCAGCACTGGAGAAGGCCACCTGGTTGATGTAGCGCTTCACCTCATCGGCCGTCATGCCGATGCCGTTGTCGCTGATGGTGAGGGTCTTCGCCTCTCGGTCGATGCGAATTTGAATCTTGCCTTCATCGCCTTCGCTGCAGTCGCCCGCCATCGCCGCCATACGGCGCTTGCTGATCGCATCCACGCCGTTGCTGACCAGCTCCCGCAGGAACACCTCGTGGCCGGAATACACGGCCTTCTTGATGATCGGGAAAATGTTCTCGGTGTGGATCTGAATCTGGCCCTGTTCCAGCACCGTCATGGGATCAAAGGGTCAACAACGTCCTCGCGACCCTAGGAAATGGCCGTGACCCTGTTCAAGGGGACCAAAGGAGGGGTGACCGAACCCCCACCAAGGCTCCCCACCAAGGCTGGAGCCCTCCAGCAGCTCCGCTTGGGGTCGTGGCCACGGCCAGCAGGGCTGGCATCGATCCAGCAACGCAGCTGGCTTGTTGAGCGCAGATCGTGCTGCGGCTGGCTGCTTGAGCGCAGATCCTGGTGTGGCTGGCATCCGGCTTTGGAGATCAGGGGAATGCTTGAGCCCCAGTTGACAAAGGCAGCTTTGCCGCCGCCTGGATTGACCGCAAGGCAGATGCCTTCTTGAGCGATCACAATCAGCACGACATGATCGTGAGGGTAGACAGTTCAGACGACATGCTAGTGCAGCTTGAGCAGGGCAAGATCAACAGCTTTCTTGCTGAGCGGAATAGGGTGATGGCACTTCAGAACAAACTCAAGAATCCAAAAAATTTTGAAATCGTTGCGCAAACATTCTTTCGCACACCGCAGGCTTTTGTTTTTGGGGCAAAGCTGGATCGAAAATCACAGGATGCAATCAACGTTGCCATCAGTGAATTGAAGTTTGATGGTAAGGTCGAGTCCGTTCTGGAGCGGTGGAAAACGCCCTGATTTCGGCCTCATGCCATCGGATTCAAGCACGTAGTTGTGGTTGGCGGTGAAGATTGCCCGACGACAGAAACTTTAACCAAGCCAAAAGGAAGTGAGTGCCAGAAGCATCATTGACAGGGATATGTCGGCTTGTTGAGATCTGTACTACAGCGTAGGCCATAGCTGCGAGCCTGGAGCTTGCTGCCCAGCCGCCGTGATCCCTCCCCAGAAGCAGATGACCGGCATGCTCGGTCACCCGGTGGCGGAGAACCCGATCGATCTGATGTTCGATGCGGTGTATGCCCACTACGGCTTGAACTGGCAGTTCTGGAAGAACGACATCGCCAACGAGCTGGATCTGGGCCTGGCGGTGAAGGCCCTGGTGCCCCTCGGTTACCGCGGCGTGGGCATCACCGTGCCCTACAAGGTGGCGGTGATGCCGCTGCTGGATTCGCTCGATGCCGATGTGGAGGCCATCGGCGCCGCCAACTACCTCACGATTGAAGAGGGCCGCCTGATCGGCCACAACAACGATGGCAAAGGGGTGGTGAAGGCGATCGCAAAGGTGGCGCCCCTGGCCGGGCAGCGGGTGGTGATGCTGGGAGCCGGGGGTGCCGGTCGGGCGATGGCGGTGGAGCTGGCCTGGGCTGGGGCCGCCCATCTCACCTTGGTGACGCGGCGCCAGGAGCAGGGCGAAGAGGTGGCCCGCACCGTGACCCGCGCCTCCGGTGTGCCGGCGGTGTGGCAGCCGTGGCAGGGGGAGGTGGCCGTACCGGCGGGCACCACGCTGTTGATGAATGCCACCCACCTGGGCTGTGCGCCCGAACTGGAGCCTGTGCCTGTGCAATGGAACACGGTCGATCCCGCCTGCGTGGTGGTGGATGTGATCACCAACCCGCGCCTCACCCCCTTCCTCACCACGGCGCGCGAGCGGGACTGCCCGGTGGTGGATGGCGTTGAGATGCTGGTGCAGCTGGCCATGCAGATCTTCGAGCGCTGGACCGGCCTGGCCCCGGAAGAGGTGGTGTTCCAGCGGGCGGTAGCTGCTGCGCTCGGTGAATGATGAAGGCTGGTGCGTGATAGAGGCTGGGAGAGTGGTGGGGTGGTGGTGAGAAGTGGGGTGTTGGTGAATCATGCGATGTTGACAATGAATGGCAGGTCTTGATGTGTCTTATTGAGAACCGAGGGTCGCTGCCATTCGTTGTGATCAAGCAGTTCCTTTGCTGAAGGACACACAACGTCCACTCACCACTGCAGCTTCGCGCTGATTATTGCTGCGCCATTGGCTGGATTCACCATGCTATTGCGCAATTGAAGGGGTGGATCTACGGGCGGCTTGACACGGCAGGCCACATTGTTTTGATGTAGCTGATCTCACATCCCTTGGTCAATCGGGCTTCCTGCACGGCGGCTGCCGCGTTGAAGGGTGAAGACTCAAACCATTGGAAAAGATCCAGGCCACGATCGAGGCTGATCTTCCAGCCGGTATTGGTGGTGATGCTACGCGCATGGAAGTTGGGGCTGGCATCAATCTCCCAGGAAAAGGGAGTGCTGGTTCCCGCGAAGGAATCCTGGACCTGGCCCAGAATGTCCACCTGCCTCTCCATCGTCTCCTGATCGGAACCGGTGATCAGATGCACGCTCACTTCATCGCCCGCGGGAGTGATCTCGTTCACCATGCGCAGGAACTCCACGAGGTTGCGGATCTGGTGGAAGGCCCGGATGTAGGGGTCTCGGATGATGATCCTGTTGGCACCATGGAGGTGGTCGCCGAACAAGCGACGGTAGCTCCAACCCTTGGAGTTTTCAGGCACAACCAAATGGCGCTCTTTAAGCGTTGAAGGCTCTGGTGGCTGTGGGGCTCCATCAGGATCTGCGGGTGTCGCGAGCAGGGGTTCAGCGATAGGGGTCACTACTGAGGCAGTGGTTAGGGGCACCGCAGGTTGACCTCCCTCCCCGGGAACTGGCTCTGCCTTCTCATTGGCCTCGGTGGAAAGAGGCCGAAGTGCTGCGAAGGCGGGGTACTGCTTCTCCTCCGGCGTCAGCACCGTGACCGCAGTGCCGCTCTCCAGGTCGCGGTAGATGAAGTCGTTGGCTTTGAAGGTGGAGTCGATCCTGAGGATCTGCTCCCGCACCCGCCGGCGGCACTCCATCGCGAACGCCAACAGCTCAGCAATCTCTGCCTTGCTGGCTTTGCCATCGGGGTGAAGGATCTTCATCAGGCCAGAGAAGGTTTTCTCAAAGCCGGTTTGGTCGCGGGTGGAAACCTCCGAACTGATCTCGAAATGGGGCTTGTAGAGGCCGGTGTAATCCTCGGTGCGCAGATGCTTGAGCACCTCGGCGATGTAATCCACCACGAAGCCGTAGCCGCTGCAGAAGAGCTCATGGCGCACCGGCGCCACCTCCCAGCCAGGGTTGAAGGCATGAATGCGATCAATGAAAGCCGAATCGATGTATTTATCGGGCAGCGGTTCGTAGAAGTGAGAGTGCTTGAGCATATAAGCCACCGACTTCTGGGTGTTGCCCATGAACACCATCGAAGCTTCTGCGCTCAGCTGCTCAATGCCGCGGGAGAAGGTGCGGTTGGCCATGTAGTTCTTCATGATATCCACCAGCGTCTTGTCCACCCGCTTGTCTTTGCCAGCGAACTCGTCAAAGCAGACGCAATCCCAGTAGCCCACCAGGCCAATCTTGCCGCTGGCATTGCTCACGAACAACTTTGGCGCTGTCACCTCCGAGCCTGAGATCAACATGCCATGGGGCGAGAACTCGGCAAAGATGTGGGATTTCCCTGTTCCCTTGGGGCCTAGCTCCAGCAGGTTGTAGTTGCGTTCGCAATACGGGATCAGCCGGATCAAGGTGAGCAGCTTGGCGCGGCGGCTGAAGTGCGCGGGATTGAAGCCCACGCTCTGCATCAGCACATCCATCCACTCCTCGGTGCTGAACTTGGCGCGGGCGGCGAGAAACTCCTCGTGGTTCACGCCGGCCACCTGGATCGGTTTGACCGAAGCGATCTGCCAGGGGCTGGCTTTGGGATCGGCGGGAAGTTCGTATTCCACATCGGTGATCGCCCAGATGCCACCCACCAACAACTTGGGATAGCGCTTGATGACGTCCACATGGATGGGCACCTTCTTGAGCCCGAGGTTGGTGAACTCCACCTCGTAGACGCCGCCCTTGTCGTTGAGCTCCACGGTGAGCTTGTCGATCACCTTGTGGGTGCCGCGCTCCTTGATGGTGGATTTGATCAGCTCCGCCTGGTTGCGGTGCACGTAGTGCTTGGCGAGGATGCGCCGCACCGAGGCCAGACCCTCGGTGATCAGGATGGGGTCATCGGTGGCGCAGTGCTGGCCGAGCAGATACTCGAGCACGTAGGTGGGTACCACTGCGTTCTGCTTGAGCTCGGTGGTGAGGTCTTTGCGCACCACCAGGCCCGGGAAGTGCTCCAGGATCTTCTGATCCAGGCAGCTGGGGGTCCGCGCGGATGGTTCGCCACTGCGCCCGGAGGCAGCGGCGGTGGTCTCGGCGTGGGCTCTGGCCATGGGCTCAGAAGTCATCGAAGTCGTTGCCGAAGGCCCGTTGCAGCTTGAGCTCCACAGTTTTGCTCGGATCCGGCACCGGGTCGTTCACCCCTGCCACCCAGCGTTCGAAGCGCAGTTCGATCGGCTGGTTGTTGTAGGACTCGGCCGCATTGGAGAGCAGCAGTTCCAGCCGCTGTTCCCGCTCGCGCGGCTCGGCAGCGGTGGAGTCGAAGACCAGCGTTTTGGGCTCACACAGCAGGGTGTCATCGGCCTTGGCATAGAGCGCCACCCGCAGGCTGATCGGCAGCAGCTTGGGCCCGGTGGCCTCGCGTTGGAACAGCGACACCGGCACCTTGCCGGTGGTGACCTTGGCGGGAACGCGCAGCACCTCTACATCCACCGGGCGGGAATCGTCTTTGCGCTCGCGCTTCAGCCGGATCACCGGCACCACCACCTCCTGCAGGGAGAGCCCACCATGCACGAAACGTGAACCCGAGCCCTTGATCGGAAAGCGCCCCAGGGACAGGGGGAAGACGGCGCTCCAGGTGCCCATGAAGCCGAGGGCCTGAGCCGTGAACACCTTCAGCCCTCTGGCGGGATCAATCTCCTCGCCGTAGGCAAAGCGGCGGTTCTTGAAGGTGAGGGCATCCGCCGGCGGGAAGAGGGCTTTGTCGCCGCCATCGACCGCCTCCTGCTGGAAGAGGAAACCGTGGTCGGCGGTGATCACCACATGGCTGCCGTTGAGATTGGCGATCTTGCGCAGGATTGCCTGCAACTCCTCGAAGGCCTGCTCCACGGCCTCGAAGGTGCTGGCCTCGGTGTTGAGCTTGTCGCCCACCTGATCGATGCGGTTGTGAAAGATCACGATCAGGTCGTTGTCCCGGGTGAGGGCACGGCCATCGCTGCGGCTGTTGAGGCCGAGGAACTCCTCCGCCTGAATCGCCCTGGCGCGGCCATCGTGATGGGCCTTGAGGATCTTGTCGCGGTTGTCGGTGCCGCTGGCACTCTGGCCATCGACTGCCACGGTGGCATCAGCTGGGTTGATGGTGATCTGGGCACCGGGCAGCAACGCGGCCATCCCCAGCTGGGTGTAGCTGGGCAAGGCACCAAAGAGGGCCTCCAGCTCGGCGCTCCAGCCCTTGCCATGGGTGAGCTGCTGGGCCAACTCACAGGCCGCCTCATAACGAAGGGCATCGGAGATCACCACAAACACGCGCTGCCCCCTGGCCAACAGGGGATTCACATAGCGGGCATGGAACTCCTTCTGCCTGGGGAGGGCCTCTGCCTGCCAGGTGGTGAGCTTGGCCACCTGATCACTCCAGTGATCGGAGAGGGGCAGCAGGAAGTTGTTGACGTAGTGGTTCTCCACCCACCCCTTGAGCCCTTCCATCAAGCCGGGCTGGCCGTAGGCACGCAGATTGGCGATGCAGAGGCGATAGGCCTGATCGAGGCGCCACCAGCGCTCCACATAGAGCAGCAGGCCATTGTCGAGGGAGGCCACGCTGAGATCGGTGCTGGCCAGGAGGCTGCGCAGCTCAATCGCCTGCTCGATCGCCAGATAGCCGCGGCGGTGCCGCTCAAACCAGGTGGAACTGCGCCGGCTGCGGATCAGCTCCAGCAGCTTGGCGGCCGGTTCATCGGCCTGGAAACCCTGCACCAAGCGATGGAGGGTGTAGCGATCAAACAGCTCGAAGGTGTCGTCGTCGTTGAGTTGGGGATCGGTGAGATCGGCCAGCTGGGCCTCGATCTGGAGGGTGTCTGCCAGCAGGGCAGACCAGGCCTCAAAGGAAGGCCGGCTGCTGAGGCTGTCTTTCCAGAAGCTGAGAAACACGCGGGCGTGGGGCTGCAGCAAGGGCTGCTTCTCCAGTGGATTCACGCTGCGAAAGAAGACGGTGACGAAATCCCGCAGTGAGGAAAAGTGGGGATCGCCATGCTTCCGGAACTTTCTGTGCACCGCCTGCCAGAACGGTTCCACCAACTGGAGCAGATCGGTGCCTTTGGAGTTGCTGTCACTCAGCAGCGCCACCACTGGGTCGTCGAGGTCGAGGGCGGCCGGATCCAGCTGGCTGAGAAAAAAGAGCAGAAGCTTGTCGATGTCGGCCGGCACCCCGGCCAGCACCGCCATCATCTTGAGCCGAATTGAGTGGGCGTCGTCGGTGGAGCGCAGCTGTTCCTTGAGCTTCTGGGTGCGCACCATCGAGCGAAAGAAGGCGCTGTGCTGCTTGGCAAGATCGCGGAATTCCAGGGTGAGGCCAGCGTCCTGGATGTCGAGAGAGGCGCGGTCGGCCTTGAACTCATGGCCGGCGAGCAGCAGATCGAGCAGCCAGTTGTCTTTCTCCTGGGGCTTCTCGCTGGGGAAATAGAGCAGAAAGCGCTGCTGGCTGGGGCTGCGGGCGATCACCACCTTGTTGGCGAATTCATTGCCTTCCACCCGCCGCTTCTGCACACCCTTGCCGGCATAGCTCGCAAATGCATCGCTCCATTCGCCTGCGGCGTCGTACCAGAACACGAGCCGTTTACGGGCCAGGGCCGCATCGAGGCTGTCGTGGATGCGGGTGGTGATGGGAAAGCTGCCGGTCATGGCGCAGGCCAGGGATTGATCAGCGAAAGACCCACGTCTTGCGTCAGGTGAAGGTTGCCGGCTCGGCGCCGGAGGTTCGCTGCGGCAACGCAAGCTCCACACCGCCCAGGTCGGCGAAGTGGGCGCGGAGGCGGCGGCCCAGGCCAGTGGGTCCGGCGGCGGATGGTGGCGATGGCATCAGCGTGACCCCCTGGAGGCGAAGGCGCGACTTGAGCTTTTTGACGAGGTTGCGGAGTGTGAGGGAAGCCATCGGGCCAAGCCCCCTTGGCAGGCTTGGAATGTCGTGAATGCTAGCGGCAGACCCAGAGGCGTTTGTCATGCAGCAGCGGGAATGGTGAGCAGGAG
>ERZ888423.1083-NODE-1083-length-25251-cov-8.102834_pt1 | contig 25251 bp, 27 predicted proteins | sample MGYA00520523_ERZ888423 | MGnify/ENA primary metagenome ERZ888423 (study PRJEB32303, sample SAMEA104408611) | aquatic metagenome | biome: Brackish water; feature: Pelagic; material: water | place: Baltic Sea | collected 2014-06-08T10:24:00 | depth 30,27 m ...
GAGAGACATAAAACTGTGAGCTTCCTGGGTCACCCTGACGACCACTTCGACCCCGCAACTGTCGGTCAACGCGTCGGGAGTCATGACGCTCGGTTCCGATGATCGCCAAACCACCGGCTTTCTTAACGGCATCAGTGAGTTTGATATCCGTTCCACGACCGGCCATATTGGTGGCAATGGTCACAATACCGGCATCTCCAGCTTCGGCAACAATATCGGCCTCTTTTTTGTGGAGCTTTGCATTAAGTACATTGTGCTTGATATTGCGAATCCCCAACATGCGGCTCAATAGCTCAGAAATTTCAACAGAAGTTGTTCCGATCAGTACCGGACGACCTGCTTGAGAAAGCTGAACCACCTCTTCAATAACGGCATTGTATTTTTCGCGCTTGGTTTTGTAAATTTTATCATCGCGATCGTCTCGGGCAATCGGACGGTTTGTGGGGATCTCCACCACGTCGAGTTTGTAGATTTCCCAGAGCTCTCCCGCTTCGGTTACCGCAGTACCCGTCATTCCCGAGAGCTTGCGATACATACGGAAATAATTCTGAAGGGTAATGGTGGCGAAAGTCTGGGTGGCGGCCTCAATTTTTACATTTTCTTTGGCCTCAATCGCTTGGTGTAAACCATCACTATAGCGACGGCCGTCCATGATCCTTCCCGTTTGTTCATCGACAATCATTACGCGATTGTCCATAACCACATACTGGGTGTCTTTTTCGAATAAGGTATAGGCTTTAAGCAATTGATTCAGTGTATGAATACGTTCGCTTTTGATGCCAAATTCGCGGAACAGCACTTCTTTTTCTTTGGCTTCCTGTTCCAGGGATAAGCCTTTACTTTCAATTTTTGCGATTTCTGTACCAATCTCTGGCATGACAAAAAAGTCGGGCTCATCGCTACCCGAGAGATAATTCACGCCTTTGTCAGTGAGTTCAATCTGGTTGTTTTTTTCGTCGATTACAAAATACAATTCGGCATCCACTTTAGGCATTTCCCGATTGTTGTCCTGCATGTAAAAGTTTTCGGTTTTTTGCAGAATTTGTCGCACGCCTTCTTCTGAAAGGAACTTAATGAGTGCTTTGTTCTTAGGAAGTCCTCTATAAACGCGCAAAAGTTGAAACCCTCCTTCTTTAGTATCGCCACTAGAAATTAGCTTTTTCGCTTCAGCCAAAACTCCGGTAAGATATTTGCGCTGAACATCGACAATTGAGCTGATTTTAGGCTTAAGTTCGTTGAACTCATGGCGATCGCCTTGGGGCACTGCTCCAGAAATGATCAGGGGCGTACGGGCATCATCAATAAGGACACTGTCCACCTCATCCACTATGGCGTAATGGTGGGGTCTTTGGACTAAATCATCAGGGGCATGCGCCATATTATCGCGCAGATAATCAAAACCAAATTCGTTATTGGTTCCGTAAGTAATGTCCGCATTATAGGCCTTGCGGCGTGCTGGTGAATTCGGTTGATGAAGGTCAATACAATCCACACTCATGCCGTGAAACTCAAAAATAGGGGCCATCCAAGCGCTATCTCGCTTGGCCAAATAATCGTTTACCGTCACTAAGTGCACCCCGTGCCCGGCAAGGGCGTTGAGGTATACCGGGAGCGTTGCCACTAAGGTTTTTCCTTCACCGGTTTGCATTTCGGCCACCTTTCCTTGATGAAGTGCGATCCCTCCGATAAGCTGAACATCGTAGTGCACCATGTCCCAAGTCACCTGTTTGCCTGCGGCATCCCAACTGTTTGACCAGCGGGCCTGTTCACCAATCAGGGTAATGTAGTTTTTGGTGGCCGAGAATTCTCGGTCCTTGGCCGTTGCGGTTACTTCAAGAACCTCATTTTCTTTAAAGCGCCTTGCAGTTTCTTTAATCACCGCAAAAGCCTCAGGTAAAATCTCGTCTAGAGTTGTTTTTTCGATGCCGTAGCGCTCGTCCTTAAGGCGATCTATTTCATTATAAAGATCTTCCTTTTTGTCAATATCTGGTTCTGCTTCGATGGCCTTGTGCAGTTCCTGTATTTTTTTCTCAATTTCCTTTTGGTCGTCCTTAATGCGCCGACGAAAAGCATCCGATTTAGCGCGTAATTCATCAAGCGTAAGGGCGGCGGTACGGGCCTCAAATTTTTTGATTTGTTCGACCAAGGGCTGAATTTGCCCTAAATCTTGTTTTGATTTATCCCCTACAAATATTTTTAAAACACTGTCTAATATTCCCATTATCGTTGGATTTCGGCCTAAGGGCTTGGAATTTATAACTCAAGTACTTAGCGCCACAAAAAAACGACAAAAACCCACAAATTCAAAGGGTTTAGGCCATTTAATTGGCTTTGGTTAAGGTAAAAAAAAAGTCTCAAAACACACAGGCCTGAGACTTTACACAGTAATGAAACTGTTGTTTAATATTCATCTTCGTTCCACAGATAATCATCATCCGTGGGATAATCTGGCCAGATCTCTTCGATTGAGTCATAAGAATCGCCCTCATCTTCGATAGACTGAAGGTTTTCTACAACCTCAAGAGGAGCTCCTGTTCTGATCGCATAATCAATCAATTCGTCTTTGGTTGCCGGCCAAGGCGCATCACTTAAATAGGATGCTAATTCTAATGTCCAGTACATAACAGAATTCCGTTTAGTTTTTGCAAAAATAAATTTTTACTGCAGAAAGTCAAGTAAAAAGATATTTAATTCATCATAATTTAAAAGAACAATCGCAATGTATTGAAATTCAGTATTTTAATTTGAGTAATATCGTCAGCATTTATCCCTTTTATGGGCCATATGCTGCAGTTTTCTCAGATTTTATGAGGGGCTTTGGCTCAATAGTCTTTTAGCGTTCAGGCACCCATTTTACTTCTTCAATACCCAAGTCCAAAGTCAACTTTCGTGCCAAGACAAAAAGGTAGTCCGAAAGGCGGTTGAGGTATTGGATCACAAGGGGCGGAACGCTGTGGTTTTCGGCCAAAAGTGTGGCGCGGCGTTCGCCGCGCCGGCAGATGGTTCGGGCAATGTGACAATATGACACAATACTGTGGCCGCCGGGTAATATAAAATGAGTCATCGCGGGCAGGGCCTCGTTCATCTGATCGATGGCGGTTTCAAGGGCGGTGATGTGGTGCGGACCGATTGCGGGGGTTTTACGCGATTTTGTCGTGGAATCGTCCTGCGGGTTCGCGAGCTGAGCGCCTAGGACAAAGAGTTCGTTTTGGATGGCACCGAGCTGTTTTTTGTATTCCTGAGCAATGCCTTGGCTCATTAACAGTCCAATATAGGCATTAAGCTCATCCAGTGTTCCGTAGGCTTCAATGCGTTGATGGTGCTTTGGGACACGCGCCCCGTCAAAAAGTGACGTATTGCCTTGGTCTCCTGTTTTAGTATAGATTTTCATGAGCTAGTTTTTATTTTGACGTTTTTGGCGCAGACCATTACGAAAATTACGCTGACTGCGCTGGCGTCTTGTCTTTTGCACCCGAAAGTTATTCCAAACCACCACGACCAAAAGTAAAAACGCGATTAAAGTCCAGGGGAGCATGGGTTATTTTGTTTTAGTGTCGCTTTCGATTATTCCATCTCTAAGCCGGATTATGCGCTGGGCATGGGCGGCAATGTCCTCTTCATGGGTCACCAAAATAACTGTATTGCCTGCTTGGTGAATGTCATCGAAGAGCTGCATAATTTCCAATGAGGTTTTCGAATCGAGATTCCCTGTGGGTTCGTCTGCTAATATTATGGAGGGTTTGTTTACTAGGGCGCGGCCTATAGCAACGCGTTGCCTTTGGCCTCCTGAGAGCTGATTAGGCTTGTGATCCATTCTATCGGATAAGCCCACATCTGCCAAAACTTCACTGGCTCTTTTGTGGCGCTTAGATATGGGTGCCCCGGCATAAACCATGGGGAGCGCGACATTATCTAATGCAGTGGTTCGTGGTAAAAGATTAAAGGTTTGGAAAACAAATCCTATTTCTTTATTTCGAATTTCTGCCAGAGCATCATCGCTCATGCTGCTTACATCGACTCCATTAAGCTCGTAATAGCCGGAGGTTGGGGTGTCTAGGCAACCCAGTAAATTCATTAAGGTCGATTTGCCTGACCCAGAAGGCCCCATCAAAGCCACGTACTCACCCTTTTGGATGTCTAAATCTATACCTTTCAATACTTTAACAATCTCTTGACCCAGCGGAAAATCGCGGGTGATCGAGCGTATTTTTATGACACTGCTCATGTATTTTTTTTTGAGTGATAAAGTTACTTATTTTATTTAGACGCGCACCACAAAGTGCTCCTTAGCCTGTTCTTTGCGAAAAAAGATGAGGCCCCAAAAGTAAGTATCAATACTTACCGTGACCTGGGGGTCTTTTATTATTTTATTCCATTCCGCCGTCATGGATTGAGACCAGTGAATGTCGTCGATGATCACCAGTGAATCCTTGTGAACTTGACGCTTTATTTGCTCAAAATAAACCAGAGTTGCTGGGCCATTGTGATGCCCATCAAGGTAAATCAGGTCGAATTTTTGGGATGATATTTTCTGCTGAGCATCCCTGTCTTTGCTTCGCTTTTCAAAGTATTCAGCAAATGAGCTGTTCACGAGTTTTATTTGGCCTGATTTGAGGGGTTTATCCGCCGGCATTGTTTTACTCAGCCAACGTTCTATATTATTTTTTGTGAATTCAAAAGTATTCTGGCAGCCTTCGACACTGGTTATTTCGGCCTCTGGAATTCCGAGTTTAATGGCTAAGGTTCCCATGCCGAGATGGGTGCCCAGCTCCAATATATTCTCGGGCTCAAAATATTGGACCAAGCGCATGAACAACCGCTGTCTTTTTGCAGAGGTCGCTGCGCTACTGAGCATCTTCTTTACGCGGCGGGTTTGACTTTTTTGTAAACCTGGCGCTCTAGAGCCAGCGCCAAAATCAAGGACTTGAATGATGTGGTTTGAGCGGCCTAGTTCCTTCCGGATTGTTTGAAGTATGGCATATTGAGGATACTTTTTTTGGTCATAAAAGCATTTAGTGACCAGGTCATAGACAAAGGGTGAATGGATTCCATGGGCATTGGTCGAGCGCCAAAGAAATTTTGAATAGCTTGAAAGAGCGTATCGAAAAGTGTCTAATTTGATCATGATGCTAATGCGGCCATTGTGCTAAGGAGCAAACGGATCCCTTACAAAATAAAGGCAAATATTAGAGTTCGCGAGCAAAAGCATTTTGTTTTTAATTGCCTTAGGTTATATTTGTGCAAACAACCCCATGGCTATGCCCAAAAACGCATTATATCTATTGGCTTTACTTACTTTATTTATCGGTCCACGTCCCGAGCGCCCAGAATTTGTTAAAGATTTAAGCGAGCAAATTCCATTTTACGATGTGCGTCATGTCATCAAACCGGGACTTACGGGTTGGGCGCAAGTGAATCATAATTATGGAACCAGCAAAGATGACGCCCTGATTAAACTTCAGTAAGACTTGTACTACATAAAAAATCGCTCGATTTTCTTGGATTTGAGCATCTACATTAAGACCCTCTCTACGGTCTTATTCATGCGCGGGCAGTAATTTCGCTTCCTTTTTAAGGGCCGAATAACTGAATAAAAAGCGCACCAATAATCCTCCAATTAATGGCCAAAGCGTCGGGGCAAACGACTGCACCCCCGTAAACTGATGCATGATCATCAGCACCAGCATCAAGATCAAAAATAACTGGTAATTAGCGAGCCACCGCACACTTGACTTTTTAAAACTCAATACCCAAACCACTATTGATACAGGCATGGCCCAAAGCAAATTATAATTCATTTTGGTCGCAAAATGATCGGTTCCAAACCAAAGCAGCACCAATAAAACACCAATAAATCCGGTTAAGCTCCAGATAATGCGATCGGTGAGTATGCAGCGCTGGGCTCGTCCATGATCACGCCAGCTAATGAGAATCAAGCCAAGCCCCAAAAGACTCATAAAAAATAGGGGTGCGGTTAAAAATCCAATGACCCCAACATGGGATTCAGTGGGCAGTTCAGATTCCGCGCTAGACTTAGACCGTGTTTGGGCAACTGCACCTTCGCTCAAAACAGGGGCGAACAACATCACATCACTTTTAATGAGCGGCTGAGTCTCATCTGCCGTGTTTATTGTGGCCTCGGCATGCGCCTCGGCCACATACCTGGGTAAAAACTGAAACTGCCAAGGCGTTGCGGGCACATCGACTACCGCGCCAATGGCAATGTTCATCCCAAGACTGCCCCAATCGTTATAGGGCACTTGACCTTGGATCAGTTGTCTGAAGCTCATTGGCGCGGGATCAAACCCATCCGTGTAATTTAGCTGATCCCCTAAATTACGGACCAACACATCCCGAATCCTTGTGGCGCAGTTATCATTAAAGAAGTCGTAACGGTAGTCCTTATTGGCCGGTTCAGCATTCCATAACAAAAACGAAAACAGACGGTCTCTTTGCTCGGTTTCAAGATTTAAAACCTGCTCGCGGACGCTGCGATTTTGTTTTTTATAGTAATTGATAAATCCCTGGAAATAGCCAGCACTTAAGGAATACAATAATTGTCCTTGAACAAATTTTCCGTAGAAATTTGGTGCGTTAAAGTCATAGGTCCCATAATTAAAAGTCCAGTCGATGTTATTGACGGGGTCTTTTACGCGAAAAGCGCTATGACCAAATCGATCGTATAGGGCTGTCCCAGGTCCTACGGTTAATATGCTGATTGTAGCTTCCTGTGATAAAGTCTGTTGCTCCTTAGTTTGAGTCAAAGCCAAAGGACTTTGTCCAAAGACCATAAACAACATCAAAGCGCCCACCCGGGCCTGAAAGGCCTTCTTAAAAATCATTGGGTGTAATCCTATAACTTTAGCCGATAGACTCATTCGAGATTGATTAAGGGTCATCATTATGTTTGCGTAAAATTATCTAAAATAAGACCAGTCTAAGGTCAAAGAAAAAATATTGCTGTACAAGGCCGTGCTTTGGTCGCCAATATCGGTCAATGCATAATCCACTTTGATGCCCTTGTATTTGAATCCAAGCCCTAGATTGGGCTGAAACTCTGTGGTGGTCTCGCCAAAAATATCCACGCCATTTTGAAGATTTCCTGCACCCATGCGCGCATAGACGATGTCGAGATAACCAAATTCTAGACCCAAGGCCGGAGTCATGCTAAACCCCTGAGTGGCTATGATATCATTGGTTTGAGTAAAGCGCATATTCAAATCAAGCTCAGCGCGCAGGCTCATATCTGCGCGAAATTCCCAAAGGCGCGAGGCCCCGAGTTGTGCCTTGGGTAGGGTGAGTTCAGTCGTTTCAGGCGCTTCTTGATTTTGACCAAAAACAGCGCCAGAAATAGTACTAAAGGCCTCTTGATTGACTTGCCACGTATTGAATGTTGTGGTGATATCACGCAACATGAGTCCAAACTGCCATCGATCTCGAATCTTGTATTGCATCCCAAGATCAAATCCAAAGCCCCACGAACTGGCAAAATCGCCAATAATCCGACGGATGATTTTGGCATTACCCCCAAGCTCAATCCCCGAAAGCTGGAGTCTTTTGGCAAAGGAAAAAGTAAGCGCATAATCCGCGGCACTAAATAAAGTGATGTTATCATAATTGATATTGCCTTGACTGTCGATGAGTTGGGTCGTGTTTAAAATATTGTCTACCCCAAACCGAATTAATGAGATCCCCACGGCTCGGTCTTGATCCAAAGGCATGGCAAAAGCGGCGTAATCGTAGTTCGCTATATTGGCAAAGTAGGAGGCGTGCATGAGCCCCATTTGCTGGTCTTCTAAGGACAAAAGACCTGCCGGATTCCAATAACCCGAATGCACATCACCACTTGAAGCGACCACCGCACTGGCCATTCCTAAGGCCCCCGCATCGACACCAATATTCAAAAATTCATTCGAATATTTGCGGCTCGTTTGGGCGTTCAGCGTAACACTCAATAGGGCGAGCGTCCAAAAAATAATTGGTCTTGTCATAGCTCAAACAAATATCACACTATTTTTATGATTAATAAACTACATTTTAATTGGCTTATTGCAGTAGGCCAAAATATCTTAGTACTTTTATCCAAAGCAATACAAGCGATGTTAAAACACCTACCCAATAGCATTACCGCACTAAATTTAATCTGTGGAACCGTAGCAGCACTTTTTGCCATATCTGGCGATTTAGTCATCGCGGTTTGGTTTATTGCAATAGGGATGGTTTTTGATTTTCTTGATGGTCTTGTCGCCCGCGCTTTGGGGGTTCAAAGTCCTTTAGGCGTGCAATTGGATAGTTTGGCTGACCTGATTACATTTGGTCTGGCCCCGAGTTTGATCTTACTGCAAATGATGCAACAAGCGTTTTATGGTCGGATGCGGCCACTAACCGATGTGTTTTCGGCCCGAGCATGGGAGGTGGGGCTGGAAACCTATTATCCTTTTCTGGCGCTTATCGTCCTTATAGCCTCGGCCGTTCGCTTGGCTCGATTCAATATCGATACCCGTCAAACTGAGCAGTTTATTGGTTTACCGACGCCTGCCAATGCCTTGCTTATATCGAGTCTTCCGCTAATTTTTGAATATCATTATACGCCTTTAATCGCCGAACTATTGTTTAACAAATGGTTTTTAATTGGGATAACCCTATTTAGTGTTTATGCCTTGAATGCGCCTTGGCCACTCATGTCGCTGAAACTAAAAAACACGGCCTGGCGAGAGAACAAGCAGCGGATCCTATTAGTGATTATCGCCCTTGTTGGGTTTTTCACCCTGGGCTATTTGGCCATTCCACTGGTGCTCTTAAGTTATATCGGCCTGTCCTTGCTCTGGCCCATGTCCAAAGCATCATCTGTCGATGCCTAGAAGTGCAATTTCTTTTTGCGCAGTTCGAAGTTCTGTCCTAAATATACTTTACGGACCATTTCATCAGCAGCAAGTTCTTCAGGAATCCCTTGCTTGAGGATACTTCCTTCAAACATCAGATAGGTTCGGTCGGTGATGGCCAAAGTTTCCTGAACATTGTGATCGGTGATGAGAATTCCGATGTTTTTATTTTTGAGTTGGGCCACAATACGTTGAATGTCCTCGACAGCCACTGGGTCTACACCGGCAAAGGGCTCGTCGAGTAAGATAAAATGAGGATCAGTGGCCAAGGCGCGTGCAATTTCGGTACGGCGGCGCTCCCCACCACTGAGTAGATCACCGCGATTGGTTCGGATATGTTGTAAGCCGAATTCATCAATTAAGGACTCCATTTTGGCTTCTTGTTCCGCCTTGCTGAGTTTCGTTAATTGTAAGACGCTCAAAATATTGTCCTCGATACTGAGTTTGCGAAAAACAGAAGCTTCCTGGGCTAAATACCCTATTCCGTTTTGAGCACGTTTGTACATGGGGTAGGTGGTAATGTCTTGATCGTTTAAAAAGATGCGCCCACCATTGGGTTTGATCAGTCCTACAATCATATAAAATGACGTGGTTTTTCCAGCCCCGTTAGGGCCTAACAAGCCGACTATCTCTCCTTGATTGACTTCTAGGGATACGTTTTTTACCACCGAGCGGCCACGGTAAATCTTGTCTAATTTTTCAGCGCGAAGTTTCATAGAGGTTAATGCTAGGTGACCAATTAAAGCGAAGGTAATAATTATTTTACTAGGAGGTTTGTCCGTTTAGATCATCCCAAAATTCGACGGCGCGCCGCAGATGCGGAATCACGATCGTGCCGCCAATCAGCAACGAAATACTCATGGCTTCCATAACTTCTTCTTTACTTATTCCCAGCTCAAAACAGGTTTGCAAGTGATACTTAACACAATCGTCACAGCGCAACACTAGGGAGTTCCCAAGGCCCAAGAGCTCTTTGGTTTTCACGGAAAGATGACCTTCCATATACGCATTGGTATCCAGATTGAATACGCGTTTGATGACCTTTTGATCTTCTTGCATCAACCGCTCATTCATGCGCTGGCGATAAGCGTTAAATTCTTCTACAGATTGTCCCATAAGATTATCGTTTCTTTTGTTGAATTTTTACCACGCGTTTGGCGATCAAAATACTGATTTCATACAAAATCAATACAGGGATCGAGACGATCACTTGACTGGCGATATCCGGCGGTGTAATGATGGCAGAAATAATCAATACGATGACCAAGGCGTATTTGCGGTACTTTTTCAGCCACTCTGGAGTCACTAGGCCGACCTTGGTCAAAAAGTAGATGACTATAGGGAGTTGAAAAATTAATCCCGACGAGAGGGCACAGGCGCGCACCAAAGCGATATAACTGCTGAGGTCAAAGTCATTAAAGACTTGATCGCTGACTTGATAAGACCCCAAGAAATTAATGGAAAGCGGCGTCACGACGTAATACCCAAACAAGACCCCAAGAAAGAAGAGTACAGAGGCGACAAAAATAAAACCTTTGGCATTTTTTCTTTCGTTTTCATGCAATCCGGGACTGACAAATTTCCAAACTTCGTACAACACGTAAGGAAAAGCGATGATAAACCCCGCGGTAATTGAGGTCCAGATGTGCGCAGAAAATTGTCCGGACATGGTGCGGCTTTGGATGCGAAAAGGCAATTCGGTAAAACAAAAGCTATCCAATCCAAGGGCTTGGGCAGAACGACATAACAATTGATAGGTCGGAAAACTGGCGCGTTTAGGGCCAAAAATAATCCCATCAAAAATAAAGTCCTTCATCAAAAAAGCGATAAACCCCATGGAGACCACCGCCAGGGTCGCACGGATCAAATGCCAACGCAACTCTTCGAGATGGTCCAAAAAGGACATATCTTTTTCTGTATTTGGAAGCGCTTTTGCCATTAGATAATCCCTTCTTTACTTAAATTGTGAATATGCACAACCCCTGTGTAGCGGCCATTTTCATGAGCGAGTATCTGGGTGATGCCATAGCGATCCATTAACTCCATGGCCTCAATGGCCATGGCGTCATTATCGATGAGCTTGGGATTTTTAGTCATGATCTCTTGAGCGGTAAGTCCAGCGATATTGTCTACTTTACTGAGCATGCGTCGGAGGTCTCCATCAGTTATGATTCCCACTATTTCGGCTCCATCAACTACGGCGGTGACCCCGAGCAGATTCTCTGAAATTTCGACAATAACCTTTTTAAGGTCCGTGTCAGGGCTGACTTGTGGACGAGAGTTTAGGGCGGTTAAATCACTCACGCGCAGATAAAGTTTTTTACCCAATGAACCTCCTGGATGAACCCGGGCAAAATCTTTACTGGAAAATCCACGGAGATTAAGTAAGGCCATGGCTAAGGCATCTCCCATGACCAGTTGGGCGGTCGTAGAGGTGGTGGGGGCCAAATTATTGGGGCAGGCCTCTTTTGCCACATAAGCATTTAAGACAAAGTCGCTTTGCTGGCCTAAAAAGGATTCCTTGTTTGCCGTCAAGCCAATTAATTTATTGCCGCTGGCCTTAATCAAAGGGACTAAGACCTTTATCTCTGGGGTATTGCCACTTTTCGATATGCAGATTACCGTATCATTTTCTTGGATGATCCCCAAGTCGCCGTGAATGGCATCAGCGGCGTGCATAAAAATTGCTGGGGTGCCCGTAGAATTCAAAGTGGCCACAATCTTGGTCGAAATATTGGCGCTTTTTCCAATGCCTGTAACGATAACTCGACCTTTAGATTGAAAAATATAGGCTACCGCCTGGGCAAATTCTTCGTCGATGAGTGTCGCTAGATGTTGAATGGCCTTAGCCTCAGTTTCTACGGTCTCTTTTGCGACTTGAATGATGGGTTTTAAATCGATCAAAATTTCACTTATTTAATTGGTACGCTGCTTAGATTTTTCTATCTTTAAAAGAGGTTTATTGCCGAGCAAGGCGGTTACTTCTTAGATACATCGCATCGCTAATGGTTGCAAAATTACAATTGTTCTCGAGTTCCCGCAATTTATTGTTATAAACTCCAGACAGAAACAAAATGAACAAAGAATACAGCAAAGAAGAATTATCCGCTGCGCTCAAGAATTATTTCGGTTTTTCGGGGTTTAAAGGTTTGCAGGAACCGGTCATTATGAATGTGCTGGCCGGTCGAGATTCATTTGTAATCATGCCTACTGGTGGGGGTAAGTCGCTCTGTTATCAGTTGCCCGCACTCATTAGTTCTGGTACGGCCATAGTGGTCTCTCCACTGATTGCCTTGATGAAAAATCAAGTTGACTTTTTAAAGTCCTTGTCCGAGACCGAGGGTATTGCCCATGTGCTGAATTCGTCTTTAACCAAAGCCGAGATCAAACAAGTGCGCGCAGATGTGCGCTCAGGCGTTACAAAATTACTTTATGTCGCTCCCGAATCCCTGACCAAAGAAGAAAATATAGAGTTTTTAAACCGTGTGACGATTTCATTTGTTGCCATTGACGAGGCGCATTGTATCTCTGAGTGGGGTCATGACTTCAGGCCAGAATACCGCAATTTGCGCAAAATTATTCAGCGTTTGGGCGGGGAGATACCCATTATAGGCCTTACCGCTACGGCGACACCAAAAGTACAAGAAGACATATTAAAAAATCTTGGGATTCAAGAGGCGACCACTTTTAAAGCTTCGTTTAATCGACCGAATCTCTATTACGAAATACGTCCAAAAACAAAGTCTGTAGATGCAGACATTACCCGTTTTGTCAAAAATAATGAAGGGAAAAGCGGGATCATTTATTGTTTGAGTCGCAAGCGCGTTGAAGAATTAGCACAAACCCTTCAAGTTAATGGGATACGTGCGATCCCTTATCATGCAGGCTTGGACCCTAAGACAAGGGTTAAAAATCAAGATATGTTCCTTATGGAAGATGCTGATGTTGTCGTCGCAACGATTGCCTTTGGTATGGGGATCGATAAACCAGACGTTCGCTTTGTGATTCATAACGACATGCCCAAGAGTATAGAAAGTTATTACCAAGAGACGGGAAGAGCGGGTCGAGATGGCGGAGAGGGACATTGTTTGGCGTTCTACAGTTACAAAGACATCGAAAAACTCGAAAAGTTTATGAGTGGTAAGCCTGTGGCGGAACAAGAGATTGGTTTGGCACTGCTTCAAGATGTCGTGGCTTTTGCTGAAACTTCTATTTCCCGCCGTAAATTTATTCTCCATTATTTTGGGGAAGAATTTGATAATGAAACGGGTGAAGGAGGCGATATGGATGATAATATGCGTCATCCTAAGAAAAAACACGAAGCCAAAGATCAGCTTGTTGATTTGCTCAATGCCGTGGTACAAACCCATCAGAAATACAAAGCCAAAGAAGTGGTGCATTTCATGCGCGGTAAGGTTAATGCTTTAATCAAGTCCCACAAAACAGACGCCATGGCGATTTTTGGCGCTGGCAGTGATCAACCTTCTGAATATTGGATGGCATTGATTCGCCAAGCGCTTGTGGCAGGTTTATTGACCAAAGACATAGAAACCTATGGTGTTTTAAAACTAAGTGATGCAGGACATGCCTTTCTCGAGGCCCCGACGTCCTTTTTAATGACGGAAGATCATCGCTATAAAGAGGCAAACGACGATGTGGTGGTCAGTACGGCAGGTCAAGTAGGCGCCGTAGCTGATCAAACACTGTTCAAATTACTCAAAGGACAGCGAAAAACTATTGCCGATAAGCTCGGTTTGCCCCCTTTTGTTATTTTTCAGGACCCATCTTTGGAAGATATGGCCCTAAAATATCCCATCACGATCGAGGAGCTGTCCAACGTTCATGGGGTTGGTGATGGAAAGGCCAAAAAATACGGCGCGAGTTTTGTGACTTTGATCGAAAACTATGTCACTGAGAATCAAATCCTCCGTCCCGATGACTTTGTCGTTAAATCAACGGGATCAAACAGTGCCCTAAAACTCTATATCATCCAAAGTGTAGATCGCAAACTACCGCTAATTGATATTGCCCAGGCCAAGGGTCTTGCCATGGAGGACTTTATTAAAGAGATGGAAGCCATTGTTTACAGTGGAACAAAGCTCAATATTGATTACTATCTGGAAGATATTTTGGATGAAGATTCTCAAGAGGAATTACACGATTATTTCATGGAGGCCAAAAGTGATCAGGTAGGCCCCGCTTTGGAGGCCTTTGACGGCGATTTCGAGGAAGAGGAAATTCGCCTATACCGCATAAAATTTATCAGTGACGTGGCGAATTAAGCCGAGGCGTCTTATGATTCTTCAATGGCATTTTCGTTAAATGCCGAAGGCAGCAGTTTTGGAATAAGTTTCACCATGATGGGTAAAAGCAGTGAGCCCCCAGGGAGCAAAAATAAGGTCAGTGAAGGGACGGTTTTACAGATGTCCAGCAATTGGTCTTTGACCTTTTGCTTTTCCTTTTTATTGAGATCACGCACCGTGGACAAGGTCAAAAGCTTTACCAATTCCCCGCTCTCAGCGAGCTCCTTAATCAATCGATTTTTATTGCGCAAAATCAGGGTTTTGACCATCGCACTTGATTGCTTGTACAATAATTTTACTGGATTAGCATGCTCAAATAGCCGCACTGACTGCGCATGAGTGCGAGAAAATTGGTCCAAATCGCTAACACCCGCCAGGGCCGTCCCGGACTCAAGGCCCAATGCTTTTTCAAAATCCTGAAGAAAATGAAGCTCTGCAGCGTCCATCGTTCGATCATCCCATACCCCTAAACAACAGACATCCATTAAAAATTCTTTAAATAAAAGAGTGATTTCTGCCATTTGCCCCAAGAGGACTTGCGCTGGAATTTCTGTTTGCTTGAGTGGTTTTTTTAGGGCGTTTTGGAGCATTTCAATAAACATATGATCATATTTATTGGGCTGTAATTTGCTCTCTAGCGCCCAAGCGCAAGATTGAATACACAAATATTCCATGCGATCGAAGGCCTTTTGTACTTCTTGGTCCCCTTTGAGATATTCTTGAAAAACCAAAATATCGATAAACAGTAACACATAAGTGATCAATGAGGAGACCTCCGCATTGCGTCCCAGGTTATTTTCGTGCAAGCGAGCATTGATCATGGCTTCAAGATTGTCACTTGGATTTTTGGCAAAACTCAGTTTATGAAGCAAACCCGGTTGTCCTTTGCCCATAAGTTCATAAAAAGAAACAACAGCCTCAATACAGTCGCTGTATTCCTTCTTTGGGTTTTGTTTGAAGTACACAAAGCACAGGGCGTGGAGTAGGTTTAATTTAGTGTGCTCTTCAACCGTCAAATTTAACGTTGTTTTGGTCTGTGGGGCTAATCCCACTAAAGACATACCATACATGAAGCCGCTCGATTTTAATCCGCGATATAAATCATGGACCTCATTATAGGCACCGCAAAGGGCCTTTTGATCAATCTCTTTGATAAATTTTTTAATCCAACCAGCTGAAGACGGGTTCATTTGTTATTTTTGTGGAGTTAGGCCAAACGTTGGTTTAAAATTAAAGAAATCATTCACCACATTGGAAGGATATGTCTAAAATTTATTCCCTAATACCCATATTGAGTCTTGGCGTTCTATGGGTGCTTCTCTCTGGCTCAGAGCAGGGAGATGGTCCTTCTGTGGCCTACACCTCTGCTGATATCGCCGATTTTTATGCTTTTCGCGGAGCACAGGCAGATAAAACCGTATTTGTCGTGACCCTGCAGAGTCCCCTTAGTGTGGGAACGGTTTCACAAGAGGCGCGTTTTGATCCCGATGTAATGATTGAATTCAATATTGATAATGACGGTGATTTTAAAGAGGATTTGGTGATCCAAGCCATCCCTCGAGACAGCCTGATGTATTTTTTTGGACCCAGTGCAGTAGCCCCTGAAAATCAAGGTATTTCTTCTGAAATTAATGTAAATGATTTAATGGGATCTGTTCAAATCTCAGATTTAGAACAAACCTTTATAGCGCCACTTGATTCTATTAGCCTTTTTGCGGGCCCAAGACGCGATCCTTTTTTCTTTGATCAGGTGCGTTTTTCATTGATACAAAACGGAACTGTGGCCCCAGAAGGTTTTAATTCGGGCGTTGAGGCAGTTGATGCCTTTGCCCAAAGCAATGTTTTAACTGTGGCCATCACCTTACCCACTGAATTACTTGGCGTTGCGCCATCCCACGCTTTGAATGATTACGGAGATTTTAATCTGCCAAACGCTTACAATGTTTGGGTAAGCACCAAAAGAAAATATTGATATGGCATTATTGAATCTACGATTTTGGCGGTTTTTACCAATTTTGGCTTTACTGGTGGTCTCTTGTGAAGATGCCGATGATTTTAACAACGTTATTGAACAAGTGAGTTGCAGCGACGGAATTCAGAACGGGGACGAGACAGGCGTCGATTGCGGTGGTTCATGCCCTCAGTGCATCGATGGACTCGATTTTAGTGGGGTTTATGTTCAACAAGACATCGCCGGGCGACCAGCAATTAATTCAGTTTTCAATATTAATGGTCCTTTACAAGATGCCTTTAATCGTGCCGCGGTAACGGCCCGTGGGGCTCAAGATGTCATTAGTGGCTCAAGTAATTTGACTTTCCCTCAAGTATTTAAAGATAATATTGACTTGTATTTTGTAGGATACGCGCTGAATGAAGCTCCTGTGAGTTTTCAGACGAACGTTTTGGGTTTTGACGCACCGGGATTTGCCGAATTTTTGGCCACCACCGACGCATTGCAACTTGCGGCAGACGGGCCCACGACTTATCGCAGTGCAGACCTTTGGTTCACCGGACGTCAGCTCACCGATGATGTGATGGACACCACCTTACTCTTGCTCTATGGGGGGGCAGAGGGAGATCGTTTTGACGGAGTCAATGGCCCTATGCTCATCAGCGATGGTGTTGGCCTAGGGAATCGCGTCTTTTTATCGGACTTTCCTTATCTAGAGGCTCCACTCACCCAGTAGGCGTACTTTAATTTTTTGGTGACTCAAGACGGGTCATCAAACGCGCGCCCAGTCCAGAGATTCTCAAGTACAGAATGGTAAAAATGCCATTAGGGGTTTTGCAAAACGATTTAGGCATTGAGCGATGTGGCAATGATCAGCCAGGCAATATAGGGAAGGATCCAGATAGTTTTATAGCCCAAGAATTTAGCGAATTTAACCGCCATAACCATCAATAGCAACAGTAATCCTGAAATCAAAAATAAGGCAAAAGTGGTTTGATGCAGGCTAAAAAATACGGGATTCCAAAGGACATTCAACAACCAACTCAGACCAAAGAGTGCGCTAAGTGTTTTGCGTATCGATTGGTTACTCCAGAGTACAGTCAAATAGACGGTAAAACAAATCATGATCAGGGTCCAAGCCAAACCAAAGACAAAACCGGGAGGGGTCCACGGGGCTTGATTTAAGGAAGTATACCACTCACTATTGACTCCAGGATTTGTCGCAATAGCTCCCAGATAGAGACCTCCAAAATTTAGAACGCCAAAAACTAAAGGGATTTTAAATCTGTCATTCATGACCTTAATGCGCACTAAACTTTTGTTTTATATGATGCCCCACCAAAGCTACCGTGAGTAACATCCCCAAATTATAGACGGTATCTTCTAATGGTATAGTCCCCAGGCGCACACCGAAGTTTTGTGTATCGTTGTACCAAACGACAGGCTCGTCGAGCCCTGATCCGGTCAGGACACCATTGACGATAAAAAAAAGGCACTAATATCACGACATAACTCATAAAAAAACTAGGCAGTATTTGGGGCGCCGTATTTTGAGTAAGTCCTAGGATGAGCAGGGCATATAAAAAAGCGCTGGCGGTATACCATTGCTCAACCCCATACCACAGACCGATGACTAATGCAGTCACCAGAAGTACATAAACCCAATTGGTCCTTTTTTGGTTTAGCGGCCACCATTGAATCAACGAGCTCAAAACATGATGCGTAAACAGACAGGCATAAGGGATGCAAAAAAAGAAAAGCCATTCTTCCATGGGGAGCCCAAACCACTCAATTCCGGTTAGGTAATCAGGATTAAAACCCCAAAAACCATTGGCTGTGAAATAAATGTCCCACGGAATAAAAACCATGGCCATTGCCGCAATTCCAGGCAAGACACTGGGCCATAATTTGTAAAATTTAATTTTGGGATGAAAGGAAAAAATAAGCGGCAAGGCCAAAGACCCTAGATCAAGCCATAAGTAGAGCCGCTCCATAAATTACTTTTTAAAATACTTGAGCGGAGGAACGAGCATACCAAAGCACTCTCCTTTGTCTTTCCCTAAATGTTTGTGGTGTATTTTGTGGGCCCGTCTGATCCCGCGTGCATACCAGTTGTTAGCGTTGCGGAACATTTTAAAGCGTTGATGGATAAAAATATCATGAACGAAAAAATAGGCCAATCCATAAGCAAAGATACCAAGGCCAATCGGGAGGCCAGCCCAAAAACCATAGCGGTCCCAACCGATAAAGCAAAGGATACTCACGATAGCGTAAAAAATAAAGAACGCATCATTGCGTTCCCACCAACTTCCATGGTCTTTGTGATGATGGTCTTTATGGAGGACCCACAGAAATCCATGCATAATGTACTTATGGGTAAACCAGGCCATAAATTCCATAATGGCAAACGTGCTAAAAAAGATTAAGATCCAAAAAACAGCATCCATTTTAACGTACTAGTTTTAATTGGTATTTAACATAACTTCTGGTGAGTAAACCAAATTTTTCATAATTCGGCACTCTTATTCTGGAGTTGACAATGTCAAGCGCAGGGGTGTTGTTCAATTTTTTCAAAAGTCTTCGGTAGTAGCGATAGGCCATAAAAACACCGAATTTAGCCTCTGGGGGCAAAGCGACAATCCCCGAGTATCCTTTACTAAAATCTGCCTCGATATCCTCAATGATCGCTCTTTTGGCGGATTCGTCTAAGGCGGTCAGATTGGTGTTGGGAAAATAGGTGCGATTCAGCTCTTTGAAATCGGCTTTGAGATCCCGCAAGAAATTTACTTTTTGAAAGGCCGATCCTAAGGCCATGGCCGGCTCTTTTAATACGTCAAATTGCTCTTGATCGCCTTTGACAAAAATCTTTAGACACATTAAGCCTACCACATCGGCAGATCCGTAGATATACGCCTGATATTCTTCTCGTGTGGTGTATTCACTTTTAGTAAGATCCAAACGCATGCTGTTCATAAAGGCGTCGATGAGCGCTTGATCGATCCCGTATTTGTGAACCGTATATTGGAAAGCATTGAGAATGGGATTTAGACTAATTTTTTCTGTTAGCGCTTCTTCTAGGGCTTTTTCAAAACGCACAAAAAGTGCTTTTTTGTCATAATCGTGAAAGGAATCGACAATCTCGTCAGCCAGACGAACAAAGCCATAAACATTATAAATGTCCTGTCTGATGCACGGCGCAAGCATTTTAGTGGCCAAAGAAAACGACGTACTGTAGGTTTTGGTCACATTCTTGCTACACGATTGTGATATATCGTCAAATAAGGCTTTCATTATTTTATACTTTGATCCATAAGTCCTGAAACAATTTTTCCTGAGATCAGTGATGGGGGTACCCCAGGTCCAGGAACCGTTAATTGTCCTGTGAAAAAGAGGCCATCAACTTTTTTACTCTTCAATTTAGGTCTCAAAAACGCCGTCTGCATCAGTGTATTCGCCAGACCATAAGCGTTTCCTTTGTAGGAGTTATAGTCGTTGATAAAGTCGTTGAGACAAAAACTTTCCTTAAAGATAATACTTTTTTTCACGCTTTGACCAGTGAGAAATTCAAAGCGGGTCATGATTTTTTCAAAGTAGATTTCACGAAGTTCGGGGGTGTCCTGAATTCCCACAGCAAGGGGAATGAGAAAGATCCCAGCCTCCTTACCTTCTGGAGCGGCGCTGTCGTCCGTTTTTGAGGGAAAACTTGCATAAAACAAAGGCTCCTCTGGCCATTTGGGATCGTCGTATATGCTTTCCGCGTGCTTTTCAAAAGGGACATCAAAAAATAAAGTATGGTGCTCTACGTTTTGAATCTGTTTTTCAAAGCCGACATAAAACAGCAGAGAAGAGGGGGCAAAAGTCCTCTTTGACCAATACGCCTGAGAATATTGGCGGTAATTTTTTGGCAACAATGTTTCTGTATGATGATAATCAGCGCCACTGAGCACTTTGTCAAAGGACAGCGTTGTTCCGTTTATTTCTAAACCCTGTGCACGTCCTTGTTCCACAACAATTGAGGTAACATTTTGATCACTTTTAAGCGTAACACCCAGTTCCCTAGCAAGATCAACCATGCCCTGAACCACACTGTACATACCATTTTTCGGGTGAAAGGTACCGAGCCCAAAGTCCGCGTAATTCATAAAGTTATAGAAGGCGGGAGTATTTGAAGGTTTTGCGCCAAGAAAGAGCACTGGAAATTCTAAAATCGCGACCAAATGCGGGTTTTTAAACGCTGCGCGGACATCACGTGAGATGGTACTGAAAAATTGACCGACTTTCATCGCGGTCTTAGGGGTGATTAGTTCAAGAGGTGAAATTCCTGGGCGATAAACTAAATCCTTTATCGCAATATTGTAATTGTCCAGAGCCGCATCAATAAATTTTTGAAGTTTCGCTGCACCGCCCTTTTCGTGCTGTTCAAAAGTTTCTTTAATTTTTTCTAGAGAGTCGGCAATGGTTATGGCCTGATCTTTTCCGAAATAAACCGAATAGGCCGGGCTGAGTTTAATGAGCTCGTAATAGTCTTGAGGTTTCTTTCCAAAGTCTCCAAAAAAGCGTTCAAAAACATCAGGCATCCAGTACCAAGTAGGGCCTATATCAAATGTAAAGCCGTCTTTTTTAAGTTGCCTGGCACGACCGCCAAAGGTTTTGTTTTTTTCAAAAACCGTCACGTTATGACCGGCTTTGGCAAGGTAGCACGCTGCGGCGAGTGAGGAAAATCCGGAGCCGATTACAGCTATTGATTGTTGCATGATAGGATGAATGCTTTATTTCTAAGTAGGGGAATTAACTCAAGATTTTTGGCTTTTTACAAAGTTGCGCAACGCATTGAGTCTATGGATAATCTGGATATTTTTTCCGAGTTCACCCACAGCAATGTCTTGTAACTTGTGTCCCATAAGCCACAAAGGATAGTTGCTCGCTGGTTTAACCTGCTTGTAAAAATCTTTGACATATTTTTCAACACTTTGATCATCAGGTTTTACCGTGAAATAAGAGAAAAAAGTAATGTCGCTGTAATGCTTGGTTAAGTGTTTTAAATTATCCATGGGAATGTTACTCCCAAGATATAAGGTTTGGTGTCCCTCACTCAAAAGAATGAAATTGGCATAGAGGAGTCCAATCTCATGAATTTCTTCATAGGGAAGGAAAAGCGCAAAACTTGGAGAAGTTTCTATGTCCATAGCTTCTTGGGCTTGGACTATATTCTCAATGATTTTCTGTTTAATCAATTCCGAAATGAATCGCTCATGCACAGGGTCAATCGTGCCTGTTTGCCAAAGCAGACCGATTTCATTGAGCAAGGGCATAAAAAGGTCAAAAAAGATAAAATCAAAACTCTCTTTTTTTGCCAGTTTTTTATAGGTCTTGTTAAACAAGTGATGGTCAAATTCAAACATCGCCTGTTTGAATAAATGGAGCGCGTAATGATTCGTCTGATCAATTTCAGACTCAGTAATCAAACGCTCAATTTCATCTTGTTGTAATTCCGCTATTTTGGAAATTTTGAATCCTTGTCGATACAAGAAGGTGGCATTAAGCAATTTGGTAAGATTGCTCATGTCATAATTACGGATGTTGGTGTCCGTACGATTCGGTTCTAGAAGTGCATAACGCTTTTCCCATATACGTATGGTATGCGCCTTCACGCCACTCAGGTTTTCCAGATCTTTAATGCTAAATTCTGTTTTAACCGCCATTCAATTTTTTTTGAAAGATAACAAAAAATAGGGCTGACTCATAAATTTTGTTTAGTTTTTTGGTCAAAACTATAAACAAAATAAAACCAGAAAGTTCGGCTTGATATTGGACCCAGTGGGGGGCATTCTCAGGTGGACAAAAAAAGCCACCCTGCAAGAGTGGCTTTTGTACCGAGAATGGGACTCGAACCCACACGCCCTAATGGACACATGGCCCTCAACCATGCCTGTCTACCAGTTCCAGCATCTCGGTAGGTCTTGTTTAAACCAAAAAGTCGATAAAAATATCGACTTTAGATGGTGACCTGGCTGGGGCTCGAACCCAGGACCACCTCCTTAAAAGGGAGGTGCTCTACCAACTGAGCTACCAGGTCATTAAAAATTTTTGGCGGGTCAGATTACCCGCCAGTGCTCCGTACCAATAAAGGCTTAGCGGCTGCAAATATAATATCATTAAGTCGATAATTCAAACTAAATTCTTTGAAAAAATTTCTTCGTAAAATATACCGTCTAAGCGAGGAATTTGTGACTAAAATTTAAATCATAAGCCTTGAAAACGACGGTGTATTTGCGATATTTGCCTCATGAATATAATGCTTTTAGGGTACATGGGTAGCGGAAAATCTGCTGTTGGTCGTCAACTCGCCATGGACATGGGTCGGGAATTTGTCGACCTAGATCGGCTTATTGAGGAACAAACAGGCAGGTCCATTTCTGAAATATTCGATCAAAAGGGTGCTGTTTATTTTCGCAAGAAGGAGTCAGAAATCTTAAGAGAGGTTTTACATTCAAAAAATAGTGCCGTGATTGCCCTAGGCGGAGGGACACCGATTTATGGGGATAATCTTAAGTGGATCAAGGACGAAAAAACTGGCCTGAGCGTCTATCTTAAAATTGCTATCGAACCATTAGTTAAACGACTTTGGGTCGAGCGCCATAATCGGCCGTTAATTGCGGGGATTTCTTCGCCCGAAGCCTTGGAGGAATTTGTACGTAAACACTTATTTGAGCGCGCCTATGCTTATCAACAAGCTCATGTTCAAGTGGACGTCAGTGCGTTGGACATAGAACAGGCTGCTTTGGTGATACAAAATATTGTTCAAAAAGAACAGGATAATATTTAAATCAGGTTCTCAAGGACCAGTAGGTCAAAAGGGGTCTGATGGCATTTCCCCGGCATTGATTTACGCCATACGCGCACTAAAGTGATCCGGGGTAAAATCAACCACCACATTTTCATTCATTGAGGTCGATAATGAAATGCCCTTGAAGTCTGCTTTGACCGGGTATTTTTTGTGATTTCGGTCTACGAGTACCGCCGTTTTGAATTGTTTTAAAGGCACTTGTAAGAAAAAAGCAACCCCATAAACTAAGGCGGTACCAGAATGCAGCACATCATCGACTAAGACAAGAGATTTATTTTCAATAGCGTCGAGAGAGCAATCACAAGTCACTTGTCCGATCGGGCTTTTTTTGTTCATCTTTACACGACAAAGTGCTACCGAAAGAGGGGTGATTTTTTCGACTTCTTTTTTTAATAGCTCTGCTAAATGATAACCATTATCGGCAATACCTGCGATGACTATTTGGGTCTCATCGACATTGGCCTCATAGATCTGATAAGCCATTCGTCTGATTTTATGCAGTATTTCTTGATGATTTAGGATCATAGTTTCTTTATTGAATCAAAGTTATTAAAAATCTTGGTCCGGATTTACGCTAAAGTCATCGATATCCCGGCGGTCTTTTTTTGTTGGCCGACCGCTCCCTCGATCTCTTAGTCCATCCTTTCCTCCACGAATGAGACTCATTTGATCTTGTAGATCTTTCGGAGTAAGGTCTGCGCGATATAGGTCGACAAGTTTGGCCCCTACACGGGCCTTAGGGAGGTCTAAGACTTCAATGATATAAGTCATTTGGTTCAAACGGAAGTTGATCTTATCCCCTGGAAAAACTTCTTTGGCTGGTTTTGCTATTGTTCCGTTTATGCGTACCGCGCCTTTTTTTACCGTAGCGCTTGCCTGGTTGCGTGTTTTAAAACAGCGTATGCTCCATAAATATTTGTCTATCCTCATTTACACGGCTTAAAAGACCGTTAAAGCCCGCACAAAAATAAGAGAAAAATGGTATCTTGCGCCATCAAAATTCAGGCAATGACTTATCGGCTAAGACCAGTAAAGTATTTAATTTTAGGACTATTAACCATCCTCGCATGTAACAAAGAAGATGATGGGTTTACTTTTGTGCCCGCGAGAGATCGAGCAGAAGAAGCGCCTGTGTCCACGGAAATCATTGAGACTTATCTCAATACACACTTTTATAACTACGAAGAATTTCAAAATCCGCCGGCGGACTTTGACTTTAAAATTCGCTTTGATACCATTGCCGGGGATAATGCGGATAAAATTCCACTCATCCAGCAGGTTCAGCATAAAATGGTGCCAGACCGGGTAGATGAGGGCGTTGAGTACAAATTGTATTACCTCTCTGCATTAGAGGGGGGGGGCAGCACTCCAGCCTTTCCCGATGTGGTTACTTTGACCTATGAGGGGCAATATCTCAATACAGAGTTTACGGCTTCGGCATATACCAAATTATTCGACAGCGCCACGACCCCAGTAAGTTTTGACTTGACCAGTGTGGTTAACGGTTTTCAAGACGGGATCACCACAGCGAAGACCTCTCCATTTCCTGCGATTGAGGCCGCCGATGGCTCTGTATCCTTTGAAGATTACGGTGTCGGTGCTGTATTCATCCCTGCAGGTCTGGGTTACTATGTGAGTCCTCCAAACGGATCAATTATTCCCTTTTACGCGCAACTTATTTTTACGTTTCAATTGTATGCAGCGCGAGTAGGAGATCAGGATGAAGATGGGATTCCCACAATTTTTGAGGATCTTAATGAAAATAACTTAGAGGAAGACGACGACACAGATTCCGATGGGCTGCCCAACTTTTTTGATGCAGACGATGATGGCGATGGACGGCCAACATCAGAAGAAATTATAGTTCGGACTTATGTATTTATCGACGGTGAGCCTGAACCAACCTGGCCGAATACCGAGGTTGAGGTAAAACGTGAGTACAATGCGCAAACTATGGAAACCACTATTTATACCGTTGAGTATCCTGACGAAGATAATGACGGCATAGTGGATTATCTAGATTCCGACAGTTAATCAGAACGGAACCCATTTTAACCTTTCTATTGTTTACGGGAAATAACCTTTAGTGCTTTGGCGACTATTGCAGCGGTGTTAAGGCCGTATTTTTCCATTAATTGCGCTGGCGTACCTGATTCACCAAAGGTGTCCTCAGTAGCCACAAACTCCTGTGGAGCGGGCTGATTTGAAGTCAATTCTCTGGCCACAGATTCGCCTAAGCCACCAAGATAATTGTGTTCTTCTGCAGTA
>ERZ888423.1084-NODE-1084-length-25230-cov-45.050169_pt1 | contig 25230 bp, 22 predicted proteins | sample MGYA00520523_ERZ888423 | MGnify/ENA primary metagenome ERZ888423 (study PRJEB32303, sample SAMEA104408611) | aquatic metagenome | biome: Brackish water; feature: Pelagic; material: water | place: Baltic Sea | collected 2014-06-08T10:24:00 | depth 30,27 m ...
GGCACCGGTCGGCGACACGGCGGCCGGCGTCTGCGGCACCTTCACCAGTTTCGAGAGGTCGTAACCCATATCCGCGACCTTCTTGACGAGCACGGCGTAGCGCTGATCGTCGATCGTGGGCGTGCGGGCCATGATCCAGACATAGTCGCGTGCGCTGCGCGCGATGATGGTCTCGGTGTAGTCGGCATCGACATGCGAGATCACATACTCGGCCTTGATGGGCCAGATGAACTGCATGCCCCAGATGGCGTTGTTGGTGCCGGGGATCACGAACCCCTTCGGGTTCATGACCTTCGCCTCGCCGTCGAAGGCGCCTTGGTTGAAGGTGAAGGTGGTCTTGATGGTGCCGTCCGGCGCGAGTTCGTAGGTCTCGATCGCGTTGTAGATGTCCTTCTCGATGAAGGTCGGGATGACGCCGATGACATACCACGGCCCCATGAAGCGCTGCAGGTCGACCTTGTCGACCACGGGCACGGTGACCTTCTCGGGCGAGACGCCGCAGGCACTGAGCGTGGCGGTGAGGGCGATCATCAGCAGCGTAGCGATCGACCGGCGCGGACCACCGCGGACCGGGAGGCGGATTTCCTTGGCCATATCGGACTCCTGTCGTGGATGGGGGTGTTCAGTCGGACCGGCCACAGGGCCCATCGTTCCCGGTGGCGACCGTCTTCCGGCCGGCGCTGCGGTCACTCGGCGATGTACCACCGCCGCTCGATCCGCTCGAGCACATAACGATCATACGGCAAGCCTTGACCGGTGAGGTCATAGACCGCTCGCTCTCCACCCGCCTCATAGACCGGCGGTGTGCGCTGCACGAGGCGCAACGCGGCGATCAGCAGCTCGCGGTTCGCGACGCTGCGGCCACAGGAGGCGATGAGGGTGTCGAGCGCGCGCGGGCCGAGACCGCGACGCAAGGACGGACTGAGGTGCTCGCGGTGGTAGACATCGCAGCGGCCATCGACCAAGGCCTGCTCGGCGGCCGACAACATCGCAAGGATGTCCGGCGTACTGCGAGCGGTATCGCCCGCAGGGGCCTCAACGCCTGCGACCACAGAAGCCGCCGCCACACCGGCTGCGGCGCCACCCGGACGCCGCGGTCCACGCCCAGCCAAAAGGTCTTCGATGCGGGCATCGATCTCGGAGGGGAGCGCGGCCTTCCACTCGCGGCCATAGGGCAGCAAGGGGACGACCTCGACGACCTCGGTGGCGCCGCGCTCACGCGGCGGCTTGCCCTTCACCACAGCGAGCACCCGATCGCCGTCGCGTACCGCGGCGAGACCTTGCAGCTCGGCATAGGAGCGGGCGCGCAGATCCAGCTTGGGCCCCAATGCACGGAACAGATCGACGCTCGTCATGCGTTCGATGTCGGCCAGCGGCATCGCCGCGCCGAACAAGCGGCTGCGCAGCGTGCTCTCCCCTCGCTCCGCCTCAGCGCGCAGCTTCTGCTGCAGCGTGATGCGCAACCGGTCCACCTCGGACGGGTGCAGCGCATAGGCGACCGCCTGGGCCTCGCCGGACGCCATCGCCTGCAGGAACTCGAGCGCTGCACGGCGCTGCGCCCCGCTCAGATCATCCGCGTGCGCCACGGACGACGCGACGCAGACCATCGATGCGGACAACAGGGCCGCGAGCCAGACCCGCAAGCGATGCCCAAAGGACGCAGCAGGCGATCTCACGATGAGGGCTCCTGTCGTCGGTACTGGCGTCCCAGCCACGCGCCATTGAGCACCCACAGCACTGCGAGCCCAGCGCCGACCAGCGCCACCGACGCCGGTGAGGCGCCTGACGCATCGAGCGCGGTCTTCGCTTGCCCACCGATATAGTCGGCCGCGCGGTAGACCGGCAGGTCGATGAAGCTCTTCGCCTTGTACTTGGATTCGGTGTCGAGCGTGCTCCAGAGCATCTCGCGACCCGGGCGGATGAAGGCGTACTCGCCCCAGCGGCGCATCACCAGGAGCACGGCGAACATGCCGAATACGTTGAACGCCAAGAGCATGAGGAAACCGACCGCGAGCACCGCCGGGACGATGGTCAGCAGCGCGCCGACACCGAGCCGGGTCGCGATGCGCCCCGTGAAGAACAGTTGGGCGAAGATGGTCAAGGACTGCACGATGACTTCGAGCAGTGCGAACACTTGGGTGCGCTGCTCGCGATCGACGAAGGTCTCCGAGACGATGCGCAGCTGCTCGAAGTAGAGCACGGTGTTGACCAGCGACAGCAGCACCACGAACGAGGCGATACCGAGCAGATAACGGGATTTCCGCACGATGAAGATGCCGGCGAACGGATTGCCGCCGAGCCCCTCGTCGTTGCGGCGCGGCACGCTGTCTTCCGAAGATGAGGTCGGGGCCTTGGCAGGCTTGGCGTACCACAGCTTGACGAGGACGCGTTGGCAGACGATCGCGGCGAGGAAGCCGCAGGCTGCGAGGTACAGGATGCCCGGATTGCCGATGCGGGTGACGAGCAACCCGGCAAGCGCCGGGCCGACGAGCGCACCGAGTGTGCCGCCTGCGGCGATCACACCGAACAAGCGGCGCGCTTGACCGCCGTCGAAGAACTCGAGCAGGAAGCTCCAGAAGATCGACACCAAGAGCAGGTTCAGCACGCTGATCCAGACATAGAAGAACATGCCGACCCGCAGGTCCTCCGGATCAGCCTGGAAGGCGGCGCCGATCGCTGCCAGCGTCAGCGCCATCACCCCGTAGATGCCGGGCAACAGCAGGCTGCGGCGGATCTTGCCGACCAGCCATCCATAGAGCGGCACGGCGAGGATCGCGAAGAACGCGGTGTACGCCCAAAGATCGGCGACCCGATCTGCGCCGAGCACTGTGGCGACCGTCTCGCGCACCGGACGCACCGCGAAATAACTGCCGAGCACGAAGAAGAACAGCAGGAACGCCGCGACCACCACGGCGTTCTCGCCCGGTTCGACCTTCGCGAAGCGTGATAACAGTCGCTGGACCGGGGTAGCGGTCATGTCGCGGCGTCCTGCCGTGCGATGAGATCGATCCGTTGGCCAGGTCGTGCGACACCCGCTTCGGCACCATCCGAGCGCAGTGCATCACGCAACGCACCGGCAGCCTCCGGTTCACCGTGTACCAACCAGACCGGCGGTCGATGCTCGAAAGATCCGTACCAACGCCGTAGGGCAGCCCGATCACCATGCGCCGAGAGGCCACCGAGCGTATGTACCTGTGCAGCGACCGCCACCGATGTACCGTAGATACGGACCTCCGGTTCACGATCGACCAAGGCGCGCCCGAGCGTGCCGGGCGCCTGGAACCCGGTGATCACCACATGACACTCCGGGCGGCTGAGGTTCTGCCGCAGGTGGTGCAGGATCCGTCCGCCGTTGCACATGCCGCTACCGGCGATCACCAAGGCGTGCGAACGGTAGGCGTTGATGGCGCGGGACTCGTCGGCGCTACGGCAGAAGTGAAGGTTGTCGAGCGGCGGCATACCGCCGAAGCTGCGGCGCAACCGCAGCGCAGCAGCATCGTGACGATCGGAATGTTTCCAATAGACCTCGCTCGCCTTGATCGCCATCGGGCTGTCCAAGAACACCTGCCAACGATGCAACCCCCACTGCCGATGGTGGGTGGCGAGCAGATAAAGGATCTCCTGGCTGCGTCCGACCGCAAAAGCCGGGATCAGGATGTTGCCGCCGTCACGATCGGCCGCGGCGATGATCTCGCCGAACTCTAGGATCGTGCTGCTGCGGTCACGGTGTTCGCGCCCGCCGTAGGTGCTCTCCATGACGACCATGTCGGCGTGGCTGAAGCGGTGGGGATCGAGCAGGATCGGCGAGTCGTACTGGCCGAGATCGCCGCTGAACACCAGCGTCCGCTCCTCGTCCGCCTCGCGCAGCCGCAGTTCGACGCTGGCCGAGCCCAAGATATGCCCCGCATCATGCAACTGGAACGCCACACCTGCACAGGCGTCGTGCCAAGCTCCGTAGGGCACCGCCCGTACCCGTTGCAATGTGCGCTCGACATCGTCGAGGTCGAAGAGGGGCGTCATGAGCGGCTCGTCCGGCGCACGCCGACGGTTGTTGCGATCGGTCTCACGGGCGGCGAGGTCAGCCGTGTCGCGCAGCATGATCGGCAACAGGTCGCGGCAGGCGGCGTTGGTGTAGATCGGTCCGCGGAACCCACGCTTCACGAGCAGCGGTAGCCGGCCGCAGTGGTCGATGTGCGCATGGCTCAGGATCACTGCATCGATGGCGCCCGCCTCGAAGGGGAACGGCCCACGGTTGCGGGCGCTCGCATCGCGGCCGCCCTGCAGCATGCCGCAGTCGAGCAGGACCTGCCGACCGGCCACCCGCAGGATGTGACAGGAGCCGGTCACCTCACCCGCCGCGCCGTAGAACTCGATCTCCATGGGTTCCTCCCGCTTCAGGGACCCTCGTCATAGGTCATCATGCACCGGGTCAGGTATATTCTCCCCCAATCGCGACAGGAGAACGACTTTGACCACACTCGATGTGAACGGCCAACGGCGCGAGGTCGATGCCGAACCCACGATGCCCCTCCTTTGGGCGCTGCGGGACGTGCTCGGCATGACCGGCACCAAATACGGTTGTGGCATCGCCCAGTGCGGGGCCTGCACGGTCCATGTCGATGGCCAACCGGTGCGCTCCTGCGTCACGCCGATCGCGGCGGTCGAGGGCATGCGCATCACCACCATCGAAGGGATCGGTGCGACCGACCTGCACGCCGTGCAGCAGGCGTGGCTCGAACTCGACGTGGCACAGTGCGGTTACTGCCAATCCGGTCAGATCATGTCCGCTGCGGCCTTGGTCGCGAAGAACCCCGCGCCCACCGATGCGGATATCGATGCGGCGATGGACGGGAACCTCTGCCGCTGCGGCACCTACCCGCGCATCCGCGCAGCGGTGAAGCGCGCTGCGGAGATCGCCCGCGCCGCCACGGCGCCCGCCGCCGTCGCGGTACCGAAAGGCTGAGCCGTTACGGGCCGGGTGGCGCAGCGTTCGCGCCGCTCAGATAATCGAGCGCGACACGCGCGAACGCACGCTGCCCCATCGGCAGCGCCGACTCGTCCACGAAGAAGAGCGGCGAGTGGTTGGAGGCCGCCGACAGCAGGTTCTGCTCGCGCGGCGTGATGCCGACGAAGAAGAAGAAGCTCGGCACTTTCTCCGCGAAGAACGCGAAATCCTCCGCGCCGGTCACCAGCGGCACCGGTCGTACATTGGCCGCTCCGGCGACGCTGCGCAGCGAGGGCAGCACACGCTCTGTGAGCGCCGGGTCGTTGCGCACCACCGGGTTGGAGCCCGGATCGAGCGCAAAGGTCGCGGTCGCTCCGCTCGCCTCGGCGGTGTGCGTCACCAAGCGTTCGATGTTCTTCAGGATGGTCGCCCGCTGCTGCGGATCGAAGGTGCGGATGGTGCCGACCATCTCGACTTCATCGGGCACGATGTTGTGGCGGATGCCGCCCTTGATCGCACCGACCGTCACGACCGCCGGGTTCGCCGTGATATCGGTCTGGCGGCTGACCACGGTCTGCAGCGCGTTGACGATCTGTGATGAGACGACGATGGGGTCGATGCCGCCCCAGGGGCGCGCGCCGTGGGTCTGTCGACCCTTGACGACGATGCGGTAGGAGTCCGAGCCCGCCATCAGCGGGCCGCCGCGGTAGCCGATCATGCCGGTGGGCATGTTGGCGAAGACATGCAGCCCGAACACCGCCTCGGGCTTGTGCCGCTCGAGCACGCCTTCCTTGATCATCAGCGAGGCACCCCCCTCCTCGCCCGCCGGGGCACCCTCTTCGGCCGGCTGGAACAGGAACACCACCGTCCCCGGCAGCTCGGCACGCACCGCTGCGAACGACTCGGCGATGCCCATGAGCATGGCCGTGTGCGTGTCATGGCCGCAGGCGTGCATCACGCCGACGGTCTCGTTGCGGTAGGTGGCGGTGGCGCGCGAACGGAACGGCAGATCGACCTGTTCGGTGACGGGCAGCGCGTCCATGTCGGCGCGCAGCGCGATGGTCGGACCGGGCTTACCGCCCTTGAGCACACCCACCACACCGGTCTTGGCGACGCCGGTCTGCACCTCGAGGCCGAGGCGCTGCAGGTGGTCGGCCACGATCTTCGAGGTGCGGAACTCGCGGTTGGAGAGTTCGGGGTTCTGGTGGAGATCGCGCCGCCAACCGATCATCCGCGGCTGGCCCGCTGCGAGCACCGCGTCCACCTTGGCATTCAGTGCCTCATCCGCCAGCAGTGCCTGCGGGGACGAGACGGCGACGAAGAGCGTGAGCGAAGCCGCCACGGCGAGTGCGGGACGACGCGAGCAGCGGATGGACATGGGCACCTCGGACGCAGCTTTGATGGATGCTGGTCCACGATACACCGGATCAGGCGAGCCGCAAGACCTCGTAGATCGAGACGCGGCCGCGGCGCTCGCCCACCGCGAGGAACCGGCCGTCCGGCGACCAACGCAGACACGAGGGTTCGGCCTCGGTGAGATGCGCATCGAGCGCCCCCGGCGTCTTGCCCGGCAGCCATAGGGACAGGCGCCAGTCGCGACCGATGCTGGCGAGCAGATTGCCGTTCGGTTGGAACGCGAGCGCGTCGATGCGATCGGTATGACCGGCAAGCTGGAGCGGCCGCGAGCCCTCGGGGCCTCGACCGCCGAAATCCCACAACACCAGTTGATCGCCCGCCGCAGTGGCGAGCCAGCGTGAGTCGCCGCTGAAGGCGATGCAGTCGACCTTGCCGGGATAGCCGCGCATCTGTGAGTCGCGGCCGGTGTTGAGGTACCAGAAATGTATCGATCCGTCCTGGGTGCCACAGGCGAGCACCTTGCCGTTGTCGCTGTAGGCCAATGCCACACACGGCGCCTCCCAAGCGTACTTGCGAAGCTCGAAACGCGGCGGTTCGATGCGGTGCACGATGACACCGCCGTTGACGGCGGCAGCGAGATCACGCCCTGGCCGGTCCCAGCCGATCGCCGCGATACCCGCCTCCAACGGCGGCAACGCGTGCGCGAGCTCCAGCGTCGATGTCCAAAGATTGAGCTGGCGTCCCGACGCCGTGGCGAGGCAGCGCCCGTCGGGCGCCCATGCGATCGATGTGAGACCGAGCGCACGCGGTCGTTGCAGGGCGAGCTGCTGACCTGCCACACCATCGTGCAGCATGAGCGCGCCGTCCTGACCGCAGGAGACGAAGGTCTCGCCACGCGGCTGCCACGCGACCGACAGCGCGCCGAGCGGGTGTCCGCCGACCTCGCGGACCTGTAGTGCGCGGCTGGCTGTGCCGGTCGACGATCCGCCGGGGCGTGTGACCAGGAACACCTTGCCCTCGCCACCCGCTACCGCCAACCGTCCGCCATCGGGAGCCCAAGAGAGATCGGCCACGAAATCATCGAGCACCACCGCGCCGCGGGTCTCGAGCATCGCTGAGGGTCGCTTCATCGGCGGAACGCCCCGCGCAGGCTCACGCGACAGAGGACTCGAAGCCGGCCTCGATCTCATGCCGGTCGAGGTTGCGGCCGATGAAGACCAAAGTATTGATGCGGGGTGCACCGGGCGGCCATGGCCGCTCGAGCTGACCGTCGAACATCATGTGGACGCCGTGGAAGACATACCGACGGTCCTCGCCGGAGAGCGCGATGACGCCTTTCATGCGGAAGATGTCTTCGCCGCGGCTCTTGAGGAGATAGGAGATCCAGTCGTTGAACTTGCCGGGGTCGACGGCACGCGGGTCGCTGAGACCGATCGAGTGGATCTCGTCGTCGTGATGATGGGACGCGAAGGCACGCTGTACCGACGGCGCATGGCCGGCGAAGGCGAGACCCGCCTCGGCGGGGCCATGCTCGCAGAACACGGCCACCATCCCGGGCTGCGCCAACTCGAGCACCGCACCGCCACCCGCATGCGAGATGTCGATGCGGTACGGCGCCGCGGCGGGACGCAACGCGCCGCCGCACGCGACCTCGACAGGCGCCTCGGCGAAGGCACGCACCGCCGGTTCGATGCAAGCCGCCAACGCCGCATCATCGATACCCGCGGCAGGCAACACCACGAGCGCCAGACCCTCGCCGTGGTTGTGGCCATGGTGGTCATGGTCGTGGTGGTCGTGATCGTGATGATCATGATGGTGGTCGTGGCCATGATGGTCGTGGTGACCGTGAGCATGCGGCGCTTCGCCACCGACCCGCAGTTCATGGCGACCGGCCGGCAAGGCATAAAGCCCCGCCCACTCGAACGGATACTCGGGCTCAAGGAACGCCGCGTCGACGGCAAGCGCACGCTCGAGATCGAAGGCGCCGATGCCGAGCACGGCCTCGATCGGTACATCGGCATTGCGGGTCCGGTACAGGCGCGCCGTGCCGTTCATGCCCCGCACGCGCCGCTCGATGCGCTCGAGCGCCGCTTCACTGACGAGATCGGTCTTGTTGAGCAACACCACATCGGCGAACGCGAGCTGCTCGGCCGGTTCGTCCATCTGCTCGAGATGCTGCTCGATGTGGCGTGCATCGACCACTGTGACGATGGCGTCGAGCACGAACTGGCGCTTGAAATCGTCATCGAGGAAGAAGGTCTGCGCGACCGGTCCGGGATCGGCCATACCGGTGGTCTCGACGATGATGTGGTCGAAACGGTCGCGGCGCTTGAGCAGTTGACCGAGGATGCGCAGCAGGTCGCCGCGCACCGTGCAGCAGATGCAACCGTTGTTGGTCTCGAAGATCTCCTCTTCGGCGCCGATCACGAGTTGGTGATCGACACCGACCTCGCCGAACTCGTTCTCGATGACGGCGATGCGTTTGCCGTGCTGCTCCGTGAGGATGCGGTTGAGGAGGGTCGTCTTTCCGGACCCGAGGAATCCTGTCAGCACCGTGACAGGTATGCGTTCCGTGGCAGGCATGATGGACGCATGATACCGTAAGGGATGACCCGTACTGGCATAGAAAACCCTGCCGTGCACGATCATGCCGCCTGCGTCGAACATGCGGTCGCCTCGGCGGTCGCCCTTTGCGGACGACAAGGCCTCAACCTGACACCCGTACGACGCCGGGTGCTCGAGATCGTCTGGCGCTCGCATGGCCCGATCGGCGCTTACCAGATCCTCGCCGAGCTCTCCAAGGAACGCGAGAAGGCCGCACCGCCCACGGTCTATCGAGCGCTCGAGTTCCTGGTCGGTGCCGGACTCGTGCACCGCATCGATTCACTCAACGCGTTCATGGGTTGCGATGAGCCGGGACACGCCCATGTCGCGCAATTCTTGGTCTGCCGGGCCTGCCACCGCGTCGCGGAGATCGACGATCCGGCCTTGCATCGCGCACTCGCCGAGAAGTCGCGCGCGATGGGGTTCCGGATCGAGCCCACCTCGCTCGAGATCAAGGGCCTGTGCGGAGAGTGCGCGGAGGTCGCGGGCTGATCCAGCCGCTGCGCGAGACGGTCAGCGCGCGATCAAGAAGATCCCGAGCACCAGGAACGCCACGCCAAGCAGTCGCAGCGCCGTCACCGGCTGTTGAGCGAAGCCGAGCCAGCCGTTGTGATCGACCACCAGCGACGCGACCATCTGCCCCGCGACGGTCAGTGCCAAGAGCAACATCGCGCCAAGCCGCGGCCCCGTGAGCGTCGCCACAGTCACATAAGCGGCGCCTAAAAACCCACCGAGCCAGGCCCAGAGCGGCACGCCTGCCACCTGCTCACGACCGGGTAGGTCATGCCGCATGAAAAAGAACGCGCCCAGGGCGAGCGTCCCGACGGCAAAATTCACCAACGAGGCAGCGACCGGACTACCGAACGCCCGACTCAACGCCATGTTCATCCCGACCTGGATGACGAGGCCGACGCCGACGGCGAACGCGAGCAGTGTGGGCAGCAAACGCATGGGGAACTCCGGGGAACAGGATCAGGACGGATAGCGGGTGGCAAGCCACGCCCGGCCGCGCGGACTACGCAACACCCGCAGCACCACGGCCCAGAACAACCGCTTGCGCCAGGGTACAGGCCGCGGCGGGATCACGGCCTCGATGACAGCACGGACATCCTCGTGGACCAGCGGCGGGATCGCGACGGGCTTCAGCATCGGGGCAGGATAGCGGCTGGACGCTCGGCAGCGCCAGAAAACCGCCCGAAAACTGATGGACCAGCGCCCTCCCGGAACGGGTCCGACCTGAACCTAAGGATCTGAAACTAAAGGTTAACAAGCGGTGAACGGCAGCAAATTATTCGCCGTTCGGATAGCGCACGCCTCGACAGCCCTATACGGTGCCGGTGTCCAAAATCCGGACGAGGAGAGCACCATCATGTCCATCAATATCCTAGAACTCTTGAACAGCGGCATCGGCAAGCAGTTGGTCGGCGAAGCCGGCAAGATGCTCGGCGAAAGCGACTCCGGCATCCAGTCGGCGGTCGGCTCGATGATGCCGGCACTGCTCGGCGGCATGATGACCAAGGCCGCGACGCCGCAAGGCGCAGGCGACCTGCTCAAGATGGTGCAGGGTCTGAACCTCGACACCCGCTCGCTCGGCAACATCGCCGGCCTGATCGGCGGTGCGGGCGGCGCAGGCGCGATGCAATCGGTCGGCTCCGGCCTCCTCTCCAGCCTCCTCGGCGGCGACAAGACGAACGGTCTGGCGAGTGCGCTCGCCGCCGTGTCGGGCATCAAGCCGGCCTCGGCCGCCTCGCTGCTGAGCCTCGGCACCCCGCTCATGATGGGCACCGTCAAGAAGTTGGTCAGCGATGGCGGCCTCGACGCCGCAGGTCTCGCCAAGACGCTGCTCGGCCAGAAGTCCTTCCTGCAGGGCGCGAACATCGATCCGCGCATCACCGGCGCGCTCGGCTTCAACAACATGTCGAGCATGCTCGGCGCACTGCCGAACGCGACGGCCGATGTCGCGCGTACGGCGGCGGTCGCCACCAGCACGGCCGCCGTGGCCAGCACTTCGGGGCTGCGCCGTTGGCTGCCCTGGATCCTGGGCGCGCTCGCGTTGTTCCTGCTCTGGAACTGGTTCTCGAACCGCAGCAAGCCTGAGGTGGTCCCGGTCCCCGCGCCGGTCGTCGAGGCACCGGTGGTCGTCGCTCCTGCGGTCGTGACGCTGCCGGCCTCCGTGTTCTTCGAGACGGGCTCCGCGATGATCGGCGATGAAGGTAACGCCACCCTCGCCGGCGCGGCTGCCATCGTCGCTGCCGAGGGCGGCAACATCGCGTTGACGGGCCACACCGACAAGACCGGTGATGCGGCCGCCAACGAGGAGCTCGCCAAGCAGCGTGCGCTCGCGGTGCGGGATGCGCTCATGGCGCAAGGCGTCGCCGAGAGCAGCATCGTGATGCAGCCGCCGATGTTCGTCACGGGCGCAGTCAACGACCGTGCGGCGCGTCGGGTCGACATCACCCGTCCGTAACCATCCGATCACTCAAGGAGAACCGGAACCATGGATACCTCCAGACGAAACTTCATCCTCTCCGCTGCCGTTTTGGCACCGGTCGTGTTCGGCGGTTGCGCCGCCACGAAGATGCTCAATCCGATCAGCGGCGGCACCGATGCGCTGCTCAAAGGATTGACCGGGAGCCTCGGCGGCTCGCCGACCCAGGCGCTCGGCGGAACTGCGGCACTCATGAACATCGCCAAGAGCTCGCTCGGCGCCGAAAAGTTCGGTTCGGTCGCCCAGTTGCTCCCCGGTATGGACGGCCTGCTCGGACAGGCCGCCAACATCCCGGGGCTAGGCGCGTTGCCCACCAGCATGGCGGGTGCCGCATCGAGCTTCCAGGCGCTGGGTCTCAGCCCTTCAGATGTCGGTAAGTACGGCTCCTACATCACCGACTACCTCGGCAAGAACGGTGGCGGCTCGGCCGCCAAGATGCTGGGCGGGGTCTTCAAGCCCTGACCCGGCGGGTCACCCCAGGGCACCGGGCGCCGCCAAGGACGGTGGCGCCTGTTGTTCTCTTCTATGTGAACGCTTCGATGGGTACGCGACCGGAATACCCGGCGCGGTGACCGCCCTGCGGGAGTCAAGGCGGTACATTTGGTCTTATCCTCAAGGTTGTCGGACCAAGGTCCCTCGATAACCCCAGCTTGAGGTAGCGCCATCATGACCAAGCGAACCCGCCAGATCGACCGTCGTTCCTTGCTCACCGGTGCGCTCACCGGTGCCGCTGCGGCCAGCATGGCCACCCTCGCCGGCCAGGCCGAGGCGCAGCCCACGACCACCGGCGCTCGGGCGCCCCGCGACGGCGAGGTGAAAGCGGCGCAGCGCGGTAAGTACGAGACCGTGCCGCTCAAGCAGGACTTCATCAATGTGGCGGCGATCCAGTCGCGGCTGCTGTCCATCGACACGCGGGACAAGGCGCGCACGCTCAAGCGCAACATGGACCGCGCGCTGCGCCTCATCGACCTCGCCCAGAACTCGCCCGAAGAGTGGGGCGGCGAGCGCCGCTGGGGCTCCAAGGTCGATCTCATCTGCATGCACGAGTTCCCGATCCAAGGGTTCCAGCCTTGGACACGCAAGGAGCTCACCCAGATCGCCTTCGAACTGCCGGGACCCGAGGCTGCGACCATCGGCGAGCGCGCCAAACGCTACGGCTGCTACATCGCTTTCGGCTGCTATGCCAAGCTCAAAGATTGGCCGGATCATGTCATCAACATGTCCGTGCTCGTCGGTCCGGACGGCGGCATCGTCGACATGCAATGGAAGGCCCGCAACATCCTCGGTCTGTTCGGCGATCAGGCGCTGATCGGCACGACCGTCTACGACGTGCTCGACCGCTATGTCGAGATGTACGGCTGGGACCGTACGCTGCCCGTCGCGCGTACCGACATCGGCAACCTCTGCATGACCGCGGTCGGCGCCGAGCCGACGCTCTACACCTGCCTCGGACTCAAGGGCGCCGAGATCCTCGTGCTATCGGTCACCGGTGGCAGCAACGCCGAATCCGCGATCATCACCGCGCGCGCCAACCGTCTCTATACGGTCGGCGTCGGCAACGCGGTCTCGCCCGACAACATCGGTTTCCCGGAGGCCTCCGGCAGCGAGGACGGCGGCACGGTGATCGTCGATCCGCGCGGCACGACGCTCGCCAAGACCGACAACCACCATGAAGACATCATCACCGCGCGCATCCCGATCGCGGACTTCCGCAAGACCCGCCGCGTGCAGGAACTACCGAAGGCGCTGCTGTTGTCGGTGCTGCAGGCCTATGACCCGGTGTTCCAGCCGAACGCGTTCGCGGGCGCGTTGCCCGCGACCTACAAAGAAGCCGGTGAGCTCGTACGCAAGCGCATGGGGATGAAGTGACGGTCGAGCGACCGCTACCCCCGCTGCTCACGGTCTGGCGCCTCCGGCATCTCGCTTGGATCGCAGGCGGGATAGGCCTTGTGTTCCCGGTATCGATGGTACTGGGACACGAGTTGCTCGACCTGCGATGGGGCGCAGCGGCCGTGCGGACGGCACTTGTCGCGCTCACCGGTGCGGTCATCGCCGCCGCCGCGATCGAATGGCATGCACGGGCTGCGTTCGCCCGGTACTCGTGGACCCACCTGCCCGAGGAGGGTGTGGTGGTGCATCAGGGCGCTTGGTGGCACAAAGAGATCTGGCTGCCCGTGTCACGCCTGCAGCACCTCGATGTGGTGCGTGGCCCGATCGAGCGAGCGTATGGACTCGCGACACTGGCGTTGTTCACGGCGGGCTACCATCAGTATTCCGTCAGGCTTGAGGGGCTGGATCCGGAACGCGCGCTCACACTGCGCGATACGCTGCTCGCGGAGATCCGCGCGCAACGCCTGCGCGCCGAACCATGACCGACACGCTGCCCGCTGATCGTCTGCATCCGTGGTCCTGGGTGTTCCATGCGATACGGGCGTTGCGCGAGGTCGCGCTGCCTGCATTGGTCTTCATGGTGGTCGGGCGCAAAGATGCCTTCGGACCCCTCGTCGTCGGCGCTGTGGCGGCGATCCTGTTGGTCGCTTGGGGCATCCTCCGCTCGCGCACTTTCCGCTACGAACTGTTGGAGCGCGAGCTCTTGGTGCGCGAGGGTTTGTTCGTCCGCGAGACACGGCATGTGCCGTTCGCCCGGGTGCAAGCCGTGAACGAGCGCCAAGGACCGCTGCACCGTCTGCTCGGCGTCACCGAGCTGGTCCTTGAGTCGGGCGCGGCGGGCAAGCCCGAGGCGGTGATGCGTGTCCTCGGCGTCGCGGAAGCGGCGCGTATCGCGGGCATGCTGCGATCTGTCACAACAGCGGACAGCGCGACATCAGAGCACGCGACACCAGAACATACGACCCCGGGTCACGCCACAACGGGCGTCGTCGCATCACCCGGTGCAGCGACGACCCAGGAACTGCTGCGCATACCGACCGACGAGCTGATCCTGCACGGCATCATCTCCAATCGCGGCTTTGTGGTGCTCGCCCTGGCGTTCGGCATCATCAGCCAGAACAGAGAGCTGCTCGATCTGCTGCCGATCGACTTCAAGCAGCTCATGAAAGACAGCACCGACACCGCGGCGGGCATCGACGCCGGCGCGATCTTGGGCGTGCTGCTGGTGCTGCTGTTCGGGTTCGTGGTCCTCGTCCGCCTGCTGTCCATCGCGTTCGCGCTCTTCACGCTGCATGACTTCACGCTTCGCCGCGCCGGCGACCGCCTGCGCATGAACCGCGGTCTGCTCTCGCGCGTGGATGTCAGCGGCCGGGTGTCGGGGTTCCAGCGCATCGTGCTCGAGCAATCGTTGCTGCACCGGGCGTTCCGACGCTGTGTCGTGAAAGTGGATCTGGCAGGCGCCTCCCTGCTCGGGACCCCGGAGACCGCAGACAGTCGGCTCGACACGCTCGCGCCGATCGCGACACCGGCCAGGGCTCGATCGCTGCTGCAGGAACTCGTCCCCGGCCTCGACCTCGAGGCGTTGCCCTGGCAGCCGCTGCATCGCAGCGCGGCCGTACGGCGATGGCAAAGGACGATGTGGTGGCTGCTGCCGACGCTCGCGCTCGTCGTCGCGGCGGCGGGGCTCATCCCGGGGCTGCCCGCGGCCGCCCTGCCTGGCGCACTGGTCGCGGCCACGCTCGCCCTCGGTCTCAGCGTGATGTACGCCTGGCAGTGGGCGCGATGGTCGGCCTTCGCCGCGAGCGGCGGTGTCATCGCCTTCCGCAGCGGCGCTTGGGCGAGACAGTGGACGCTGGTGTTCGACGACCGCGCCCAATCGACGGCGCTGCGCCGATCGCCACGCGACCGGCGCGAAGGGACGACCAGCTTGGCCGTCGATGTACAGAGCATGACCGTCAGTCAGGCACTGCATATCCCCTACCTCGATGCCGCGCTCGGAGAGCGGCTGAACGCGCAGTTCTGGCGAGCGGGCACCTCCGCCCCGCTGCCCGCCGGCGCGCACGCGGGCAGCGGTCTGCGGTAACCTTCACCGCATGAGCCATCCCGCCGCCGCGGCAGCACTCGCCGCCCTGCAGACCCGTATCGGCCAAGAAGTCCAGGTCAGCGACTGGCTGCCGATCATGCAAGAGCGTGTCGACGCCTTCGCCGAGGCCACCGGCGATCATCAATGGATCCACGTGGACGCGGAGCGCGCGCGCCGCGAATCGCCGTTCGGCGGCCCGATCGCGCACGGCTATCTGACGCTTTCTTTGCTGGTGATGCTGCGCGACTTGGTCGATCCCGCCAAACAGGTCCCCGGTGTCCGCCAGGTCATCAACTACGGCCTCGACAAAGTGCGATTCCCCGCGCCGGTGCCGGTCGGCGCCCGGATCCGCGCGCGGTTCGTGCTGCTCACGGTGTCGGAGCTGAAGCCCGGCGTATTGCAGGCGACCGAACGCTGCACGATCGAGATCGAGGGCGGCGCAAAACCTGCCTGCATCGCTGACAGCGTGTTCCTGCTGCAGTTCTGACTCATGTCCGCGGTGTTCCTCGATTTCGGTACGGTCGGCGACGACCTCGATCCCGCCTCTCTGCGCTCGGTGGCGCCCGGGCTCGTGTTGCATGCGCATACCCAGCCCGAAGAGATCGCGACACGCATCGCAGGTTGCGAGGTGGTGCTGACCAATAAGGTCCGCCTGACCCGCGAGCTCATCGAGGGCGCAGGGTCGTTGCGGATCATCGGCCTCACCGCCACCGGCACCAACAATATCGACCTCGCGGCGGCGCGCGAGCGTGGTGTGGCGGTCTGCAACATCCGCGATTACTGCACGCCCTCGGTGGTGCAACATGTGCTCGGCGTGCTGCTGCACCTCACGCACCACCTCGCCGAGTACTCACGCGAGGCTGTGGATGGCACCTGGACGCGCGCCACGGGCTTCGGGCTGCTGCACCACCCCATCCGCGAACTGCGCGGCCGTATCTTGGGCATCGTCGGCTGGGGCGCGCTCGGCAGCGCCGTCGCACACGCCTGCGAGTCGGCGCTCGGCATGCAGGTGATCGTCGCGAACCGACCGGGCGGCGCGGCGCAACCGGGCCGCGTCGACCTCGATGAGTTGCTGGCGCGCGCCGATGTGGTCTCGCTGCATTGCCCGCTCACGCCGGAGACCACCGGGCTCATCTCGGCGGCGCGGCTCGCACGCATGAAGCCCGATGCGATCCTCATCAACACCGCGCGCGGCGCGCTCGTCGATGTCGCGGCGCTCGCCGCCGCCCTGCGCTCCCGACGCCTGGGCGGTGCCGCCATCGATGTATTGCCCGAGGAGCCTCCAACGGGCGGCAGCCCGCTCTTTGCGCCGGACCTCGCGAACCTGATCGTGACCCCCCACATGGCGTGGGCCGCCCGCGAGTCGCGTCAACGCTGCCTCGACGAACTGGCTGCCAACATCGAGGACTGGCGTCGCGGCGGGATGCGCGGCCGGGTGGTCTGAAGCCCCTCTTTTTGGGGTGCCTTTTGGGATACAATATGAAGCCCCGCATCGGGGTCACCCCGTGGATACCCTGCCGATCATGACTCGCGCCGCCCGCGTCTCGAGCCCCCTCGTCCTGCTCGCCCTCATCGCCGTCACCGGCTGCTCAAAGGGCGGTCCGGCAGCGGGCGGTCCTGGCGATCGCCCGATGGGCCGCAGCGGCCCGCCGCCCGCCGAGGTGCTGGTTGAGACCGGTCAGCTGCGCCCGTTCGGTATCGTCATCGAAGCGGTCGGCACCGCACTCGCCCGCGAATCGGTGGACATCACGGCCAAGGTCGGCAACACCGTCACCGCGATCCGCTTCCAGGAAGGTCAGCGGGTCGGCGCCGGTTCGGTACTGGTCGAACTCGACCGGGCACAGACCGCTGCGGCGTTGGTGGAGGCCGAAGCCAGCCTCATGGAAAGCCGCAACCAGTTCAACCGCGGGCGCGACCTGTCGGTCACCCAAGCGTTGTCGCGCGCCCAGCTCGACCAGTTGGAGACGGCGGTCAAGACCGGCGAAGCCCGCGTCACCGCCGCACGATCGCGCCTCGCCGACACCGTGATCCGCGCGCCGTTCGCGGGGCGTACCGGTCTGCGCCGCGTGAGCCTCGGCAGCCTCGTGAGTCCGGGCACGGTGATCACCACCCTCGATGATTCCTCGGTGATCAAACTCGAGTTCACCGTGCCGCAGTCCCTCCTCGGCAGCCTCGAGCGAGGACTTCCCATCGAAGCGCGTGCCGACGGCTTCGGGGAGCGCAGCTTCAAAGGCACGCTCACCACACTCGACTCGCGCATCGACCCCGTCACGCGCTCGATCGCCGTGCGCGCCGAACTACCGAACGCTGACGGCGCGATCAAGCCTGGCCTCTTCATGACCGTGCAGCTGCGCGCCAAGGCCGTGCCGACGCTGATGATCCCCGAAGAGGCGCTGGTGCCGGAGCAAGGCCGCACCTTCGTCTTCGTGGTACGCGACGGTAAGGCGCAACGGCTCGAGGTCCGCACCGGCGGTCGCGAACCGGGCAGCGTCGCGGTGCTCGAGGGCCTCACGGCACAGGATTCGGTCATCGTCGAAGGCACGCAGCGCGTACGCGACGGCGGCGAAGTCGTCGCCAAACCTCGCACCTGACCCCGCAGGATCCGCCATGCACATCTCCGAGTTCTGCATACGGCGCCCCGTCTTCGCGACGGTGCTGAGCCTGATGCTCGTGATCTTCGGCCTGGTGTCGCTCGAGCGTCTCGCCGTGCGCGAGTATCCGGACATCACGCGCCCGGTGGTCTCCATCAATACGGTCTACCGTGGCGCCTCGGCCAATGTGGTCGAGAACAAGATCACCCAGGTCATCGAGGACCGCGTCGCCGGTCTCGAAGGCGTCATCAAGCTTGAATCGGACAGCGCAGACGAGCGCTCCAGCATCCGCATCGAATTCGATGTCTCACGCGATATCGACGCGGCCGCCAACGATGTCCGCGACCGCATCGGGCGCGTGGTCGCCCAACTGCCCCCCGAGGCTGATGCACCGCAGATCGCCAAGTCCGATGCCTACGGCGAGTCGGTGATGTTCCTCAGCTTCAATTCCGACAAGATGACGCAGCTTGAGGTCACCGACTACGTAGAGCGCTACCTCGTCGATCGCCTCTCCACCGTCCCCGGCGTATCGCGTGCCACCATTTCCGGCGCGCGGCGTGCAGCGATGCGTGTCTGGATCGACCGCCAGGCGCTCGCGGCCCGCTCCCTCACCGTCGCGGACATCGAAGCTGCGTTGCGGCGCGAGAACGTCGAATTGCCTGCTGGCCGCTTGGAGTCCCGCACCCGTGAGTTCGCACTGCGCACCGAGGTCGGCCTCGACAACGCTGAGGATTTCCGCAAGCTCGTGATCGGTCGTGGCCCGGACGGGCACCTGGTGCGCCTCGGCGAGGTCGCCGATGTCCGGATCGCGCCCGAGAACGACCGCACCCTGATGCGCGCCAACGGCCTGCCCGGCGTCGGCATGGGCATCGAGCCGCAGTCCAAGGCCAATGTGCTCGATGTGGTGCGCGGCGTCCGAGAGGAGGTCGAACGGATCGCCCCGACCTTGCCGGAGGGCGCGACGCTGCGTGTCTCCATCGACAACGGCGATGCCATCGAAGCAGCGCTGCGCGAGGTGCTCATCGCCGTCGCGTTCGCATTCGTCTCGGTGCTGCTGGTCATCTACGGCTTCCTCGGGACGTTCCGCGCCACGCTCATCCCCGCATTGACCATCCCGGTCTCCGTGATCGCCGCGTTCATGGCGCTCTACGGCCTCGGTTATTCCATCAACGTGCTCACCCTGCTCGGTGTGGTGCTCGCCATCGGGCTCGTGGTCGACGACTCGATCGTGGTGCTCGAAAACATCCATCGGCGCGCAGAGCTCCACGAATCGCCGATCGTCGCAGCGGTGCGCGGCAGCCGCGAGATCGGCTTCGCGGTGATCGCGACCACGCTGACGCTGGTGGCGGTGTTCGTGCCGATCTCCTTCCTGCCGGGCGAGAACGGTCGCCTGTTCCGCGAGTTCGGGCTCACGCTCGCTGCGGCGGTGCTGTTTTCGGCGCTGGTGGCGCTGACGCTGACACCGATGCTCGCCTCACGCCTACCGGCGGAAGATGATGTCCGCCATGGCCGCATCGCCGGTGCCATCGAACGCTTCTTCGCGGCGCTCTCTGCATGGTACGGACGGACCCTGGGGCAGTTGATGCGTCGCCCCGGCGTCATCGTCGGCTTCGTACTGGCGCTGCTGCTGATCGGCGCCGTCAGCTTCCGCAGCCTGCCCTCGGAATTCGCACCCGCCTCGGACAGCGGTCGTGTCATGGTGGTGCTGACCGCCCCCGAAGGCGCAAGCTTCGAATACACCCAGCGATACGGCCAGATGCTCGAGAGGATCGCCGATAAAGAATTCGAGAGCGGCGATATCCGTCGCGTCATCCTGCGCATCCCCGGGGGTTGGGACGGCGGTACCGGCTCCGTCAATTCGGCGCGCCTCATCTTCACGCTTGAGGACTGGAGTGTCCGTAAGCGCTCGGCGCAGGAGATCGCCGCCTCGATGCAGCGCGAGGTCGCCAAGCTGCCCGGCGTGCGCGCCAATGTCCTCGCCCCGGGGGGACTTCGGGGTGGCTGGAACCTGCCCGTGCAGGCCGTGATCGGCGGCCCGGACTACGAGCAGCTCGCGGAATGGTCGACCAAGATGACGCGGCTCGCGGAGGACAATCCGGGGCTCGTCGGCGTCGACACCAGCTTCAAGCCGCGCAAGCCGCAGATCCGCGTCGCCATCGACCGCGACCGTGCGGCCGATCTCGGCGTGTCGCTGCAGACGGTCGGTCGGACGCTCGAGACCATGCTCGGCTCGCGCATCGTCACCACCTTCATCGACCGTGGCCGTGAATACAATGTGGTGCTGCAGGGGCGTCCCGACGAGCGCGCCACCGTCACCGACCTCACCAACCTGCAGGTCCGCTCCGATCGCACCGGGGCGCTCGTGCCGCTGTCGTCGATCGTACGACTGACCGAGGCGGCCGGCGCCACCCAACTCAGCCGCTTCAACCGCCAACGGTCCATCGAGATCCGCGCGAGCCTGGCCGAAGGCTACTCGATGGGGGAGGCCGTGCAATGGTTCGAAGAGACCGTGGCAAAAGAGCTGCCGTCCTCTGCCACGCTGATGTGGGACGGTGACACGGCGGACTTCGTGCGCAGCGGCGGCCAGATGTGGACCACGCTCCTGTTCGCCGTGATCATCGTGTTCCTGGTGCTGGCCGCGCAGTTCGAGAGCTTCGTGCACCCGGCCATCATCATGGTCACGGTGCCGACCGCGCTGCTCGGCGCGGTGTTCGGGCTGCAGCTGCACGGCATGACCGTCAACATCTTCAGCCAGATCGCGGTGATCATGCTGATCGGTATCGCCGCCAAGAACGGTGTGCTGATCGTCGAATTCGCGAATCAACTGCGCGACCGCGGCATCGAGTTCTCGCAGGCCGTGGTCGAGGCGGCCGTGGTGCGGTTGCGTCCGGTGCTGATGACCAGTCTCTGTACGGCGTTCGGCGCGATCCCCTTCCTGCTCGCGAGCGGTGCGGGTGCCGAGCAGCGCGAGCCGATCGGCGTGGTGGTGTTCTACGGCACGATCATCTCGATGATGCTCACGCTGTTGGTGGTGCCGGCGGTGTATTCGTTGGTGGCCCGCCGAACGCCCGCCACGCAACACACCACACGGCTCGTCGATCGCATGCTGGGTGGCGCGCAAGCCCCGATCGACGGCTGACCCCGCCCTCTCCGTCAGCCGATCAGAGCGTCGGGTTGGGCAAGGCGTGGAAGGCGTGCCGCAAGCTCTCGCCCCAACCACCGCGGATCATGCGGAAGTAGTCGTCATCCCCGGAGATGCTTCGGTGTACGAGCACGCGCAACGCATCGCGCTTCAGGCAGAGCAGATCGAGCGGTGGACCGACGCTGAGGTTCGAGCGGATGGTGGAGTCCATCGAGATCAGCGCGCACTTGGTGGCCTCCGCGAGGCTCGATGACCGCGTGATCACCCGATCGAGGATCGGCTTGCCGTACTTCGACTCACCGATCTGGAAATAGGGCGTGTCGGCGGTGGCCTCGATGAAGTTGCCGGCCGCGTAGATCTGGAACAATCGCGGCGCCTCGCCCCGTATCTGCCCGCCGAGGATGAACGATGGGTTGAACTCGATGCCGTGCTCCTGGAGCGCCTCGGCGTCCCGATGATGGACGATGCGCAGCGCGTCACCGACCAGCACCGCCGCCTCGAAGAGGTTGGGGGTGTTGTGAAGGCTATCGGCGTGCGGATCGATCGCGGCTTCGTGCAGCACATGCACCACCGCCTGCGAGACCGCCAGATTGCCCGCGGTCATCAGCACCAGCACGCGATCGCCCGGACGCTCGAAGACATGCATCTTGCGGAAGGTGTTGACATGATCGACACCGGCGTTCGTGCGGGAGTCGGAGAGGAACACCATTCCGGTATCGAGCGCGGTGGCGACGCAGTAAGTCATGGCAGGATTCTAAAGGCAGGACGGCGAGGATGCGCGCCCTACTGTTGCGCTTGATGCTGCTGGACCGACCGTGGCGGACCCGCGCTCGACCGCCGATCCACGCCGACGCCGGACACCGCGACATGTGCGCTCATCGTCTCGTTGCCGCCACCACGGCGCACCCCCCGCACCGGACAGGCATCGAGGTAGTCACGACCGACCGCGAGGCGGCAATGGCCTTCGCCGCCTGCCCGCCCGTTGGTGACATCGACCGCGAACCAGCACGAGAGATCCGCCAGCCAGACATCGACCCAAGCGTGGCTCGCGATGTGTTCGTCCCGATCCGTGAGCAGATAGCCGCTGACATAGCGCGCCGGCACGCCGACCGCACGGCAACTGGCGATCATCACCTGCGCATGGTCCTGACAGACGCCCCGCCCGAGCGAAAACGCCTGCGCGGCCGTGTCCGACACCGCCGTGACGCCCGGCACATAATCCATCGCCTCACGCACCGCCCCGGCGAGCTGCAGAACCGAATCGCGATCAGGGGTCGCCGACGCGTGACGGCGCGCGAACTCGCGCAACGCAGCATCCGCGATCGTGAGGGGCGTCGGCGGCAGATAGACCAAGGGTGACAGGCGGCCGCGATCGGACGCGCTGGCCCCTTCCACCTCCTCGGTCTCCACCGTTCCGGTGACGGTGATCACGATCTCATCGTGCGGCTCATCGAGGGTGAGCAGGTGCATGACGTTGCCATGCGCATCGAGCTGTTGCGAACGACGCCCCGGCGCCTGCAGCGCCCAGGACAGCACCCGCTGCCCCGCCTCGGTGCGCGGCGTGAGCCTCAGGCTCTGGACGCTCTGCTTGACCAGACGCTCGTAGCGATAGGTCGTCTCGTGCTGGATGTGCAGCAACATCAGCCGGTCGCCTCCGAGACGAGGAAATCATCGGCGATGCGGGCGCCGAGGTCCGCGGTCCGCACAAGGAACTGTGCGAGGTAGTGGCGCAGCCCGAACTCGAGCGCCTGTTCGATGCGCCCGTACTGCAGCGCGGCATGGATCTCGCCGGAGCGTCGCAGCGTCTCGTCGGAGCGGTCGTTGGCGACCCGTGACAGCGTGCCGTGCACCCGCTCCATGCAATGCCGCAAGGAGCGCGGCATCGCCTCGCGCAGCACCAGCAGCTCGGCGACCCGACGCGGCGTGATGAGATCCCGGTAGACCTTGCGGTAGATCTCGAACGCGGACACCGAGCGCAGCAGCGCGCTCCATTCATAGTAATCGCCCGCCTCGTCGGCGCGTTCGACATCGGTCGACAGCAGCGCGAAGCGCGAATCGAGGATGCGCGCCGTGTTGTCGGCGCGCTCGAGGTAGGTGCCGAGCCAGGTGAACTCGAGCGCCTCGTCGTTCAGCATCGTCCCTTGGATGACACCACGCGCGAGATGCGACCGGAACTTCACCCACTCAAAGAAATCGCCTGTCGCCTGTGCGGTCACGGACTCCTGTCGGAAGCGCCCGAACTCGAGCCAAGTGGCGTTCAGCGTCTCCCACGCTTCCGAGGTCAGCGTGCCACGCACCGCATGGGCGTTCTCGCGAGCAGAGCCCAGGCAGGCGGCGATGCAGCTCGGGTTGCTGCGCTCGAAAGACAACCAATCGATGGCGGCAGCCTGGGTGACGACGCCGTGCGCGGCGACGAACGGCTCCAGTTGGCCGACGATCGCAAGCGTCGAACCCCATCGTCGTTGCACCGCGTCCTCGTCTTGTCGCAGCAGGGTCATCCTGCAGTTCACATCGAGCATGCGCGCGAGGTTCTCGGCACGCTCGGTGTAGCGGGCCATCCAATAGAGGTGATCGGCGGTGCGGCTCAGCATGGGGTCATCTTGGGGTCATCGCGCGAGCACCCAAGTGTCCTTGGTACCGCCGCCCTGAGAGGAGTTCACCACCAACGAGCCTTCGCGCAGCGCGACGCGCGTCAGACCGCCCGGCACCATCACCACCTCGCGGCCCGACAGCACGAACGGGCGCAGATCGACATGCCGCGGCGCGAGCCCGGATTCGACGAAGGTCGGGCACGCCGACAGCGACAGCGTCGGTTGGGCGATGTAGCGCGCCGGGTCGGCCTCGATGCGCGCGCGGAAGGCGGCGAGTTCGGCACGCGAGGCCTGCGGACCGATCAGCATGCCGTAGCCACCGGCGCCGTGGACCTCCTTGACGACGAGTTGGTCGAGGTGCGCGAGCGCATACGCGAGGTCATCCGGTCGGCGCAGTATCCAGGTGGGCACATTGGCGAGGAGCGGCTCCTCGCCGAGATAGAAACGGATCATGTCCGGGACATGCGGATAGGTGGATTTGTCGTCGGCGATCCCGGTGCCGACGGCGTTGCAGATGCCGACCCGGCCCGCGCGATAGGCGGTGAGCAGCCCCGGCACCCCCAACATCGAATCAGGGCGGAACGCGAGCGGATCGAGGAAATCGTCGTCGATGCGCCGGTAGATGACATCGACACGACGCGGGCCTTGCGTGGTGCGCATGAAGACCATCTCGTCGTCGATCAGGAGATCCTGTCCTTCGACGAGCTCGATGCCCATCTGCTGGGCGAGGAAGGCATGCTCGAAATAGGCGCTGTTGTGTGCGCCCGGCGTGAGCAGCACCACCGTCGGGTCGCGCACGCCCGCAGGCGCCACGCTGCGCAGCGTCTCGAGGAGCAGATCGGGGTAATGCTCGATCGGCGACACCGGACATCGCGCGAACAGATCCGGGAACAACCGCATCATGGCCTTGCGGTCCTCGAGCATGTACGACACGCCGGAGGGCACGCGCAGGTTGTCCTCGAGCACATAGAACTCGCCCGCCCCGGCGCGCACCAGATCGACACCGGCGATGTGCGCATAGACATCCATCGGCAGGTCGATCCCCTGCATCTCGGGGCGGTATTGCGTGTTGCAGAGCACCTGCTCGGCGGGCAGCACCCCTGCGCGCAGGATCTCCTGGTCGTGGTAGACATCGTGCAGGAACGCGTTGAGGGCGGTGACGCGTTGCCGTAGGCCGCGCTGCAGCAGGTCCCATTCCGAGGCGGGGATGATGCGCGGCACGATATCGAACGGGATCAAGCGTTCGGTACCGCCCTCATCGCCGTATACCGCAAAGGTGATGCCGGCGCGACGGAAGAGCAGGTCGGCCTCGGCGCGCTTCTCGGCGATGCGATCGCCCGGCATGGCCGCCAACCAATCGGCATAGGGGCGGTAATGCGGTCGCACGGACGCATCGTCCGCGTGCATCTCATCAAGGATTTTGGTCGCCGCCATGGCCCCTCCCGCGGTCGATGATAACCGACCGGGAGGGGCTGGCGGTCACTCAGCGAGGGCGACCTCTTCCGGCAGGCCTTCGTGGGCGATCACCGCCGCGACCGCA
>ERZ888423.1085-NODE-1085-length-25223-cov-9.007629_pt1 | contig 25223 bp, 24 predicted proteins | sample MGYA00520523_ERZ888423 | MGnify/ENA primary metagenome ERZ888423 (study PRJEB32303, sample SAMEA104408611) | aquatic metagenome | biome: Brackish water; feature: Pelagic; material: water | place: Baltic Sea | collected 2014-06-08T10:24:00 | depth 30,27 m ...
GCTGGCCCTGCTGTCCCAGCAGGACTTCACCCACCCCAGCCGGGATATGCCGCTGCCCGGCAATGTCAACGCCGTCGACCGCTTCCAGCGGGCGGCCTACTACTCGGCGCTGCTGCCCAAACCGGATTCCGAGCGTGAGGCGGTGGCCTCGGTGATGGCGATCATGCGCAACGTGTCGGTGCCGTTCGGCGCTCCCTACGCGGAGTTCGGCGTGTACAACACCGAATACCGCACCGTCACCGACCTGACCAATCGGATGTACTTTTTCGAGCTGACCACCAGCCCGAATGTCATCTGGGTGCAGATGGACCGGCTGAACCTCACCGAGGGCGCACCCGCACTGGCCGTCGACCCGTATGACGAGACCCTGGTCGGCGACGTCACCGACCGGTTCGCGCCGCGTGAGATGGCGTTCTAGGGATGGCCGGCCGGGAGCCCGGGAAACCGGTCCACATCCTGAACTACAGCAGTAACGCACGCACCCGCGACCAGGTGCGGCTGGCGCTGGGCACCCGCGTCCACCCGGATCTACCGGAGCTGACCTACACCGATGTCGCCACCGCACCGATGGTCATCACGCTGATGGACGCCGGTGGATTCGATCTGGTCATTCTCGACGGCGAAGCCGCTCCCTTCGGCGGCCTGGGCATCGCCAAGCAGCTCAAGGACGAGATCGCCGGCTGCCCACCGATCCTGGTCCTGACCGGCCGTGCCGACGATGCCTGGCTGGCCAGCTGGTCGCGGGCCGAGGCCGCGGTCCCGCATCCGATCGACCCGATCCGGCTCGGTGAGGCGGTGGTCGGGCTGTTGCGGTCTCCTGATCGGTAGGCCGGCGCTAGGCTGTGCCTGAGATCACAATCGCACGACCGAGGAGTGGGACGGCATGGGCCTCTACACCCCGATCCTGGTGCTGGGGGGCATCGCGACGTTGTTCGCGGTCGGGTCGGTGGTGATCGCCCTGGTCGTCGGCCCCCGGCGGTACAACCGCGCCAAACTCGCGGCCTACGAATGCGGTATCGAGCCGGTCGCCGGCCCTGGCGCACTGGCGCAGGTGGGCCAGCGATTCCCGATCAAGTATTACCTGACCGCCATGTTGTTCATCATCTTCGATATCGAGATCGTCTTCCTCTACCCGTGGGCGGTGTCGTTCGACCAGCTCGGCACCTTCGCCCTGGTCGAGATGGTCATCTTCCTGGCGACCGTATTCGTCGCCTACGCCTACGTCTGGCGCCGGGGTGGGCTCGAATGGGATTAGAGGAACAACTGCCCGGTGGCATCCTGCTGTCCACGGTCGAGAAGGTCGCGGGCTTCGTCCGCAAGGGATCGCTCTGGCCCGCAACCTTCGGATTGGCTTGCTGCGCAATCGAAATGATGGCCACCGCCGGTCCGCGCTTCGATATCGCCCGCTTCGGTATGGAGCGCTTCTCGGCCACCCCGCGCCAGGCCGACCTGATGATCGTCGCGGGCCGGGTCAGCCAGAAGATGGCGCCGGTGCTACGCCAGGTTTATGACCAGATGGCCGAACCCAAATGGGTGCTGGCCATGGGCGTATGTGCCTCCAGTGGCGGAATGTTCAACAACTACGCTGTGGTTCAGGGGGTGGACCATATCGTTCCGGTCGACATCTACCTGCCCGGCTGCCCGCCGCGGCCGGAGATGCTCCTTAACGCAATCCTGATGTTGCACGCAAAGATCGGCGAGATGCCGCTGGGCGTCAATCGCGCCGAGGCGGTGGCCGCCGCCGAGGCCGCCGCCCTGGCGAGCAAGCCGACCATCGAACTCAAGGGCCTGTTGCGGTGACCGGCACGCGGGATCAGGACCCCGAGGTGATCGGGGTGCGTCATGGGATGTTCGGCATCGAGGGATCCGGCGACACCTCTGGTTATGGCCGGTTGGTCCAGCCCATCGCCCTGCCCGGCAGCACCCCGCGGCCCTACGGTGGCTATTTCGATGACGTCGTCGACCGGCTCGCCGAGGTGCTCGGCACCGAGGCATTCCAGACCGCGGTCGAGCGTGTCGTCGTCCATCGGGATCAGCTGACCTGCGAGATACGCCGCGAGCACCTGCGCGAGGTCGCCGGGCTGCTGCGCGACGACCCCGCATTGCACTTCGAATTGTGTTGCGGCGTATCGGGTGTGCACTACCCCGATGACACCGGCCGCGAACTGCACGCCTTCTACCCGCTGATGTCGATCACCCACAACCGGCGAGTCAATCTCGAGGTGGCCTGCCCGGACGCCGACCCGCACATCCCATCGCTGTTCGGGGTGTATCCGACCTGCGACTGGCACGAACGCGAGACCTACGACTTCTTCGGCATCATCTTCGACGGCCACCCCGGGCTGACCCGGATCGAGATGCCCGACGACTGGGAGGGGCATCCGCAGCGCAAGGACTACCCACTCGGCGGGGTTCCAGTGGAATACCACGGCGCGCAGATCCCGCCGCCGGACCAACGTAGGTCGTACCACTGATGGCCGCCGATGATCCGGTGATCGTTCTCGGCGGTCAGGACTGGGAGGAGATCGTCGAGGCCGCCCGCGACGGGATGGCCGGTGAGCGCATCGTCGTCAACATGGGTCCGCAACACCCGTCCACCCACGGGGTGCTGCGGCTGATCCTGGAGATCGAGGGCGAGACTGTCGTCGAAGCCCGTTGCGGTATCGGTTACCTGCACACCGGTATCGAGAAGAACCTCGAGTACCGGACCTGGACCCAGGGCGTGACCTTCGTGACCCGGATGGACTATCTCTCACCGTTCTTCAACGAGACGGCGTACTGCCTGGGGGTAGAACAGCTGCTGGGCGTCACCGACGAGATCCCCGAACGCGCCTCGGTGATCCGGGTGATGCTGATGGAACTCAACCGGATCTCCTCGCACCTGGTGGCGCTGGCCACCGGCGGCATGGAGTTGGGCGCCATGACGCCGATGTTCTTCGGCTTCCGCGAGCGCGAACTCATCCTGTCCGTCTTCGAGGCGATCACCGGATTGCGGATGAACAACGCCTACATCCGGCCCGGCGGCCTGGCCGCGGACCTGCCCGAGGACGGACCACAGCGAATCCGCGACCTGCTCCGCGTCCTGCCCGACCGGCTGCGCGAAATGGCCGATCTGCTGACCGAGAGCTACATCTGGAAGGCCCGCACCCGGGGGGTGGGTTATCTGGACCTCACCGGCTGTATGGCGCTGGGCATCACCGGCCCGGTGCTGCGGTCCACCGGCCTGCCGCATGACCTGCGCAAGTCCCAACCGTATTGCGGCTATGAGACTTACGATTTCGACGTCATCACCGACGATGGCGCCGACTGCTACGGCCGATACCTGATCCGGGTCGGCGAGATGCACGAGTCGGTGAAGATCGTCGAGCAGTGCCTGGCACGCCTGGAGCCGGGTCCGGTGATGATCGAGGACCGCAAACTGGCCTGGCCGGCCGATCTGCAGGTCGGGCCGGACGGACTGGGCAACTCCCCGGCCCATATCGCCAAGATCATGGGCACCTCCATGGAGGGGCTGATCCACCACTTCAAGATCGTCACCGAGGGTTTCCGGGTGCCGGCCGGGCAGGTCTATAGCGCCGTGGAGTCACCGCGCGGCGAACTCGGCGTGCACATGGTCTCCGATGGCGGCACCCGGCCCTACCGGGTGCATTACCGCGACCCGAGTTTTACCAATCTGCAAGCGGTGGCGGCGATGTGCGAGGGCGGCATGCTGGCCGACGTGATCGCCTCGGTAGCCAGCATCGACCCGGTGATGGGAGGAGTCGACCGATGAGTGTCGACCATAGATGGAGCGACCGATGAGTGTGGATCTGACCCTCGGGCCCCGGCCCGACGAACCCGGCCCCCCGATCGGCGGGCCGCGTTCGTATCCGCCAGACGTCACCGAGCGACTGGCTGCCGACGCCGCCACCATCATCGCCCGCTACCCCGAACCACGCTCGGCCCTACTCCCGTTGTTACACCTCGTGCAGTCCGAGGACGGTTACCTCACCGCCGCCGGAATCGATTTCTGCGCAACACAACTCGAGCTCACCGCCGCGGAGACCACCGCGGTGGCGACCTTCTATTCGATGTACCGGCGCAGCCCGACCGGCGATTTCCTGGTCGGGGTCTGCACCAACACGCTGTGCGCGATCATGGGCGGCGACGCCATCCTGGAAGCATTGCAGAGCGAACTCGGCGTGCACGCCGGGCAGACCACCCCCGACGGGGCCGTCACCCTCGAACACATCGAGTGCAACGCCGCCTGCGACTACGCGCCGGTGGTGATGGTCAACTGGGAGTTCTTCGACAACCAGACGCCCTCCAGCGCAACCGAACTCGTCACCGCCCTACGCAACGGCCAGACCGTCACCCCCACCCGGGGCGCGCCGCTATGCACCTTCCGGCAGACCGCTCGGACGCTGGCCGGCGTCGGCGAGCCCGTGGAGGACACCTCCGGCCCGGGCGCGCCCACCCTGGCCGGGCTTCGGGCCGCCCGCGGGGAGCTCCCGTGCTGACCCCCGTGCTGAGCCGGTTCTGGGACCAACCCGAGCCGTGGACCCTGCAGACCTACCTCCGTCACGACGGCTACCGGGGCCTGCGCCGTGCGCTGCGGATGTCCCCCGAGCAGGTCATCGGTGAGATCAAGGAGTCCGGGCTGCGCGGCCGCGGCGGTGCGGGGTTCCCGACTGGGACCAAATGGTCCTTCATCGACCAGAAGTCGGTCAAACCGCGCTATCTGGTGGTCAACGCCGACGAGTCCGAACCCGGCACCTGCAAGGACATGCCGCTGCTGCTGACCACGCCGCACTTCCTGGTGGAGGGCGCGATCATCGCCGCCTATGCGATCCGCGCCCGGCACGCCTTCATCTACCTCCGTGGTGAGGTGGTCCCGGTGCTGCGCCGGTTGCAGGCCGCCGTCGCGGAGGCCTATGCCGCCGGCTATCTCGGCCGCAACATCGCCGGCTCCGGATTCGATCTGGACCTCATCGTGCATGCCGGGGCCGGGGCCTATATCTGCGGCGAGGAGACGGCACTGCTGGACTCCCTCGAAGGCCGCCGCGGCCAACCCCGGCTGCGTCCGCCGTTCCCCGCGGTCGCCGGGCTCTACGCCTGCCCCACGGTGGTCAACAACGTCGAGTCCATCGCCAGCGTGCCGCCGATCATGGCCAACGGCGTGGACTGGTTCAAGTCGATGGGTACCGAGAAATCCCCCGGCTTCACGCTCTACTCCCTGTCCGGCCATGTCACCCGACCCGGCCAGTACGAGGCGCCGCTGGGCATCACGCTGCGTGAGCTTCTCGACCTCGCCGGAGGCGTTCGGGCCGGCCATGAGCTGAAGTTCTGGACCCCGGGCGGATCGTCGACCCCGCTGCTCACCGCCGAACACCTCGACGTGCCACTGGATTACGAGGGGATGGCCTCGGTCGGCTCGATGCTGGGCACCAAGGCATTGCAGATCTTCGACGAGACCACCTGCGTAGTGCGCGCGGTGCGCCGTTGGACGCAGTTCTACGAACACGAGTCCTGCGGTAAGTGCACACCGTGCCGGGAGGGCACCTACTGGCTGGCCCAGATCTATGAACGGCTGGAGACCGGGCCCGGCGGGCAGGAGCGAAGCGACTCCGGGAGAGGTGGAGCTGTGCCCGAGGACCTCGACAAGCTGGCTGACATCGCCGATGCCATCCTCGGGAAGTCGTTCTGCGCGCTCGGAGACGGGGCGGCCTCCCCGATCATGTCCTCGCTGCAGCACTTCCGTGCCGAGTACGAGGCCCACCTGGACGGCGGCTGCCCCTTCGACCCGTATGCCGCCATGCTGGCCGCCCCCGAAGGGGTGGGTGCATGACCCCGTTCACCTCCCCGCGAGCAGACACAAACGGCCCCGACACGCCGGGGATTCGGGGACCTTTGCGTCTGCTCGCGGGGGAAAGCGCGGGGGAAAGCGCGGGGGATGGGGGCATCCGATGAGCACTGAGGCTGACCTGGTCACGCTGACCATCGACGACACCACCATCTCGGTTCCCAAGGGCACCTTGGTGATTCGGGCCGCAGAGCTGATCGGCGTACAGATTCCGCGGTTCTGCGACCACCCGCTGCTGGAGCCGGTCGGGGCCTGCCGCCAGTGCCTGGTGCAGGTCGAAGGCCAGCGCAAACCGATGGCCAGCTGCACCGTCACCTGTACCGAGGGCATGGTGGTGCGGACCCAGTCCACCTCGGAGGCGGCCGACAAGGCACAGCGCGGCGTGATGGAACTGCTGCTGATCAACCACCCCTTGGACTGCCCGGTCTGCGATAAGGGCGGGGAGTGCCCATTGCAGAACCAGGCCATGTCGTCCGGTCGCGCCGAAACCCGGTTCACCGACGTCAAGCGCACCTTCCCGAAACCGATCAACCTGTCGTCCCAGGTGCTGCTGGATCGCGAGCGCTGCGTGCTGTGCGCCCGGTGCACCCGGTTCTCCACCCAGATCGCCGGAGACCCGTTCATCGAACTGCTCGAACGCGGCGCCCTGCAGCAGGTCGGCATCGCCGCCGGGGAGCCCTTCGACTCCTATTTCAGCGGCAACACCGTGCAGATCTGCCCGGTCGGCGCCCTCACCGGAACCGCGTACCGGTTCCGGGCCCGGCCCTTCGACCTGGTGTCCTCCCCCGCCGTCTGCGAACACTGCGCCTCGGGCTGTGCCCAGCGCACCGACCACCGGCGCGGCACGGTGCTGCGCCGACTGGCCGGTGACGACCCCGAGGTCAACGAGGAGTGGAACTGCGACAAGGGCCGCTGGTCATTCGCCTACGCCCGGATCGGCGACCGGATCACCACCCCGATGGTGCGCGACGACGCCGGCCACCTGCGGTCGGCGTCCTGGCCGGAGGCCCTCGCGACGGCCGTTGCCGGGCTCGCCGGAGCGCGGACCGGGGTGCTGGTCGGCGGCCGGATAACCGCCGAGGACGCCTACACCTACGCCAAATTCGCCCGAATGGCATTGCACACCAATGACATCGACTTCCGGTCCCGGCCGCACTCCGACGAGGAGACGGCATTCCTCACCACCCACATAGCCGGGGTCCGGCAGGTCACCTACGCGGACCTGGAGACCGCCCCGATGGTGCTGCTGGCCGGATTCGAACCGGAGGACGAGTCGCCGATCGTCTTCCTGCGGCTCCGAAAGGCGTTCCGCCGGCACGGCCTGGCGGTGCTGACGATCGCGCCGTTCGCCTCCCGCGGCACCGTGAAACTCTCCGCCCGCCTGCTGGCCACCGCACCCGGCGACGAAGCGGCCACCCTGGATGCACTGACCGGCGAACTTGCCGACGGCACCGTCATCCTGGTCGGCGAGCGGCTGGCCACCAGCCCCGGTGCGCTGACCGCGGCAGCACGACTGGCCGCGCGGACCGGTGCCCGGCTGGCCTGGATCCCACGTCGCGCCGGGGAACGTGGCGCGCTGGACACCGGCTGCCTGCCGACTCTGCTCCCCGGTGGCCGGCCGGTCTCCGATCCCGATGCCCGCCAACAGCTTTGCGCGGCCTGGAACGTCTCCGAACTACCCAGCCAACCCGGTCGGGACACCGCAGGGATCCTCGCCGCCGCCGCGCACGGCGACCTCGATGCGCTGGTGGTCGGCGGTATCGAACCCGCGGATCTCACCGATCCGCATCAGGCGCTGGCTGCGCTGGAAGCCACCGGTTTCGTCATCAGTCTCGAACTGCGCGAGTCCGCGGTCACCGCACTGGCCGACGTGGTCTTCCCGGTCGCTCCGGTGGCCGAGAAGTCCGGATCGTTCCTGAACTGGGAGGGCCGGGTGCGCACATTCGACGCCGCCCTGGTCTCCAACGCCACCTCCGATATGCGGGTTCTGACGACGCTGGCCGACGCGTTGGGGGTCGACCTCGGCTTCACCAGTCCCGCGCAGGCACGTGCCGAGATGGCCACCCTGGGCGGGTGGCATGGTGCACGCCCGGCCGGCCCCGACGCCGAGGCACCCGACGGCCGTTCCCTTGAGCCCGGGGAAGCGGTCCTCGCGGGCTGGCGGTTGCTGCTGGATTGCGGGCGCCTGCAGGACGGCGAGCCGTATCTGGCGGGAACCGCCCCGCCCGCGGTGGCGCGGCTGTCAGCGGCGACCGCCGCCACCATCGGTGCCGCACCCGACCAACGTCTGACCGTCTCCAGCGGGCGTGGTTCGATCAGCCTCCCGTGGGCGATCACCGAGATGCCTGATCAGGTGGTGTGGCTGCCGCTGAACTCGCCGGGCAGTGCGGTGCACCGCTCGCTGGGCGTCAGCACCGGATCCGTCGTCCGCATCGAGGCGGGGGGTGTCGGGTGAACACCACGACGACATATCCGGATCCGACGGTATTCGGCCTGGACCCGTGGTGGCTGATCCTGGTGAAGGCTGTGGCCGTGTTCGCCTTCCTGCTGCTGACCGTGCTGGTGGCGATCCTCGTCGAGCGAAAGCTGCTGGGCCGCATGCAGATGCGCTACGGCCCCAACCGGGTCGGCCCGCTGGGATTGCTGCAGTCGCTGGCCGACGGTGTCAAGCTGGCTCTCAAGGAGGGTCTCGTCCCGGCCGGTGTCGACAGGCCCATTTACCTTCTGGCACCGGTTATTTCGGTGGTCACCGCGATCCTGGCCTTCGCCGTCATTCCGCTGGGGCCGGTGGTGTCGGTGTTCGGCCACCAGACCCCGCTACAGTTGACCGATCTGCCGGTGGCGGTGCTCTACGTGCTGGCGATCACCTCAATCGGCGTGTACGGGATTGTGTTGGCGGGCTGGGCCTCCGGATCCACCTATCCGCTGCTGGGCGGCCTGCGCTCGAGCGCCCAGGTGGTGTCCTACGAGATCGCGATGGCCCTGTGCTTCGCCGCGGTGTTCCTCTATTCGGGGACCATGTCGACATCCGGCATCGTCGCCGGCCAGACCCACACCTGGTATGTGTTCCTGCTGCTGCCGTCCTTCGTGGTCTACCTCACGGCCATGGTGGGCGAGACCAACCGGGCGCCCTTCGACCTGCCCGAAGCAGAGGGCGAACTCGTCGGCGGCTTCCACACCGAGTATTCGTCGCTGAAGTTCGCGATGTTCTTCCTCGCCGAGTACGTCAACATGGCCACGGTGTCGGCACTGGCCGCCACGCTGTTCCTCGGCGGCTGGCGGGCCCCCTGGCCGATCAGCCTGTGGGACGGTGCCAACACCGGTTGGCTGCCACTGCTGTGGTTCATCGCCAAGGTGTGGCTGTTCCTGTTCGTCTTCATGTGGCTGCGCGCCACCCTGCCGCGGTTGCGCTACGACCAGTTCATGGCGCTGGGCTGGAAGCTGTTGATTCCGGTGTCGCTGGCGTGGATTCTCGTCGTCGCCGTCCTGCGCACCGCCGGGATCGACGGCGTGATCCCGAACCTGCTGGCAGCGGCGGTCCTGCTGGCGGCCGTGGTAAGCGTCAACGCGCTGCGGCGACGCCGGGTGCAGCGCCGGACCCCGCCGCCGGCCCGGCCGGCCGGCGGGTCATTCCCGATTCCCCCGCTTCCGACGACTGCCGAGGAGGCCGCCCGTGCCTAGGTTCTTCGATGCGATCGCCGGCTTCAGGGTGACGTTGACGACGATGTTCAAAAAGCCGATCACCGAGCAGTACCCGGAGCAGCCGGGTCCGGTGGCGCCGCGCTACCACGGCCGCCATCAGCTCAACCGCTACGCCGACGGGCTGGAGAAGTGCATCGGCTGCGAGTTGTGCGCCTGGGCGTGTCCGGCCGACGCGATCTACGTCGAGGGCGCCGACAACACCGAGACCGAGCGCTACTCCCCCGGCGAACGCTACGGCCGGGTGTACCAGATCAATTACCTGCGCTGCATCGGCTGCGGACTGTGCATCGAGGCCTGCCCCACCCGCGCGCTGACCATGACGGGCGACTACGAGATGGCCGACGACAACCGCGGCGACCTCATCTACGGCAAGGACAAGCTGCTGGCCCCGCTGGAGCCGGGGATGACGGCTCCGCCTCATCCGATGGCACCCGGGACGACCGACGACGACTACTACCTCGGAAAGGTCACGGAGGTGAACCCGTGAACGCCGAGGCGATCGCCTTCTGGGTGCTGGCCACCATCTCGGTGGCGGGCGCGATCGGGGTGATCGCCGCGCCCAAGGCGGTCTACTCGGCGATCGCCCTGGCCATCACGATGATCGCCCTGGCCATCGTCTACGTCACCCAGGAGGCACCATTCCTCGGCGTCGTACAGATTGTGGTCTACACCGGCGCGGTGATGATGCTGTTCCTCTTCGTCCTGATGCTGATCGGTGTGGACTCCGCTCAGTCGCTGGTGGAAACCCTTCGCGGACAACGGGTGGCGGCCATTCTCGCCGGCCTGGGATTCGGTGTTCTGCTCGTCGCCGGTATCGGCAGCGCCGGGACCTCGGGCTTCACCGGGCTGGCCGACGCCAATCGGGAGGGCAACGTTGCGGGCCTGGCCGAGTTGATCTTCACCCGCAACCTGTGGGCGTTCGAGCTCACCAGCGCGCTGCTGATCACTGCGGCACTCGGCGCGATGCTGCTCGCCCACCGGGAGCGGTTCGAACGACGCAAGACCCAGCGCGAGATGGCCATCGACCGGTTCCGGGCCGGCGGTGGGCGGGCCACACCGCTGCCCAACCCCGGCGTCTTCGCCCGGCGCAACGCGGTGGACACCCCGGCCCGGCTGCCGGACGGGTCCGACGACGAGACCTCGGTCAGCGCCACCATCCGGGAGACCCGGTGAGCCCATCCCACTACCTCTACCTGTCGGCACTGTTGTTCACCATCGGGGCGGCCGGAGTACTGCTGCGGCGCAACGCGATCGTCATGTTCATGTGTATCGAACTGATGCTCAATGCCGGCAATCTCGCCTTCGTCACGTTCGCCCGGATGCACGGCCAGCTGGACGGGCAGGCGGTGGCCTTCTTCACCATGGTCGTCGCCGCCTGCGAAGTGGTCATCGGCCTGGCCATCATCGTCGCCATCTACCGCACCCGTCGCAGCGCCGACGTGGACGAGTCCCACCTGCTGCGGAACTGAGACGGCACCTGACATGACCACACTTCTCTGGCTGACCATCGCGCTGCCCCTGGCAGGGGCGGTGGTGCTGCTGCTGGGCGGTCGGGCCACCAACACCTGGGGTCATCTGCTGGGCACAGCGACGGTGCTGGGCTCCTTCGTCTGCGGAACAGCGCTTTTCGCCCACCTGGTCGGCCTGCCCGCCGACGACCGGGTGGTTCAGCACACCCTGTTCTCCTGGGTACCGGTCGGCGCGCTGCAGGTCGACTTCGGCCTGCAGTTCGACGCTCTCTCAGCCTGTTTCGTCCTGCTGATCACCGGCGTCGGGGCGCTGATCCACCTGTACTCCATCGGCTACATGGCCCATGACCCCGAGCGGCGGAAGTTCTTCGCGTACCTCAACCTGTTCGTCGCCGCCATGCTGCTGCTGGTGCTCGCCGACAACTACCTCGGCCTCTACACCGGCTGGGAGGGCGTCGGCCTGGCGTCTTACCTACTGATCGGGTTCTGGTCGGCCAAACCCAGCGCGGCGACCGCCGCCAAGAAGGCATTCGTGGTCAACCGGGTCGGCGATATCGGCCTGGCGCTGGCCCTGATGGTGATGGTCGCCACCGTCGGATCCGTCGGTTTCGCCCAGGTCTTCGAGGCCGCCCCACGGATGACCGACGGCACCCTCAACGCGATCGGCCTGCTGCTGCTGCTCGGCGCCTGCGGCAAGAGCGCCCAGGTGCCGTTGCAGTCCTGGCTCGGCGATGCCATGGAGGGCCCCACCCCGGTCTCCGCGCTCATCCACGCCGCCACCATGGTGACCGCCGGGGTGTACCTGATCGTCCGGTCCGGCCCGGTGTTCGACCTCGCCGCCGGCGCCCAGACCGCAGTCGTCATCGTCGGTGCGGTGACACTGCTGTTCGGCGCGATCATCGGCTGCGCCAAGGACGACATCAAGAAGGCACTGGCGGCATCGACGATGAGTCAGATCGGCTACATGGTGCTGGCTGCCGGTCTCGGCCCCGCCGGTTACGCCGTGGCGATCCTGCACCTGATCACCCACGGCTTCTTCAAGGCCGGGCTGTTCCTGGGCGCCGGTTCGGTGATGCACGCGATGAGCGACGAGACCGATATGCGCCGCTACGGCGAACTGCGGAAGGTTCTGCCCATCACCTTCGTGACATTCGGGCTGGGGTATCTGGCCATCATCGGGGTGCCGCCGTTCGCAGGATTCTTCTCCAAGGACGCGATCATCGAAACCGCCTTCAACGCGGGCGGACTCAAGGGCGTGCTGCTGGGCGGGGTCACCTTGCTGGGCGCGGCGATCACCGCCTTCTACATGACCCGGGTGATGCTGCTGACCTTCTTCGGCAACGCCCGGTGGACGGCCAAGATCGCCGACAAGTATCCGCACGAGTCACCGCCGATCATGACCGCGCCGATGGTCGTGCTGGCCATCGGATCGGTGGGCGCCGGCGCCCTGCTCACCATCGGCGGCAACCTCACGCACTGGCTGGAGCCTGTGGTGGGCAGCCACGAGGCCGAGCATGCGGTGCCGGTGTGGGTCACCACCGCCGCCGCCCTGACCGCGGTGGCGGTGGGTGTGGTGATCGCCTACCGGCGCTACGCCACCGGCCCGGTGGCCCAGAGCGCGCCGCGGGACGTTTCCGCACTGACCGTGGCAGCCAGGAATGACCTCTACGGTGACGCGCTCAACGAAGCGGTGTTCATGCGCGGCGGCCGCCAGGTGACCCGGGCGATGGTGGCCGTGGACGATGTCGCACTCGAAGGTGGTGTCGGCGGACTGGCCACCGGGGTCGGCGGGGTGTCGGACTGGCTGCGCGGCCTGCAAACCGGGTTCGCCCGCAACTACGCCCTGACCATGCTGGCCGGTGCCGGCCTGCTGGCCGGTGCCGTTCTGATCACGGCGATGTGGAGGTGAGGCGGTGACGAGCTTTCCGTGGCTGAGCGTGCTGTGGTCGCTGCCGATCCTCGGTGCGGTGGTCATCGTGCTGCTGCCGGCGTCGATGCGAACGGCGGCCAAATACACCGGGCTGGCAGTGTCATTGGCGGTGCTGGCGGTCGCGATTGCGCTCGCGGTGCACTTCGACCCGGCCGGCGAGCAGTACCAGTTCGTCGAAAACCGACCCTGGATAGCATCTTTCGGCACCGGCTACATCCTCGGCGTCGACGGTATCGCGCTGGCACTGGTGGTGCTCACCGCGGTGCTGATGCCGCTGCTGCTGATCGCCGGCTGGAACGATGCCGACCAGCGGCCCCGGATGCCGGTGCGCGCCGCGCACGGCTACATCGCGCTGATGCTGGCGGTCCAGGGCATGGTGCTGATGTCGCTGGTCGCGCTGGACATTCTGCTGTTCTACGTGTTCTTCGAGGCGATGCTCATCCCGATGTACTTCCTCATCGGCGGATTCGGTGGTGAGAACAGAGCGGCTGCAGCGGTTAAATTTCTGTTGTACAACCTCTTCGGTGGGCTGATCATGCTGGCCGCCCTCGTCGGGCTGTACGTGGCCACTTCGACCAGCTCGGCGTTCCCCGGCGGCACCTTCGACTTCCGGGCGATCGCCGGGGCGGTGAGTACCGGGCAGTTCGTCATACCGGCGGTGGCGGCGCATGCGATCTTCGGCGGCTTCCTGTTCGCCTTCGCGGTCAAGGCCCCGATGTGGCCGCTGCACCGCTGGCTGCCCGACGCGGCGGTGCAGTCCACCCCAGCATCGGCGGTGCTGATGATGGCGGTGATGGACAAGGTCGGCACCTTCGGCATGCTGCGGTACTGCCTGCCGCTGTTCCCCGATTCCGCGGCGCTGTTCCGCCCGGCGGTGATCACCTGCGCGGTGATCGGCATCATCTACGGCGCGATCCTGGCGATCGGGCAGACCGATGTGATGCGGTTGATCGCCTACACCTCGATCAGCCACTTCGGCTTCATCATCCTCGGGATCTTCGTGATGACCAGCCAGGGCCAATCCGGGTCGACCCTCTATATGGTCAACCATGGAATCGCCACCGCCGCACTGTTCCTGATCGCCGGGTTCCTGGTGAGTCGGCGTGGCACCCGTGTCATCGCCGCCTACGGCGGGGTGCAGAAGGTGGCACCGGTACTGGCCGGCACCTTCCTGGTCGCCGGCCTGGCGACGCTCGCGCTGCCCGGGCTAGGACCGTTCATCAGTGAATTCTTGGTCCTGGTCGGTACTTTCACCCGTTACCCGGTGTTCGCGGTGATCGCCGCGCTGGCCCTGGTGCTCTCGGCGGTCTACGTGCTGTGGATGTACCAACGGATGATGACCGGTCCGGTCACCGACGGTAACGAGACCCTCACCGACCTGCGGCCCCGCGAATTGGTGGTGGTGGCGCCGTTGATCGCACTGCTGCTGGTGCTGGGGATCTACCCCAAGATCGCCCTGGACGTCATCAACCCGGCCGTCGAACACACGTTGACCTCCATCCACCAGTCCGACCCCGCACCGGCGCTGTCCGCTGGAGGCACCCGATGACCGCCCCCAGCGTCGAATACGCTGTGCTGCTTCCGATGCTGATCGTCTTCGGCGTCGCGGTGGCCGGTGTGCTCGTCGAAGCGTTCCTGCCCCGCACCGCGCGCTACGTAACCCAGGTTTCGCTGAGCCTCACCGGACTGCTGGCCGCCTTTGGCGCTCTGGTGGGCGTCTTTCGCGACACCGCAACCGGCCGGACCGCAGTGGTCGGCGCGGTGGTCATCGACCGCCCCGCCCTGTTCATGCAGGGCGTCATCCTGCTGGTGGCGGTATTTTCCGTGCTGCTGATCGGTGAACGCCGGGGTGGATTCGACTCCGGGGCTTCAGGTTTGGACGCCTTTACCGCGCAGGCCTCGACGGTGCCCGGAAGCCTCGCCGAGAAGGTGGCCACCACCTCGAAGGCCGCCCAGACCGAGGTGTTCCCGCTGACCATGTTCTCCGTCGGCGGCATGATGCTCTTCCCCGCGGCCGGTGACCTGCTGACCATGTTCATCGCCCTCGAGGTGCTCTCGCTGCCGCTGTACCTGATGTGCGGCCTGGCCCGGTTCCGCCGGCTGCAGTCCCAGGAAGCCTCGCTGAAGTACTTCCTGCTGGGCGCGTTCTCCACGGCGTTCTTCCTTTACGGCATGGCGCTGCTCTACGGTTACGCAGGCACCTTGAGCCTGACCGGGATCGGCGAAAAGCTGCGCACCGGTCCGGACAACACCACCCTCGCGCTGATCGGGACGGCACTGCTTGCGGTCGGTCTGCTGTTCAAGATCGGCGCGGTGCCGTTTCACTCCTGGGTGCCCGACGTCTACCAGGGCGCACCGAGTGCAGTCACCGGGTTCATGGCCGCAGCCACCAAGGTCGCCGCCTTCGGCGCGCTGATGCGGGTGCTGTACGTGGCGGTCCCCACCCTGAAGGACGACTGGCGGCCGGTGCTCTGGGCGGTGGCGATCCTGACCATGGCGCTGGGCACCATCGCCGCGGTCACCCAGAAGGACGTCAAGCGGATGCTGGCGTATTCGGCGGTGGCGCATACCGGTTTCATCCTCACCGGCGTGATCGCCGACAACCCGGCCGGGGTGTCCGGGACACTGTTCTACCTGGCCGCCTACGGGTTCAGCACGGTCGGCGCGTTCGCCGTGGTGAGCGTGGTCCGCGGCGCCGACGGCGGGGAGCAGACCGAACTGGCCCGCTGGGCCGGGTTGGGCCGGCGCAGTCCGCTGACCGGCTTGGTGTTCGCCCTGTTCCTGCTCGCCTTCGCCGGCATCCCCCTGACCAGTGGCTTCGTCGGAAAGTTCGCCGTGTTCAAGGCCGCCGGGGAAGGTGGGGCGATTCCCCTGGTGATTGTCGGGGTGGTCGCCAGCGCGATCGCCGCCTACTTCTATGTGCGGGTCATCGTGCTGATGTTCTTCACCGATCCGCCACCGCACTCTCCACGGGTGGAACCCCCCGGTACGTTGACCGTCGTGGCGATCGGCGTGACGGCCCTGATCACATTCCTGCTCGGCGCGCTGCCCCAGCCATTGCTCGACCTGGCCGACTCAGCCACCGCGTTCCTGGTCTCCTGAGTCTCCCGACCCGCGAGCCCCTGACCCGCGAGCAGACGGAAACTGCACCGACACGCCGCCGGGGAGGAGCCGTTTATGTCTGCTCGCCGCGCCGCGGCCGTCATCGGGACTACCGTTAGGGCCGGAGGACCGATGTGACCAACCAGCCAACGGTGGACACCGACGTGACGCGACTGCAGCGGTCGGGCCGCGACATCAGCACCCTGCCGACCGTCTTGGCGCAGTGGCTGTCCACCGTCATGCCCCCCGGCAGCAGCCCTGAGGTGACGGTCGAAAGTGGTGTCGACTCCAACGGCATGTCGTCGGAGACCATCATCCTGACCGGCCGCTGGATCGAGAACGGCTCGCCCGCAAATCAGAAATGGGTTGCCCGGGTCGCCCCGACGGATGCCGATGTCCCGGTGTTTTCCGCCTACCGGATGGACCACCAGTTTCGGCTGCTGCAGTTGGTGGCCGAACTCACCGACGTGCCGGTACCGGCGGTGCGCTGGATCGAACCGACCGGAAAGGTGCTGGGCAGCCCGTTCTTCCTGATGGACCACGTCGAGGGCAGCGTGCCGCCCGATGTCATGCCCTATACCTTCGGCGACAACTGGTTTGCCGACGCGGCCCCGGACAAGCAACGCGCACTGCAGGACGCCACCGTCGACGTCCTGGCCGCGCTGCACTCGATTCCCGACGCGGCCAGCACCTTCGGATTCCTCACCCAGGCCGACCCGCCCGGAGACACTCCCCTGCACCGGCACTTCGGCTGGCTCAGGGACTGGTACCGATTCGCCGTCGCCGATATCGGGCGCTCCGCGCTGGTCGAGCAGGCTTTAACCTGGCTGGAGGACAACTTTCCCGCCGATGTCGCCGCGGGCTCGGCGGTGCTGGTCTGGGGCGACTCCCGGATTGGCAACGTGCTCTACCGGGACTTCCGCCCGGTGGCTGTGCTGGACTGGGAGATGGCGACGGTCGGCCCACGCGAGCTCGACGTCGCATGGATCATATTCGCCCACATGGTCTTTCAGGAATTGGCCGGATTGGCCGGTCTGCCCGGGCTGCCGGATGTGCTGCGCGAGGAGGATGTCCGGGACCGCTACCGGCGCCGTACCGGGGTGGATCTGGGCGACCTGCGCTGGTTCTACGTCTACTCCGCGGTGATCTGGTGCGTGGTGTTCATGCGCACCGGGGCGCGGCGGGTGCACTTCGGGGAGATCGAGAAACCCGACGACATCGAGTCGTTGTTCTACCACGGGGGTCTGTTGCGCCGACTTATCAACGATCCGGACAAGGGAGTTGCCTGAGAATGCTTGGCCCACTTGACGAGTACCCCGTCCACCAGATCCCCCAGCCCATCGCTTGGCCGGGCTCTTCGGACCGCAACTTCTATGACCGGTCCTACTTCAACGCCCATGACCGCACCGGGAACATCTTTCTGATCAGCGGTATCGGCTACTACCCGAATCTGGGTGTGAAGGACGCCTTCGTCCTGATTCGCCGCGCCGATACCCAGACCGCGGTACACCTGTCCGACGCGATCGACGGCGACCGATTACACCAGCACGTCAACGGCTACCGGATCGAGGTCATCGAACCGCTGCAGAAACTGCGCATCGTCCTCGACGGGACCGAGGGGATGGCCTGCGACCTCACCTGGGAGGGATTGTTCCCGGTCGTGCAGGAGCAACGCCACGTCCTGCGGGCCGGCAATCGGGTGACGTTGGACGCCCAGCGGTTCGCCCAGGTCGGTTCGTGGAGCGGGCAGATCGTGATCGACGGCGAGGAGATCACCGTCGACCCGGCCACCTGGATCGGTACCCGCGACCGGTCGTGGGGTGTGCGTCCGGTCGGCGAGGCCGAGCCTCCGGGACGGCCCGCCGATCCCCCGTTCGAGGGCATGTGGTGGTTGTACGTTCCGATGGCCTTCGACGACTTCGCGATCGTGATCATCATCCAGGAGGAGCCCAGCGGTTTCCGCTCCCTCAACGACTGCACCCGGATCTGGCGCGACGGCCGTATCGAGCAGCTCGGCTGGCCGCGGGTGAAGATCCATTACCGCTCCGGCACACGGATTCCCACCGGTGCCACCATCGACGCCGCCGACGCCGACGGCGCGCCGATCCGCTTCGAGGTGGAGTCCAAGCTTGCGGTGCCCATCCACGTCGGCGGCGGCTACGGCGGCGACTCGGACTGGCTGCACGGGGTCTGGAAGGGCCCGAAATTCGCTGAACGGCTCAGCTACGACATGACCGACCCGGCGATCATCGGCCGGTCCGGGTTCGGGGTGATCGACCACGTCGGCCGCGCGGTGTGCCATCAGCCCGGTGGCGCGACCGTCGAGGGATGGGGTCTGTTCGAGCACGGCGCATTGGGTCGCCACGACCCGTCGGGATTCGCCGACTGGCTGACCGTGGCGCCGTAGCCGCACCGCCGGGTTGATCAGGCGGCGCACCGGGCTAGCGCCAGGCCGACGTCCACCTCGAGTGCGCTGATGTCGCGGCGCGGCATCTCCGCGATCGGCGGTGCGGTGGACCGGTGGGTCGCCCCGGTCGGGGTGGACAAGGCGGCGGCGTGGGTGCCGTCGGGGCCGGTGTGGGTCACCACCGTCCAGCCGGGAGCCTCCTTGGCGTAGTTGCAGGCCTCGCACAGACCCTCGCCGTTGGCGGCGCTGGTCGGCCCGCCCCGGGCCGCGGGGATGGCGTGGTCGGTGTGGCGGATTGGCGCGTCGCAGTAGGGGGTCCGGCAGGTTCCGTCGCGCAACCCGATGAACCGGGTGAGCCCCGCGGGGAAGATCCGGGACCGTGATTCCATCGCTACCAGCGCGCCCGAGCGGGGGTGCCGGTAGAGGCGGCGCAGGCTGGCCCGCGAGTCGCGGTCGGCGGCGGCCGCAGCGATCAGTTGCCGGGCTACCGGGGCCGGGATGGGCCCATAACCCGGCACCCTCGCCGGTGCGGTGGACCCGCCCAGCAGTGACTCGTCGGAGAGGACGAGTTGTACGGCGATGGGGGTGGCGACCGTCGCAGGTCGGCCGGTGACCCGCTCGACGAGGGTGTCAGCCATCACCATGCCCCGGCCGCGGCCGTCACCGCAGGTGTCGGCGGCACGCTTGAGTGCGGCATAGACCGAGACGCCCTGCGCCATCGGAAGCAGCGCCGTCAGGTAGGTCATGCAGTCCGGAGCCGGCCGAATGGTGACGGTGCGCTCGCGTTCGGCGCGGACCGCGCGGTCGGTCACAGCATGCGGGTCCAGCCGGTAGGCGATCGCCCGGGCGTCCGCCGCGACGCGGCGGTCACCCATTCCCTCCAGCCGCGCCCGCTCGCCGCACAACTCGGCGTCGAGGGCGCGCCGGTCCTCCACATCCAGGCAGGCGGTCTCCCGCACGATCAGGGTGGCCCGCCACTCGGAAAGCGCGCCGGACTCCAACGCGGCCAGCGTGTGCGGCATCTCGTGCACAAGGGCGTTGGCAAAGCCCAGGTGCCGATTGCCACGGGCAGCCGAATCGCGGCGGGCCAGCGCGATCTCGGCGGCCACCCCGCGTCCCCGCCGCCGTGCCGGAACCCCGGCGGCATCTTCGGCGGCCCGCCGTGCCGAGGCGAACGCCGCGGCTGCGCGTGCCTGGGCGGCTGCGGCCGCGGACTTCAGCCGCTCGAGGTCCTCGATCCGCGTGATCAGCGACTTCTCATCGGCGGCTGGGTCGATCATCAATATCTCTTCGAACACAGTTTCGATAGTAGGCGAGGGGTCCGACGGAATTGACTCGTCGGATATGCGCGCGAACGGGCTAGTCGTTGCCTCACTGAGAATGCGCGCGTACGTCCAGTGGATGGGGTTGACGTTGGCAGAGCGCAGAGCAATCACTGAGACGGTCGCGATCCGGTACCAGCAGGCGGGCAAGGGAGCTAAGGGCCGGATTCTTGACGAGTTGTGTGCCACTACGGGATGGCACCGAAACCATGCCGGTAAGGCCCTCGGGGCCGCACTGGCGCCCCGGGTGGTCAGGGCGCGCAGTCCGCGACCGGTGAAGTATGGCGATGATGTCATCGCTGCGTTGATCTGCTGCTGGGTGGTGCTCGACAGGCCGGCGGGCAAACGGCTGGCGCCGATGCTCCCGGCGCTGGTGGCGGTCTATGCCGTCAACGTCGCCGCGATCGTTCTGGTCACCGTGGCGCTGCGCAGCTAACTCATCGACTCAATTCATCGACTGAAGCTCTTCGACGATGCCGGCCAGCACCTCCACCGCGATCGGCCCGGGCTGGTACAGACACACGGTGTCGGACAGGCCCTCGGCAGCCGCGACCCGCCCCCTGATGTGGTCGGCGATCTGCGCCGGTGTTCCACACGCCGCGATGGTGTGCAGCACCTCGTCGCTGATCAACCCACCCATCTCGGCCCAGCGGCCCTGTTTGGTCATCGCGTGCAGTTCGGGCTGCAATTCACCCCAGCCGTGCACCTCAAGCACCGGGCGGTACGCCGGGGTGGATCCGTAGAAGGCCAGCAGCCGCCGAGCGGCGTCATGGTCCTCCCCAGCCGACACGATCACCTCCGGCACCACCGCCAGATCAGCAGGCTCCCGCGCACCCGCCGCCAGGCCCTCGCGCACCCCCGGCATGGTGACCTCCCGCATGAACCGCGCCGAGCCGAACGGCATCACCAGCAGTCCGTCGGCCACCTCAGCGACCGCCCGGGTCAACCGGGGACCCAGCGCACCGACATAAATCGGCGGCGGGCCAAAGGGATTCGGCCCGGGATTGAAGGTCGGCGTCATCAGCGTGTGCCGGTAGAACTCGCCGCGGAAGTCCAGCCGGTCACCGGTCTGCCAGACGGCGAAGATCGCCCGCAGGGCCCCGACCAGTTCCCGCATCCGGTCCACCGGACGGTCGAACGACGCGCCGTAGCGTTTTTCGATCTGGGTGCGGATCTGGGTGCCCAGGCCAAGGGTGAAACGGCCGCCGCTGAGCAGTTGGTGGTCGTAGGCCTGATGCGCCAGTTGGATCGGATTGCGCGGAAAGGCGATCGCCACGTTGGTCATCAGATCCAGCCCGCCGACGGTCGAGGCCAGGGTCAACGGCGCGAACACATCGTGCGGACCCTCGAAGGTGAACACCCCGGCCGCACCGGCCTCGCGCAGAGCTTCAGCGCGGTCGACGGCGTCGGTGGGCCCGAACAGGGCGGTCAGAATCTTCACGAGACCCCCACCCTAGCGAGGTCGGCGCGGAAACCGGCGCCCTGCGCACGAATGCACGCCCACATCGGCCAAACTGGTGCCATGGCACATGACGTGGTGGTGATCGGGGCGGGCCTGGCGGGACTGACGGCGGCACGGGCTCTGACCCGCGGGGGCCTGGACGTGGTCGTGCTCGAGGGCCGTGACCGGGTGGGTGGGCGCACCTTCTCCGACACCCTCGCCGGCGTTCCGGTGGACCGCGGCGCCTCGTTCGTCGGCCCCACCCAGGACGCCGTGTTGGCACTGGCCGCCGAACTGGGTTGTCCGACCACCCCGACCTATCACGACGGCGCCAACCTGATCCGCTGGCGCGGCAAGGTCCGGTCCTATCAGGGCACCATCCCCAATCTCGGACCGCTGAGCCTGCTCGACATCGGCCGCATCCAATGGCAGTTCGAACGAATCGCCAAGGGCGTCAGCATCACCGAGCCGTGGACCTCCAAGAACGCCGCCAAGCTAGACGGCATCAGCCTCGGCGGCTGGCTGCACTCGATCAAGGCCACCTCCACGTCTCATGACCTGATGGCGATCATGTCCAGGGTGACCTGGGGCGCCGAGCCCGATGAGGTGTCGATGCTGCACGCCGTGCGCTACATCTCGACCTCCGGCGGGCTGAACCGCATGCTCGATGTCGTCGGGGGCGCCCAGCAGGACCACTTCCCCGGCGGCAGCCATCAGATGGCCGCCACGATGGCCGCTGAACTCGGCGAGCGGGTCCGACTGGGTGCGGTGGTCTCCCGTATCGAATGGTCCGACGATGCCGTCGCGGTGATGTCCTCCGCCGGCGCGATCGAGGCCCGCCGGGCCGTGGTGGCCGTTGCGCCGATGCAACGGCTGGACATCGACATCGCCCCGGCCCCGCCGATCGAGTACCAGCAATTGGCCCAGAGCTGGCCGCTGGGTGCGCTGACCAAGTCCTACGCCGCCTATCCCACCCCGTTCTGGCGGGCCGACGGGCGATCCGGCCAGTCACTATCCGACCAGGGTCCGGTGTTCATCACCTTCGACGTCAGCCCCGCCGAGGGGCCGGGCATCCTGCTCGGCTTCACCGACCCGCGGGGATTCGACGCGCTGCCGGAAGAGCAGCGCCGCGAGAAGGTCCTGGGTTGCTTCAGCGCGTTGTTCGGCGAGCAGGCCGCGACCCCTATCGATTACCTCGACCAGCGTTGGGGCGCAGAGACATTCGCCCCCGGTGGGCCGACGGCAGCAGTCCCGCCTGGCTCATGGACGGAGTTCGGCACATTCCTGCGCCGGCCGGTCGGGCCACTGCACTGGGCGGGCACCGAAACCGCCGACGAGTGGACCGGGTTCATGGACGGCGCGGTGCGCTCAGGTCAGCGGGCTGCTGCCGAGGTCACCGTGTCGCTTGCAGCGCTCAGGAACTGATCCGCTGCGCCGACGCCGTCACGCGGACCAGGTCGCGCAGATGGCCGTTGACATCGCCGGGGTGTTCCAGGATTGCGCAGTGCCCTCCGGGCATCTCGACCAGTTCGAGCAGATTGGGCGCCGACTCGGCGATCTTGCGCGCTTGCGACATCGGCAGCAGCCGGTCCTTTGAGCTGCCGATCACCAAGGTCGGAACGGTCAGCCCGCTGAGGTCGATGTGAGCCCGGTGGCCCATCTCGTCAACCAGCACCCGCGCCCAGGCGCCGCGGCCGGCCGCCGGGGTGGCGGCGAACAGATCGTGAAGGAAACGGGTGATCGCCGGATCGGCGTCGGCTCCGACCGCCATCAACTGCAGGAAAAGCCGACTGCCTGGCTGGGTGCCCTGAACCAGAGGAGCCCCGCCGAGGGACCGGATCATGGTGCGGGCAGAGGCGACCCGGGTAGCCCGGAACATGCCCGGCACCGGCAGCAGCTGAATCTTGTCGAGCAGGTCCCCGGTGGTCGTGTTGATCAGGGCGACGGCGTCGACGCGCTGCTCGACCCGATGCCGGAAGCGGTCCGACCATGAACTGATGGCGATCCCACCCATCGAATGCCCGGCGACCACGGCCCGCTCACCAGGCCGCAACACGGCGGCCAGCACCGCATCCAGATCCGCAGCGAGGTGATCGAGGCTGTAGGCCGACGCGGCGGGAACTCCGCTGCGGCCGTGTCCGCGATGGTCGTAGGCGATGACCCGGTGGTCGCGGGAGAGGTCGTTGATCTGCTCGTACCAGACTTTGAGCGAGCAGGTGATCCCGTGCGCCAGCACGATCGGGTACCCGTTGGACGGACCGAACACCTCGGTGTGCAGCCGGGTGCCGTCGGCGGAGTGCACGACCATGGTCTTGCTGGGTGGCAGGCCGGTGCCACCGGCGCCCCGCTTGTCGGCGTGCAATGCCGGCATGATGACTCCTCGCCGGGGCGGCGACGCTGCCGCTCCGACCTTCCACCGTAACCGCCCTTACGCCCCGCTGGCGGGATACCGCAGACAAATCGGGCGGCGCTCCGGCCCCCGCCCCGTCGCCCGGATGTCCGCCGGACCCCCCGTTGCAGTTTTCTCTGCTCTCGGCGGAAATCGTCAAATGCCTGTAGGGAAGCCCTGTCTGCACGCAGTCAACCTTTGCTAGGTTGGCAGGGAACACCAGTGTCACCGTCGATTCAGCACTAAGGAGAACCGCAGAATGAACACCACATTGGCCCGCGCCGCGGCCGCAGCCGGCGGCATCGCCATCGCCGCCGCCGTCACCGTCAGCTGCTCGCAGGCCCAGGATGCCACCAAGGAGATCGCGTCCAGCGCCTCCAGCATCGGCTCATCGGCCGCCAGCGCGGCGGGCAGCGCCGCCAGCAGCGCAGCGAGTGCGGCCGGCAGCGCCGCCAGCAGCGGTGCCAGCGCGGCGGGCAGCGCCGCCAGTAGCGCAGCGAGTGCGGCCGGCAGTGCCGCCAGCAGCGGTGCCAGCGTCGCCTCGAGCGCGGTCTCTTCGGTGCTCAACGGCGCCCCCACCACGATGAACGTCCCCGGACTGGGCGAGGTGTCGCTGGACGGACCCACTGCCGAGGCCTACCAGAAGTTCGGCGGCGAGACCGCCCTCGGGATGCCGACGGCACAGCCGGAGACGGTCGGCGACGGCACCGTCGCGGCGTTCAGCAACGGGACGATCTTCTCCTCCCCGTCCACCGGGGCGCATCTGGTCCAAGGTGAGATCCTGCGGGTCTACAACGAGCAGGGCGGCCCGGCCGGGTTGCTGGGCTGGCCCACCGCGGACGAGACCCAGACCGGAGGCGGGCCCAGCATCGTCGAGGGCGGTTGGATCGCCGAGTTCCAGAACGGGATGATCACCTGGACAAACCAGGGTGGCGGCAGCTTCATCGAAACCATCACCAAGAACTGACCGGCACGGAACTGACCGGCACGGCGGCCCCCGGGAATTGCCCGGGGGCCGTTTTGCGTCTGCGACGTAACGCCACGGCCGAAGATGAGGATAATGAGGCCATGACGCATAAATTTGCAGCCACTCTTCTCAGCGCCATGGCCATGACGGCGGTTTCCTTTACGGTCGCCCCGGCCGCCCAGGCAGAAATCTGTGGTGACGTCGGTGGACGCCACGCCGATATCGGCGGTTGCTCGAACATCGGCGGCGATATCGCCGATGCCGCCATCGTCGGCGCCGCGGTCGACCGCCCGTACGGCTATCCGGAGGCCTACCCCCCGCCGCCCCCGGTCGGGTGGCCGCCGCTGCCCCCCGGCTACCTGCCTTACCCCTCGTTCCCCGGTGAACTGCCGTGCTATCTGCCGACGGGCCAGCCGTATTACACACCGGTCAACGAGCCCTGCTTCCCCGCGTAGTCAGCCGGGACTCAATCGAATAGCGCTGTCGTCGATAGGCGGCGGCACGGGCAACCCCGTGCCGCCGCTTATCCTTGTCCCGGTCCGGCGACCGGTCTGACCGGAAAGAGGTGGATGGTGCGCGCACGACTCCGCGCGATCGCAATGGTGTTGTTGATGGTGGCGGCCATCGGGAGCCTGCCGGCTGTCGCCTCGGC
>ERZ888423.1086-NODE-1086-length-25218-cov-13.193459_pt1 | contig 25218 bp, 28 predicted proteins | sample MGYA00520523_ERZ888423 | MGnify/ENA primary metagenome ERZ888423 (study PRJEB32303, sample SAMEA104408611) | aquatic metagenome | biome: Brackish water; feature: Pelagic; material: water | place: Baltic Sea | collected 2014-06-08T10:24:00 | depth 30,27 m ...
GGCCCATTTGTTATGAGCACTCGCGAAGAAGTTATGCAGGCTATGGAGGATTACCAAAAAGGTCGCTTCGGTCACATCCCAGTTGATGCGATCATGCCGCACCGAGCATAGCCAAGGCGAAATTACCTCGGAAATTTACAACTACTTATACTGATCTCATGTATGACATCGCCTTAAGTATCAACGCATGTGTGCGATCAAAGACGCGCGCCGAAATTGCTTGGCTAGTCTCACCCAATTTAGGTGTTAATGCTTTGGCGCTAACTCCAGGCGGCGGTCGCATCGGAAAAATCTTTGAGGGTGCATTCGATGGTGTTATGTCGGATTATTCAAATCGCAAACTTCCATCAGGAAGATTGCTAAACGTTCTCGTTAACGAATTTGAAGCCACGATTTCCGGAATTCCAGTTGGGACAAATGCCCAGTTCCTAGTCGTGCCAGCTGACGCCTTTGATCCGGACACTTGGCCAGCCATGATCGATCGAGTACCAATTGCAATTGTGGCCCACTTAGCAGCGGATGAAGTTACCCGAGTGGACGTATTTGATGAAAGCTCAATATCAACAGCCGATCCGCAAACTGCTGAATTATTTGCAACGGGCGCGACAGGTTTCCAGGTCCACCCAGATCGCGTCATCTCAGTACTATTCCCAGTCACCAGGCTGGTCGTTGCCGGTCAAGGCCCAAACGCCGAAGCGATCGCCGCTTTAGGCAAGACTTTGGGCTGGAATGTGTCAGTAGTTATGCGAAATGACTTGGCAATTGGCCTGCTCGCATCACTTTCCCCATTAGATGCGGCCGTCATCATGGGCCATGAAGTCGAAATGTCCAGCCGAAACTTAGGCGCTGCAATTGAGGGTAATGCTGGATATATCGGCGCTCTTGGCTCGGCAAAAATGCAACAGGATCGCGCAGATTGGCTGGCTTATCAAGAAGTAACTGATCTATCGCGGGTGCATGGACCCGCTGGGCTAAAAATCTCGGCAAGTACGCCGGCTGAAATAGCAGTCTCGGTAATTGCCGAAATCATCTCGGTTTTGAAGCAAAACTAAGCAACGCAGGGTTTCCCCGACCAAATACTGAGATATCCAGAGTCATTTAGCCGTTCTTGATTTTTCTCAATTCCCGCGAACTATATGCACTTGTGGTGTTAAAGTCATGTAAATCTTTACACCATCTACCGCATAGAAACTCGGGAGAACAAATGGCAATTGAGTCCACTGGCGCAGAACGTGGTAATCCACGCTTTTACTCCTTGATCGAAAATGCTCCAAAGACAGGCAAGTCCCCAACGATTTGGGCTTGGCCACAAATTACTGAGTACTTAAAAGTTGCCGGGCAACCCGTGCAAGGCCCCTGGCCACCAAGTCAAGAACAGCGACCAGATCCAGATGCTAACGATCTGCCAGTTGCAGTTAGAGACAATAAATAATTTTCGCACGCGAGTAAAAGTTTTAAAACGCACATAAGTTATCGAAAGGACAAAAATGTATCCCTCCAGGTTTGGTTACGAATCACCTAAGACAATCGAAGAGGCCATCGCGATTCTAGACTCATACGCGGGTGAAGCGAAGGTCCTTTCGGGTGGCCAAAGTTTGATCCCAATGATCAAACTTCGTTTCTCTGCGCCAGAAATGCTAGTTGACATCAACGGCATAGCAGGCCTTGACTATCACCGAGTTGATCCGGATGGCAGCATTCACATCGGCGCACTTTGCCGCCACGAAGAACTTGAAAACTGCGCGCTAATGGAAAAGCATGCGCCAACAATTGCGGCAGCTGCGCCACTGGTTTCAGATCCAATTGTTCGCACCCGCGGAACTTTCGTTGGTTCGGTTTGCCACGCAGACCCGCAAGGTGACTGGGCTGCAACAATGACGGCAATGGGTGGACACATAGTTGCGCAAGGTCCAAAGGGAACTCGTAACATCTCAATGAAAGATTTTGTTATTGGGCCATTCCAAAACACACTCGCATTCAACGAAATTGCAATCGAAGCGGTTATCCCAGCGCCAAAGGGTGTTCGAGTCGGTAACTACCTAAAGCTGGAACGTCGCGTAGGCGATTTCGCAACTGCGTCTGTCGCTGTTTCACTGGAGATGAAGGGCGACACTGTTATCAGTGCTGGAATCGCATTGGCTAGTGTCGGGGGTCGCACTATTGATGCCTCCGCAGCAGGTCAAGCACTTGTTGGCAAAAAGATCACACAGGAATTGATAGCGGAAGTTTCGGCAGCAGTTGCAGCAACTGCTGAGCCTCGCACTGATCATCGCGGATCATCGGACTACAAACGTCAGATAGTAAAGACATTTGTTTCTCGAATTCTCAACGGACTTGCAACAACATCACAGAAAGCAGCCTGAAAATGACCAGTCTTTATGACGAAGTACAAGCAGCACCAGCCCCTGGCGTTGTTACTCGACGGGTGACCATCAAGGTCAACGGCGATGATCGCACAGTAGATGTTGAACCACGCTTACTACTTGCACACTTGTTGCGCCAAGGTCTAAAAATGACCGGTACGCACTCGGGCTGCGACAGCAGTAACTGCGGTGCGTGTGTAATTCTCTTTGATGGTCGACCAATCAAGAGTTGCACAATGCTCGCAGTTCAGGCCGACGGCCATAGCCTTGAGACAGTTGAAGGTCTTGCATCCGCAAGTGAACTTCACCCAATTCAAGAAGGCTTCAAGGAAGAACACGGCTTACATTGTGGCTTCTGCACTCCAGGCATGATGCTGGCTGCAAAAGCACTTCTAGACAAGAACAACGACCCAACAGAAGACGAAATTCGCTGGGCACTTTCCGGCAATTTATGTCGATGCACCGGTTACCAAAATATCGTTAAGTCAGTTCTCTGGGCCGCAAAAAAAATGCGCGCAGAATCAAACTAGGTTGGAGTTTTAGACATGGCATTAGACGAAATTAAAATTGGTGGACTTGGTGCAAGCCGCCGCCGCGTTGAGGACAACCGTTTCATCCGTGGCAAGGGTAACTACATCGATGACATCGTGTTACCTGGCATGTTGCACATGGAAATCCTTCGCAGCCCAGTTGCTCACGCTCGCATCAAATCTATTGATGTCAGCAAGGCATACGACATTCCTGGAGTTCGCTTAGTGCTCACTGGCGAAATGATGGCAGCTCGTAACTTGGCATGGATGCCAACTCTTTCCTACGACACCCAAGCAGTACTTGCTACTGACAAAGTGCGCTTCCAGGGACAAGAAGTTGCCGCAGTTATTGCTGATGATCCATACATCGCTAAAGATGCATGCGAAGCAATTGTTGTTGAGTACGAACAACTTCCAGCGATTGTTAATCCAATGCAGGCTATGGCAGCAGATTCTGTAGTTATCCGTGATGACAAGGAAAACCAGCCTGGCAACAAAGTTTTCGATTGGGAAATCGGCGACAAGGCTGCCACAGATAAGGCATTTGCAGATGCTGATGTTATTTCAAAGATGGAACTGCACTACCCACGTTCCCACCCATCCCCTATGGAAACTTGTGGCTCAATTGCAGACTTCGATCGCGCAACTGGCAAGTTAACGGTTTACATGACTTCGCAGGCACCGCACATTGTGCGCGCCGCAGTAGCCATGGTTGCCGAACTTCCAGAACACATGATCCGAATTGTTTCTCCTGACCTTGGTGGTGGCTTTGGTAACAAAGTGCCAATTTACCCAGGCTACGTAGTTTCGATTCTTGCTTCGATTTTGACCGAGCGTCCAGTTAAGTGGATTGAAGATAAGACCGGAAACTTAATCTCAACTGGCTTTGGTCGCGACGTTTATCTGCAAGGTGAATTAGCGCTTCGCAAAGACGGCAAGATGCTTGGAATGCGCATGAAGACGATCTCTGATCACGGCGCGTTCTATGCAGATGCCCAGCCAAGTAAGTTCAAGATTGGTCTGATGCACTCAACATTTGCGTGCTACGACATTCCAGCAGCGCACTTAGAGTCCGTTGGTTACTACACCAACAAAGCTCCAGGTGGCGTGGCTTACCGTTGTTCCTTCCGCGTAACGGAAGCAATGTTCTTCCAAGAGCGCATGGTTCACGCAGCTGCTAACGATCTAGGAATGGATCAAGCAGAGTTCCGCCGCATGAATCTTGTCAAGGATGACATGTTCCCTTACCGCACAGCTTTCGGCTTCTTAACTGACTCAGGTCAGTATGGAAAGTGCCTAGACATAGGTATGAAGGCAATCGGATACAGCACCTACAAAGCTGAGCAAGCTGAAGCGCGCAAGCGCGGCAAGTTACTCGGCATTGGTATCTCGACAATGACTGAACCATTGGGCGCAGGAAACAGCCGCGAGTACGACATCTTGGGTATCAAGATGTTTGACTCTGCGGAACTTCGCGTTCACATGACTGGTAAAGCGATTTTGCGCACCGGCGCGATGAACCAAGGTCAGGGTCACCAGACCACTTGGGCACAAATTGTTGCCCATGAACTTGGTATTCCAGCTGATGACGTAACTGTTGAAGAAGGCGATACCGACACTGCTCCGTTTGGCATGGGAACTTACGCATCACGTAGTACTCCAGTTGCTGGCGCTGCAGTTGCCATGGTCTCTCGCAAGATTCGTGCCAAGGCTCGCAAAATTGCCGCGCACTTACTTGAAGTCTCCGAAGAAGATATCGAGTGGGAGTTGGGTCGGTTCTACGTTCGCTCAAACAAAGAGCGTGGCGTAACGATTCAGGATTGCGCTTTGGCGGCCTACAGCAACATGCCAGATGGTATGGAGCCAGGTCTTGAGAACAACGCTTACTATGATCCACCGAACTTAACTTGGCCGTTCGCTGCTTACTTCGTAAAAGTTGAAGTAGATGCGGAAACGGGCGTTTGGGATGTGCTAAAAGTTGTTGCAGTTGATGACTGTGGCGTTCGCATTAACCCAATGGTTGTTGAAGGACAAATCATGGGTGGGCTTACCGAGGCATACGCAATGGCGAGCATGCAGTACCAGACCTATGACTCAGAAGGTAACTGCATCGGCGCTAACTACATGGACTACTTGCTACCAACAGCTTGGGAAACTCCAGGCTTTGAGTTGCATGAAGTAGTTACACCTTGTCCGCACCACCCAATTGGTGCCAAGGGCGTTGGCGAGTGCGCAACCGTTGCCGGACCTGCTGCTTTCGTAAACGCTGTAATTGACGCCGTTGGTCACACCGGTGTTCGTAACATCGACATGCCAATGATGCCAAACCGGGTATACGAAGCACTTACCACCGGTAAAGACATCAGTGGAATGCCACCAGTAAAAATGGGTGATTAATTGTGAAAACTTTTAATCCAAACTCGGGCCTTAAGGAGGCATCATGCTGATCTCGCAATCGTTTGAAGTAAAGCAGCCAATTGACGCTGTGTGGAAATTCTTTGATGACATTCCACAAGTTGCAGCGTCAATTCCAGGAGCTAACCTTTCCAAGGAAATTACTAAGGACAAGTACGAAGGTGGCGTAGTAGTCTCCGCCGGACCAGTAAAACTGGAATTCGATGGTGTTGCTGAAGTTAAGAGTCGCGACAACGCAAAGAAGATTCTTGTTCTGGATGCATCAGGCGCGGACAAGAAAGGTCGCGGCGCTGCTTCGATCTTGTTGACGGCTTCGCTAAACCAAATTGCTGGTGGCACCAAAGTGGATCTTTCAATGGATCTTGTAATCTCTGGCGCGGCTGCTAACTATGGTCGCGGTCTGGTTGCAGACGTAACTGCGGTGTTAGTAAACACTGCAACTAAAAACATGGAAGCTCGCATGGATGCAATTTCCAAGGGCTTGGATCCAAATTCAATTGGTGGCGCAAAGGCAGCAAGTGGTCTAGCGATTGGTGTTAACGCATTCAAGCGGGCTACTGGTCGAGTACTTGCTCGCTTCTTCCTGCCTTACAAGCCTTTGGCACGACGGTAGAAGGGGACAGAGATGAGTATTTGGGCAATTTTTAACATCGCACTTGTTGTGGTAATCATTCCAGTTCTGGTTTGGTTGCTAAACATGGTACTTAGCGCATTGGAACGAATCCGCGGCGCAGCAGATGATGCACTCGCTGGCGGCGTCGCCCTAATTGGCGAACTCGGCACCACACCTGCACTGTTGGAAACAACAGATGAAACTATCAAAGAAGTTGCAAACGGAGCCGTGCGTTATGCCGGATCAGTTGCAAAGTTATTGGGATAAGGGGATAACAATGGAAACCGTATTTGTAGTCTCACTAGTGATCTTTACGATCATTATCGCTGCAGCCGCACTTGGCTTAATCCGCGTTATTCTTCATCTGCGTGCAGTCGTAAAGACTTTGGACGCTCTCGATGGTGGCGTAGCGGTAATTGTCGCGCAAACATCAACCGTGCCAAGCACAGTTGATTCAGTTAATGCCAGCTTGGCGCCAGTGCGTAACTTCGCAGAATCGATTTAGGGGTAGCTATGAGTGATTTCTTTGGTACCCATACAGGTTGGCTTTTGGGATATGTAATTGGTCTAGTCGTAGTACTAGTAGTCGTTGCATTAGTAGTACCGATTCTGCTGTTGGCAGGTCGCATCGGTGGCCAAGCAAAACGAATTAACACTGGATTAATGGCTGCAGAGAAAAATACTGCCGGCCTTAAGAAACTACGCACCACGATTGAGTCAGCAACAAACATCGTTGCCGGCCTAAATCGCGGTCGCACTAAGCTTGGAGGCTGAAAATGGATAGCACAGTAGAAACATTGTGGACCGTTGCAAACATCCTTGGCATTGTTGTTGTCGTAGCAGTAGCTGCGCTTCTAACAATCTTGGTGCTCTTGGTTCGCACTATTGATAAGCGCGTTACAGCTATCAAGGCGACCTTGGCAGCAGCTAAGGACAATACTTCAAACACTGCGTTAATTGGTGTAACAGCCGCTGGCGTAGATGCCGTATTAGCTGAAGGCCTAGAGCATCACTTGTTCTTAGGTCGCGTTCTAGAGAAGGTGCGCTCATGAGCTCGTTAGCATTGTGGTCAGTAATAGATGTAGTAGCTCTAATTGCCGGACTTGCCGTCTACTTATTCATAGTTGGTCGCCAACTTACAAAAGTTGCTGGCACCCTAGAAGAAGCTGCTGATCTAGTTTGGGAAATTAAAAAAGACGCCGAAGTTATTCACGGCGGCCTAACCCAGATTAATTCAACTGGCGGAATCGTTGCCGGAGCACTGCCATTGCTTTACACAATGGCTGAAGGCATCGTGACTGGCGCAACTTATGTGGCAGAACCTGCGGGCACGGAACGCGAAGTTGCTAAACCAGCGATGGGAGTTCGTCGTTCGCGTCAAATGCATGGCGTTGGCGTAGACATAGATTAAATTTCTTCGAGATTTAATCAAATAAATACAGAAAAGTATCTAAAAAATGGCCTCACGAAAGTGGGGCCATTTTTGTGTTTCTAATTAGAAGTGTTTGGATCCCGATTAGTTGTAAGCGGATCAGTTACTTGAGTTGAGTATTCCCCAATCCATTCATCTTTCCAAGACTTATCAAATTTTTCTTCGTTACAACTTGGCGCATAAATTGCAAGCAATTCTTCGCAGACTAATTGGCGATGTTTTGGTAATCCGCCCGGTATTTCATAGTAAGCAACGTGCAAATTATATTTATCACCAGCGCGCGCAATCCAGGCTGGGGAACGGCGATGCTTAAATGGAAATCCAACGGTAGTTAGATCCTCAGAGTGTCCGACGAAGATTACCGAATAATCCTGCGGTTTACCTTCGATGTCGTTGCGGCTGAGGATTGCATAAACTGCAGGAACTTTTGGCGCAGTCCATCCCGAAAGTACCCGTGGCCCCTCGAATGGATAACCCGCTAGCGTGCCGAGACGAATCATTCGAGCTCTAAATCAATATCGAAGAAATCTTCTTCTTCACTCATGGTGTCGGCGTCAGTAATTTCCCATTTAGGTAGGGAAGTCTTGGCAATTGCAGCTTCAAACAACTTGCGACCTTCATTAACGGCGTCGACTGCAGATTCGGCCTCCACCATAATTTGGGCGCCGTAGGAAGTCGTTCCCATACCGGATGCGATACCACTGAGCGGGGCAACGGCGTCAGCCAACTCCACGATCTCATCGAGTGTCATGTCACGATCGCCATGTGCAACTAAAGAAACGCTAAATTTCATAATCTGTTATCCCATCTTTGATAGTTCGCGTGCAAATTCTTCGATGCTTTTATAGTTATGACCCGAATACACCTTGTCGATGTATGGATCTGCAACCATCATGCCAATAGTATTTGGTACGTATTCTTCGTTGTCACCCTTATGTGGGTTCACCCAAACTACCCGATGAGCGAGCCGAGCTAGCGTCTGCATGGACTTATCTAAAACTTGGGGTTGTCCCTGGTCTAAACCATCAGAACAGATCACAACAATGGCCCCGCGCCCTAATCGCGCCCTACGGGATTCCTTAATAAAGGTGGTAAGTGAATCGCCAATTCGAGTGCCACCGTCCCAGTCCAGAACTGCTTCGCCAGCAAGGCGCATAGCTTCATCGGGAGTGCGCTTATCAATGGACTTAGTGATTCGGGTCAGCCGGGAACCAAAGCAGAAAACTTCAACTTTTGTGTTTGCTCGCCGGGCGGAATAAGCCAGTTGTAATAAGTTACGAGAATAGTCAGCCATGGATCCAGAAACATCCAAAATGAAAACTATAGGTCGTAGTTTTTCTTTGCGCTTAATGAAAACTAATTCATTTGGTTCTCCGAGAGACCGCATAGTTTCGCGAGCCATCCGGCGCATGTCAAGGATTTTCCCCTTAGGGCTGGACTGCGTGCGAAATGTCCGCCGCATCGGAGGGGAGACCCGAAGCATGGAGATCAATTTGCGAAACCGATTAAGTTCCTCGGGAGTACAGTCCGCAAATGCTTTATGCCGGGCAACATCGGCAGCTGATGCCATGTAGCCCATGCGACTTTCGTCCTCTTGCACGTCTCCAGGTAATCCTTGTTCCACATTTGGCACTTCTAAAGTTGCCCCAGCATTTGCTGAGGACTTGAGCTTTAGTTTTCGTTGATCAGTTTCGCCCGATTCGATCGTTAGAAAGAAGGCTTGGAAGCGCTTGTTGTAAAGCGGAACATTATCCTTTTTGCGCACCAAGGTTGTGCGGCCACTCCAATAGACATCCATGACGTCAGTTGCATCCAGGACTGCAATGCCCGAGAGGAAAGTGATTACGTCATCTGATCCAATGACCATGCCGTGAGTTCGCAGGTCTTGGGCAAACTCAATGAAGAGCTCGTCGAATCCAGTTAAATCAGGAGCTAGGGACGATGTCATTTAGGTTCTTAAGGGTGAAGTCCAGATCATCGCGATCCTTAATCACTGCGCCAATCGTGTCAGCAGCGCTTGATTCGGTTAGATCGGTGGCGCCTAAAGCGTCAAGTGATTCAACCCAGTCAATAGTTTCGGCAACGCCCGGGACTTTTTCAAGCTCCATGTCTCGAAGCTGATTGACCGCGCCAACTACTTGAGTAGCAAGGCGTTCACTGATACCTGGCACGCGGGCCCGAACAATTTCAATTTCGCGATCTGCGGTTGGGAAGCCAATCCAGGTGTAAAGACAACGACGCTTAAGTGCGTCATGCAATTCGCGCGTGCGGTTAGAAGTCAAAATCACAATCGGGCGGGTGACGGCAGCAATAGTGCCAATTTCAGGGATCGTAACTTGGAAGTCTGATAACAACTCAAGCAAAAAAGCCTCAAATTCGTCATCAGCGCGATCTACTTCGTCGATTAAAAGTACGCAGCCTGCTCCGGCGCGAATAGCTTTAAGTAGCGGTCGCTCTAGTAGGAATTTAGGACTAAAAAGTTGCTCATCAGAATTTCCAGTAAGTTCAGCATTTGTCAGGGAGCGAATATGAAGCATCTGGCGGGCATAATCCCATTCGTAAAGCGCGTGATTTGTATCAATGCCTTCGTAGCACTGCAGTCGAATCAATTCGCGCTGGAACAAAACTGCCAAAGTCTTTGCAAGTTCAGTTTTACCTACGCCAACCTCACCTTCAAGTAAAAGTGGTTTGCCAAGTTTTAATGCGATCAAAATCGAGGTTGAGAGGCCGCGGTCAGCAATGTATCCAAGTTCCCGCAGATCTTTAGTTAATTTCTCAACAGTTAAATCTGCAAATGGGCGAGCATCACTCATAAGAAATCCGAGTTCTTCGACTTGTTAGTTTTGTTGGCCAAGAATTAGGTCGCCAATTGAACCGCCGGAGGCGAGCTTTCCTTCGCGAGCTAACTTTGCTTTCCACGCCGTGGCGACACTAGTTCCTTCTTCGCCAAAGCCCTCATAAGTAACATCTTTCATGTTGCGACACACCTTATTTGGGTTGCACTCTTCATCAAGCTCAGCCATGGTGGCAGGATTACCTTGCCAAATTGATTTGATTGCCTCGGCAGCCGTTGCAGTTTCTTCTGACATGTGAATCCTCCCGAAAACAATGGACTTTATGGAATAACCGTACCATGTGGACACTAGATGCGCGTGGCGAAAATCCTTGACTGGCTGGGGAAATTCGGGTGGCAAGTGCTTGCTTTGCCACCAATCGAGCCAGATAATTGCGACTTAGCATAGGGCTCGATAGAACATATCTTTATAGACTTGGGCAATGCGCAGATTAATTGAAGTATCCCGATTCGTTGTAATTGTGCCTGCATTGGCGGCCATAGTTGGAGCGATTGTGCTGATGATCTTGGGCTCATTCGAAATCCTGCTGGCCGCTTTAGGGGTAGTCGTTGATCAAGTTCCAATGAAAGAAACCATTGTCGATGTGCTGGCATCCGTTGATGCGATTTTGTTGGGAACCGTGTTACTCGTTATCGGGTATGGACTCTATGAACTGTTTGTGGACACGAATATTGATGTCCCAGATTGGTTAGAAATTAACAATCTGGATGACTTAAAGGCCAAACTTATTGGCGTAATCGTTGCCATCATTGCGGTTATTTTTGTTGGTGAATTAGTTGATGCTAAGTCGGCGAATGATGTCATGTATTACGGAATTGGCGCTGGCGCGGTCGTTCTAGCGCTGGCAGCATTTAGCCTTAATTCAAAAAAGTAAGACTTCTTGCTTTGGCTAAATTGATTTAAGGCCACGTTCCAAAACATCAAGAAATATGTCGACTTCTTTGGTCCCGATAATCATCGGTGGCTTAATTTTCAAAACATTTTCCGCTGGACCATCGCTGGATAAGAAGACTCCGTTTTCACGAGCGAACTCGATCAAGTCTTTCGTTACTTTCGTACCGGGAGATTGCGACTCTCGATCCGTTACAAATTCCACGCCAATAAACAATCCACTACCGCGAACATCGCCGATGGTTTCGATTGATTTACCAAGTTCGCGCACGCCATTCATTAAGTAGTTACCTACGGTTAGCGCATTGCGCTGTAATGATTCATCAACAATCACATCTAAAACAGTTTGGCCAATTGCTGCTGAGACTGGGTTGCCACCGAATGTATTGAAGTATTCCATGCCCGTCATAAAGGAGTGGGCAATTTCTGGAGTGGTAACTACTGCAGCTAATGGATGACCACTGCCAAGTGGCTTACCAATTGTCACGATGTCAGGAACTACATCATGCAATTCAAAGCCCCAGAAGGTTTTACCCATACGACCCATGCCAATTTGCACTTCATCGGAAATGCAAAGCCCGCCGGCGGCTCTAGATACTGCAAAAGCTTGCTTTAAGAAACCTGGCGCAAGTGGAACTTGACCGCCTGAACTAACAATGGATTCTGAAATAAATGCACAAAGTGGTTGGTCCAAGGTTTTCAAAGTGCTGGCAAAGTCAGCCGCATATTTTTCGCCTGAACCTTCGCCTCGATGGATACCTTTATAGGCATCTGGAATAGGCGCGACTCGAACATGATCTGGACAGCCTTCGCCACCAGGTCCGTTGAATTTGTATGGGCTGATGTCGATAATGCTGGTGATGTGACCGTGGTACGCATGTTCCAAAACCATCATGCCGTTGGCCTTAGTATGCGTTCTGGCTAACCGCAGGGCTAAGTCGTTGGCCTCACTTCCGCTATTCACGAAGAACACAACGCTGAGTGGATCTGGCAGAGTTCCAGCTAGCGCGCGCGCATATTCAATAGCGTTCTGATTCCAATAACGAGTGTTGGTGTTGAGCGTAAGCATTTGTTTGTGCGCCGCAGCCACGACGCGGGGATGACTATGGCCAAGGTGAGCAACGTTATTGACCAAGTCCAGATACTTGCCACCATCCCTGTCATATAGATATGCACCTTTGCCGCTAACAATTTCTAGGTGCTTTTGGAAATTCAGGCTGAGTGCACGAGACAACACGACTTCGCGTTCTTGCGCCAAAGTCTCGGTTTTCATGTGAGCGTGAACATCGGTGCCCTCAGGAATTCGCAGAATTAAGTTGGGATTCGGGCACATACTGCGCCAAACCGGTAATTCGCTGACGGCAGCAACGCCCCAAATGTCATGAGCCATGTCGCATAAATCTATGATGAGTTGGAAATGGGTATGTGGTGGCCAGCCAACATTTACTTCTTCCGTTCCCATGGTGGCGATTTGCTGACCAGATTTGATTTCCTTGCCAACCGATAGGCCATCTAATGATGCGCGCGATAGGTGAGCGTAAAGCGTATGGAATTTAACACCCTGATCTGTTTCATGCTCCAGGACAATCATTGGTCCATTGTCTAGATGCGCAGTGTTGTCATGAAATAAGAAGACTTTGCCATCAAGGGCTGCGTAAACCGGTGTGCCAGCTGGCGCAAATAGATCAACCGCTAAATGGACAGTACGAGATTCTTTACCTTCGTCGACAAAAAAATCTGATTCATAAACATTTCGATCTTCGCAATAATGGCCAATAGCAACATCAGCGCCAGCGGATTTCATTTCAGCCTCAATGGCCTCCCACGAGCGAGCAATGTTTTTGTTCTCACCTGACCAGTCCAACCAGATTTTCTTGGCTTGCGCAAACGGTGGCATTACAACATCAGAGATCTTGGCGTCAGTTGTCGCCAGCCACTGACGAACGTGGCGACTGTCTGGATGTGCTTCGTAACCACAAGCATTTCGCAGGCGATAATGTGACAAGCGATCAGAAACTGAAGTCAAAGCGGGAAGTAGCGCTTGGAAAAAGTCTTGTGAGACCCCCAAGTATTCATTGTCAGGATCAGCTGCAAGTTGGCGATGTGCCATCACGACGCTGGTGGCTACGCGCAAGCAAATTAAATCAAATAAGACTTCTAATTCGGCAGGTGATAGCGGCGCAACTTCGTGGTACCCGCGCACAATCGAATAGATACTTGCAACCGGATCGCGAGCGTCCAGTTGATAAGCACAACCAACTGCTAGACCGCAAACACGCGGGGCATAAATCAAGTCACCAAAATCAATAAGACCGACAACGGAGCCTTCGTTAATGACTACATTATTGTCATTTGCATCGTTGTGAATTAGTTGGTGGGGGAGTGCCTTGACTTTGGCAAGTGTGCCGTTGATTACCCGGTCCAAAATCAATTTCACATGTGCTTTGAGATCTGCATCTTTTATTAATTCAATATCATCAACAAGAGATTGCACCTGCAGCGCGTTCCACCCAAATGGTCGATCAAGCACGTTTCGATGCTTATCCACAGCGACTTTGCCAAGCTCGTTATCCACTGTCGCGATCAATTTACCCAACGCAACTTTGTCTTTGTCAGAAGTCTCACTTGCCGACCAAAGTTCACCAGGGATCCAAGTCAACATTCTGGCAAATTGCACATTTTCAATCGCAACTAGCGTTTTTCCTTGGGAATTAGGAACAGTTCTTGGAGTGGTGAAACCTGGAAGATCGCTGAGTTGAGCGAGCGCAAGTTCTTGAAGTTCGACTTGGGTGACTTCCTCGCGACTATGAATCTTTAGGACATATTTCTGCGCACCGCTGGTAACCAAGAAGTTTGGATTACGTTCACCAGCAAGAGGGTTTATTGTGCCAGTAATTCCAAAGTACTTTTTTGCAATGTCATGTGCCACAGTTTTCTCCATACGCTAATCGTAGCGAGTGTGGTTTGTGGAGGTTCAGGATTCACTGACTAGGAAGTATTGCGCGTGAATGCTTTGAGTGCCTTCGCTAGCTCGCAATAACAACTGAAGCTACGCCACCTTTAGGACGAAAAGTCGCTCTTGGTTCTGGTCGCGGCAATTGGGAAGCAATTGGCTTAAGCCTCTTAGTTCGCGCCATTTCTAACAAAATAAGATGTGCCTCGAGTAATGCGAATTGATCACCCAAGCACTTTCTAGTCCCAGCTAAAAATGGAAAATATGCCCCTCGTGGCAAGGTGTTATCCAAATCATTATGCCAACGCTCAGGCTTGAATTCATTTGGATCTGGAAAGTATGTTTCATTGCGATGGCTTGCGTATTGACTGATAATCACGTGAGCACCCTTAGGTATCCGAATACCATCAACTTCTACATCCTCGATGGCTCGGCGCGGGGAAACCCAAACTGGTGGTGCAAGGCGCAGGGCTTCAGCAAAAATCGCTTTTGTAATTGGAGCGCCAAGCACCGCTCTGATGTCAGGTGCCTTATCCATTGGTAAGTATTGGTCTGCTTCAAGCGCAACTTGTTGCCATAAGTCATCCCGATCACCCAAATAAGCAAGGGCCCAAGTCATCACATTTGCGGTGGTTTCATGGCCACTTAAAATCAGAGTCAAGGTTTCATCTCTAACGTCATCGTGACTTAAAGCCTGATTCTCGTCATCTCGGGCGTCAAGTAAGAGACCAAGTAAGTCGCTGCCGTGACTACCGCTTTGAACTCGCTGGGAAATAATGTCCTCTGCCACATCAGCTAAGTACTCCGCGGATTCCTTGAACTTGCGAAAGTAAGGTATCGGACTTTCATCAAAGCGATCTAAACCAGGCAACATAGTGCGCTCAATTCGATTTATTGCTAAGCCCATGTGATGCTGAACGCCTTTTGCGTATTTATCTATGTCAGTAGAAAAAAGTAATTGCGCAACAATTTCAAAGGTTAGTCTCATCATCTCTTCATTTGCTGAAACTTTTTGACCGATTTTCAAATTTGCCAGATAATCTCGAATGATTTTCTGCATAGTGCGGGCATATTCATCTAACTGGCTTTGATGGAACGGTGGTTGCATCATTCGGCGATGACGAAGGTGCACTGGCTCTTCGTTAGTTAGTAGACCACGACCTAAAACTTTGTGCATTCTCTCGAAGCCAACACCCTTAACAAAAGAATGTTGTTTTTTCACAGTGACATCAACAACAGCCTCAGGGCTAAAAACAGCAATAAACAATTCACCGCCCAGTAAGAATGACGCCGATTGACCATATTCGCGCTGCAGGCCCAGTAAAAACTTAGGAGTATCTGCGATGAATCGAAGGGTTAGCAAGCCACCAAATCGTTTAGGTCCATCAGGTAAATAAGCGAATTCCTTCTTTGAGCGAATTGCTACTGGAGTTGGAGGATATTCAGTTGGGCGAACTGAGGTATATGGTCGGGCCATGGAATCCTCCTTGCCTTGGATTCTAGTTTGATTTGTCGATTCATGAGCATAAATGCAGGAGAATTTGATCCATCCGAACAGTAAGGATGCAGTAAGCCTCAAATAGGATGCAACTGTGGAAAGCAAACCTAATTTTGAATAATGTCGTTCCTGGACCTGCACTGGATGCCCGAAATCATGCTGGAAGATCCGTATCGCTTTCGCTGTTAGGTAATGGCCTGGCCGGCACAGCAGGCACGGCGGCAGTTCTTTACTCATTTGATAGCACTGCTCCAGTGGTTGGATTTATTCGGTTGGCACTAGGAGCAATTGCGCTATTACTTCTAGCACCCTTTTTTGGGGGCAAAGTAAAAAAAATTCCAAGTCTGTTAACCCGTCCTGGAATTTGGATCATGGCAATTACTTCAGCTTCTTATCAAGGATTTTTCTTTGCAGCCATAGAGCGCTCTGGAGTTGCTACGGCTGCCTTAATCACAACGGGCTGCATCCCAGTTTCTGCGGGGTTAGTCGGTTGGTTAGTACTGCGCGAACGACTTAGTTCGGTTTGGTTTATTTCAACTGGGATTGCAATTTCAGGTTTAGTAATTGCTTCTATCGGCGAATTAAAAACTAATGATGCATCCGGAATACTTTTCGCTGTTGCAGCCGGCACTGGAATAGGCGGCTACCTGAATGCTGCAAAAGTTGAAATCCGTGCTGGTGGCCATCAAATGCAGTTACCTGGAGTGGCTTTCCTGCTGGGATCAGTGGGTTTGTTTATTGTGGTGCGAAATGACTTAGTGCAAGTGCAGTGGAATTCGCAAGCATTGTTGCTGGCACTTTATCTTGGCGTTATAACTATGGGTCTTGCGAATGCGTTACAAATTTTGGGCTTAAAGGGAATTGCGCCGGGGGTAGCAGCAACCATGATGTTGGCTGATCCGGTAACGGCTGCGCTCTTGGGAATTCTAGTACTGAATGAAACGATTACCCTTAATGGCGTGATTGGCTTGGGGTTGGTTGTGATTGGGCTACTGATGCAAAGCCTCTCGCCAAATCAACCAACAAATAAAAGCAACAATCCAGTCCAATAATCTTCCTGAGCATAGTCGCCGTGGTAGCTATACCGGTTCAATTCTTGCACTGCTTGCAAGTCTTTCGACTAGAGCAAGTTAGGAATCTTTTGCTCTGCTGCCAGGTTGGCTCGCCTGAACACCAGCGTTACAAGTGATGAAATGATGACAATAAATAGCGAGTAAAGAGCTGGAACAAGAAGTATTTTGTCCACACCAGGGTTATCAATGTAAACCGCAACAATCACAGCAATAGCCAACGGCCCATTGTTGATGCCAGTTTCTAGGGCGATAGTTCGAGCATTCATTGGGTGCAAGCGAAGTAATTTGGAGATGTAGTACGCAACGGTAATACCAACTAAGCCCATTCCAATAGCAATCACATAAGTTGGCCACTGCGTAGTTAGCAGTAACTCCCAGTTTCGAGGCACCCAAATCGCAATTAAGAATGGAATGAACAACAATCCAACAACGGAGCCAAACAACTCCAACAGTGCCCCAATATTTGAGCTGAACTTGCGCACCAGCATTCCCAAAGCCACTGGAATGATCAGTCCGACAATAACAATTGCTAATTCCCCAAACTCAATTTGGAGTGATTCATCGATGCCAAGCAGTCTTGAGTAAATAAGTAGCGCAGCAGGAGTCATTATGAAGGCCCACAGCGTTGAATTAATTGTCATCGTGACGCTAAGAGCTACGTTTCCTTTTGAGAAATAAGTAAACAGATTCGAGGTAGTGCCTGCCGGCACGCTACCCATAATCAATGCACCAAGAGCAATCAACATGACGTCGCTGCCATTAGAAAATGGTAAAAGAACACCGACAATCAAGAGATAAGTAGTAAGTGGCATTATGCCAAATTGTGTTAACCAGCCAATTGCAAGTCCCCACGGCCGACGGATAGCCAAAGAGAAATCTTTTGGTGTTAATCCTGCGCCAAGGCCAAACATGATCACAAGAATGAAAATCCGTAGCAGTGTCTGCTCAAATTCATTTACGACCGTTGCTTCGTTGACAACTTCCTCGGTAAGAATCCTAAGTGCGCGCATCTTTAAGCCCCTTTGCTGGCGTCGAATTTAGCTGATTTAGAAGCAGTAGCTTCATCGCGTAAGGCACGACGAAGTATTTTTCCGATTGGACTTTTTGGAAGATCATCGACAAAGAAGATCTCTTGTGGAATTTTGTAAGCCGCAAGATTAGTTCTGCAATAAGCAATTACGTCATCTTCACTTGGAGCAGGAACGGTGGCCTTTATATAAGCCTGCACTCGCTCACCAGTGCGCTCATCGGGAACACCAATCACCCCAACTTCTAACACACCAGGCACCGCAGCAACCTGCTCTTCAATCTCATTAGGGTAAACATTAAATCCATTTACCAGAATCATGTCGTGGGTTCGGTCAACAATTGTGAAGTAACCATCTGAATCCATAAAAGCAACGTCGCCAGTATGCAGCCAGCCATCTTGGAGGGTTTTTGCAGTCTCATCTGGTCGCTGCCAGTAACCAAGCATTATTTGTGGGCCGCGGGCAATAATTTCCCCTGGTTCACCCACGGGAACTTCTTTGCCATTTGCATCAACACACTTAAGTTCAGTTGATGGAACTGGGATGCCGACGGTGCCATCTTTTGCTAGACCAGTTAAGAGATTAAATGTTAAAACCGGTGAAGACTCCGTTAAGCCATAGCCTTCAACAATTGGAGTTCCAGTTAACTCCCGCCAACGATTAGCAACGGATGCCTGCAGCGCCATTCCGCCAGCAGCGGAGGCATGTAAATATTTAGGAGGTGCGTCTTGAAACCAACGTTCATTTAGCAACGCATTAAATAGCGTATTGACACCACTTAACCAAGTGATTTTGTAGTTATCAAAGGCACGTCTTAGATTACTTGGCGGCCTTGGTGTCGGGATCAAGATATTTCTCGCTCCGTTGTAATAAAAACCCAACAAGTTAACGGTAAAGGCAAAGACGTGATAGAGCGGCAGGGCTGTCAGAACTGTTTCCTTACCAGCGCGCATTCCGCTGCCACAATGGGCGATCATCTGCAATGTGTTCGCGACCAAATTACCATGGCTTAGCATTGCACCTTTTGAAACGCCAGTTGTTCCACCGGTGTACTGGAGCGCGGCCAAGCTTTCCAGTTTTACCCCTGTTGTATAAGCGCTGACTTTATCGGCTGAGTATTTAGCCTTACCCAATTTCAGCGTTGCTGAAAATTTAGTGTGTTTGACTTCAATTTTAGGAAGTGTCTTACTCCAAAATTTTTGAACACCTCTAATCACGCCACCAACTACAGTTGGGAAGAATTCTGATATTTTTACAGTTACAACATTTTCAATACTGGTATTAGCCAAGACGGTTGGCAGACGATCTGCAAACATATCAATAATTACCAAAGTTTTGGCACCGGAGTCACTAAATTGGTGAATCATTTCATTGGCGGTGTACAGGGGATTTGTGTTCACTAGAACGCATCCTGCTTTGAAAATACCGAAGGCAACTATTGGAAAACTCAAGCAGTTGGGTATCTGCACGGCAACCCGGTCGCCAGCGGCTAGTCCAAGCTCTTCACGAAGATAGGCCGCAAATAGATCAGACATCTGATCCACCGCAGCGTAGGTTAGGGAACCATTCATTCCATTTGGCATTACCTGCGTGAAGGCGGTTTGCTTTTGATACTGGCTCGCTGAATTTCGCAAGAGTTCTGGCAAATTAGCGAATGCAACTGGTGGAAGTTGTTTTGGAACATCACTTGGGTAGTTAGCTAGCCACGGATTGTTGGTCATCTTTGCTCTTTTCCGCAATTCCCAGGTTGACCCAAATGCCACCACTGGAACGTTTGCAGATAAGCATAATGACCCAGTTCCGACAGGTCAGGGCAACACCTAAAGTTCTTTGAGATTTTTTTCGAGTCCAGGCACTTATTAAAGGCAGGAAAAATAAGGCTTAGTTTGACTTCTGGGCTTGCTTCGCTTGGTGGGGAAGGTTAGGCTCGCGACAAACTTGGTGGAAGGAAGCAGATTTGACTGTCCTATTCGATGCCGACTCGGTAGCCAAACTCATTGGCCGGCTAAATGTCGTCAGTAGCACATCACTTGCGGATGCAAGTAAATCGACGACACCGCTGCGGGAACTACCGAGCCAAATAACAGCAGTTCGACCTGAATTGAAACTTGTGGGACGGGCTATCACGGTGGATGCAAGTGCTGGGTTGCTATCGATGGTGGCTGCACTAAAAATTGCAATAGCTGGAGATGTGCTGGTAGTACGAGGAAGTAAATCAGGAGCTGTATCAGGTGAGCTATTCGCCACCGAGGCACATCGAATCGGTGTAACGGGAATTGTGATTGATGGCTATTGCCGAGATCGCTCAGTTCTACTTTCAATAGACCTACCAATTTATGCTCGCGGATCTAAGCCAAGTGCCCCGGGAACTTCTGCATTACCTATTATCCAGATTCCGCTAGAAATCGAAAACGTAACAGTGCAGCCAGGTGATTATTTGGTTGGTGACGCCGATGGAATCGTAGTTGGGAGTATTGCAGAATATGCGGCAATAATTGATCGCGCGGAAGAAATCGAGAAATTTGAAGCAGAGCTTCGCGCAAAAATAATTAATGGCTCTTCGTTGTTGGACCACATGAATTACGACGAACATTTATCTGCGTTGCAAGCTGGCAAAGAAAGTAAGTTGAATTTCTCGTGACTACAGATATTCATTTTTCAGAGCGGATGGAAGGCGTTCGACCTTCGGCTATCAGGGATTTATTAAAACTAGGCGATGATCCGGGTTTAATTTCTTTCGGTGGGGGCTATCCGGATCCAAGCCTTTTTCCAATCCAAGAATTGAATGCGATCTATTCAAGTTTGCTAGTTCCGGATCGTTCTGATGTTTTGCAGTACACCGCCTCAAATGGCTTGCCAGGGTTACGAGCCGAAGTTGCTAAGCGACTAACTCGTGATGGAATGTCATGCACAGAAGATGACGTGTTAATTATTCAGGGAGCACAGCAGGGGTTAGATTTGGCCGCAAAGTTGGTGGTAAACCCCGGGGACACCGTCGTTACGGAAAATCCAACTTTCCTTGGTGCGCTAATTGCTTTTGCCCCAACGCAGCCCAGTTACGCCCCAGTGCGGGTGGATGAATTTGGTATGGACACTGATCACTTGGCCGAAGTGCTCGCGGATAATCCAAATGTTGTGATGATTTATACGATTCCGGAGTTTCAAAACCCCACCGGAGCAACGATGAGTCTAGAACGGCGCAAACACTTGATAGAACTTGCGAATAAATACAATGTTCTCGTTGTCGAGGATTCGGCGTATCGCGAATTGAGATATGTAGGCGAGCAATTGCCCACTATCAAAAGCCTGGACACTGAAGGCAGAGTTATCCATCTAGGTAGTTTTTCAAAGATTCTCGTGCCAGCCATGCGACTTGGTTGGGCGCTAGCCAGCCCTGGAATTTTAGACAGACTCGCTTTACTAAAAGTGGCTTCGGATACTCAAAACAGCACTCTCAATATGAACGCCACTCTTGAGTATCTGCGGCGTCACAATATTGATGAACACATTGCCAAGCTCCGCCCTAACTACCTGCGCAAGCGCGACTTAATGCTTTCGACCATGCGGGAAACATTTCCTGATGAAGTGAGTTTTACCGAGCCGGAAGGGGGATTGTTTACTTGGTTGACTTTTCCTGTCGGTTTTGATGCGACCAATTTCATGAAGGAAACTTTACTTCCCCAAGGGAAAGTGGCCTTTGTACCAGGTGCAACTTTCTTCCCAGTTGTGCAAGAGCCAAATCATGCTCGCGTGAATTTTTCTGGTGTAGAGGATGATCGAATTGTCGAAGGAATCTCTCGGCTAGGTAATTTGCTGAAACAAACTCTGTAGAAATATCATCTGTTGAATCTCAGGGTAAATATATTTATCGGCTCAGCGGGGAGCCACATTATGACAATAACGAATTAATTTTTGGACTATGTGTAGTACTAGGTGACTACTTAGATGCGCATTCGTATCGTACGAATAGCGCCAATGACGAAAGCATAGAGCGGGAAGCCGAACAAAATACCACCGGTTATTGCGCCGAGCTGGAATCCTGTGACGTCGCTATATGAAAAAGATATGTATGCAATGTCGATAAGATACAGAATTCCAAAAGGCAAAGTCACCTTACGCAACCACTCAGATTTCACAATGTGTGGAAATTGAAAAGTTGTTAATTGGCTAATACATAGCACGAAAATAATTACGGCAACTTGAATTTGAGTGGCGTTAGCAACATAGAGCGTTGGCACAGCTAAATTCCACGCAGCAGGAAAGCCATTAAACCAAGAATCTTCGGTCTCTAGATCGGTTCGGGAAAACCAAAGGGCAGAAAACATGAAAGTCAATCCAGCCAGGGCAATTTCAAAATGTGCTGGAAGCATGTCGAAGTGAATCATGAACGCGATTGGTACCACTACGCATGTCACATAGTCCACAACTAGGTCCAGAACATGACCATCTATCCGGGGTGCAGTGACCATGACATCGAATCTTCGGGCAACGGGCCCATCAAGACCGTCGAGGACTTGGGAAAGTAGCAGCCAAATTAGGGCCGAGCGGACATCTCCATTAAAAATCGACTGCAGCGCAAGCATCCCTAAAACCGCGCCACTGGCAGTCAAAGTGTGGATGGCATAACCCGAACGTTTAGTTGGCGCTGACTTTGGCATACCTCAAGGTTATGCCCATACTTGAGTGGGTTCGACCGTAGCAGTACGGTTGCACAATGCGCTTGCCTGACTGGAATGATGCGATAGTTAGGCGCAAAGCCATCGGTGCTTGGATAGCGCTTTCCCTCCTGTGGTCATGCACACGAGCTGCGCTTATCTGGCAGGTATTTGGGTCCCACGGAACTAATGGGTTGTGGTACTTGATCGTTGATCTAGCAGCAACAGTGCCTTACGCAATTTATTCAGCTCGAGCAGCTTTTGCTTGGATTGACAAGTCGCCTACCTTCCTGAGAAATTTAGGGATATCGGCGGCTTGTTTCATTGCCCCTGATCTTTATGTAGTTGCCACCGCTCGACAGGTTCCATTGGCCATATGGTTTGGATTTGGAGCCTTTGTGACTTTAATGGCAATACTTGCAATCAAATTTGTGCGCTCCAATTAGTCACGTGCCACTTATATAGGTGTCACGCAATTTCCTATGTGCCCCTGAGATTTCGCGTCTAACTTCGGGCAACTCTTTTCTCGATCTTTGGGCCTTCATAGGGCGCGGTCAAAACCAAAGATTTGAATTCGAAACTAGCAGGACAGCCAGATGTGACCACCTCGTAGAACATGGTGCCAGGAGGGAAACCAGAGTTAGGTTCAAAATATTCTGCGTAACATTTGCCGCTCACATAAAAGATTGCCGCTGGTCCCGAAGCCTCTGAGGTAGATCTATCGGATCGCACCAAAATAGTTTCTCGCAGGTTGCCTTTCATAACATACGCAGTTTCGGAACCAAACTCTTGCGAATAGGCCGAGGTGATTGTCATCGCCAGTTTTGCCCCGGTGATGGGAGACCCCGATGAATCAACGCGGTTCTCCCACTTATCTTTTGAAGTCTTATGGACCTCGTAAGTGAAGCAGTTGAGGATGTCATGGAGTCCATCAGGTTGCACGTTGTAAAAGTAGGTCCCGGCACTATCTTTCATACCCCGACACTCATCAAGTTGTGACTCCACGTTGTTTGCCCCGATAAACCAGCCAAGGGCCAGAATTGGGGAGGCATCATTAGCGATTCCGATAGGACGCTTTTGAATTTCAACGTGCTCTTCGCCCAGCTGTTCAATTAGGCAATTGGGAGCAACGTGATAATGAAAATCATCTCCTCGCCCAGCATGACCGCCACAACTATCTAGTTCTCCCATCTCAGCGGTGTGGGTGCGAATCTCTGCTTGTGTCCATGGACTAAATAAGGGAACACCATCAACTGCGACTCCAATTGGGCCCGCATCTGGCACGGTCGGTGTCGCAGCCAGAGTGGGGGATAGAGGAAAAGAAAACTCGTAATTGTGCGGTCGTGGGTACTGCTGGTTGGTGGCCGTGATCCCTACCATCACGTTCTCCAAATTATCTGGCAGCCCATTGGAGCTAAAGGTCACATTGGTTAGTGAGCAACTCAGACTTGTAACCCGACTGGTGTAAGTGTCTTGATCGCATATCGCGCTTGCGATGTCCTGGACTACTGCCTCCTGGGGCGCAGCTTGCGAAGTGGCACTGCTTTCAATGTCATCGGGTGAAGCGCTCTGACCGCAAGCAGCTAGTGCTAGAACTACAAAAGCTCCGAGAGCCCGAAGCTTAAATGATGACCGATGTGATGCCATTGGTATGAGTGTCCTTACTGCCAAGTCTTCGCGAAGCAACCGAGGCTATCACAGCGAACAAAACTGTATGCACCAAGAGGAATAATTCTCCACTGGATTTGCTTGGCTATTCACAAGTGCACTCTAGAAGCGCAAAGACAGGTTAGTTGGATGAAACTCTGTCCAAAGTCAGCAACAATGCATCCTCAAAGCCTAATTGCCACATCTGCCGGTAACCCTAATTTAATCGAGCGTAGGAATAACTCAAGGTTGCTGCCGTTGCCACCCATGCTTGGTATGGCAATAGCGCAAGCCCCAGGGGTGTCGAAGTCTTAAATGCAATCAGCACCATAGGAATGGTAAGCACTGCAGTTGCAGCAAGTGCGATTGCTGCTACTTCTAAGTTGTGGGGTCGGTAAAACTGGTAGGCCCAGGTAAGTGCGCAGATCACCGATGCTGCAAAGAAGGTTAAATAGATGAGCGTATTTGCAGATGATGCGCGCCCTGCAATTATGAAGGCCGCGATTCCCAGAACTATAAAGTTGTATGGCCAGATAATTCCAAATATAAAATCTGGTGGTTGCCATCTGGGTGAATTTAGATTGCGATACCAGTCATCGCCAGTATTTACCCAAAAGCCCGAACCGATTACATAGATAACAACAATTGCAATACCAATGACAACAGAAATGTTTTTCATATTTCAAATTCACTAGCCAATTTAAGTTCCATACTTCGATGGTATCAATTAAACAAACCTTGAACTTTTCAATATTGATGAGTGCATCCGTCTGGAGAAATAGTTTCTTTAATTCCAAGAATTTAAGGGCATCATAAATCACTCCTGGATACCGAATGAATTAGTAGATGCCTTGGGTGGAAGATTCTCTCATCTAACTAACGGGTACATGGATCCGAATCCTAAGTCCGCCAGTTGGACTCTCCTGCAGTGCGATAGTTCCTAAGTGCGCAAGAACCGTTGCTTTAATGATGCTCATGCCAAGGCCAAAGCCGCCAGTTTCGGTTGAACGTGAGTCATCCAGTCGAGCAAAGCGGTCGAATATTCGTTCCCGCATATTTTCTGGGATGCCAGGACCCGAGTCATCGATAATCAACTCGGCCATCGCTTTACCCTCACTTTTTATTTCGTGAAGCTCAACAGATACAGGTGAACCCGCAGGCGTGTATCGAACAATGTTCTGTGTGATATTTCCGAGCACTTGTTCCCAACTATCCGAATCGCCCGTCACGGTTACCGACTCGATTGAAAGCGCAATCGGTCGAGG
>ERZ888423.1087-NODE-1087-length-25204-cov-55.842101_pt1 | contig 25204 bp, 20 predicted proteins | sample MGYA00520523_ERZ888423 | MGnify/ENA primary metagenome ERZ888423 (study PRJEB32303, sample SAMEA104408611) | aquatic metagenome | biome: Brackish water; feature: Pelagic; material: water | place: Baltic Sea | collected 2014-06-08T10:24:00 | depth 30,27 m ...
CGACCGAACCCTTGGCCCCGACGTGGGCGGTGTTACGGGCGACAATGAAGTGATCCGTCGCGCCGCTGATATCGCCCTTAACGTGGTCTGATGTTCAGCTTTTCATCCCATCCCAGAAGCTCTTGACCTTTTCGAAAAATCCGCTGGCATCGGGGTTGTTCGACTTGGCGCTGATCTCGTCGAATTTGCGCAGCAGCTCCTTTTGTTCGCTGGTCAAGCTCACGGGCGTTTCGACCGCCAATTCGATATACATCTCACCGATGCCAGATCCGCGAAGCTGTGGCATGCCCTTGCTGCGCAGACGCATCTGGCGGCCCGATTGTGAACCTTCGGGCACCTTGACGCGGGTGCGGCCACCATCGATGGTCGGCACCTCGATCTCGCCACCCAAGGCGGCCTTTGTCATCGAAACCGGCACGCGGCAGAACAGATCGATGCCTTCGCGATGAAACAGCGGATGCTCGGCCACATCGATGAAGATGTAAAGATCGCCCGACGGCCCGCCGCGAAGCCCGGCCTCGCCCTCACCTGACAGGCGAATACGGGTTCCCGTTTCGACACCCGCCGGGATATTGACCGACAGCGCGCGATCCTTTTGCTGACGACCCGCGCCGCCACAGCTCCGGCAGGGATTCTTGACGATCTGGCCCATTCCCGAACAGGTCGGGCAGCTGCGTTCGACAGTGAAAAATCCTTGCTGGGCGCGCACCTTGCCCATGCCGGAACATGTGGGGCAGGTGGTCGGTTCCGCCCCGCCTTCGGATCCGGTGCCAGAACAGCCCGCACACGCGATGGTGCTGGGCACGGTGATCTGTTTGGTCAGACCAGAAAACGCCTCTTCGAGGGTGATTTTCAGATTGTAGCGCAAATCCGAGCCACGGCTGGCCCGGCTGCGGGCTGCACCGCGCTGGCCGCCCATGAAATCGCCGAACAGATCTTCGAACACATCCGAAAAGGCCGAGGCGAAATCGCCCTGACCCGGCCGCCCACCGTTACCGCCTGCACGCCCGCCACCCGCCATGCCCCCGTCAAAGGCCGCGTGGCCAAAGCGGTCATAGGCCGCTTTCTTGTCGGCATCCTTCAGCACGTCATGGGCCTCGTTCACCTCCTTGAACTGGGCCTCGGCGTTGGGATTATCGGAATTGCGGTCGGGGTGAAGCTCTTTCGCCTTTTGGCGATAGGCTTTCTTGATCTCCTCGGCGGAGGCGCCCTTCGAGATCCCCAGAACCTCGTAATAATCGCGCTTTGCCATGTCGTCCCTTCCCTGAACGCATGGACCGGCCGGGGTCAGACCCGACCGGTCGCTTTGGGTTCATGTCACGCGATCAGCCGCGTTTGCGGTCGTCGTCCAGATCCTCGAAGTCGGCATCCACGATGTCGTCATCCACCGGGCGGGCCCCATCGCGATCGTCATCGCCGTCTTGCGCTTGCGCCTTGTAGATGGCTTCACCCAGCCGCATGGCCGCTTCGGTCACGTTCTGGATACCGCTCTTGATCTTGCCGGCATCATCGATATCCAACTGGTCTTTCAGGGCCTTGATCGCCAGCTCGATCGCTTCGACGGTGGACGGGTCGACCTTGTCCCCATGCTCATTGATCGATTTTTCGGTCGAATGGATCAGGCTTTCGGCCTGATTGCGGGTTTCCACCAATTCGCGACGCTTCTTGTCGCCTTCGGCGTTTTCTTCCGCTTCGCGCACCATGCGTTCGATATCCTCGTCCGACAGGCCGCCCGAGGCTTGGATGGTGATCTTTTGTTCCTTGCCGGTGCCCTTGTCGCGGGCCCCGACCGACACGATGCCATTGGCGTCGATGTCAAAGGTCACTTCGATCTGCGGAATGCCGCGCGGTGCGGGCGGGATGTTTTCAAGGTTGAACTGGCCCAGCATCTTGTTGTCGGCCGCCATTTCGCGTTCGCCCTGAAACACCCGGATCGTCACCGCATTCTGATTGTCGTCGGCGGTCGAAAAGATCTGTGCCTTTTTCGTCGGGATCGTCGTGTTGCGGTCGATCAGGCGCGTGAACACGCCCCCCTGCGTTTCAATCCCAAGGCTCAGCGGCGTCACGTCCAGAAGGACCACATCCTTGACGTCGCCTTGCAAGACACCGGCCTGAATGGCGGCGCCAAGGGCCACGACCTCATCGGGGTTGACGCCCTTGTGGGGTTCCTTGCCGAAGAATTTGGTGACCTCTTCCACAACTCTGGGCATGCGGGTCATGCCGCCTACCAGGACGACCTCGTCGATATCGCCCTTGGACAGGCCCGCATCCTTGAGAGCCGCCGCGCAGGGCTTCATCGATTTCGTGATCAGATCGCCCACAAGGCTTTCCAGCTTGGCGCGCGTCAGCTTCATCACCAGGTGCAAGGGCTGACCACCCGCGCCCATCGAGATGAAAGGCTGGTTGATTTCCGTCTGGCTGGAAGACGAAAGCTCGATCTTGGCCTTTTCGGCGGCCTCTTTCAGCCGCTGCAATGCCATCTTGTCAGCCGTCAGATCGACGCCATGCTCTTTCTTGAATTCGTCAGCCAGATAGCTGACGATCCGCATGTCGAAATCTTCGCCCCCAAGGAAGGTGTCGCCATTGGTCGATTTCACTTCGAACAGGCCATCGTCGATTTCAAGGATGGTGATGTCGAAGGTGCCGCCGCCAAGGTCATAGACCGCGATGGTGCGGGTTTCCTTCTTGTCCAGACCATAGGCAAGTGCGGCCGCCGTGGGTTCGTTGATGATGCGCAGCACCTCAAGCCCGGCGATCCGGCCCGCGTCTTTCGTCGCTTGGCGCTGGGCATCGTTGAAATAGGCGGGTACGGTGATGACGGCTTGCGTCACTTCCTCGCCAAGGTAGCTTTCGGCGGTTTCCTTCATCTTGGTCAGGATCTGGGCCGAAACCTGGCTGGGTGAATATTTCTCACCGCGCACTTCGACCCATGCGTCGCCGTTGCCGCCATTGACGATCTTGTAGGGGACAAGCTTCTTGTCCTTTTCTACCTCGGCATCGCCCAGACGGCGGCCGATCAGGCGCTTGACCGCAAAAATGGTGTTTTCGGGGTTTGTCACGGCCTGACGTTTGGCCGCTTGACCCACAAGGCGTTCATCTTCGGTGTAGCCCACGATCGAGGGCGTGGTGCGCGCCCCTTCGGAGTTTTCGATCACGCGGGGCTGGCTGCCATCCATGATGGCGATGCAGGAATTGGTGGTGCCGAGGTCGATACCGATCACTTTGGCCATGGTTGTCGGGTCCCTTCTTTCAAGCGAACGGGCGATGGCGGGTCCGTTCTGGCCCCCGGTGTCGCCCCATAAATGGCAATCTGTCTGGCCGGGATGCACGCCCGACCGGTTCGGAGGGTATATAGGAGGGGGGTTTGGCCCCTGCAAGCGGGGCTTGCCATCCGAAAAACGCACAAAATCGCCTGTGGCCTTGGGAATGTCCGGGCGCCTTGGCGCGACTGGCCGATCCAGTCGCCGCCGCCCGATAGCGCATTGCCTGATCCCATCGCGTGTGGGCTAGCGTCCGGCCCCCCAACTGGCCGAAGCATGCTTGCGGGTATAGGCTTCGGCCATGAAGCCGATGACCAGCGCGATCAGGGTGAAATAAAGGGGAAATTGCCAATTCGAATGATGCGGAAAGTAGTTCACGAATGTGAATCCCCGCGCCTGATCGATCACATGAAACAGCGGGTTCCAGTCGAACATATCGATGATCATGCCCGGCACCATATTGGCCACGAACATCTTGCCCGACGCGATCATGTTGGCCCGGACATAGATAAGCTGCAAGATGTTGACCACATCGGGCAACCACGGCTTTGCCGCAAGCAAGATCAGGCCCACCGCGCATCCTGTGGCCCATGCCAGCAGAAACATCATCAAGGCGCCCGGCCAATCATGGATCGTGATCGGGTTGATGATGGTGTGAATCATCAACAGCAACACAAAAAGACTGACGGTCTGGGTATAGAGCGCACCCAGCGCCGAAGAGAGAATCGCCACCAGCGTATTCATCGGCGCATGCTGCATGATCGGCGACGCCGAACCCTCGGCGCCCATCACCTGTTGCAAGGCCTTGACATGCGTCAGATAGGCAAAGATGCCGGTCAAAAGATACAGCATGAAATCGCCACGGATCGCGGCGCCCCTCATGCCGAGGACAGAGAACACAACATAGAATGCGGCCAGAAACAGCAATGACTGGAAAATACTCAGAAGAATGGCCCAGATCGCGCTGCGATGGCTTTGGCGCACCTTGCGGGCGGCGGTGTGAACGCTGAGCTCCAGCATGGTCATAGCAAGGCTGAGGGTCGATTGCGGGCGTCTGGTCTCGAACATACGTGCTGAACCCCGTTACCGTTCCAAACCCTGCACCGATCCATGCCCGGCGCGCCACTCTTGCCCCGCCCGCTGTTGCCGACGATAACGTCGAAATCAATACCATCCAATGAAGGCGAAATGGAGGCGGATGTGGATTACGATCACCTGATGCGGGTCTTGCGCGCAGCCGCCATCGAGGCGGGCACCCGCATCATGCAGGTTTATGAGAGCCCCGATTTCGCGGTGCGGGCCAAGTCAGACGACAGCCCGGTTACCATGGCCGATGAGGCGGCCGATGCGCTGATCTCGGCGCGGTTGCGCGCGGAATTTCCCGATCTGGTGCTGGTGACCGAAGAACAGGCCGCCAGCCATAGCCAGACCGCCCGCAGCTTTCTGATCGTCGATCCTCTGGATGGCACCAAGGAATTCGTTCAGCGCCGGGGCGATTTCACCGTCAATATCGCCCTGGTGCAAAATGGTGTGCCGCTTCGCGGCGTGGTCTATGCCCCCGCCAAGGGACGGTTGTTTTACACCGATGCCCATGGTCACAGCGTCGAGGAAACCGGGCCTTTCGATGCCGCCAATCCCGGACCGCTCACACCCATGCGGGTCGCGAAACCCGACAATGCCGCCTTGCGGATCGTGGCGTCGAAATCCCACAGCGACGCCGCCACCGAGGCCTATATCGGCAAATATGCAGTGGCAGATCTCAAGAATGCCGGCTCCTCGCTGAAATTCTGTCTGGTTGCCGCGGGCGAGGCCGATCTTTACCCCCGTTTGGGGCGCACGATGGAATGGGATACCGCCGCGGGCGATGCCGTGCTGCGCGGTGCTGGCGGCCGGATGATCCGCTTCGAAGATCACCAGCCCTTTGTCTATGGCAAGCCCGGTTACGCCAACGGATTTTTCATCGCCCATGCCCCGGGCGTCGAGGTAAAGGCACCATGAGCGTCATTTGCGTCATTCCTGCGCGCTACGCCTCTAGCCGCTATCCCGGCAAACCGCTGGCTTTGTTGCGCGGCGCGACGGGTCAGTCGCAAAGCCTTATTGAACGCAGCTGGCGCGCGGCCTGTGCGGTGTCGGGTCTGGATGCGATCTATGTTGCCACCGATGATGATCGTATTGCCGATGCCGTGCGTGCATTTGGGGCCGACGTGCTGATGACCTCTTCGTCGGCACGCAACGGAACCGAACGCTGCGCCGAAGCGCTTGAGCAGCTGGGCGGTGGCGTTGAAATGATCGTCAACCTGCAAGGCGATGCCCCGCTCACCCCACCATGGTTTCTGGAGGCGTTGATCGCCGGGCTGCGCGCCGATCAGGTTGCAGCCATCGCCACCCCCGTCTTGCGCTGTGACGGGGAAACGCTGGCGGCCCTCAAGGCGGATCGCGCCGCAGGGCGCGTCGGAGGGACCACCGCCGTGGTCGATCGGGCGATGCGCGGGCTCTATTTCTCGAAAGAGGTGATCCCCTATACCGCCGACACCTACGCACCCGATGCCGATACGCCGGTGTTCCACCATGTTGGCGTCTATGCCTATCGCCCTGATGCCTTGCGGGCCTATCCCGCGTGGCCGGTTGGCCCATTGGAAACGCTCGAGGGCCTCGAACAGCTTCGCTTTCTGGAAGCCGGCCAGCCGGTTCTTTGCGTTGAAGTGGCCGCGCAGGGTCGCAAGTTCTGGGAGCTGAACAATCCCGAGGATGTGCCACGAATCGAGGCGATGCTGACCGCCATGGGCCAGCCGTGACCGATGCCCGAAACCTGCCTGAGCGGATTTTGGGCCGCTTGACCGCATGTTCGCCTCGGTAACGGCTGCACAATAGTGATGGCGGCATCGCATCCGGCACGGGGCAAAGCACAGACCAACTTAACCTTTAGATTTTTCTAGATTTCCTTTTTCAGCGTCTTTGCTCTATTGTGTACGTGACGCGGGTCAAGACGGCGCTGACCTGTGCTTCAGGTGAGGATGTCCCGATGAAAAAGCGTGTGACCAAGGCGATCTTTCCCGTGGCTGGGCTGGGCACAAGGTTTTTGCCCGCCACCAAGTCGATCCCGAAAGAGATCATGACCCTGGTCGACCGGCCCTTGATCCAATACGCCATCGACGAAGCACGCGCCGCCGGGATCAAGGATTTCATCTTTGTCACCAGCCGGGGCAAATCCGCGCTGGAAGATTACTTTGACATTGCGCCCGCATTGGAAAGCCAACTGCGCAAAAAGGGCAAGACCGACCTGTTGGAAGCCTTGAAGGCCACCAACATGGAATCAGGCGCCATCGCCTATATTCGCCAAAATCGCGCGATGGGTCTGGGCCACGCCGTTTGGTGCGCAAGACGCTTGATGGGCGACGAACCTTTTGCCGTGATCTTGCCCGATGACGTGATCGCGGCCGAAACGCCGTGTCTGCAGCAAATGGTCGAGGCCCATGCCGAGATCGGCGGCAACATGGTCGCCGCGATGGAGGTTCCGGCCAGCAAGATATCGGCTTATGGGGTGCTCGACATCAAGCAGGACATGGGTGCGGTCGTATCGGTCAAGGGCATGGTGGAAAAGCCCGCATTGGGCAGCGCCCCCTCCAATCTTGCGGTGATCGGGCGCTATATCCTGACGCCTGCGATCATGGATAACCTCAACAAGATCAAGACCGGCGCAGGGGGCGAGGTTCAGTTGACCGATGCCATCGCCCAAGAGATCACAAATTCGGACAATGTCTATGGGTTCCGGTTCCGGGGGCAGCGGTTCGATTGCGGGTCAAAAGCCGGCTTTTTGCAGGCGACCGTGGCCTTTGCGCTGGGTCGTGATGATCTGCGCGATGAATTTTCGACCTATCTGAGCGATGTGATGACCGCCCGCCGCGCCGCGCAATAGGCGGGCGTCCCCGTCAGATGTCGCAGTCCGTCTTTTCCGCACTCGCCGCCCAGAATCCGCCGCTGTGCCGGTCGGCTTGGTTCTTGTATCGCATGCGGTGGAAACGGCGCCGCCTGATCCTGCGGGCGCTGCGCCGACGTCATGACATAAGCCGTTTGCGCGTCGATGAGGCGGCCATTGCCGCTGCACCGATTTTGGCATTTTCGACCGTTCGCAACGAGATCGACAGGTTGCCCTATTTCCTGAACCATCATCGGGCACTTGGGGTGGGCCATTTTCTTGTGGTCGACAATGCCAGCACCGATGGAAGCGACAGCTATCTTGCCGCGCAGCCGGATGTATCGCTTTGGACAACGGATGCGTCCTACAAGCTGGCGCGCTTTGGGGTGGATTGGCTGATGTGCCTCAAGTTCCGCTTTGGGTCGGGCAAGTGGTGCCTGACGCTGGATGCTGACGAGGCGCTGATCTTGCCCGGGGCTCGGGGTCTTGGGGATCTTGTTGCGCATCTGGACGCAACCGGCCGGCCGTCGTTCGGGGTGGTCATGCTGGATGCCTATCCCAAGGGGTCGGTCAGCGCGGGCAACTATGTGCCCGGTGAGAACCCCTTTGATCACCTGTGCTGGTTTGATGCCGACGGATACCGCGCCCGGCGTCATGCGGTGTTCGACAATCTTTGGGTGCAAGGCGGGGTGCGCGACCGCGTCTTTTTCCGCGATCAACCCCAGCGTGCCCCAACCTTGAACAAGACCCCGCTGGTGCGCTGGCGGCGCAGCTATGCCTATGTCACGTCGACCCATCAGATGCTGCCGCTGGCGCTTAATCATGTCTTTGACACAGATGCGCCGACGGGTGTCTTGCTGCACAGCAAGTTCTTGCCGCAGATCGCGGCCAAATCCGCCGAAGAACTGCAACGCCGCCAGCATTTCCAGAACGGCGACTTGTACGAGACCTATCACCGGGCCTTGATCGCTGGGCCCGATCTTTGGCATGTCGCATCGACACGCTACGAAAGCCCCGCCCAACTGGAACAGTTGGGCCTGATGTCGGCGGGCGATTGGTGTTGAGCAGCAACCGTTCTGGCCAAAAGTTCGGGAAAAATCCGAAAACAGATGATTCCGGTGCTGGTAAGCATTACGTTAACCAAGGCCGTGTTAGCGCAAATGGCGCTTCCAGTTCGATCGCGGCATACGGGGTAGGTTTTGGGTATCTTGCAATCACTTGGGTTGCGTGTGCAACGGCAACGCTGCCATGTTCGGGCTTGGCACAAATCCCGCGATCTGCGGTCGGTCAAGAACCGCACCGACAGCATCCGGCCGGGCGATATCCTTCTGTTCAGCACCTTCCGCAATGAAGCGGTTCGTCTGCCCTATTTTCTTGAATATTACCGCAATCTTGGCGTGGATCATTTCATCATGGTCGACAACGCCAGCCAGGATGGCGGCGCCGATTATATTGCCCAACAGCCAGACGTTTCCCTATGGACGACCGCAAAAAGCTACAAGTCGGCCCGGTTCGGGGTGGATTGGCTCAACTATTTGCAACGGCGCCATGGGCATGATCACTGGACGCTTGTTGTCGATCCGGATGAGTTCTTCATCTTTCCTTTTTGTGACACCCGTCCGATCCGCGCGCTGACCGACTGGCTGGAGGAAAGTTCCATCCGGTCCTTTGGCACGATGCTGCTGGACATGTATCCCAAGGGGCCGATCGCCGCGCAGCCCTATGTCGAAGGCACCGATCCGTTTCAGATCGCTTGCTGGTTCGATCCGGGCAATTATGTCATCCAGCGCAACCGCCGATATGGCAATCTGTGGATTCAGGGCGGGCCCCGCGCGCGGAGTTTCTTTGCCGACAACCCCGCGCGCGCCCCTGCGCTCAACAAGATCCCTTTGGTCAAGTGGCATCGGCGCTATGCCTATCTGAGCTCGACCCATATGTTGCTGCCGCGTGGGCTGAACCTTGTGTATGATCAATCGGGGGGTGAAAAGACCTCGGGTATGCTGCTGCACGCCAAATTCCTTGATACGTTCAGCGCCAAGGTTACCGAAGAGCTTGATCGGCGCGAACATCATGCTGCTTCGGCCGAATACCGGGCCTATCATGACGGGTTGGGCCAGAACCCCGATTTCTGGACCCGATGGTCGGAACGCTACATCAATTGGCGCCAGCTTGAGATTCTTGGCCTGATGTCCAAGGGTAACTGGGCATGAGCACGCTTGGTTTCGTGATGTTATGCCATACCGCGTTGCACCGCGCCGCCCAGGTTGCGCGCCATCTGGCCGAACGCGATTGCCCGGTGGTCATTCACGTCGATGGTCGCGTGACACGCAGCGCCTATGAGGCGTTTCGCCGGGACCTGGGCGATCTGGATAGGCTTCGGTTTACCAGGCGGCTGCGCTGCGACTGGGGAACGTGGTCGCTGGTGCAGGCGTCCCAAAGCGCGGCCGAGATGCTGCTGGCCGAATTCCCCGAAGTGCGGCATGTCTATCTGGCCTCTGGGTCGTGCTTGCCGCTTCGGCCAGTGGATGAGTTGCGCGCCTATCTGGCCGACCGTCCCATGACGGATTTCATCGAAAGCGTCACGTCCGAGGATGTGGACTGGACCGTCGGGGGGCTGAACCTGGAACGGTTCACGCTGCGGTTTCCTTTTTCGTGGAAACGACAGCGTGTCTTGTTTGACGCCTATGTCGGTCTGCAACGCCGCCTCGGCTATCGTCGCACACTGCCCAAGGGGATCGTCCCGCATCTGGGCAGCCAATGGTGGTGCCTGACACGTCAAACCCTGACCGCGATTCTACAAGATCCAAGGCGGCGCGAGCTTGAACAGTTTTTTCGGAACGTCTGGATACCCGATGAGAGCTATTACCAGACCCTGGTTCGAAGATACGCCCGCAGGATCGAAAGCCGGTCGCTGACGCTGTCCAAGTTTGATGTTCAGGGCAAGCCGCATGTCTTTTATGATGACCATCTGCATCTGCTGCGCCGGTCCGATTGCTTTGTCGCGCGCAAGATCTGGCCAAAGGCAGACCGGCTTTACGCCACATTTCTGACCGATCACGCCGCCGACAATCGCATGGCAGAACCCGCGCCCGGCAAGATCGACCGGGTCTTTTCAAAAGCGCAGGAGCGCCGCACCCGAGGGCGGCCGGGGCTTTACATGCCGGGCCGTTTTCCGAAATCAGATCGGGAAAAAGGCAAGACCGCCACCCCCTATTGCGTGTTTCAGGGCTTCAACGATCTTTTCGAGGATTTTGAGGGGTGGCTGTCCCGCAGGCTTGGGGCGCCGGTTCATGGCAACATCTTTGATCCCGTGCGCGCCCGTTTCGCGGATGATGCCCCGATTTATATCGGCTGTCTTTCGTCCGATCCCGTGTTGCGTGATTATGTGCCCGAGCAGTTCCTGACCAGCCTGATCTGGAACACGCGCGGCGCGCGGCAGGTGTTCATGTTCGGCCCGCGCGACAACCAGCGTGCTGGCGTCTTTATGGCCAATGACGCCAATGCCCAGATTTCGGTCATCACCGGGGCGTGGGCTGTGCGGCTCTATCAGTCGACCGGCGATTTCGCGGACATTCGTCAACAGGCCGCCCAGCTTCAGCGCCATGAGATTGAATTCGTCAACGCCCTGCGCCACGCGAAATCCCGCGCCAACATCCGCATCTGGACCCTTGCGGAATTCATCGAAGAGCCGATAGAAAACCTGCAAGGGGTGCTTGACGCGATGGATGGCGCCAACGTGCTTCGCCTGACCGAAGCGCCGCGCATGGCCGATCTGTCGGGGTTCGCGGGTTTTGTGCAATCGCTGAAAAATCAGGGGATGAACCCGATGACCGTGGGCGATTTCCCGCAAGACGGCATCGTGCACCGCCCGCCCACCGACCGCAATCGTCCCTATCTTGTGACCTGATCCATGCCAGACCGCACATTTGATGCCTTTGTTCTTTTTGCCGAGATGCGGACGGGATCAAATCTTTTACAAGAAAGCCTGAACGCGTTGCCTGACGTGATCTGTCACGGTGAGATCTACAATCCCGGCTTTATTGGCCAGCACAACCGCTTCGAGATGTTCGGCTATGACATCGACCAGCGCGAGGCCGATCCCATTGGCCTGTTGGATGCGATGATCGCACATTCCGAGGGATTGCCGGGTTTTCGGCTGTTTCACGATCATGATGACCGGGTTGTGGATCGTGTTCTGCCCGATCCACGCATCGCCAAGGTGATCCTCACGCGCAATCCGCTTGACAGCTACGTCAGCCGCAAGATCGCCACCGCGACGGGGCAATGGCGCATGACTGATGTGCGTCGCCACAAATCCGCCAGGATCCGCTTCGATCTGATCGAGTTCACCGAATTGCTGGATCATCTGATGGCTTTTCAACGTCGTTTGCGGCGCGGGCTTCAGGTTACGGGGCAGACGGCGTTTCACATCCGCTACGAGGATATCGCTGACACAGAGGTCTTGAACGGCCTTGCCGCCTTTCTGGGGTCGGCGGGCCGGCTGGAGACGATGCCGCAAAGGCTGAAAAAGCAAAATCCCGATGATCTGGCCGAAAAGGTCGAGAACTACGAGGACATGCTGGCGGGCTTGCGCGATCTGGATCGGTTCGGTCTGGCTGTCACACAGGAATTCGAACCGCCCCGGGCCGCGGGCGTGGCGGGCTTTGTGGCGCATCCACAGGCAGGCTTGTTGTTTCTGCCGATCAAGGGCGCGCCGGAACAGGCCGTGCTAAACTGGATGGGGGCCATCGGCGGTGTCGGACGCGACGCGCTGCTGCGCGGGATGACCCAAAAGGATTTGTGCCAATGGATGAAGGACCATCCCGGCTATCGCAGCTTTAGCGTGCTGCGCCATCCGGTGGCGCGCGCCTATAACAGCTTTTGCCGCTTCGTTCTGCCAGATGACCGCCCTGTTTATGCCGAACCGCGCAAGATCATGCGGCAACGCTACAAGCTGCCGATCCCGGCCAAAACGCCCGGTCCCGGTTGGGGGGCCGAGGCGCAAAAGACCGCGTTCGTGGCGTTTCTTGATTTTCTCAAGGCCAATCTGGCCGGGCAGACCAGCGTGAGGGTCGACCCCGCTTGGGCAACGCAATCCGCGATCTTGCAAGGTATCGCACAAGTCACGACGCCCCATCATCTGATCCATGAGGCCGACATGGCGCAAGCGCTGGGCGATCTGGCCCGCGCGGTCGGCCTGACCCAGAGCCCGCCCATCCAAGCCGAGTGCATTCCGACATCCGTGCCGCTGAACCACATCCATGACAGCATGATCGAACAAGCCGCGATGGCGACCTATCGGCGCGATTACCTGAACCTTGGGTTTGTTACCTGGACGGCGGGTTAAGCGGCCTTGGATGTTTCGTATTCGGTCAGCAAGGTATGCAGCGTCCCGGGATCTGCATTGGCCCTGAGCTTGCTGCGCAAGGCCCCGTCGCGCAATGTGCGCGACACCAGCGCCAGCGCCTTGAGATGGTCCACCCCGGTGTCAGCAGGGGCAAAAAGCGCGAAAACCAGATCCACGGGCTGCCTGTCGGCCGCATCGAAATCGACGGGTTTTTCCAGCCGGAAAAAGGCGCCATGCACCTCGGTCAATTCCGGCAGGCGCGCATGTGGCAAGGCCACCCCATGACCGACGCCTGTTGGACCAAGGCTTTCACGTTCCTGCAGCGCATCGAAAATCTGACTTTCCGGCAGCCCGATCAGGTCATGCGCCAAGACCGCGATTGACTGCATCAATCGCTTCTTGCTGGTCACATCGGTCAACACCTTGACGGCGCGCGGCTTTAACAGCGACGACAGGTCCATTCCATACCCCACAATGATCCGACAACCGGATCGGTTTGGCGCGTTGCGGCAAAGTCTGGCGCCGCAATGCGCGCCGCGTTCATTCCAATCGCGGGTCTATCCAGCCGACATTTCCGTCGTCGCGCCGATAAACCACGTTCACCCCGCTGTGTTTCTCGTTGCGAAAGATCATGACCGACGCACCCAAAAGCTCCATCTGCATCACGGCTTCACCGACGGAAAGGGATGGAATCTTGGTTGCCATTTCGGCCACGATGATCGGGTTCAAGTCGCGCGGTTCGTGTTCCTCTTCCTCGTGTCCAGACCGGGCAAGGACATACATGGGTGCCTCAAGGGTTTCAACGGGGCTTTGCCGGTCGCGGTGATGGTCCTTCAGCCGGCGCTTGTAGCGGCGAAGCTGTTTTTCCATTTTCTCGCAGCTGCTGTCGAAGGCGCTGTAGATTTCATGCGCATGCCCCTTGGCCGACGCGGTCAGGCCTGTGGACAGATGCACCGTCGCCTCGCAGACGAATTCGGCACCGGAACGCGAAAAGATGACGGTCGCATCGGTCGGCCGTTGGGCGTATTTGCTCACCGCGGCATCCATGCTGGTCTTTACATGGGTTTGCAGCGCGTCGCCGACATCGATCTGTTTTCCGGTGATTTGGTAGCGCATGGGGCCTCCGCCATTCGGGTGCACCGGGGCGAAACGGCCCGGGATGGGCCGTGGCGCCGGTGCAAGAGCATGTCCGGTCGATTGCGATTAAGGGCGATCCATAACCCGCCAAGGCGGGCCTTTTGCCGGGCCAGGCCCGGCTGAATCAGGGATGAAGCGAACGCGAACATCACCCCCATTAGGCGACGCCCGCGACCCGGTGTCAACGTAAAGCAGTGCCTTGCGATCAGGAGATGCGAAAGCTTTGCCCCAGATAGACGCGGCGCACATTTTCGTCGCGCACAACCTCATCGGGGGTGCCGGACTTTATGATGATCCCGTCATGCAAGATATAGGCACGGTCCACGATCTCGAGCGTTTCACGCACATTGTGATCGGTGATCAGCACACCTATTCCCCGTGTCTTCAAATCCTGAACCAGATGCCGGATATCATTCACCGCGATGGGATCGACACCGGCAAAGGGTTCGTCCAGCAGCACATAGCGTGGTCGCGATGCCAGACAGCGGGCGATCTCGACCCGGCGCCGCTCGCCCCCCGACAGCGACAGGGCTTGCGCGCGGCGCAGATGCGCGATGGAAAAATCGGCCAGCAATTCCTCAAGCCGATCATTGCGGCGGGCGCGGTCGGGTTCCACCACCTCAAGGATCGCCAAGATATTGTCTTCCACCGACAGGCCGCGAAAGATCGACATCTCTTGTGGCAAATACCCGATTCCGGCCCGTGCACGGCGATACATCGGAAACAGCGTCACATCCTGCCCATCAATGGTGACGGTTCCACCATCGGGCGTGATCAGCCCTGCGATACAATAAAAGGATGTGGTCTTGCCTGATCCGTTGGGGCCCAACAGCGCCACCACCTCACCCCGCGCCAAGGTCAGGGAAATATCCCGGATCACCGGGCGCTTGCGGTAGGATTTGCGCAGCCGGTCAACAACCAGCCCCTGTCCGCCTTGGGTTATGCTGAGGGCGGGGCGCGCGGTCATGGCTGCTGTCGCTCGGGGGTCAACACGGTGCGGACGCGCCCACCCACGGTGCCGTTGCCGGTCGCCATGTCGATCACCATGCTGTCGCCCGCGATCGTGATGGCCCCTTGGGTCACCAACACATCGCCTGCCATGTTCAACAGGGCGGTTGCGATGTCGTAACGCGCCTCGTCGCTTTGGGCGGCATCTTCCCCGCGCGTGACCAAAACGCCGCCACTCGCGATCACCGCATCGACACCGCGCGTGGCGCCGGCATCGGAATAGATCACCTCGACCCGACCCGCAGCGATGCGCAAATCGCCCTGAAGGATGACCACATTGCCCTCGAACAGGGCGCGTCCGCTGGTCTGGTCGATGGAAAGGCTGTCTGCCACGACCTCCACGGCCTGGGTGGCATCATGGGCCACACCGCCAAAACCCACCGCGATCTGCGCGGCGGACTGTCCGGCCATGGCCAGACAAAGGGCCACAATGGCTGGGCGGAGCATTTGGCGCATCGTCATGGTCTTTCGGTTCCATCCTCAGGCACATATAGCAGGCGAACGCCCCCAGTGAAACTGACCAAAGCCTGCTCTTCGTTGCCGGTCAACTGCATCATGCCAGCTTCCAGCGTCAAGCCCGGCGCGCTCATCACAACCGCACCCGGTGAGACAAGGCGCATGTGATCCAACGCCACGCTGATCGCCTCTGATACAAGGCGATACCCTGACGAGGTCAGGATCGTGACCGCCCCGCTTAACGCGATGCTTTGTTCGGGCAGATCGAAATCGCCGATCTCGGCCGATAGCCTCAGGGTGTTGGCCGCGCTCAGCGCCACATCCGCCTCTACATTGATCATGTGGATGACGTTGGGCTTGGCGCCGTGTTGTGTCGCGCTGTCGGCCTGAAACGTGACGGCGCGGCCATCTTGCAGCGTGCCTGCAAAACGCGGCTGTGACAGGCGCTGATCGCTGGAAAGCTGTTCCACATCCACATTGGCGAATGGCAGCGCATCATCGGGGTTGGGTGTGCGCGAAAACAAGAACAGCGTCGACAACAGCGCCAGTGCGGTCAGCGGCAACACCACCTTTGCCCAAGCAACAAGGGTGGAATAGCGGTTGGACCCTGCCATCGCCTTGGCCTCAATGGCTGAAGATGTCGATCTCGGGCCAACCCGCAAGGTCAAGCTTTGCGCGTGTCGGCAGGAAATCGAAACAGGCCTGCGCGATATCAGCCCGCCCTTCGCGCACCAAAAGCGGGTCAAGCGCGTCTTTCAGCCGATGCAGATACAGCACATCGGACGCAGCATAGCTTTTCTGCGCCTCGCTCAGCGTTTCCGATCCCCAATCCGATGTCTGTTGCTGCTTGGAAATATCGATGTCGAGCAATTCCTGAAGCAGGTATTTCAACCCGTGCCGGTCGGTGTAGGTGCGCGTCAGCTTGGCAGCGATCTTGGTACAATAGACCGGCGCGGCCAGCGCACCAAAGGCGTGAAACATCACCGCGATGTCAAAGCGGCCAAAATGAAACAGCTTCAGAACATCTGCATCGCTCAACAGCCGCGACAGATTAGGCGCCACGGTCTGGCCACGCGCAATCTGAACCAGATGTGCCTGCCCGTCGCCGCCCGACAGCTGCACCAGACACAGCCGGTCACGATGCGGGTTAAGGCCCATGGTTTCGCAATCGATGGCCACCACAGGTCCAAGATCAAGACCATCGGGCAGATCATTGTGATGGAAATGGATGGTCATGTCTCTTTTCCTTTGGGCTGCGCGTACCGGGGTCACTTAGAACCGCTTGCGCGCAAACGCCATAGCGAACAGACAAGACATGGTGCCCAGGAGAGGACTCGAACCTCCACGACCTTTCGGCCACTGGTACCTGAAACCAGCGCGTCTACCAATTCCGCCACCTGGGCAGGTGTCGTGGAGGCGGCTGATACCGTGGCCTCGGGGGGCTGTCAACGGGGATCGGCGACCAACAGCGCGCCTTAGTAATCGCGTTCGAAAAACAGGCCAAGGCTTGTATCCCCGGCCGACGAAAAGCTGCCGCGCGCGGTGATGTCGGGGGTCAGATCGATGTTGAGAGACACGCCCGCCCCGCCATCACCGCCGATGGTGACATCGGTATAGATGTTGTCGGACAGATAGCGCCCCGCGCGCAATGCGGCATTGCCTTGGGCATCGGTCTGAAGATCCAGATCATCAAGCCCAAGACCCTGACGCAGATTGGCCAAGAACCCGCCCTGTGACGATCCGCCCGCCAGCCCGGTGGCGGCATCGGCCAGTTGCAGCACCTGCACCGGCGACAAGCCGGACACTGATCGCCCGAACAAGAGCTGTGCCAGAATCTCATCCTCGGGCAGCGCCGGGCTTGAGGACAGGGCGATATCGGGTTTGCTGACCGGGCCGATCAGTGAAATGGCGATCTGGTAGCCACCGCTGCGGGCGCTGGCCAGCAGCCGGATGAACGGATCAAAGTTGCCCTCCAATGTGGCTGCCCCTTCGGTCAGGTCCAGCCGCTTGCCAAGGATCGACAGCCGCCCGCGGATCAGGTTCAGCCGCCCTGCGGGGATCACTTCGGCGGTGGTGCCGCCGATTCGCAGATTGCCGCCCAATTCGGCATCCAGACCGCGGCCGCGGATGAACACCCGCCCCGGCGCATTGATCGTCAGGTCAAGCCCGATGCGCTGCGATCCACCCGTTTGTTCCTGAGTGGGACCAAGCCCCGCGGCGATCCGGGTGCGCTGTTCGGCTGGGGTTTCATCCAGGTGGGTGATGGGTGGAATCGGCGCTGATGCGCCCAGCCCGCTATCGGGCACGCGCAAATTCGTCTCGCCCATCGTGACGGTTCCGGCGACCTGAAACGCGCCGCTCAATGGCCCGTTCAGCGTGATATCAGCCCGGTCAATGCGCGCATCATAGAGCCGTGGGTCCACCAGCCGCATCGCTTGCCCGGTCAGGCTGATCTGTGCGGGCAGACCGGGCCGATCCAGCCCGACCGTGCCATCGACCCTCAGGCCGCCGCCGCTGGCCAGATCACCTGTTGCAGACAGCGTGACCCGCCCGCCCGCGATCTGTGCGCTGCCTGTCAGGTTTTCCAGCGCAGTTTGCGCCAGCGGCAGGGTCAGCCGCGCATTTGCCATCCGCAACGTGCCCGACAGCGCCGCAAGCCCGGGTGCGCCCCGGACGGCCAGATCGAAACCCAATATGCCAAACAGGCTTTGGGGGGCCAGCGCCCGGTTGGCCAGCGCCAGCGGCACTTGGCCATTGGCGGTCATGTCCACCGTGCCATCCTCACCCATCACGCTGCCTGCCAGCGATGCGCTCAGCCCCGCGGCGCTGGCGACATCCGCGCGCAGCCGCCAAGGCGCCGTATCGCCGGGGCCGCGCGTGACGTTCAGGCCGGCCGTGACCGGCCCGCGCAACGTATCGGTAAAGAGCCCGATATCCGCCAATTCGCCCGAGCCCTTGACCAATGCGCCATCGCTGTTGATCCGGCCATCGAGGCTCAGATCAAGCTGAGTGCCCGACAGGGTCAGCGCGCGCAAAGTCAGCCCGTTTTCATCCCGGAGCGCCGATAGCGTGACATCGGTGTCACCGTCGAAAAGCGCGGGCGGCAGTGCATCAGCCAGCCGCAAATCGCGGCCCGTGCCGTTCAGAACCATGTCGAATGCGCCCGACAGCACATCGGCCTGCAAGGCAAGATTGGCCGCCAGACGCCCCGCCAGCGGCTGGCCGGCCAGCGGCGCGAACCGCGCCAAGCGTGCAATGTCGAGCGCCAGATCTGTGTCGAGCGTCAGGCGGTCGTCGCCCAAGGCCAGGGCCGCCACACCCGTCAACCGCAGATCGCCCGCCTGCACTGACAGATCACGCAGGCTTATGGGGTTGCCCTCGGACCACAGCAGCCGCGCCTGCAACTGTCCTGCCGCGCCAAGTGCTGCGGCCAGCGCGGGGTCGCCATGGGCAAGACCCGCGATATCAAGGGTGATCGGCGCGTCCAGCCTCAGGCCATCTGCCCCGGGGCCAAGCGTGCCGCTGGCCTCCAGCCCAATTCGAGCGATGTTGAAACCGGAGGTGGCGAGCGCGGATATCGCGCCTTGTGCGGTGTAGCCATCGCCCGCCGCTGCATCATAGCGCAGCGTCAGATCGGCCTGCCCGACGGTCACATCCCCACCCGGCACCGGAAGCCGCACTGGCCCCTGCCCTGATGGGTCCGCCATCCGCAGGGTCAGATCAAAGGCGCGCGGCACACCACCCGGCGCCACCGACAGCGTGCCGTCTATGGCCAGTTTGGCGGCCGTCAACCGCAACCTGTCCAATTCCACCGCGCCATCGGGCAAAAGCTGCACCTCGGTCGACAGGGCCACGTCAGGCCCGAAAAAGGCGCGGTAATCGGGCAAAAACAGGGGTGTGATGTCGCCGCCCACATCCGCCGTGATGCGTCTGAGGCCGGTCTGTTCATCACGGATCGTGGCGACCGAGCCGCTCAGGCGCGGTGCGCCGTTGCTGTCGAGCGCGATCCGGGCGGTGAAATCGTCGATCGGCCCGCTGCCCGTGGCCGAAAACCCGATTGCAGGGGCATCGGGCAGGGCCAGACGGGTGGCCAAAAGGCCGCCAGCCGCCTCGGTCAGAACCAGCGACAGATCCAACTGGCCCGTGTCGTTGGCATAATCGACGCTCAACGCAAATCGTCCCTCGGGGCCGTCCAGACGGGTGATCTCCAGATCGGCGTGCCCGACCCCCTTCGCCAGCGTTGCCCCGCCGCCCGCCGACAGATCCACCGCCGTGCCCATCACGGCCTGGCCAAGCGTGACCTGTGCAAGGCTGATCTGACCGATGGCGATCGACAGCGGCAATTGCGGCAAGCGAAACGGCGTGGCTTCGGCTGTCGGAAGATCAAGCCCCGGTTCGGGCAGCGGCGCGCGCACCACCTCCAGCCGCTCGGCGTGCAAGGCGTTGATCTGTAACGCGCCACGCAGCAGGGCCGCGCGCGACCAATCCAATCGCGCGCCTTCCAGCCTGAGCCAGACGCCATCCGCATCCGCGATGGTCAAAAGATCCATCTCGGCGCTGGCGCTCAACGCGCCCCGGAACCCCTGGATCGTCACCTGACGCGCGCCGCCTGACAGCTGTTCTTCAAGAAACCGCACGATGCGCGAACGGTCATCGGCGGGTTGTGCCATGGCCAGACCGGGAAGCAGCAGCGCCAGCGCCAGCATCACCGCAAAGATCGCCCCGATCCGCATCAAAATGCCTGCCCGATACCGATATAGAGATACAGATCGCGCCCTGCGTTGTCGCCGGATGCCGGGATCGCCAGATCAACGCGGATCGGACCAAACGGTGTTGCATACCGCAGACCAAGCCCCGCGCCCGCATGCCAATCGGCGCTGCCCGAACCCCATGCATCCGCGCTGACGTAGCCCGCATCGGCAAAGCTGACGATGCCAAAAGCGGTGTCGCCGATCTTGCGGCGCACTTCGCCCGATAACCCCGCAAAGCTGCGCCCGCCGCTGGGCAGGCCCGCCTGAACCGCGCCCAGCACACGATAGGATTGGCCGCGCACCGTGCCCGACCCGCCCGAGAAGAACAGATCGTCGGGTGGAATATCGGTCAGGCTGCCGCCTGTGATCGTGCCAAACTGAACCCGCCCTGCGAGCAGGGTTTGGTCACCTGCGCCAAGCGGCCAGTAGCCCCGCCCGTCAACTGTCAGCCGCGCCCCTGTGCTGCCGCCCAGAACCTGAAACGGTGTCAGCGTCACCGCTGCAAAATGGCCTTGGCGGGCATCGATCGCGCTGTCGCGGCCGTCATGGGTCACGCCCAACGGCAGGGTCAGCCCCGTGATGTCGCGCGCGCCAAACCCATCCTCGATTCGTGAAAAGGCAAGCCCCAGCCCCCCCTGAAGCGTCAAGGTTTCCGACATCTGACGCGTCAGCTTTCCCTCCACCCCGATGCCGTCGATCCGAAATGTCGGCTCCCGCAGTGCGACGGCGATGGCTTGCAGCGACAGGCCGGTGTCTGGCCCGAAACTGGCCGGTCGATCAAAGCGCGCGGTGATGACAGTGTCGATCCCGTCACTGGATGCGATGTCCTCGATCCCTGAAACCTCCAGATCAAAGCGCAGCCGTTCGGCCCCGCCCATCAGGTTGCGGTGCAGCCAATAGGCGCTCAGGCCCAAGCCCGCATCGCTGGCAAGCTCGACCCCGAACCCAAGGCGGTGAAGCGGCGCCTCGTCCAAAAGCGCGGTGACTTCGGCCACATCGCCCGGCCCCGGTTCGGCAAGCCGCACGGCAACCGCTGTAAAGACCCCCGTGTCGCGCAAGCGCTCTTCGGCGCGCGCCAAGGCGGCGGGGGAATAGATCTCACCCACCGGCAGACCGGCGATGGCAAGGATACGCTCGGTGCGCATGCGATCTTGCCCTTCGGGCAAAAGCGCGCCGAAGCGGATCACCGGTCCCGGATCGATCCGGATCGCCACATCCAGAAGCGCCGCGCGGTGGGTGGCGGTGACGCGCTGTTCGGCCAGATCGGCGGTGGCATGCCCAAGGTTTTGCCACGCTTCCAAGGCAGCCCGGGTGGCATCGCGCAAAAGTGGCGTGGTGGCCGGGCCGCCCGTGCGAAATTCTTCGGGCAAGACGGTGCCATCGGCCAGCGGGCCGATCTGCGCCTGTCCCAGCTGAAAGGGTGGGCCGGTTTCGATGATGATCTCGACGCGGCGCACCGCGTCGGGGGCGGAAAACGGCGAGATTTCGGATGCCTCGCGCCCATCGAGCCGGATGGAAATGACCGGGGCAAAAAACCCTGCCTCGTAAAGACTGCCGATCAGCCGACCGTAATCGGCGCGCGCCGCTGCCGTGATGTCCTGGCCTTGGCGCGCGGCTTCGGTGTCGGTCGGGCGCAGCAAAAGCGATTGTGCGCGCAGCCGCTCGATCAGGGCGGGATCAGCACCGGGCGCGCTCAGCGTGATCTCTTGTGCGGTGGCCGGATGCGCAGCGGGAAATAACCCGGCAGCAAGGGTCGCCGTGAACACAAACGCGCGGATCATACGGGGCAAGAACGACATGCCTTTCAGGATAGTCTGTGCCGCGGTTTGGCGCTAGTCAGATCATGCACCAACCGCAAAACGACCGAAACTTGAGACGATTTGCGCCTTGTCGTGCCGATGCGGCCCGCCTATCACGCGGCCAACGCGACCAAAGGACATCAGCCATGTCGAAGCTCGTCACCATTTTCGGCGGTTCTGGATTTATCGGCCGATACATCGCACGCCGCATGGCCAAGGAAGGCTGGCGGGTGCGGGTGGCGGTGCGGCGCCCGAACGAGGCGCTTTTCGTGCGCCCGTATGGCGCTGTCGGTCAGGTCGAGCCGATCCTTGCCAATCTGCGCGATGACGACAGCGTGCGCGCCGCAATCCAAGGTGCGGATGCGGTGGTCAATTGCGTGGGCATCCTGGCGGAAAGCGGCAAGAACCGCTTTGACGCCGTTCAAACCGAAGGGGCGGTGCGTGTGGCGCGCATTGCCGCCGACGCAGGCGTGGGGCAACTGGTGCATGTCTCGGCCATCGGCGCGGATGCCGACAGCGACAGCCTTTATGCATCGACCAAGGGCAAGGGCGAAGCCGAGGTTCTGGCGGCGTTCCCTTCCGCCGTGATCTTGCGGCCTTCGATCGTTTTTGGCACCGAAGACCAGTTCTTCAACCGCTTCGCGGCAATGAGCCGGATGGGCCCCGTTTTGCCCGTTGTGGGCGCCCAGACACGGTTTCAGCCGGTCTATGTGGATGATGTGGCCCAAGCCGCCGTGATGGGCGTGTTGGGCACGGCCAAGCCCGGCATCTATGAGCTTGGCGGGCCCGATATCGACAGCTTCCGGGGGTTGATGCAGCGCATGCTGGGCGTGATCCGGCGGCGGCGCCTGATCGTGAACACGCCGTTCTGGGTTGCGCGCATCATGGCGGGCGTTTTCGATGGGCTTCAGGCGGTAACCTTGGGTCTGTTTCACAACGGGTTGTTGACCCGCGATCAGGTGCGCAATCTGGCGCGTGACAATGTCGTGGGCGCCGATCGGATGACCTTTGCCACCCTGGGGATCGTGCCCACCGCGATGGAGGCCGTGCTTGAGGGTTACCTTTGGCCCTACCGACCCGGCGGCCAATATGCCGAGATCAAGGAAAGCGCCCGCCATCTGAAAAAGGATTGAGGCAGGCGGCCCTCAGCCATAGGCGATGCCAAGCAAGATAACGCCCAGCACGATCCGGTAGATCACATAGGGCGTGAAGCTGATCGTTTTCAAAAGTCGCATCATCACCGCCAGCGCCACAAGTGCCGCCGCAAAGGCAAGTGCCGCCGCAATCGCACCATCGCGCAGCGCCGCCAGATCAGCCGCCATCGCCGCATCCGCCCCCAGCAAGATGCCCGAGGCCGCGATGGTGGGGATCGACATCAGCATCGACAACCGCGCCGCACTGTCGCGCCCATAGCCCAGAAACCGCGCCCCGGTGATGGTGATGCCCGACCGCGACGTGCCCGGGATCAGCGCCACCGCCTGCCACAGGCCAAGGATCACCGCATCGCGCAACGACCAGTTTTCGGTCTGCTTGCGCGTGGGGCCGCGTTGATCGGCCCAATAGAGCACCAGCCCGAACACCAGCATCGTCCAGCCGATCACCGCGATGGATCGCAACGCATCGGCCAGCCCCGTCAGATGCAGCACCAGCCCCGCCAAGATCACCGGGACCGTCGCCACCATCAGCAGGAACGCCAACCTTGCACCCGGCGTATCGATGCGCCCCGTCAATAGCCGTGGCACGCCCCACAGGCCCAGCCGCACATCAGGCCAAAAATAGACGATCACCGCCCCAAGCGTGCCGACATGCACCGCCACATCGATCACCTGGCCTTGGTCATCCAGCCCGGTGAGATTCGGCAAAAGCACCAGATGCCCCGAGCTTGAGATCGGCAAGAACTCGGTCACGCCTTGAATCAGCGCCAAAAGGACCAGATGCCAGAGCATCATCGCAAAACACCCCGGAAAATCCATTTTCCCGCAAGTAACTGGTTTCGCATTTTAAAATCCCGAATAGGTCCGATTGTTTACTATTTTCCGGGTTTGACCCCCGCCTTTGTTCGATCTGGGGTCAAATAATCCGTAAATAGGTCAGTATAGCTGTCTTTTTATCCATTTACGCTGTCGGTATAGCCAGCGCAGCTAGGATGGGAGATGTTTCGTGGCCAAGCAACCCATGTTGAAATTCGTCACCGTCAGCAAGGAGATGCCGGAAAAGCGTCCGCCGGTGCTGCGCAAGGCTGACTTTGATGAGATCTATGGCGAATATGCGCGCGACAAAGCCGCCGAACAGGCCGGCCGTTGCAGCCAATGCGGCGTGCCCTATTGCCAGTCGCATTGCCCGCTGCACAACAACATCCCCGATTGGCTGAAACTGACCGCCGAGGGGCGGCTCAGGGAAGCCTATGAAATCTCTCAGGCCACCAATACCTTCCCGGAAATCTGTGGCCGCATCTGCCCGCAAGATCGCCTGTGCGAAGGCAATTGCGTGATCGAGCAATCCGGTCATGGCACGGTCACCATCGGGTCGGTCGAGAAATACATCACCGACACCGCATGGGAACAGGGCTGGGTCACGCCCGGCGCGCCGTCGACCGAGCGCGCCGAATCGGTCGCGATCATCGGCGCGGGCCCCGGTGGCTTGGCGGCCGCCGACATGCTGCGCCGGGCGGGTCTTCAGGTGACGGTCTATGACCGCTACGACCGCGCGGGCGGGTTGATGACCTACGGCATTCCGGGCTTCAAGCTGGAAAAAGACGTGGTCATGCGCCGCATCCAGCAGCTCGAGGATGCTGGCATCGAATTCGTCCAAAACTGCAATGTGGGTGAAACGATCAGCTTCGACGCGATCCGCGGCAAGCATGATTTTGTGGTCATCGCCACGGGCGTCTACAAATCGCGCGATCTGAACGCGCCGGGCGTGGGGGCCGATGGCATCGTGCGCGCGATCGATTACCTGACCGCGTCCAACCGCAAAAGCTTTGGCGACGAGGTGCCGGAATTCGACAGCGGCGAATTGAACGCCGCAGGCAAGCGCATCGTCGTGATCGGCGGCGGTGACACTGCGATGGATTGCGTGCGCACCGCCATTCGTCAGGGCGCTGTCAGCGTCAAATGCCTGTATCGTCGCGACAAGGCGAACATGCCCGGCAGCCAGCGTGAAGTCGCCAATGCCGAGGAAGAGGGCGTCGATTTCGTCTGGCTGTCTGCCCCCAAGGGCTTTACCGGCAATGCGGCGGTCGATGGCGTGATGGTGCAAAAGATGCGTCTGGGCCAGCCCGATGCCACCGGCCGCCAAAGCCCCGAGATCATCGAGGGCGCCGATTACGTCGAAGCGGCCGATCTGGTCATCAAGGCGCTGGGCTTTGAGCCCGAAGATCTGCCGACGCTGTGGGGTGCGCCCGAGCTGGAGGTCACCCGTTGGGGCACGATCAAGGCCAATTTCCGCACCCATGAGACGCAGATCCCCAATGTCTATGCGGTGGGCGACATCGTGCGCGGCGCCAGCCTTGTGGTCTGGGCGATCCGTGA
>ERZ888423.1089-NODE-1089-length-25138-cov-8.729099_pt1 | contig 25138 bp, 19 predicted proteins | sample MGYA00520523_ERZ888423 | MGnify/ENA primary metagenome ERZ888423 (study PRJEB32303, sample SAMEA104408611) | aquatic metagenome | biome: Brackish water; feature: Pelagic; material: water | place: Baltic Sea | collected 2014-06-08T10:24:00 | depth 30,27 m ...
GAGCGATGGGTGCGACAGCGAACTGCAATGTCACCGCCGATGGCGTGGTCGGCAAGCGGGTGGCCGAGGTCGAGGGCGTCGACGGCCTGCAGATCAACCTCGATGTCATTCCGGTGGTGGCCAAGGAGAAGATCCAGGAAGTGCTTCTCCAGAAGCTGAACGCCGACGGCACGGCCGCCGAGACCGTCGAGTGCGCCGACGATGCGATGGCCAAGCCCGGCACCTTCGTCGAATGTGTGGCCGTGACCGGCGACCAGAAGACCGGCTACGAAGTCGCGGTGACAACGGTCGACGGCGACAACGTCGACGTGGAGTACAAAAACGCCCCCTAAGTCGGCTGCCCGCGGGTCCTACGCTGGACCGGTGACATCGACCGCCCCAAAGGTGAGCCGGGGCAGCCCCGTCTGGCCGGTGCTGGGCGCGGTGGCTGCACTGGCCGGTCTGACAGCGGCGGCATTGGGGGCGCTGTCGCTTGCCGCCGCGCTGACCGCCACCGGACTGCCTGACCCCGGGCCGGTCACCACGCTCGGTCTGCCGTTCGTCCGGGCGGCCGGCGAGGTCGCCGCGGCCCTTGCGGTCGGCGGGTTTCTGTTCGCGGCGTTCTTCTGCCCGCCGCAGGACACCGGAGTTCTTGATGCGGACGGCTACCGGGCGCTGCGACTGGGTACGGCGGCCTGCGGGGTCTGGGCGGTGTGCGCGGCGCTGTTGGTGCCACTGACGGTGTCCGATGTGTCCGGCGAACCGCTGACCGGCAACCTCACCCCGGCGGCGGTCTGGCGCGCTGCCGATCTGGTCGACACCGCTTCGGCCTGGCGCGCGACGGCGGTACTGGCACTGCTGGTCACGGTGGCGGCGACGGCGGTGCTGCGCTGGTCGCCGACACCGGTGCTGTTCGCCGGGGCGGTCCTGACCCTGATGCCGCTGGCACTGACCGGGCACTCCGCTGCCGGCGGGTCCCATGACCTGGCCACCGGCAGCCTGATCATCCATCTGGTGGCCGGCGCGATTTGGGCCGGCGGTCTGCTGGCGCTGCTAGCGCACGCGTTGCGCGGCGGAGCGCACACCGACCTTGCAGCGCGGCGTTTCTCGGCGGTCGCCCTCTGGTGCTTCGCCGCGATGGTGCTGTCCGGGGCCGTCAACACGGCGGTGCGGATCCGGTTAGCCGATCTGGTCAGCACGCCCTACGGCGCGCTGGTGATCGCGAAGGTGCTCGCCCTGGTGCTGCTGGGCGTGATCGGGTGGCGCCAGCGTCGCACCGCGGTAGTGGCTCTGCAGTCCGATCCGGACGCACGGGCCCCACTGGTTCGGCTGGCGATGGCCGAGGCGCTGGTCTTCGGTGTGACATTCGGCATCGCGGTCGGCCTGGGGCGGACCCCGCCGCCGCCTCCTGTACAGCTCAACCCATCGCCGGTCGAGGTCGCACTCGGCTATGACCTGGCCGGGCCACCCACGCTGAGCCGCATCATGCTGGACTGGCGCTTCGACGTGTTGTTCGGAACGGCGGCCCTCATCATGGCCGCGATCTATCTGGTCGGTGTGATCCGATTGCGTCGCCGCGGTGACGACTGGCCGGCCGGGCGAACCGTGAGTTGGCTGCTTGGCTGCGCGCTGTTGCTGTTCACCACTTCATCGGGGGTGGGCCGCTATATGCCGGCGATGTTCAGCATGCACATGATCGGCCAGATACTGCTGTCGATGTTGATTCCCATCCTGTTGGTGCTCGGCGCCCCCTCCACCCTGGCGTTGCGGGCACTGCCCGCGTCCGGAAAGGGAAACCCGCCCGGTCCGAGGGAGTGGCTGCTGGCCGGATTGCACAGCACCTGGTCGCGGGTGTTCACCCACCCGGTTGTGGCCACCGTCATGTTCGTCGCGGGGTTCTACGCGCTGTATGTCGGTGGGATCTTCAACGCCGCCGCTCCGGATCACGCCGCCCACGTCCTGATGAACATCTATTTCCTGATGAGCGGTTACCTGTTCTTCTGGGTCGTCATCGGTATCGACCCGACGCCGCGTCCGGTCCCGCGACTGGCCAAGATCGGGATGGTGCTCGCCTCGATCCCGCTGCACGCGTTCCTCGGGGTGATCCTGACGGGCATGATGGGAATTCTGGGTGAACGGTTCTACCGTTCGTTGCAATTGCCCTGGCACACCGATCTTTCCGGCGATCAGCACCTCGGCGGCTCGATCGCCTGGGCGGCCGGCGAGGTGCCGCTCGCCGTGGTGTTGATGGCGCTGCTCATTCAATGGCGGCGACGCGTTCGACGTGACGGCGTTCGCCAGGACCGGGCCGTCGGTCGCGACGACGGTCCCGATATGACCGCCGACAACGCGACGCTGGCCGAACTGGCCCGCCGCGAGAGGTAGGCCGGCACTCGCTGGTCCACGACCGTCGATCCACAGCCGGCACTTCATGCACAGCGGTCCGGGTCCGGCTGACCCTCCGGTGCCGAATCGTCGGTGCCCTGGCGCTCACTGGAGGTGCGAACCCGCATTGGAGGGAACCCGCACTGAAAGAGAGGGCATTGGAAATGTTCGAGACATCCATCACCGTTGTCGGCCGCATCATCACCGACTTTCGCCGCCGGGTGGTCGCCGGGCAGGAAGTGATCAGCTTCCGGGTGGCCAGTAATTCCCGCCGACGAACCGCCGAGGGCACCTGGGAGCCGGGAAACACCTTGTACATCACAGTCAACTGCTGGGGAAAGCTGGTCACCGGCGTCGGTGCGGGCCTCTACAAGGGCGCGCCGATCATCGCGGTCGGCACCGTGCACACCAGCGAGTACGAGGACCGCGAGGGGGTCAAGCGGTCATCCCTGGAAATGCGTGCCAGTGCGGTCGGTCCTGACCTGGCCCGGGTGATCGCCCGTATCGAGCAGCCGCCGCAGCATCCGGGCGCCGATGCCGGACCTCCGGCGATCGGAGGACATGGCGTCTCGGACGGTGCCGAGGACCCGGACAGGCCCGAGGACCAACCCAGGGACGAAGCCGGGGACGAAGCCGGGGACCAAGCCGGGGACGAAGCCGGGGACGAAGCCGAGGACGAAGCACTGGTCCTGTCATCCTGAGGTCCGGGTGGTCGCGCCGGGTTCGACCCGGCGCGACCCCGGATGGGTGGGCGGGTATGCCGCCGCACCTAGGATGAGCGCGTGGCGGAATTCATCTACACCATGCGCAAGGTTCGCAAAGCTCACGGCGACAAGGTCATCCTCGACGATGTCACGCTGAGCTTCCTCCCCGGGGCCAAGATCGGTGTCGTCGGCCCCAACGGTGCCGGTAAGTCCAGCGTCCTGCGGATCATGGCCGGCCTCGACCAGGCCAACAACGGCGACGCCTTCCTGGCCCCCGGTGCCACGGTGGGGATCCTTCAGCAGGAGCCCCCCCTCAACGAGGAGAAGACCGTCCGCGGCAACGTCGAGGAGGGTTTGGGCGAGATCAAGGTGAAGCTGGACCGGTTCAACGAGGTCGCCGAGTTGATGGCCACCGATTACACCGACGAGCTGATGGAGGAGATGGGACAGCTCCAGGAGGAGCTCGACCACGCCGACGCCTGGGATATGGATTCCCAGCTGGAGCAGGCGATGGACGCGCTGCGCTGCCCGCCGCCCGATGAGCCGGTCACCCACCTCTCCGGTGGTGAACGGCGCCGGGTCGCGCTGTGCAAGCTGCTGCTGAGCAAGCCCGATCTGCTGCTGCTCGACGAGCCGACCAACCACCTTGACGCCGAAAGCGTCCAGTGGCTCGAACAGCACCTCGCCGATTACAAGGGCGCGATCCTGGCCGTCACCCACGACCGCTACTTCCTGGACAATGTGGCCGAATGGATCCTCGAGATCGATCGCGGCCGGTGCTACCCGTACGAGGGCAACTACTCCACCTATCTGGAGAAGAAGGCCGAGCGCCTGGAGGTGACCGGCAAGAAGGACCAGAAGCTGCAACGCCGGCTGAAGGAGGAACTGGCCTGGGTGCGCTCCGGCGCCAAGGCCCGCCAGGCCAAGAACAAGGCCCGGCTGCAGCGGTACGAGGAGATGGCGGCCGAGGCTGAGAAGACCCGCAAACTCGACTTCGAGGAGATCCAGATCCCGACCGGCCCGCGGCTGGGCAGCATCGTCGTGGAAGTCGAGCACCTCGACAAGGGCTACGACGGACGGGTGCTGATCAAGGACCTGTCGTTCACGTTGCCGCGCAACGGAATCGTCGGAGTCATCGGACCCAACGGGGTAGGCAAGACCACGCTGTTCAAGACCATTGTGGGTCTGGAGAAGCCGGACAGCGGCACGGTGCGGATCGGTGACACCGTCAAACTCAGTTATGTCGACCAGAGCCGTGGCGGCATCGACCCGAAGAAGAACGTCTGGCAGGTCGTCTCCGACGGATTGGACTACATCGAGGTCGGCCAGAACGAGATTCCCTCGCGGGCCTACGTATCGGCCTTCGGGTTCAAGGGTGCCGACCAGCAGAAGCCGGCCGGGGTGCTCTCCGGCGGAGAGCGCAACCGGCTCAACCTGGCCCTGACGCTGAAAGAGGGCGGCAACCTGCTCTTGCTGGACGAACCCACCAACGATCTCGACGTGGAGACCCTCGGTTCGCTGGAGAACGCGCTGGAGAAGTTTCCGGGCTGCGCCGTGGTGATCTCCCACGACCGCTGGTTCCTGGACCGCACCTGCACCCACATCCTGGCCTGGGAGGGCGACGCCGACAACGAGGCCACCTGGTTCTGGTTCGAGGGCAACTTCGGCGCCTACGAGGAGAACAAGATCGAGAGACTCGGTGCGGATGCGGCGCGTCCGCACAGAGTGACCCATCGCAGGCTCACACGGGACTAATGTCTCGGCTGTGACGGCTGGCCGGCAAACATCGGATCTCGAACGGGCGTATGCCTCCACCTATCGCGGCCCGCACGGCGGTGCCGGGCTGGGCGGGGCTGAGGCTGCCGATACCGTGACGGCGGTACCGCCGGCGCTGATCGCCGCTCAGCAGCGGCTCGCGCACCGTCGCCTCGCCGGGGAGACGCTCGTCGCGGTCACTGCCGCCGACGATCCGGCCGGGTTCGGTCCCGCCCTGCAGATCGTCACCGACGAGGCGAGCATGCTGATGGACTCGGTGACGGTGCTGATGCACCGTCTCGGCGTCGCCTATGTCGCGCTGATGCACCCGACGGTATGGGTTCGTCGCGATGCCGAAGGCACGCTGACCGAGTTCGGTCCGGCCGGCGGAGAAGGTCCGGCTGGGACGATCGAGGAGTCCTGGATCCATTGTCAGCTCTCCGAGACGGTCGACCAGCGGGCACTGGCCGAAGCCGTGCGACTGCTGCCGATGGTGGTGGCCGACGCCCGTCAGGTGGCCGAGGACTCGATGGCGCTGACCGCCGCCCTACAGCGGCTGGCCCACGAGATCGCCGCTGACGACGGCACCAGGTTCCCCGGGCCGGACCGGATGGACGTGTCCTATCTGTTGCGCTGGCTCGGTGACGGCAACTTCGTGCTGCTCGGGGCGCAGCGTTGCACGGTACAAGACGGCCACGCCGACGCCGATGAGAGCAGTCGGTTGGGTGTGGTCCGGCTGCGCACCGAGGTGCTGCCCGAACTCAGCCGACCCGGCGAGCCACTGGTGTTGGCGCTGGCCACCCTGCCGAGCTTCCTGCGCTACGGCGCCTATCCCTACATCGTCGTGGTGCGCGAGGAGCCCGCTTACCCGGGGCGTGGTCCGGTCATCGAGCACCGCTTCGTCGGGCTGTTCACCGTCGCGGCGATGAATGCCAACGTGCTCGACATACCGCTGATCTCCCGACGGGTCCAGGGCGCGCTGGCGATGTCGCAGCACGACCCCGGTCACCCCGGCCAGCTCATCCTCGACATCATCCAGACCATCCCGCGCTCGGAGCTGTTCACCCTGAGTGCCGAACAGTTGCTCGACACCGCCGGTGCGGTGATCGACCTCGGCTCGCGCCGACGGGCCCTGTTGTTCCTGCGGACCGACCGGCTCGGACACTTCGTGTCCTGTCTGGTCTACCTGCCGCGCGACCGCTACACCACCGCCGTGCGGCTTGCCATGCAGGGCATTCTGATGCGCGAATTCGGCGGTGACAGCATCGACTACGCCGCCCGCGTTACCGAATCACCCTGGGCCGTCGTCCATTTCACCGTTCGGCTTCCCGATGAGCCCAGCCCCGGGCCGATCGACATCTCCGAGTCCAACCGGGTCCGTATCCAGCAACTGCTCACCGCGGCCACCCGCACCTGGGCCGACCGGCTGCTCGCATCGGTCCAGACCGGAGCCATCGCCGGGCCGGTTGCCGAGCACTACGCCGGCGCGTTGCCCGAGGAGTTCAAGCAGGTCGTCACCCCGGATGAGGCGATCACCGATATCGGCATCATCGAGGCGCTGGAGCCGGACTCGGTTCAACTTCAGCTCGAACCCGGCGACGTCGGCCGGCAGGCCTTCCTCACCTGGTACCTGGGCGGGGCTTCGGCGTCGCTGAGCCAGCTGTTGCCCATGCTGCAGTGCATGGGCGTCGAGGTCCTCGAGGAGCGGCCGTTCACCGTGGTCCGCCCGGACGGCCTCACCGTGCGGATCTACCAGTTCACCATCTGTCCCGACGCTTCGGTTCCGGACTCGGCGATGACACAGGACTGGGACGCCACGGCGGCGCGGTTCACCGAAGCGGTGACCGCCATCTGGCAGGGCCGTGTCGAGGTCGACCGGTTCAACGAACTCGTCCTGCGCGCCGGTCTGAGCTGGCAGCAGGTCACCGTGTTGCGTGCCTATGCGAAGTATCTGCGACAGGCCGGATTTCCCTACAGCCAGTCCCATATCGAGTCCGTGCTCGATGAGAACATCTCGACCGCCCGCGCCCTGGTCGCGCTGTTCGAGGCGATGTTCGACCCGGACTCCGCTGCCAACGGCCGCGATGCCAGGGCCGCGGCCCGAGCCGTCGCCGCCGATATCGAAGCGCTGGCCAGCCTGGACACCGACCGGGTACTTCGGGCCTTCGCCTCGCTGATCGAGGCGACCCTGCGCACCAACTTCTACATCACCGGGCCGGAGTCCGCACGCGCCCGAAACGTGTTGTCCATCAAGGTCAATCCGGAGCTCATCGACGAACTGCCGCTACCCAGGCCGCGTTTCGAGATCTTCGTCTACTCCCCGCGGGTCGAGGGTGTGCACCTGCGATTCGGTCCGGTCGCCCGGGGCGGGCTGCGCTGGTCGGACCGGCGCGAGGACTTTCGCACCGAGATTCTCGGTCTGGTCAAGGCCCAGGCGGTCAAGAACGCCGTCATCGTTCCGGTCGGGGCCAAGGGCGGGTTCGTCCTCAAGCGGCCACCTGCGGCCACCGGTGACGCCGCGGTCGACCGGGAGTCCTTCCGCGACGAGGGAGTGGCCTGTTACCGGCTGTTCATCGCAGGCCTGCTCGATATCACCGACAATGTCGTCGCCGGGCAGGTGGTCACGCCGCGGGATGTGGTGCGTCGCGACGGTGACGACGCCTATCTGGTGGTGGCCGCCGACAAGGGCACCGCCACCTTCTCCGACATCGCCAATGAGGTGGCGCAGTCCTACGGATTCTGGCTCGGGGACGCCTTCGCCTCCGGTGGGTCGGTCGGCTATGACCACAAGGCGATGGGCATCACCGCCAAGGGCGCCTGGGAATCGGTCAAGCGGCACTTCCGGGAGATGGGTGTCGACACCCAGGCCGAGGATTTCACCGTCGCCGGCGTCGGCGATATGAGCGGTGACGTGTTCGGCAACGGCATGCTGCTCTCGCCGCACATCCGATTGGTCGCCGCCTTCGACCACCGGCATATCTTCATCGATCCCGACCCCGAAGCGGCCCGGTCCTTCGAGGAGCGTCGCCGGTTGTTCGACCTGCCGCGGTCCAGTTGGCAGGATTACGAGCCCGGCCTGATCAGCGCCGGCGGCGGCGTGTTCAGCAGACAGCAGAAGTCGATCGTGGTCACCGAACAGATGCGCCGGGCCCTGGGCATCGACGCCGATATCGCCGAGATGACCCCGCCCGACCTCATCCGTGCCATCCTCTGCGCTCCGGTCGACCTGCTGTTCAACGGCGGTATCGGCACCTACATCAAGGCCGAGGCGGAGTCCGACGCCGCAGTCGGCGACCGGGCCAACGACGCGGTGCGGGTCAACGCCAACCAGGTGCGCGCCAAAGTGATCGGTGAGGGCGGGAACCTGGGCGTGACATCGCTGGGCCGCGTCGAATTCGACCTGTGCGGCGGGCGCATCAACACCGATGCCCTGGACAACTCGGCCGGGGTGGACTGCTCCGACCACGAGGTCAACATCAAGATCCTGGTGGACTCGCTGGTCGTTGCCGGCCGGATCGACCCCGGCGACCGCGCCGATCTGCTGGCGTCGATGACCGACGAGGTGTCCCGGTTGGTCCTCGCCGACAACGGTGATCAGAACGACCTGATGGGCACCAGTCGGGCCAACGCGCCGGGCCTGCTCAACGTGCATGCCCGCCAGATCCGCGAATTCGAGGACCGCCGCGGCCTCAACCGCGAACTGGAGGCACTGCCCTCGGACAAGGAGATCCTCCGCCGCGAGGAGATCGGTGCCGGGCTGACCTCGCCGGAATTGGCCACCGTGATGGCACACGTCAAACTGGCGCTCAAAGATGAGGTGCTGGCCTGCGATCTGCCCGATCAGGAAGTGTTCGCGGCCCGGCTTCCGCGCTATTTCCCGGCGCAGTTGCGGGACGGTTTCGCCACCGATATCCGCGGCCACCAACTGCGCCGCGAGATCCTCACCACGATGCTGGTGAACAACGTCGTCGACACCGGCGGGATCACCTTCGCCTACCGGGTCACCGAGGACGCCGGGGTGGGTTACGTCGATGCGGTCCGCGCCTTCGCGGCGGCTGACGCGATCTTCGGCATCGAGCAGACCTGGCGGCACATCCGGTCGGCCGGCGATCAGCACCGGGTGCCGGTCGCCGTGACCGACCGGATGACCCTGGACCTTCGCCGGCTGCTCGACCGGTCGGCCCGGTGGCTGCTCAATTACCGGCCGCAGCCGTTGGCGGTCGGTGCTGAGATCAACCGGTTCGCCGCCAAGGTCGCCGCATTGACCCCGGGAATGCCGGGGTGGGTGCGCGGTGACGATCAGGTGATCGTGGCCAAGGAATCCGGTGAGTTCGCTGTGCACGGCGTTCCGCAGGATCTGGCCTACGCGGTGGCCTGCGGGCTCTACAAGTACAGCCTGCTCGACGTCATCGACATCGCCGACATCATCGACCGGGATCCCGCGGAGGTCGCCGACACCTATTTCGCCTTGATGAATTACCTGGGCACCGATGGGCTGCTGACGGCAGTATCCGGTCTGCCGCGCGATGACCGGTGGCATTCACTGGCCCGGTTGGCCGTTCGTGACGATATCTACGGTTCGTTGCGCGCCTTGTGTTTCGACGTGATGGCGGTGGGGGAGCCCGAGGAGACCGGTGAGCAGAAGATCGCCGAATGGGAGCAGGTCAACGGATCCAAGGTGAGCCGGGCCCGGCGGACGCTGACCGAGATCCGGGCTCACGGGGCGGCCGATCTGGCCACCCTGTCGGTGGCGGCCCGCCAGATCCGCAGCATGACCCGGACGAGCGGAACCGGAACCAGTGGCTGAGCCGGCGGGCACCGGCTTCACCACCGGTGTGCGGGTGCGCTGGTCGGATATCGACATGTACCAGCACGTCAACCACGCCACTATGGTGACGATCCTGGAGGAGGCCCGAGTCGACTTCCTGCGGGAGCCGTTCGCCGAGGATGTCGTGACCATCGGGCTGTTGATTCACGAGGTGCGGGTGCTCTACAAAGGACAACTCCGCCTTGCCGATTCACCCCTGCAGGTGACGATGTGGACCAAACGGTTGCGTGCGGTGGACTTCACCCTCGGCTACGAAGTGCGCGCGGTCGGGGCGGCGCCAGATTCGCGGCCTGCGGTGATCGCCGAAACCCAACTGGCCGCGGTGCACATCGAGGAGCAGCGACTGGTGCGGCTGTCATCCACCCATCGGGAGTATCTGCAGCGCTGGCTTCGATGATCTCGATTCCCGAAGCCGCCGATCGTGCCGATCTCTCCGTGTTCGCCGAGCGGGTCCTGCGTCTCGACGAGACCGCCGTCATCCGATTGCGCACCCGGGCTGACGGATTGATCGGCGCCTGGGCGGCAACGGGTTTCGATGTTCTCGTCGCCCGGGTGGTGGCGGGCAGTATGGCGCGGCCGGACGTCACCTGCGGTGCCGACGAGCTGCGGCGCGGACTCGCGGCGGCTGACGAGGCGGGAGTCGTCGATCCGGGCTACCCGATGGACTCCGCCTGGCGATCAGCACTGCCGCCCGAGACGGGCTTCGTTCACGTCGATGACGTGCCCACCGCCGTGCTGGCCGAGTTGGCGCGCAACGGCACCGACCTGGCGCGCGAGCATGCGGGTCCACTCGGACCGCCGGCCTCGCTGCTGGATCAGGAAGTGCTGCAAGTCAGTTCGGAAACCGAGACGGCGGCGGTACCGATGCGCTGCGCACTGGTGCTGGCTGCAATGGGTTTTGCGCCCGATGCGCCAGGTGAAGTGGTTCGGGTGCGGGTGATGCCGGCCTGGTTGCGCATCGATGCCCGATTCGGGTCGGCGTTCCGCCGCCGCGGAGATCCGGTCCTGCTGCTGAACTGAGCGTCCGATTCCGCCTCGCGAACGCGATTGGGCTGCCAAACTCCTCGCATGGTCGACAAGAACAAGCCCTGGTTCAAGCTCTACGACAAGGGCGTGCCGTATTCCGTCATCTATCCGCCGCTGTCGATCAAGCAGATGTTCAACAGTTGCGCGGAGAAGCATCCGGACCGCGACTACCTGATCATCAACGATATGAGCCTGCCGTACGGGCTGGTCAACATGATGGCCCGCAAGGCGGCCAACGCCCTGATCACGCTCGGCGTCAAGAAGGGCGACCGGGTCGCCATCATGGCGCCCAATGTGCCGCAGTACGTCATCGCCTTCCAGGCCTGCGCCAAACTCGGCGCCATCGTGGTGCCCATCAACCCGTTGGCGGCCGGGCCCGAGGTGCATCACTACGTCAGGGACAGCGGTGCCGAGACCGTCATTGTGCTGGCCGCGTTCGCCAAGGGGCCCATCGACGTCCTGAAGGCCAGCCAGAAAAGCGGGGACACCCCACTGCGCACTGTGATCACCTTCCAGGTGCCGTCGGTGACCTCCGAAGTCGAGTCCGGCCCGGGCATCCACGACTTCAACGAGATCGTCGGGGCTGCGTCGGATTCCGAGCCCGACACCGATATTCGCGGCGCCGATGTCCTGATGCTGCAGTACACCGGCGGCACCACCGGTCTGTCCAAGGGCTGCGTGCTGACCAACGACAACCTGGTGTCGATCGCCTACCAGGAGAACTACTGGATGGCTCCGCTGATCGACAAGGACGAACCGCTGCGCTGCCTGGCGGCAGTCCCGATCTATCACATCTACGGCTTCAACATGAACGTCAACGCCAACCACATCAGCGGTGGAACGATCATCATGGTGCCCCAGCCCAGCGTCGACAATGTGTTGGAGGCGATCAACAAACACGAGCCCAACCTGTTCCCGGCCGTGCCCGCCATGATCATCGGCCTCAATCAGCACCCCGATATCGCCACCTCGAAGGTCGGCTCCGTCAAGGCGGTCGTCTCGGGTTCGGCGCCCCTGCCGTTGGAGGCGATGAAGACGTTCGAGGAACTCTCCGGCGCGCTTATCTTCGAGGGATACGGGATGTCAGAGACGTCCAATATCGTCACCGCCAATCCTCTCTTCACTGTTCGTAAGCCCGGGGGTGTCGGTATCCCGTTCCCGGACAACGATGTTCGTATCGTCGACCTCGAGGACCCGGACAAGGACATGCCGCTCGGTGAACCCGGCGAGCTCCTCTGCAAGGGTCCGACCGTCATGCGGGAGTACTGGAACAACCCCGCCGAGACCGAGAAGACCTTCCGGGACGGCTGGCTGCTCACCGGCGATATCGCGGTGATGGACTCCGACGGGCACATCTTCATCGTGGACCGCAAGAAGGACATGATCCTGTCCAGCGGGTTCAACGTCTACCCGCGGGAGATCGACGAACTGATGTACACCCATCCGAAGGTGTTGCAGGCCTGCTCCTTCGGCATCCCGGACCCCAAGCGCGGTGAGAGCCTGAAGTTGACACTGGTGCTCAAGCCGGGCGAGGAGATGACCGTCGAGGAGGTTCGGGAGTTCTGCAAGTCCAACCTGTCCGGCTACAAGGTCCCCGTCCAGGTGGCGTTCCTGACGGAACTTCCGGTGACCTCGGTGGGCAAGCCCGATCGCAAGAAGCTGAGGCAGCTGGAACTCGACGGCCTGCTGACCTGAACCGGCATCAGAACGACGAGTTCACCATCGCGTCGGCCGCCATCTCCAGGTAGGCCAGCAGTTCGCGGCGGTGCTCGTCATCCAGCGTCGCGGAGTCGATCGAGGCGACCGCGGTGTGCATACAGCGCAGCCAGGCGTCGCGCTCGATGGGCCCGATCCGGAACGGTGCGTGGCGCATCCGCAGCCGCGGGTGACCCCGCTGATCGGAGTAGGTCCGCGGACCGCCCCAGTACTGCTCGAGGAACATCCGCAACCGGTCCTCGGCGGCATCGAACTCGTCTTCTGGATAGAGCGGGCGCAGTACCTCGTCCTCGCGTACCAGTTGGTAGAACCGCCCCACGATGGAGCGGAATGTCTCGGCACCGCCCACCGCCTGATAGAAGGTCGGCGGAGTCGGCTGTGCAGGATCGGCCACGCCTCCATTGAACACGAGGTGAATACGCGTGCGATCGTCGCCGATCCGTGGTGCACTGGTCTGCGGAGGACGGATGGCGCAGCGCAAACGTAACCCCGCGGGTCTGGCGGGTCACCGGCCTGCGCTGCATAGCGTCGAGGCCGGCCCCGAGGCATCGATCTGGGGGCGACGCCGGGTGCTCCTGCTGAACTCGACCTACGAGCCGCTGACCGCGCTGCCGATCCGTCGTGCGGTGGTGATGCTGATGTGCGGTAAGGCGGATGTGGTGCACGATGACCCAGGTGGTCCGGTCATCCACTCGGCCACCCGGGTGATGGTGGTGCCCTCGGTGATCCGGCTGCGCAGTTTCGTCCGGGTGCCGTACCGGGCGCGCATCCCGATGACCAGGGCGGCGCTCATGCACCGTGACCGGTTCCGATGTGCCTACTGCGGCGCCAAGGCCGATACCGTCGACCACGTGGTGCCGCGCAGTCGCGGTGGCGAGCACTCCTGGGAGAACTGCGTCGCGGCCTGCTCGGCCTGCAACCACCGCAAGGCCGATAAGTTGCTGTCCGAGTTGGGGTGGACGCTGCGCCTGGTGCCGACCCCGCCCAAGGGTCAGCACTGGCGGCTGCTGTGCACGGTCAAGGAGCTTGATCCGTCCTGGGTGCGCTACCTCGGCGAGGGTGCCGCCTGAGGTTGCGTTACGGTTTGTGCCGTGCCAAACGCCCTTCTCCACGGCCTGCCGGTTCTCCTCGCGGTCGTCATCATTGCGCTGATCTATCGCCGCATGGGCACCCGCCGTGCGATCTACGAGTTGCCCCAGCCGTGGACACACGGGCCGGTGCTCTGGGCCGCCACCGGCGAGGTGATTCCGGCCGGCCGGCACGGCCATAGCGGGCATCACGGGCATCACGGACACGGCGACGAGGCCTTCACCGTGGGGGGTGGCGCAAGTGGTCACTGGTGAACAGGTCATGACGCGGACTACCGGCACCCTGCCGGCCGGTTGGGTGGTCAGTTCCAGCGGCCGGCTGTCGGTCGCCTGCGAGCCCGACCAGTTGCCCTCGCAGTTCCCGTTTCCCACCATGGATCTGATCGCCCTGGACACCGCGCTGAGCTCGGCGAGTCGCCAGTCCAAGGCCCGCTTCGCGGTGTACGTGGGTGACCTGGGCGATGACACCATGGCCAGGGCGCAACAGATCCTGGCCGACGTTCCGACCCCCGATAATGCGGTGCTGCTGGCGGTGTCTCCCGATCAGCGGGCCATCGAGGTGGTCTACGGCGGCGAACTGCGCGGACGAGGTGCCGAATCGGCCGCGCCGTTGGGGGTCTCGGCCGCGGCGTCGTCGTTTCGGCAGGGCCAGCTGATCGACGGACTGGTCAGTGCGATCCGGGTGATGTCGGCAGGGATCGCCCGGCCCCAGTAGCGCCGATCGGGCGCTAACCCGCGTCGTACGCCCGAGCCTTCAACGCGCGTTCGACACCGGCACGGCCCTCCAGGACCAGTCGTCGCAGCGGCGGCGGTACGTGCAGCCCGCCCAGGAACCAGTCGGCGGCCGCCAATCCCGAGGCGCTGACGTCCCAGGACGGATACAGGCCCACCACCACGGTCTGGGCTACCTCGCTGGAGCGGCGCTCCCACACCTCGGCGATGGCCTCGAAGTAGTGCTTGGCATAGGGCGCCAGCACATCGCCCTGACCGGGCTGGGCGAATCCGGCGATGATCGCCCGAGCCGTGATGTTGGGCAGGGTGTCGTCCTCGATCACCTCGCGCCAGGCCCGGTGTTTGACCTCGGCCTGCGGGCGGGCCGCGGATGCTGCCGCAGCATGCCGCTTGCCGGCCGCGGTCGGGTCCCGGCTCAGTTCGGCGTCGATGAACGGGGTCTGCGGTCCGTCCGCGTCGATCCGGCCGCCGGCTGCCAGGGCAGTCACGATCCGCCATCTCAGATCGGTGTCGACCTCGAGGCCGGCCAGCCCGGATTCGGCGGGATCGCGGTCCAGCAGGTCGGCCAGCACCACCAGATGGTGGGTCGACAAACGCGAGGTGCACAGCGCGTTGACGAAGGCCAACTGGTGATCCGAGCCCTGCTCGGCGCCGCGGGCAAGTTCCAGCAGCCGGTCGGCGAAGGCGGGCCCGCCCTCGCTCGCCGCCCAATCCGGCTCGGCATAGGAGTTCAAGGCGGTCTGGGCCTGCAACAGCAGCCGCTGGGCGACACCCACCTCGGTCTCGCCGTGCACTCCGCGCATCACCAGGGCGACGAAGTCGCGGGCCTTGAACTCCGCGTCGCGGGTCATCTCCCAAGCGGCCGACCACACCAGGGTGCGGGGCAGCGGATCGGCGATGTCGGCGATCCGCTCGAGTGCGACGTCCAGGGACTCGGGGTCCAGCCGCATCGAGCAGTAGGTCAGGTCATCGTCATTGACCAGGACCAGCTTGCCGCGCGGAACGCCCAGCAGCGCAGGCACTTCGGTGACCTCGCCGGCAACGTCGATCTCCTCGCGGTGTACGCGGACGAGCCTTTCGCTGCCGTCGTAGATCCCGATGGCCAGCCGGTGCACCCGGGTTTCGCCCGCGCCGGGCCTGGCACCGCCCTGCCGGACGGCGAAGCGGGTGAACCGGCCCTCGTCGTCGACGTCGAACTCGGCGCGCAGGGAGTTCAGCCCGGTGGTCTTGAGCCACTGCCTGCCCCAGTCCGACAGGTCGCGGCCCGACGCCCGCTCCAACGCCCCGAGCAGGTCGTCGAAGGTGGCGTTGCCGAAGGCGTGGGCGGTGAAGTAGTCCCGCAGGCCGGCCAGGAACTGCTCGAGGCCGACGTAGGCCACCAGTTGCTTGAGCACACTGGCGCCCTTGGCGTAGGTGATGCCGTCGAAGTTCACCTCGACGGCGTGCAGGTCGGGGATGTCGGCGGCCACCGGGTGGGTGGACGGCAGCTGGTCCTGGCGGTAGGCCCAGGACTTCTCCACATTGGCGAAAGTCGTCCAGGCTTCGCTGTACTCGGTGGCATCGGCCTGGCACAGCACCGAGGCGAAGGTCGCGAAGGACTCGTTGAGCCACAGGTCGTCCCACCACCGCATGGTCACCAGATCCCCGAACCACATGTGCGCCATCTCGTGCAGCACCGTCTCGGCGCGGCGCTCGTAGCTGTAGCGGGTGACCTTGCTGCGGAACACGTAGTCCTCGAGGAAGGTCACCGCCCCGGCGTTCTCCATCGCTCCGGCATTGAACTCCGGGACGAACAACTGGTCGTACTTGCCGAACGCGTAGGGCACCCCGAAGTTGCAGTGGTAGAAGCCGAATCCCTGTTTGGTTTCGGTGAACAGCCGCTCGTGATCCATGTACGGCGCCAGTGAGGCGCGGCAGAACAGCCCGAGGGGGATCTCGCCGTATTCGTCGGAATAGACGTCGTCCCAGCGCGCGTAGGGCCCGGCCACCAGCGCCACCAGATAGGTGCTCATCCGCGGCGTGGTGGCGAAGGTGTGGACCTTGTGATCGCCGCGCTGCTGCACGGCGACCGGCGCACCGTTGGAGATCACCTCCCAGTGCCCGGGGGCGGTGACGGTGATGTCGAAGGTCGCCTTGAGGTCGGGCTGGTCGAAGCAGGCGAACATCCGCTTGGCGTCGGCGGTCTCGAACTGCGAGTAGAGATACACATGCTCGTCGACCGGGTCGACAAAGCGGTGCAGCCCCTCACCGGTGTTGGAGTAGCGGCAGTCGGCCTCCACCACCAGCACGTTGTGGTGGGCCAGGCCGGCCAGCGGGATCCCGGTCGACTCGTCATACCCCGAGGTGTCGATATCGTGGCCGTTGAGCACTGCGCGGTGCACCCGGTCGGCGGCCAGGTCGATATAGCTGTCGGCCCCGGGAAGGGCCTCGAACTCGACGGTGGTCCTGGACCGGAACTCTTTGTCGCCGACGGTCAGGTCCAGTTCGATCCGGTAGCCCTCGACGGTGACCAGAGCCGCGCGTTCGATGGCCTCACTGCGGGTCAGATTCGGAAGCACGGGACCCAACCTATCCTGAGGGCATGACTGAGTCCGCCCCCGATTCGCCCACCAGGTCCCGCGCCGATTTCTGGTTCGACCCGTTGTGCCCGTGGGCCTGGATCACCTCGCGCTGGATCCTGGAGGTCGAGCAGGTCCGCAACATCGACGTGCGCTTCCACGTCATGAGCCTGGCGGTGCTCAACGAAGGCAAGGACCTCCCCGAGCGGTACCAGGAGTTGATGACCAAGGCCTGGGGGCCGGTGCGGGTGGCCATCGCCGCCGAGCAGGCCCACGGCCCTGAGGTGCTCGGCCCGCTCTACACCGCGATGGGCACCCGGATTCACAACCGGGACAACAAGAATCTCGAGCAGGTCATCGGCGAATCGCTGGCCGACGCCGGCCTTCCGGCCGAGTTGGCGGCCGCAGCGACCGACGGCTCCTACGACGGCGCGCTGCGCGCCAGCCACCATGCCGGCATGGATGCGGTCGGCGACCAGGTCGGGACCCCGACCATCCACATCAACGGGGTGGCGTTCTTCGGGCCGGTGCTCTCGAAAATCCCGCGCGGCGAAGAGGCCGGCCGGTTGTGGGACGCCGCGGTGGCCCTGGCGTCCTATCCGCATTTCTTCGAACTCAAGCGCACCCGCACCGAGGGGCCCTCATACGACTGAACCCCGTGTTCACAGGTGCTTGAGTAAGGTGACCGCCATGCGCGTCTACATCGGCTCCGACCACGCCGGCTTCGAGTTCAAGAAGGCCATCATCGCCCACCTGGAGCGCAACGGCTACGAGCCGGTCGACTGTGGCGCCTACGAGTACGACGCCGACGACGACTACCCGGCGTTCTGCATCGCCGCGGCGGTTCGCACGGTCGCCGACCCGGGCAGCCTGGGCATCGTGCTGGGCGGATCGGGTAACGGTGAGCAGATCGCGGCCAACAAGGTTCCCGGCGCCCGGTGTGCGCTGGCCTGGAGTGTGGAGACCGCCAAATTGGCCCGCGAGCACAACAACGCCCAGTTGATCGGTATCGGTGGCCGGATGCACACCGAAGCCGAAGCGCTGGCGATCATCGACGCGTTCCTCGGCACCGCGTGGTCGGAAGCGCCTCGGCATCAGCGTCGCATCGACATCCTCGCCGAGTACGAGCGCACCCACGTCGCGCCCCCGGTGCCCGGCGCGGACTGACCACCGTGCCGGAAGGCCACACCCTGCATCGGCTGGCACGGTTGCATCAGCGCCGTTTCGCCGGGTCCGTGGTGCGGGTGTCGAGTCCGCAGGGCCGGTTCGCGGACGCCGCACTCATCGACGGCCTTGTCTTCCGCCGCGCGTCGGCCTGGGGCAAGCATCTGTTCCACGAATACTCCCCGGAAAAGCGAGGCAGTGGACCGATTGTTCACGTCCACCTTGGTCTGTACGGCACGTTCACCGAGAAGCCCGCGCCGATGCCCGAGCCCCGCGGTCAGGTGCGGATGCGCATCGTGGGCGAGGGCTACGGGACCGATCTGCGCGGGCCCACCGCGTGCGAGGTGGTCGACGTGGCGCAGATGTCGTCGATCCTGGCCCGGCTCGGGCCGGACCCGTTACGCGCCGATGCCGACCCCGCCGCGGCTTGGGCCCGGATTGCCAAGTCCCGCAGGGCGATCGGTGCCCTGCTGATGGATCAGTCGGTGCTGGCCGGGGTCGGCAACGTCTACCGCAGCGAATTGCTGTTCCGCCACGGCATCGATCCCTACCGACCCGGGCGGGATATCGACCAGGAGGAGTTCGAGGCCGCCTGGGCCGATCTGGTCGACCTGATGAAGGTCGGGGTGCGTCGCGGCCGGATCATCGTGATCCGCCCCGAGGATGACCACGGGCCGCCGGCCTACGGACCCAGGCGCCCGCGCACCTACGTCTACCGGCGTGCCGGTGAATCGTGCCGGTTGTGCGCGACGACGGTCCGCACCGCCGAGATGGAAGGCCGCAACCTGTTCTGGTGTCCCGGGTGCCAGCGTTGAGGCGTCAGAAGTCGCCGAACCCGCCGAAGTCGCCGCCGAAGTCGCCCCCGCCGAAATCGCCGCCGTCACCGCCCCAGCCGCCGCCATCGGCCCCCTGATCGAATCCGGCGTCATATCCGGAGCCGAAGCCCTGATCGAAGCCCGACCCGTAGCCGCTCTCGAACCCGGAGGCGCCGTAGCCCACACCGCTCATCCCGGAGAACATCGCGTTGAACAGCAGCACCGAACCCATGCCCCAGGCCCCGGCCGCCAGGGCGGGCTTCCACCACGGTTCGGAGTACCAGCCGGCCGGCACCGGCCGGCCCGCCACCCGGCCGCCCGGGTAGTAGTTCGGGGTGCGCTGGGTCGGCACGGGGGAGGCCTCGATCTCGCGGCCCTCGAACTGGACGCGGCGGTCCTCGGTGACCGTTCCGGCCGATTTCTGACCGGTGATGCTCTCCAGCTCCGGACCCGGGTCCATACCCATCGCGGTCCGTGCCGCCCGCACGTAGTACAGACCTTCCAGGGCACTCTCCTTGGCCAGCATCGCCTGCCTGGCCGTGGTCGCCTGATCGATCTGGGAGGAGGCCGCGGTGAACCGCTCCGAGGCGTCGGCCAGCGCCTGCTGGGAGGCCTGGTCGGTGCCGGTCAGATTGAGCACCTGGCCGCCGAGACGTTCGATGACCCGGCGGGCGTCGGCCTTGGCGTCGGCCAGGCTGGCCGCCGTGCGGGTGCCCGAGTTCCGCGACGAACTCCACATCGCCAGGGCGACCGTGGCGAGTACGACCAGGATCAGCAACACCAGAACGTTGTTCATGGCGACCACAGTACCGACGCCGCGGGCCGCGGCCTCGGTTACAGAACGCCCAGCGCCCGGTAGACCTCGTCGGACAGCGCGGTGCTGCGCGGGTCGGCGTTGCACTTGGTGGCGTCGAAATGATTCATGACGTAGGCGTAGCCGATGCGGTGCTCGAGGTCGACGAACCCGTAGGAGCCGCCCGAGCCGCCGTGACCGAAGCTGCGCAGATTCGGTCCGGCCACACCGCGCTGGTTGAGCATGTAGCCCAGCCCCCAGCCGTGGTCGGCGACCCTCGGACCCAGCACCACATCCGGGTCGAATCCGCCTTGGGATACCCGGATCTTCTCGAGATGGCCGCGGGAGAGGATCTTCTCCTGGGCCAGACCGTTGTAGAAGGTGGCCAGTCCGAGGGCCGAGACGTGGCCGTTGGTGCCCGGGAACTCCGCGGTGCGCCACGCGGTCAGTTCGTTGGAGCCCAGTTCGTCGTCGGGCACGAAACCCATCGCGACCGCCAGACCGGCCATCGGGTGCTCGGCGAGTGACGCCGGATGCCCCGGGGCGCCACCGTCGGCCAGCACGTCACGGATATGCGGCTTGTCGATCATCTCGGCACACCGCTTGTGCTGCGCAGTGGGCATTCCGATGTGCACGTCGATTCCCATCGGTTCGGCGATCTCGGTGCGCAGATACTGGCCCAGTGTGCGGTCGGTGACCCGCCGGACCACCTCGCCGAGGATGAAGCCGAAGCTCACCATGTGATAGCCCTGCGCGGTGCCCGGTGTCCACCACGGCTCGGAGGCCGCGAGCCGCCGGCACACCCCGTCCCAGTCGGTGACCTCGCTCCAGTGCATCCGGGTCCGCGGGCCGATCACCCCGGAACGGTGCCCGAGCACGTCGGCGACGGTGATGTCCTGCTTGCCGGCCTGGCCGAATTCGGGCCAGTAGTACGCCACCGGCGCGTACAGGTTGATTTCGCCGCGATCGGCAAGGAGGTGGATACAGGTGCTGGTCAGCGCCTTGGTGCCGGAGAACACGCTGGCCAGGGTGTTCTCCCGCCAGCGCCGGCGGCGACGGGCGTCGGCATGGCCACCCCACAGATTGACCACCAGGTCGCCGTCGACCCATACCGCGACGGCCGCGCCGACGTCGCCGTTCTCGGCGAAGTTGCGCTCGAACGCCGACCCGACGGCCTCGAACCCGGGGGAGCAGCGTCCGCCGATCTCAGTCTGGTCGCTCCGTGTCATCTCTGGGCGCCTCCTGGCCGAGAACCATCCGGCCCGGACGGGCGTTGGACCGAAACCCGAATCTACGGAGGCAACGGTACCGAAAGAAGCCGCGAGGCGAATCGCTGCCGAACCGCTATCGTGTCGTGACCTGGCCCTTTGGGGGTTGATCCCGGCCAGAGTAGACACCGTTACGCGTCAAGGCGGCAATCAGCCGCCGACTGGCCAGACGGCCAGCCTGGCCTGCACCGGAATGCCCACTCCGACCTTCTCGCGGAGACACGGGGTGCACCATACCGCCGATACTGCTCGAGCGGGCGACGGGAATCGAACCCGCGTAGCTAGTTTGGAAGACTAGGGCTCTACCATTGAGCTACGCCCGCGTGCTTGCGCGAGCCCAATGTACCGGCGTCCGCCAGTCCGGTTCCATTCGGATCCCCGCTGGGCCGTAGGATCGCGGGCGCGATACAGCGACACAGCACGGACGACACAGCACCGGACACAGCACAGCAGCGGGGTGTAGCGCAGCTTGGTAGCGCATCCGCTTTGGGAGCGGAAGGCCGCAGGTTCAAATCCTGTCACCCCGACACGCCTCCACCGACGACCCATGACACCGAGGAGTAACACCGTGAAGAGCACCGTCGAGAAGTTGAGCCCCACCCGGGTGCGCATCAACGTGGAGGTGCCCTTCACGGAACTCCAGGCCGACTTCGACCGGGCCTACAAGCAGCTGGCCAAGCAGGTCCGGCTGCCCGGCTTCCGGCCCGGGAAGGCTCCGGCCAAATTGCTGGAGGCCAGGGTCGGCCGAGGTGCGGTGCTGGAGCAGGTCGTCAACGAGGTGCTTCCGGCCCGCTACAGCGAGGCGGTGACCACCGGGGAACTGCGTCCGCTGGGCCAGCCCGATATCGAGGTCACCAAGCTCGAGGACGGCGAGGAACTGGTGTTCACCGCCGAGGTCGATGTGCGTCCGGACATCGAGCTGCCGGAGCTGAGCACGCTGACGATCTCGGTCGAGTCGGTCGAGGTCGCCGACGACGAGGTCGAAGCCGAGTTACAGGCGTTGCGGGCCCGGTTCGGGACCCTCAAGGGGGTCGAGCGGCCCGCGCAGACCGGTGATTTCGTCTCCATCGACCTGTCCGCTGTCGTCGACGGCGAGGACATTCCGGACGGCCGCGCCGAGGGGCTGTCCCACGAGATCGGCTCCGGGCAGTTGATCGAGGGGCTCGATGAGGCGATCGTGGGACTCTCCGATGGCGAGTCGGCCACGTTCACGACCAAACTCGTCGCCGGTGATCACGCCGGGGAGGAGGCCGAGGTCACTGTGACGGTGAAGTCCATCAAGGAGCGGGAGCTGCCCGAGGCCGACGACGAGTTCGCCCAGCTGGCAAGCGAGTTCGACACCCTGGCCGAGCTGCGGGAGAACCTTACCGAGCAGGTGCGCCGGGTCAAGCGCATCCATCAGGCGGAGAAGATCCGCGACAACGCGCTGGAGACCCTGCTCGACCTGGTCGAGGTCCCGCTTCCGGAGGCCATCGTGGCGGCCCAGGTGGACTCCGCGCTGCACAACGCGATCCACCCCCTCGACCACGATGAGGACAAATTCGCCGAGGCACTGGAGGCGGAGGGCAGTTCGCGGGAGAAGTTCGACACCGAGAATCGGGAGGCCGCGGAGAAGGCCGTCAAGACCCAGCTGTTGATGGACGCCATCGCCGACGAACTTGACATCCAGGTCGGTCAGAACGACCTGACCGAGCGGCTGGTGCTGATGTCGCGCCAGTACGGTGTGGAGCCGCAGCAGTTGCTTCAGCTGCTTCAGCAGCAGAACCAGCTGCCCGCGGTGTTCGCCGATGTGCGCCGTGGGCTTGCCGTGGCAGCGGTGGTGGAAGCTGCCACCGTCACCGACACCGGCGGCAATGAGATCGACACCACCGAGTTCTTCGGCGGGCCGGCCTCCGAGTCCGGCGAGCAGGCCGGCGGCGAGGACGAGTAACGCCGATAGCGAAAGACCACAGCCGCGGGCACCGTTGTGGGGGTCCGGTTGGTTAGGGTCGGGGAGAACGTCCGCAGTTGACGGACACATGACGACCTTTGAGAAAGTTTCGAGAAAGCAGGTAAGCGTGACTCACATGCGTTCAGGCATGGCTGGGCTGAACCTCACCGACTCGGTCTACGAGCGGCTGCTCGCCGAGCGCATCATCTTCCTCGGCTCGCAGGTCGACGATGACATCGCCAACCGGCTGTGCGCGCAGATCCTGCTGCTGGCCGCCGAGGATCCGACGAAGGACATTTCGCTCTACATCAACTCCCCGGGCGGTTCGATCAGCGCGGGCATGGCCATCTACGACACCATGGTGCTGGCACCCTGCGATGTCGCCACCTACGCCATGGGGATGGCCGCCTCGATGGGGGAGTTCCTGCTCGCCGCCGGCGCCAAGGGCAAGCGTTACGCCCTGCCGCACGCCCGGATCCTGATGCATCAGCCGCTGGGCGGTATCACCGGCGGCGCGGCCGATATCGCCATCCAGGCCGAGCAGTTCGCGCTCATCAAGCGGGAGATGTTCCGGCTCAACGCCGAGTTCACCGGCCAGCCGATCGAGCGGATCGAGGCCGACTCCGACCGCGACCGGTGGTTCACCGCCCAAGAGGCCCTGGAGTACGGCTTCGTCGACCACATCATCACCCGCGCCCACGTCAACGGAGCCAACAATGTCTGATCCCCGGCTGTCTGATCCCCGGCTGTCTGATCCCCGGCTGTCTGATCCCCGGCTGACCCCGCAGGCGCGCTACATCCTGCCGTCCTTCGTCGAGCACTCCAGCTGGGGCGTCAAGGAGTCCAACCCCTACAACAAGCTGTTCGAGGAACGGATCATCTTCCTGGGTGTCCAGGTCGATGACGCCTCGGCCAACGACATCATGGCTCAGCTCCTGGTGCTCGAGTCGCTGGATCCCGACCGCGACATCACCATGTACATCAACTCGCCGGGTGGTTCGTTCACCTCGCTGATGGCGATCTACGACACCATGCAATACGTCCGCGCCGACATCCAGACGGTGTGCCTGGGCCAGGCGGCCTCGGCGGCGGCAGTGTTGTTGGCAGCCGGTACCCCGGGCAAGCGGCTGGCGCTGCCCAACGCCCGCATCCTCATTCACCAGCCGTCGCTCGGTGGTGTCATCCAGGGCCAGTTCTCGGATCTGGAGATCCAGGCCGCCGAGATCGAGCGGATGCGCACCCTGATGGAGGAGACACTGGCCCGCCATACCGGGAAGGACGCAGCCGTCATCCGCAAGGACACCGACCGCGACAAGATCCTGACCGCCGAGGCGGCCAAGGAATACGGGATCATCGATACGGTGCTGAGCTACCGGAAACTCTCCGCGCAAAACGCGTGATCCCGCCCGGTTCGCCCGGGGACGGCCCTCGGGTGGGCAACGGGCGCGACACGCCTGGGACAGCCGTGGCGCGCCACCGCACGGCGGGGCCCGCGAAAGGATATGTTCAGTTTCGCGGGACTGCGGGACCACAGCAGAAGACGACACTGATTACCACCGAATACCACTGACGCTATTCGCCTTTATCGGTCGCACGGTGGCCGAACCAGCGGGTAGCGTCGGCACAGACCGGCAAGAACGACGGCGAAGGAAGTAGGGCTCACCACCATGGCGCGTATCGGAGACGGCGGTGACCTGCTGAAATGCTCGTTCTGTGGGAAGAGTCAGAAGCAGGTGAAGAAGCTCATCGCGGGCCCGGGGGTCTACATCTGCGATGAGTGCATCGACCTGTGCAACGAGATCATCGAAGAGGAACTCGCCGACAACGACGATGTCAAACTCGACGAGCTGCCCAAGCCTGCGGAGATCCGGGAGTTCCTGGAGAACTACGTCATCGGTCAGGACACCGCCAAGCGCACGCTGGCCGTCGCGGTCTACAACCACTACAAGCGTATCCAGGCCGGCGAGAAGTCCCGCGACTCCCGGACCGAGCCGGTGGAACTGGCCAAGTCCAACATCCTGATGCTCGGCCCGACCGGCTGCGGTAAGACCTATCTGGCCCAGACGCTGGCCAAGATGCTCAACGTGCCGTTCGCCATCGCCGATGCCACCGCGCTGACCGAGGCCGGCTATGTGGGTGAGGATGTCGAGAACATTCTGCTCAAGCTGATCCAGGCCGCCGACTACGACGTCAAGCGGGCCGAGACCGGCATCATCTACATCGACGAGGTCGACAAGATCGCCCGCAAGAGCGAGAACCCGTCGATCACCCGGGACGTCTCCGGTGAAGGTGTGCAGCAGGCGCTGCTGAAGATCCTGGAAGGCACCCAGGCCTCGGTCCCGCCGCAGGGCGGCCGCAAGCACCCGCACCAGGAGTTCATCCAGATCGACACCACCA
>ERZ888423.1090-NODE-1090-length-25107-cov-7.229044_pt1 | contig 25107 bp, 23 predicted proteins | sample MGYA00520523_ERZ888423 | MGnify/ENA primary metagenome ERZ888423 (study PRJEB32303, sample SAMEA104408611) | aquatic metagenome | biome: Brackish water; feature: Pelagic; material: water | place: Baltic Sea | collected 2014-06-08T10:24:00 | depth 30,27 m ...
CAACCGCGCTGGACACCTCACCCATAAATCGAACACTAGTGCGACGGTCCGACAAGAAACCCCCACCTGTGACTAAAGAAACCCCAGTGACAGAAGAAAATTCAGTGACACAAGTGAATTCGACGCACGTCCCCGACTGTCCGTTGACCCCCATCGAAGATAAAAGTAATGTCACTTTTACTTTTCTGCCTCGGGAGTTCTTCATGGAATCCTTCATTCATCTACGCAAGGGCACCACGCCCCGGCGACTGCACGCCGACCTGGACGGACTCAAGGACGACGAGCTGGGCCGCGGCGGCTTCACCGGCCGCACAGCCAACCTGTATCGCCGTCACGACCCCACGGCGTACCGCTCGATTGGGCCGCTGCGGCCCCTCGACGTGTTGTCGAGCGACCTCAAACCCGAGGACGGGATCGACGCGCGCGGCGGCCCCCTGCTGATGTTCTCCAACGCCGACTGTGAAGTGCTGCTGTCGCGGCGCGCCGCGCCGATGCCGTTCTTCGTGCGTCACATCGACGGCGATCTGCTGTGCTTCGTGCACGAAGGGTCGGGCCTGATCGAAACCGAGTTCGGACCCTTGCGGTACCGGAAGGGCGACTGGGTTTACCTGCCGAAGGCGTGCACGTGGCGACACGTCCCCGACGATCAGTGCACATGGCTGATGATCCAGGCAACCGATGAGTTCCGGGTACCACCGCCCGGACCACTCGGGCGCCATTTCCCGTTCGACAGTTCACAGGCAGTGATCCCCGACCCTGCACCGTGCGATGACACCGATGGGCCCCGGGTCGACAACGAGTTCGAGGTCCAACTGGTGCACTCGCCGATCGATGGAGCCGGAACGACTTCTCTTTTCTACCCACACCATCCGTTGGACGTCGAGGGTTGGCGCGGCGACAACTTCGCCTTCACCTTCAATATCTCCGACTACAACGTGGTGACGTCTGACAGTGTGCATCTGCCACCGACGGTGCACCTGTTCATGCAAGCTACCGGCGTGTACGTGATGAACTTCCTGCCTAAGCCCGCCGAAGGCGTAGCGGGCACCGAACGCACTCCCTGGTATCACCGCAACGTCGACTTCGACGAGATTGCGTTCTTCCACGGTGGTTCGTTGTATGGGATTCCGATGCCGCCCGGACTGATTACGCATGCGCCGCAAGGGGTTCATCACGGCGCACCGGAGAAGGCTCGCGAGCGAGCACGCCGCAAGTTCGACGAATATCAGTCCGTCGACTGGCAGGTGATCTCGATCGACACCCGGCGACGGCTGATCCCGTCGGCGGAGGTGCTGGCCAACGACCTGGGGCAGCACCAGTGAGCGCTTGTGCGAAGAACATGAAGGCATTGGTGAGCGCTTGCACGCAGGAACGGATGCATTGATGACCAGCACGCAGCAACGGCACACACCAGCCAAGCACCAGTACGATCGTATTCCCTATCTCGTTGCATACCATAACAACTCAGCCGTCCGCGACGTCTACGGCGGCGTCGCCGAGTTGGTGGTTTTGGAAAGCTACCTACTCAAGCCGGCGGCGGTAGCAGATACCGGAGCCGCCACGCCGGCCACATCAGATACCGTACTGGTGTTCATGCATCCGATCGGCGGTGGCGCCTACCTGCCCATGATCAATGCCCTGGCCCGCGCCGGGCACCATGTCATCTACTGCAACAGCAGATTCCGCGGGACCGACTCCGCACTGCTGATGGAAAAGGTCATCGAGGACTTGGGCGAGTGCATCAAGGACGCCAAGAACCGACTCGGCTACTCGAAGGTCGTCCTCGCGGGCTGGAGCGGCGGGGGCTCGCTGTCGATGTTCTACCAGCAGCAGGCGCAATGCCCGACGGTGACTGCGAGCCCATCAGGCGACGGCCCCGATCTGACCAAGCTGGGACTGATCCCGGCTGACGGCATCATGCTGCTCGCCGCCCATATCAGCAGGCACGGCACGATGACTGAATGGATGGACGCCTCAATCCTCGACGAGAGCGACCCCACCAAACGAGACCCCGAACTGGATCTTTACAACCCCGACAACCCCAACCAGCCGCCATACACGCCGGAGTTCCTGGAGCGCTATCGCCACGCTCAGATCGCTCGCAACCGGCGTATTACCGCGTGGGTGAAGAGCAAGCTCGCCGAGCTGAGGACCAGCGGACGACCCGGCGCGGAGGGGGCAGAGTTCGCCTTCGTCGTGCACGGCACAATGGCCGATCCGCGCTGGCTCGACCCAACCGTCGATCCCAATGAGCGCACCCCGGGAACCTGCTATCTGGGCGATCCTGAGCTGGTGAACATGAGCCCGGTGGGCTTGGCGCGGTTCTGCACGCTGCGCAGTTGGCTGTCCCAGTGGAGCTATGACGACGCCAACGGCGACGCCGTGACGTGCGGGCCCGATATTGAGGTACCTGCGCTGGTGATCGGAAATCTCGCCGATGACGCGTGCACGCCGAGCCATACCCGCCGAATCTACGAAGCGATCGGAACTCCCGACAAGGAGTTCTACGAGATCACCGGCGCGAACCACTACTACGCGGGTGTCGACCAGAGACCCAAGCTGAACGAGGCTGTCGGCATCGCCACGGACTGGCTGCTGCGTCACGAATTCGCGGTCACCCCATGACGATCCCGACAGGACCGCTAGACGGCGTCCGCGTCATCGAGGTCGGAACGCTGATCTCTGGACCATTCGCCGGTCGACTGCTCGGTGACATGGGCGCAGAAGTCATCAAGATCGAACCACCCGGCGCACCGGATCCGCTTCGCACCTGGGGGCAGGCCGAACTCGACGGGCACCACTTCTTCTGGACGATCCACGCGCGCAACAAGAAGGCTGTAACCCTCAACCTGCGTGAGCGCAAAGGGCGTGACATCTTCCTCGACCTCGTCGAGCACAGCGACGTGATCGTCGAGAACTTCCGGCCGGGCACGCTCGAGAAGTGGGGTCTGGGCTACGACGTTCTCCGCCAACGCAATCACGGGATCATCCTGGTGCGCGTGTCCGGGTACGGGCAGACCGGGCCGGAAGCGCACAAGGCCGGCTATGCCTCTGTCGCGGAGGCCGCCAGCGGCCTCAGGCACATGAACGGGTTTCCCGGTGGCCCTCCCCCGCGGCTGGCGTTGTCGCTGGGGGACAGCCTCGCCGGGATGTTCGCGGCCCAAGGCGCATTGGCTGCACTGTACCGCCGCTCGGTGACCGGAGAAGGCCAGGTGGTCGATGCGGCATTGACCGAATCATGTTTGGCAGTACAGGAATCGACGATCCCCGACTACGACGTCGGAGGTATCGTGCGGGGCCCGTCGGGCACCCGACTGGAGGGCATCGCCCCGTCGAACATCTACCCGACCGCCGACGGCAGCTGGGTGGTGATCGCGGCCAATCAGGACACCGTGTTCCGCAGGTTATGCGAGGCCATGGGCTGCCCCGAGCTTTCCACCGACGAGCGGTTCTCCAACCATGGCGCGCGGGGACGTCACCAAGATGAACTCGACACGATCATCGGCTCGTGGGCCGCTGATCGTCAACCTGATGACATCATCGCCACCCTCTCGCGGGCCGGGGTGATCAGCGGACCGATCAACACGGTCGCTGAGGTCGTCGAAGATCCGCAGCTGCAGGCTCGCGGCATGATCGCCGACCACTGGGACGAACGTATCGGACGAAACGTCAAGGGGCCCGGCGTGGTACCTGTGCTGTCGGAGACACCCGGAACCATCCGGCACGCCGGCTCATCGCGGCCTGGCCAGCACAACGACGAGATCTATCACGGCCTGCTCGGTAAGAGCGACGCCGAGCTCGAGGCGCTCCGATCGGAGGGCGTGCTGTGACCGACCTACCCGGCCATGTCGATATTCGCGACGTGTCGCTACGCGACGGCCTGCAGATCGAAAATCCGATTCCGTTGTCCGCGAAGCTCGAGATACTGGCCGCAGTCGCGGCAACCGGAGTGCGAGAGATGGAGGCAACGGCTTTCGTATCACCGTCGAAGGTTCCCGCACTGGCCGATGCGGCCGAACTCGCCGCAGAGTTGCACAACTTCGCCGACATCGAGTTCTCCGCGTTGGTTGCCAGCCCCAACGGCGCCAAACGCGCAATCGCCGCGGGCCTGCGGTCGATCGAATATGTGGTGTCCGCAGCCGACGGGCACAGCCGCGCCAACGTGGGCCGCACGTCGGCGGAAGCGACCGAGCAGATCATCGAGATCGTTGCGATCGCCCGCGACTGTGGCGTCGTCGTCGAGGTCATTATCGCCACCGCGTGGGACTGCCCCTTCGACGGACCGACTCCCCCACAGCGAGTCCTCGACATCGTCGCCGCCGCCACTGAGGCCGGAATCGACCGGCTGGCGATCGCCGATACCATCGGCACTGCAACCCCGCGCCGGGTCAGCGACCTGATCGCCCTCGTCCGGCCGGGTATCGGTGATATCCCGCTGGGAGCGCACTTCCACAACACCCGCGGGACCGGATTGGCCAGCGCCTACGCCGCTATCTGCTCCGGGGTTACCCGGCTGGACGCATCCGTCGGCGGGCTGGGCGGTTGCCCGTTCGCCCCCGGTGCCAGTGGCAACATCGCCACCGAAGACCTCGTGTATCTATTACGGGACAGCGGAGTTCATGTCGATGTGGACCTGCAAGCCGCCATCGCGGCCGCCCGCATTTCACAGCACGCGGTCGGACACGAACTTCCCAGCGCCCTACTCCGCGCCGGCGACCGAATACTGGGCTGACGGACGTGGACGCACTACCGTCAGGAATGCTCAGCGCCAAAGGCCAACAAACCCGACAGGCTATCGAGCTGGCGTCCCGGAAACTGTTCGCCGAACGTGGATTTCACGGCACCACCCTGGTCGATATCACGTCTGCGGCAGGGAAATCGCCGGCGGCATTCTACCGCTATTTCACCGACAAAGAGGATCTGCTGGCGGCACTGGCCCAGTCGTTTCTGCGCGAGGTGGTGACGCCGTCGGGACTGAGCCTGCAGCTGCCTGAGTCGCCGGACGACGACGCCTTCTTCACCGCGGTGGTGACTGGGTACTGGACGATGTTCAAGCAGAATATCGGGATCATGATCGCGGTGGCCCAGCTGGCAACCACCCAGCCGCGGTTCGCGTCCGTGCAGAACGAGTTCCGGCGCTTTGGCATGGACATCGTGACCGCATCGGTGCGGCGCGCGCAGGAGCAGGGCTACGGCGTCGAACTGAATCCCGAATACACCGCGGCCGCGATCGCACTGCTCTTCGAGAATTTCACCACCGTGTTCGTCGGCCCATCCGGCCTGGGGCTCGACATCGACGATGACGACGCGATCGCCACCCTGTCACGAATCTGGAAGAAGACGCTCTACGGCTTCTGAAACGATATTTGACACCGCTGTTTTATCGAAGGAGATCACTGTGGATTTCAGTCTTCCCGAACATCTTCCCGGACTGCTCGACGAGATCGACGCGTTCATCGAGTCGGAGATTAAACCGCTCGAAAGCGAACACATCCAGTATTTCGACTATCGCCGCGAGCACGCCCGCACCGACTGGGACAACGGCGGAGTCCCGCGGCGGGAGTGGGAGGACCTGCTCGGCGAGATGCGCCGGCGTGCCGACGCGGCCGGCTGGCTACGTTACGGCCTGCCCAGCCGTTTCGGTGGCCGCGACGGGAGTAACGTCGACATGGCGGTCATCCGGGAACATCTGGCGCACAGGGGACTCGGGCTGCACAACGACTTGCAGGACGAGTCCTCGATCGTGGGTAACTTTCCGCAGGTGATCATGATGGACCGGTTCGGCACCGAGGCTCAGAAGAAAGAGTGGACCGACGCGCTGATCACCGGCGAGCGGTCGATGGCCTTTGGGCTCACCGAGCCGAATCACGGATCAGACGCCACCTGGCTGGAAACCGCAGCTGTGCAGGACGGCTCCGGAAATAATGCAGAGTGGATCATCAACGGCGTCAAGCGGTTCAATACCGGTGTGCATCGCGCCACCCACGACCTGGTGTTCGCTCGGACCTCGGGGGAACCTGGCCAGGCTCGCGGCATCAGCGCGTTCTTGGTGCCGACCGACACCCCCGGCTTCTCGGTTCCCTACTACTGGTGGACCTTCAACATGCCCACCGATCACGGCGAGGTGGTGTTGGAGGATGTCCGGGTGCCTGCCGACTCGGTGCTCGGCGAGGTAGGCCGCGGCCTTGAGGTCGGCCAGACGTTTTTGCACGAAAACAGGATTCGACAGGCAGCTAGCAGCCTGGGTGCGGCCCAGTACTGCATCGACCGCGCCGTCACCTACGCCGGCGAGCGCTCAGTGTTCGGCAAGCCGCTGGCGGTCAACCAGGCAGTGCAGTGGCCGCTGGTGGAGTTGCAGACCGAGGCACAGATGGTGCGATTGCTGGTGCGTTTCGCCGCATCCGAACTCGACCGCAACCACCACATGGAGGTGTCCGACAAGGTATCCATGGCCAACTACCGTGCCAACCGACTGGTATGCGAGGCTGCCGACCGCGCGATGCAGGTGTTCGGGGGCGTCGGCTACAGCAGACATGAGCCCTTCGAACACATCTACCGCCACCACCGCCGCTATCGGATTACCGAAGGCGCCGAGGAGATCCAGATCCGTCGGGTGGCGCAGCGACTGTTCGGGTTCGGGTCGCGATGACTGAAACGCTGGCGCGCGCGCTGGAAGAGGTGCTACTCCCAGTCCTCGGCGAAGTGAGGGTGGAGAACCTACAGCCGCTCACCGGCGGGGCGAGCAGGCTCACCTGGGCCTTCGACGCCGTCGGCGACACACGTCGCGCCCTGATCCTGCGCACCGCCGCCGGCGACGATATCAACACCGGCATGGAACTGGAAGCCCTGGCTCAGCAACGCGCCGCGACTACAGGTACGCCGGTCCCCCACATCCTCACTGCCGACAACTCGCTTGCCGCACTGGGTAACCCGTTCCTGATCTGCGATGCTGTCGCCGGCGAGTCGATCGCGCGACGAATCCTTCGCGGACTTGGGGATGCCGGCAGGAGCCGATTGCTCCAGCAGTGCGCGGCAGCGCTCGCGGCGATCCACCGTGCCGATCCGGCCGGGATCGGTTTGACATCGCCCGATGAGCTCGCCGACTGGAGAGCCCGGCTCGGCGAAGTAGACGACACCACAGCCACTTTCGAATGGGCGTTCCGCCGCCTGGCCGAGCGGCGTCCCGCACCGTCCCCGCAGCGGTTGGTGCACGGCGACTTCCGGATGGGAAACCTGATCGTCGACGACGCCGGACTGGCGGCGGTGCTGGACTGGGAGCTGACCCATATCGGCGAGGTCTACGAGGACCTTGCCTGGTTCTGTATCAGGGCGTGGCGGTTCGGCGCGCCCGAGACACTCGGCGCTGGTGGGCTCGGCAGCGTCGAGGCTTTCCTGCGTGCGTATGAGCAGGAGGCGACGTCCGTCGTCGACCGCGACGCGTTCCGGTGGTGGCAGACCATGGCGACGCTGCGGTGGGGCGTCATCTGCCGAAACCAGGCCGAGCGACACCTCTCCGGCGCAACGCGGTCGGTCGAGCTGATAGCAATCGGACGCCGAGTCAGCGAAACCGAATGGGACCTGCTGGACCTTCTGTCGGGCGCCGAAGGCCGCGAACAGCGCTTTCGCGACGCGCGCAAGGCCCCCACGGGCAACCCTCTATCGAGACGTCCCACCGCGGCGGAACTTGTGGCCGCAGTCGCCGACTTCCTGGACAACGACGTCCGCGCCGCGTCCACAGGGCAGGTGGATTTCCACGCTCGGGTAGCCGCCAACGTGCTACGGATCGTCGAGCGCGAACTGCTCGATGAGACCGACGGTGCGGTGCTGGGGGCACTGCAGGGTCTTGGGTTCACCGATGAGGCCTCGCTCGCCCGGGCCATCAGGGCAGGTGAATTAGATGACCGCGGCGGGGACGTCATGGCGTGCCTGCGAATTCTTGTTTATCAAAAGTTGTCGATCGACCATCCGGGCTACGGCCCTGGCTGAGTTCGGGCCCGAAGCCGCTGCCGGCGGGGGCTGATTCTTGTAGAAGTGACCAAATCGCGAGATCCTTGGCGCCTCGTCCATGCAAGCCAGTGCTCACCCGCAGCTGAAGTTGAGGTCAACAGAATGTCTGACATCGATACCCGCGCAGTCATCGAGCTCGCTGATCTGCTGTTCGACGCTATCGAGAACGGCGATATCGCCGCGGTTGACCGACTGTTCAGCCCTGACATAGCGGTCTGGAAGAGCGGCGACGAGCATCCCAACGGCCGTGATCGGTCGGTGCGAATCATCGCCTGGTTCGTCAATGCAACGAGCGACCGTCGTTACGAGATCCTGGACCGCCAGCTTTTCGACGACGGCTTCGTTCAGCAGCACGTTCTGCACGCCAACGGCCGCACTGGCGCCTCGATCGCCATGCGGGTCTGCATGGTGATCAAGCTCGGTGCCGACGGTCTGATCAAGAGCATCGACGAGTACTTCGACCCAGCCGCGATCACGCCGTTGCTCGCCGACCCTCTGTCGTGACCAGCGACACCGACAACGCAGGCGTCCGGTGACGCCACATTGACGCCGGGCTACCATCGCGCCCATGGCTGTGCCCTCCCCGATGTCGTCGGCCGCGCGCGACCCGCTGCGCATCCTGGTCTATAGCGATAACCCCAGGACCAGGGAGCAGGTGAAACTCGCGTTGGGTAAGCGCATCCATCCCGAGTTGCCGGAGCTGAGCTATCTCGAGGTCGCCACAGCCCCGATGGTGATCAAGCAGATGGATGCGGGCGGCTTTGATCTGGTCATCCTCGATGGTGAGGCGACACCGGTCGGCGGAATGGGTATCGCCAAACAGCTCAAGGACGAGATCGACCCCTGTCCACCTGTGCTGGTGCTGACCGGGCGACCCGATGATGCATGGCTGGCCAGGTGGTCCCGCGCGGAAGCGGCGGTTCCCCACCCGATCGACCCGATCCGGTTGGGCGATGCGGTCGTATCGCTGCTGCGCAGTGTCAATTAACCGACCGGTGATTACCCAGCTGAATCACGAAACTACTTGTTGCACTTATTATTTCGAGTCGAACGCGGATATCCGGACACGGCTGATAGTGATACTAACCAAAATGTGCGGCTTACCCCGTAAACGGGCTAGGCTATGGGACGGCTCACAGCGACAGCCCCCGAGGAGCGCCTGCTCAGCATGAATCTGTACACACCGATACTGGTGCTCGGGGCGATCGCTGCCCTGTTCGCCGTCGGCTCGGTGGGGATCGCCCTGCTGATCGGGCCCAGGCGCTACAACTACGCCAAGCTCGAAGCCTACGAGTGCGGGATCGAGCCGCTAGATGCGTCCAATCCTGCAGCCGCCGCCACCGGGCAGCGATTCCCGATCAAGTACTACCTCACGGCGATGATGTTCATCATTTTCGACATCGAGATCGTCTTTCTCTACCCATGGGCGGTAGCGTTCGACAGCCTTGGCGCGTTCGGCCTCATCGCGGTGGCCCTTTTCTTGTTCAACGTTTCAGTGGCGTACGCCTACGAATGGCGGCGGGGAGGCATGGTGTGGGACTAGAAGAACAACTGCCGGGCGGCATTCTGCTGTCCACCCTGGAGAAGGTCGCGGGCTACGTGCGCAAGGGGTCCCTGTGGCCGGCGACATTCGGGCTGGCGTGCTGCGCAATCGAGATGATGGCCACCGCCGGACCGCGTTTCGACATCGCACGCTTTGGTATGGAGCGCTTTTCGGCGACGCCGCGGCAGGCCGATCTGATGATCGTCGCAGGACGCGTCAGCCAGAAGATGGCGCCGGTACTGCGCCAGGTCTACGACCAGATGGCCGAACCGAAGTGGGTTCTGGCGATGGGGGTGTGCGCGTCGTCGGGTGGGATGTTCAACAACTACGCCGTCGTCCAGGGCGTCGATCACGTGGTTCCGGTCGACATCTATCTGCCCGGCTGCCCGCCGCGGCCCGAGATGCTGCTGCACGCGATCCTGAAACTGCACGACAAGATTCAGGAGATGCCCCTCGGCGTGAACCGCGAGGAAGCGATCCGAGCGGCTGAGCAGGCCGCGCTGGCGGTGCCGCCGACGATCGAGTTGAAGGGGCTGCTGAGATGAGCGCTTGCGCGAAGAACCGAAGGCAGAGATGAGCGCTTGCGCGAAGAACCGAAAGCAGAGATGAGCGCTTGCGCGAAGAACCGAAAGCAGAGATGAGCGCCGACGACCGTGACGGGGCACCCGAGACCATCAGCGTGCGCCGCGGCATGTTCGGAGTCGAGGGCAGCGGTGACACCTCGGGCTACGGGCGTCTCGTGCATGCGGTCGCGATGCCCGCCGGCTCGCCGCCACCCTACGGTGGCTACTTTGACCAGGTCGTGGACGCGTTGGCCGCCGCACTCGGTGCGGACACCTTTGCAGTAGCGATCGAACGCGTAGTGGTCTACCGCGATGAACTGACCCTGGAAGTCAATCGCGAGCAACTACCGACAGTGGCGCAGGCGCTGCGTGACGAACCGGAACTGCGTTTTGAGCTTTGTCTGGGCGTCAGCGGTGTGCATTACCCCGAGGATGCCGGACGCGAACTGCATGCGGTCTACCCGTTGATGTCGATCACCCACAACCGCCGCATCTGCGTCGAGGTGGCGGCCCCCGACGACGACCCCCATATTCCGTCGCTATTCCAGGTGTATCCCACTACTGATTGGCACGAACGCGAGACCTACGATTTCTTCGGCATTCTCTTCGACGGCCACCCTGCACTGACCCGCATCCAGATGCCCGACGACTGGGTAGGCCACCCCCAGCGCAAGGACTACCCCCTCGGCGGAATTCCGGTGGAATACCACGGTGCCGAGATACCCCCGCCCGACGAGCGGAGGGCCTACAACTGATGACCACATCGCAGAGTCTTCCCGGCCCGGCTGAACGGGTGGTCGTCGTGAGCGGCCAGGATTGGGACGAGGTCGTCACTGCGGCAAGGCAGAACGCCGGCGAAAACGCCGGCGAACGCATCGTCGTCAACATGGGCCCGCAGCACCCGTCAACACACGGGGTGCTGCGCCTCATCCTCGAGATCGAGGGCGAGACCATCGTCGAAGCCCGCTGCGGGATCGGGTATCTGCATACCGGTATCGAGAAGAACCTCGAATTCCGAAACTGGACGCAGGGCGTGACGTTTGTGACCCGGATGGATTACCTGTCACCGTTTTTCAATGAGACGGCCTATTGCCTCGGGGTGGAGAAGCTGCTGGGCGTCACCGAGGCGATCCCCGAGCGGGCGTCGGTGATCCGGGTGATGCTGATGGAGCTCAACCGGATTTCGAGCCACCTGGTCGCGTTGGCTACCGGCGGTATGGAACTGGGCGCGATGACGGCCATGTTCCTCGGCTTCCGCGAGCGCGAACTGATTCTCTCGGTGTTCGAGTCCATCACCGGACTGCGGATGAACCACGCTTACATTCGACCCGGGGGTCTGGCCGTCGACCTGCCCGATGACGGCATCAGCCAGGTCCGCAATCTTCTGGACCTGCTGCCCACGCGGTTCTGCGACCTGGAAGATCTACTCAACGAGAACTACATCTGGAAGGCCCGCACCCAGGGCGTCGGATACCTGGATCTGACCGGGTGCATGGCGCTCGGCGTCACCGGCCCGGTGCTGCGTTCCACCGGTCTGCCCCACGACCTGCGCAAGGCCCAGCCGTATTGCGGTTATGAGACATACGATTTCGATGTCATCACCGACGACAACTGCGACTCCTACGGCCGTTATCTGATTCGGGTGAAGGAGATGCGTGAGTCGCTCAAGATCGTCGAACAGTGCCTGCAGAAACTGGAAGGGCTCGCCGGCCAACCCGTGATGATCGAGGACAAGAAGATCGCGTGGCCCGCCGACCTGAAAGTCGGGCCAGACGGGTTGGGCAATTCGCCGGAGCACATCGCCAAGATCATGGGTCACTCGATGGAGGGCCTGATCCATCACTTCAAGTTGGTGACCGAAGGTATCCGAGTGCCTGCCGGCCAGGTCTACGTCGCGGTCGAATCACCGCGCGGAGAACTGGGCGTGCATATGGTTTCCGACGGCGGCACCCGCCCTTACCGGGTGCACTACCGGGACCCGTCGTTCACCAATCTGCAAGCCGTGGCAGCGATGTGCGAGGGCGGGATGGTCGCCGACGCCATCGCGGCGGTGGCGTCGATCGACCCGGTGATGGGCGGGGTGGACAGATAAGTGACCATCTTCATCGAACTCGGCCAGCGACCCGACGAACCCGGTCCCCCGATCCACGGGCCAACGAGCTACCCGGCCGACGTCGCGTCCCGACTGGGAGCCGATGCCGCGACGATCATCGCGCGCTACCCTCAACCTCGCTCGGCCCTGCTTCCACTGCTACACCTGACGCAGTCAGAAGACGGCTTTCTGACTCCAGCGGGGATCGCTTTCTGTGCAAGTCAATTGGACTTGACCCACGCCGAGGTCACCGCGGTCGCGACGTTCTATTCGATGTACCGCCGGAACCCGACGGGTGACTACCTGGTCGGGGTGTGCACCAACACACTGTGCGCAATCATGGGCGGTGACGCGATCCTCGAAGCCCTGCAGGAACACCTGGGAGTCGATGCCGGGCAGACCACCGGCGATGGCAGCATCACCCTGGAGCACGTCGAGTGCAACGCGGCTTGTGACTACGCACCGGTCGTCATGATCAACTGGGAGTTCTTCGACAACCAGACGCCTTCGTCGGCCCGCGATCTCGTCGATGCACTGCGCACCGGTGAATCACCGAAGCCCTCGCGGGGTTCGTCACTGTGCAAGTTCCGGGATACCGCCAGAACCCTTGCCGGACTGCCTAACAGCGGCGGCTCGGGCGACAGCGCACCGACCGGCGCGGCGACGCTCGCCGGATTACGTATCGCCCACGAGCAGGGTATGGCCGCACCGCAGTCCGATCCGCCGGCGCGGGCGTCGACGCCCGTGAACGAACCGAAGGCGACGGATCCCACATGACCCCACTGACTCCCGTACTCAGCCGGTTCTGGGATGAGCCCGAGCCGTGGTCGCTGGACACCTACCGCCGGCACGGCGGTTACCAGGCACTGGAGCGGGCGCTGGCGATGAATCCCGACGACGTCATCGCTACAGTCAAAGACTCCGGGCTTCGCGGCCGTGGCGGCGCGGGCTTCCCGACCGGAACCAAATGGTCCTTCATACCGCAGGAGCGGAGCCCGCGGAGCGACCAGAAAGGCCCGGGCATTGACGGATCGGGCAGCAAGCCGCACTACTTGGTGATCAACGCCGATGAGTCGGAACCCGGTACTTGCAAAGATATTCCGTTGATGCTGACCACCCCGCACTTCCTGGTCGAGGGGGCGATCATCGCGGCTTACGCGATCCGGGCTCATCACGCGTTCATCTATCTACGCGGTGAGGTCGTGTCGGTGCTCCGGCGCCTACAGGCCGCGGTCGCTGAGGCCTATGCCGCGGGCCATCTGGGTACCGACATCCACGGTTCCGGATTCGATCTGGAACTCATCGTGCATGCCGGCGCGGGTGCCTACATATGCGGTGAGGAGACTGCACTGCTCGACTCGCTGGAGGGTCGCCGAGGTCAACCGAGGCTGCGCCCCCCATTCCCCGCGGTAGCGGGTCTGTATGCGTGCCCGACAGTGGTCAACAATGTGGAGTCGATCGCCAGCGTGCCGCCCATCCTGCTCAACGGTGTCGACTGGTTTCGCTCGATGGGCTCGGAGAAGTCACCCGGCTTCACGCTGTATTCGCTGTCGGGGCATGTGACCACCCCCGGTCAGTACGAGGCGCCGCTGGGCATCACACTGCGAGAACTGCTTGAGTATGCAGGCGGGGTACGAGCCGGGCATTCACTGAAGTTCTGGACACCGGGTGGATCGTCGACACCGCTGCTGACCGCCGAACACCTCGATGTGCCACTGGATTACGAGGGTGTGGCCGACGTCGGTTCGATGCTCGGTACCAAGGCGTTGCAGATCTTCGACGAGACCACCTGCGTGGTGCGGGCGGTGCGGCGCTGGACGCAGTTCTACGCCCACGAATCGTGCGGGAAGTGCACCCCGTGCCGCGAGGGCACCTACTGGCTGGCCCAGATTTATGAGCGTTTGGAAACCGGTAGCGCAACCGAGTCCGACATCGACAAGCTGCTCGACATCTCTGACACCATCTTCGGCAAGTCGTTCTGTGCGCTGGGCGACGGCGCGGCGAGCCCGATCATCTCGTCTATCAAGTACTTCCGCGCTGAGTACGAGGCACACCTCGACGGCGGATGCCCATTCGATCCGTATGCCTGCATGCTGGCCGCACCGGAGAGGGTGGGCGCATGACACTCGCTGAGCACAGCCCCACTGGGGGCACCACCCCCCGCGAGCAGACACAAACTCGCACTATCGAGGGCCAATTCATGCGATTTTGCGTCTGCTCGCCAGAAGGGGTGGGCGCATGACACTCGCTGAGCACAGCCGCGATGCATCGCCGGTCGAGATGGTGACACTGACGATCGACGGCGTCGAGGTCAGTGTGCCCAAGGGCACCTTGGTGATCCGCGCCGCCGAACTGATGGGCGTGCAGATCCCCCGATTCTGCGATCACCCACTCCTCGACCCGGTCGGCGCGTGTCGGCAATGCCTCGTCGAGGTCGAGGGCCAGCGCAAGCCGATGGCGTCCTGCACGATCACCTGCACCCCAGATATGGTGGTGCGCAGCCAGTTCACCTCCGAGGCTGCCGATAAGGCGCAGCACGGCGTGATGGAGTTGCTGCTCATCAACCATCCGCTGGATTGCCCGGTCTGCGACAAGGGTGGTGAATGCCCGCTACAGAACCAGGCGATGTCCAGCGGCCGCCCGGAGACCCGCTTCGACGATGTGAAGCGGACCTTCCCCAAGCCGATCAACATCTCCTCGCAGGTTCTCTTAGACCGTGAACGCTGCGTGTTGTGTGCCCGGTGCACCCGGTTCTCCGATCAGATCGCCGGCGACCCGTTCATCGAGATGCTGGAACGCGGTGCGCTCCAACAGGTCGGGATTGCCCCGAGCGAGCCGTTCCAGTCGTACTTCTCCGGCAACACCGTGCAGATCTGCCCGGTGGGCGCGCTGACCGGCGCCGCCTACCGGTTCCGCGCGCGCCCCTTCGACCTGGTATCGAGCCCCAGCGTCTGCGAGCACTGCTCATCGGGCTGCGCCCAGCGCACCGACCATCGGCGCGGAAAGGTGTTGCGCCGCCTGGCCGGTGACGATCCTGCGGTCAATGAAGAATGGAACTGCGACAAGGGGCGGTGGGCTTTCACCTATCCGACGCTCGGCGATCGGATCACCACCCCACTGGTGCGCGACCCCGGATCTCCAGACGGCACGCTGCGTCCGGCATCGTGGTCGGAGGCGCTCAACGTAGCCGGGGCCGGGCTGGCAGCGGCCAATGGCAACGCGGGGGTACTCGTCGGCGGCCGGGTCACGGTGGAGGACGCATACGCCTACGCAAAGTTCGCGCGAATCGTCCTGGAAACCAATGACATCGACTTCCGCGCCCGGCAGCACAGCGCTGAGGAGGCAGACTTCCTCGCCGCCCGCGTCGCGGGCCAGCCGATGACCGTCTCGTACTCGGACTTGGAGAATTCACCCGCGGTGCTTTTGGCGGGGCTGGACCCCGAGGAGGAGTCACCGATCGTCTTCCTCCGTCTGCGTAAGGCGGTGCGAAAGCGCGGTCTGCAGCTGATGTCGATCGCGCCGTTCGCTTCCGGCGGCCTCACCAAGCTGTCGGGTCGTCTGATCAGCTCGGTACCGGGCGGCGAGTCGGCCGCTTTGGGTGGCCTGGCCGGTAGCGAACTGCTGACGATGCCCGGTTCGCTGATCCTGGTGGGCGAGCGGTTGGCGTCCTCGCCGGGTGCGCTGTCGGCCGCGGGCCGGTTGGCCGACGCGACTGGCGCCCGGCTGGCCTGGATTCCCCGCCGTGCGGGGGAACGCGGCGCGGTGGAGGCGGGGGCATTGCCGAACCTGCTGCCCGGCGGGCGTCCGGTAGGCGATGCGACGGCCCGCCGGGAACTGGCCGCCGCCTGGAACGTCGACGAGCTGCCCGGCGGCGCGGGTCGCGACACCGCCGCCATCCTGCAGGCGGCGTGCAGCGGTGAGCTGGGTGCGCTACTGATCGGGGGTGTCGAGCTCGACGATCTTCCCGATCCCGATGCCGCGGTCGCCGCACTGGACGCAGCGCCGTTCGTCGTGAGTTTGGAACTGCGCACGAGCGCGGTCACCGAGCGGGCCGACGTGGTGTTCCCGATCGCACCGGTGGTGGAGAAGGCCGGTTCGTTCATCAACTGGGAGGGACGGATTCGCCCGTTCGAACCCTCACTACACACCAGCGCAGTCCCCGACCTGCGGGTGCTGAACTTCCTGGCCGACGAGATCGGTGTCGACCTCGGCCTGCGGACGGCCGCCGAAGCCGCCGATGAGCGGGCCCGGGTCGGATTGTGGGCCGGGGCACCTCCAGAGTCGCCACAGGCTCAGCCGTCGCCGCCAAGCCCGTCCCGAGGCCAGGCTGTCCTGGCGGGCTGGCGGATGCTGCTCGATGCCGGACGGCTTCAGGACGGCGAACAGCACCTCGCAGGTACCGCCCGCGTGCCGGTGGCACGGCTGTCGGCGGCCACCGCAGCCGAGGTCGGCGCCGCGGACGGCGAACTTGTGACCATCAGCACCGATCGCGGCGGGATCACTCTTCCGGCGGAGGTGACCGACATGGCCGACCGGGTGGTATGGCTGCCGATGAACTCCCCCGGTAGCTCGGTGCACCGGACACTGGGTGTGACCGTGGGTGCTGTGGTGTCGATCGGACGGGGACGCCGGTGACCTATCCCGATCTGACGCTGTTCGGCCATGATCCGTGGTGGCTGATTCTGGCCAAAGCTCTCGGCGTCTTCGTGTTTCTGCTGTTGACAGTACTGACGGCCATCCTGGTCGAGCGAAAGCTGCTGGGCCGCATGCAGTTGCGCCTTGGCCCCAACAGGGTGGGCCCACGCGGGCTGTTGCAGTCACTGGTCGACGGTGTCAAGCTCGCCCTCAAGGAGGGACTCGTTCCCTCCGGGGTGGACAAGTGGATCTACCTTGCCGCGCCGGTGATCTCGGTGATACCGGCGTTCATGGCGTTCGCTGTGATCCCGATGGGCGGTGAGGTGTCGGTGTTCGGCCACCGAACCCCGCTGCAGCTGACCGACCTGTCGGTCGCGGTGCTCTACATCCTCGCCGTCACTTCGATCGGTGTGTACGGGCTCGTGCTGGCCGGCTGGGCATCGGGGTCGATCTACCCACTACTGGGCGGACTGAGATCGACCGCACAGGTGGTCTCCTACGAGATCGCGATGGGGTTGTCGTTCGTTGCCGTGTTCATCTACTCGGGAACGATGTCGACATCGGGAATCGTGGCCGCCCAGAACGAAACCTGGTACATCTTCCTGCTGCTGCCGTCGTTCCTGGTGTACCTGGTCGCCATGGTCGGTGAAACCAACCGTGCGCCTTTCGATCTGCCCGAGGCAGAGGGCGAACTGGTCGGCGGTTTCCACACGGAGTATTCGTCGTTGAAGTTCGCGATGTTCATGCTCGCCGAGTACGTCAATATGACCACGGTGTCAGCTCTGGCCACCACGCTCTTCCTCGGCGGCTGGCATGCCCCGTTCCCGATCAGCATCTGGGAAGGTGCCAACACCGGTTGGTGGCCGCTGCTGTGGTTCACCGCGAAGGTGTGGATGTTCCTGTTCGTGTTCATGTGGCTGCGAGCCACCCTGCCCAGGCTGCGCTACGACCAGTTCATGGCGTTGGGCTGGAAGCTCCTGATCCCGGTGTCGCTGGGCTGGATCATCGTCGTCGCGACCACCCACACCGCCCTCAGTAACTCCGGCTACCCAGCCTGGGCCACCGGGCTGATCAGCACGGGCATCATGGCAGCGGTCGCGCTGCTGCTGTTGGGGCGGCGAGCGCTGCGCGCCAGGAACCTTCGCAGGAACCCCGTACAACCCGCCCAATCGGCAGACGCCGGTGCCTTCCCGGTGCCGCCGATGCCGGTCAAGGAGTCAGCTGATGCCTAAGTTCTTCGATGCCATCGCAGGATTCGGCGTGACCTTCGGGTCGATGTTCAAGAAACCGGTCACCGAGCTGTACCCGGAGGAACCCGGACCGGTCGCGCCGCGTTATCACGGCCGTCATCAACTCAACCGCTATCCGGATGGCCTGGAGAAGTGCATCGGCTGCGAACTGTGCGCCTGGGCGTGCCCCGCCGATGCGATCTTCGTCGAGGGCGCCGACAACACTGAGTCCGAACGGTATTCACCAGGCGAGCGGTACGGCCAGGTGTACCAGATCAATTATCTGCGCTGTATCGGATGCGGCCTGTGCATCGAGGCCTGCCCGACGCGCGCGCTCACGATGACCAACGACTACGAGATGGCCGACGACAACCGTGCCGACCTCATCCTGGGCAAGACGAATTTGCTGGCACCGCTGGAGCCGGGGATGGCGCAGCCCCCACACCCGATGGCACCGGGCAGCACCGACGACGACTATTACCTCGGCAACATCACCCCCCTGACGAGCGGGATGACCCAAGAGGAGGCGCGGTGAGCACTGAGGTCCTCGCCGTCATCGTGGACTCCGCTGGCCAAACCACCACGAACGAGGCCATCGCGTTCTGGACCCTTGCGGCGGTGTCGGTGATCGGTGCCCTCGGCGTGGTCGCTGCGCCGAAGGCCGTGTACTCGGCGATAGCGCTCGCGGTCACAATGATTGCCCTGGCCGTCCTCTATGTCGCCCAGGAGGCACCCTTCCTCGGGGTGGTCCAGGTGGTGGTCTACACCGGCGCAGTCATGATGCTGTTCCTGTTCGTCATCATGCTGATCGGCGTCGACTCCTCGGAGTCGCTGGTGGAAACCCTTCCAGGCCAACGTCTCGCGGCGATCGGGGTCGGCATCGGATTCGGCATCCTGTTGATCGCCGGCATTGGTCGCGTTTCGACGGCCGGGTTCGTCGGCGCGACCCAGGCGAATGCCCCATCCATGGGTCCCTCGGCAAACCTCGCTCCCGACGGCAACGTCGAAGGGTTGGCGGCGCTCATCTTCACCCGGTATCTGTGGGCGTTCGAGCTGACCGGGGCGCTGCTGATCACGGCCACGCTGGGTGCGATGGTGCTGACGAACCGCGAGCGCTTCGAGCGCCGCAAGACCCAACGTGAACTGGCCGCCGAGCGGTTCGCTCCGGGCGGGCACCCCACCACGCTGCCCAACCCGGGTGTGTACGCGCGGCACAACGCTGTCGACATGCCGGCACGGCTACCCGACGGATCGGGCTCTGAACTGTCGGTCAGCGCGATCCTGCAGGTCCGCGCAGTGCCGGAGAACCCGGAAAACGGGGCAGGGGATGGTGACAGCCGGTGAATCCGGACAACTACCTTTACCTCTCGGCACTGCTGTTCACCATCGGCGCAGCCGGAGTATTGTTGCGCCGCAACGCGATTGTCATGTTCATGTGCATCGAGTTGATGCTGAACGCCGCAAACCTGGCTTTCGTCGCATTCTCTCGCATGCATGGCCACCTCGACGGTCAGGTGGTGGCGTTCTTCACCATGGTGGTCGCCGCGTGCGAGGTTGTGATCGGCCTAGCCATCATCATGACCATTTTCCGGACCCGACGCTCAGCCAACGTCGATGACGCAAGTCTGTTGAAGCATTGATGAGCGCTTGCGCGAAGAAGAGACAGCCAGTGAGCGCTTGCGCGAAGAAGAGACAGCCAGTGAGCGCTTGCGCGAAGAAGAGACGGCCAGTGAGCGCTTGCGCGAAGAAGAGACGGATCTGAGGCCCGCATGACAGTACCCGTGTGGCTCGTGATCGCGCTGCCACTGGCCGGGGCGGTGATCCTGCTGCTGGCTGGCCGGCGCTCGGACCGATGGGGTCATCTGCTGGGCACGCTGACCGCGGTCGCATCCTTCGCATGCGGTGCAGTCCTTTTCGTCGACATGCTCGGCCGCGACTCGGCCAGCAGATCGACCCACGAATCACTGTTCTCATGGGTTCCGGTCGGCGAACTGCGCGTCGACTTCGGCCTGCAACTCGACCAACTGTCGATGTGTTTCGTGTTGCTGATCACCGGCGTTGGGTCGTTGATCCACATCTACTCGATCGGCTACATGGCTGACGATCCGGGCCGGCGCCGATTCTTCGCGTACCTCAACCTCTTCGTTACCGCGATGCTGCTGCTCGTACTCGCTGACAACTACCTCGGCCTGTACATGGGTTGGGAAGGCGTCGGACTGGCCTCATACCTGCTGATCGGATTCTGGTCGCACAAGCCGTCGGCCGCGACCGCGGCCAAGAAGGCATTCATCGTCAATCGGGTCGGCGACATCGGCTTGGCCGTCGCGCTGATGATCATGTTCGCCGCCGTCGGATCCGTCTCATTTGCCACGGTGTTCGGCGCCGCACCAGAACTGACCGAGTGGACGTTGACCGCGATCGGTCTGATGCTGCTGCTGGCCGCGTGTGGCAAGTCAGCTCAGGTGCCGCTGCAGTCCTGGCTCGGCGACGCGATGGAAGGCCCCACACCGGTGTCGGCACTGATCCACGCGGCCACCATGGTCACCGCGGGTGTGTATCTGATCGTGCGCTCGGGCCCGGTGTTCGACCTGGCCCCGCATGCGCAGACCGCGGTGGTCGTCGTCGGCGCGGTAACCCTGTTGTTCGGTGCTGTCATCGGCTGCGCGAAGGACGACATCAAAAAGGCGCTGGCCGCCTCCACGATGAGCCAGATCGGTTACATGGTGCTGGCCGCCGGGTTGGGGCCCGCCGGCTACGCGTTCGCGATCATGCACCTGCTGACGCACGGATTCTTCAAAGCCGGGCTGTTCCTGGGCGCCGGTTCGGTCATGCACGCGATGAACGACGAGGTCGACATGCGCCGCTACGGCGGGCTACGCAAGGTACTACCGATCACCTTCGCGACGTTCGGGCTCGGGTATCTGGCCATTATCGGCGTGCCACCTCTGTCGGGCTTCTTCTCCAAGGACGGGATCATCGAAGCGGCACTGGGCGCAGGCGGTATCAAAGGCGTGATCCTCGGCGGGGCAACGATTCTCGGGGCAGGTATCACTGCGTTCTATATGACCCGGGTGATGCTGATGACGTTCTTCGGACCGAAGCGCTGGTCCGACGGTACGGGGGGTCGCCCAGAGCCGCACCCCCACGAGTCGCCCGCGGTGATGACGTGGCCGATGATCCTGCTGGCCGTCGGCTCGGTGACCGCCGGCGGCGCACTGGCGATCGGTGGCACGCTCGAGCACTGGCTGGAACCGGTGGTCGGTTCACATGAGATCCACCATGTAATGCCGGTCTGGGTGGTGACGGTGATCGTTCTGTCGGTCGTGGCGGTCGGCATCGGCGTCGCGTACCGCATGTATGGGACCCGACCGGTTCCCGAGCAGGTGCCTGCCGGGTCGGCGTTGACTGTCGCCGCGCGCCACGACCTCTACGGCGACGCATTCAACGAGAAAGTGCTGATGGGTCCCGGCGCGGTCATCACGCAGGGACTGGTGGAGATCGACGACGAAGCGGTGGATGGTGCAGGAAGCGGCCTGGCAGCCCTCGTCGCTCGCGTTTCCCGTGGTTTGGCGCAGCTGCAGACCGGTTTCGCGCGGTCCTACGCCTTGACGATGCTGGCCGGCACGGTCTTGATCATCGCGACGATCCTGGCGGTGAACCTGTGGTGACCTCGTTTCCGTGGCTGACGGTGCTGTGGGCAATTCCCATGGTCGGCGCCGTGTCGGTGATGCTGCTGCCCGCTACCATGCGCGCGCTCGCGAAGTGGGTTGCGCTGACAGTCTCGCTGGCGGTCCTGGCCGTCACGGCCGTGGTGGCCGTCGGCTTCGACCCATCCGGTGAGCAGTTCCAGTTCGTGGAATCCCACACGTGGATTCCGTCTTTCGGGACCGGCTACATCCTCGGCATCGACGGCATCGCACTGGCCCTGATCGTTCTCGCCGCGGTCTTGGTGCCCCTACTGATCATTGCGGGCTGGAACGATGCACGCGATCGGCTCAGTTGGGGCGGCCGTTCGGTGCACATCTACTTCGCGCTGACGCTGGCCATCGAGGGCATGGTGCTCATCTCGCTGGTTTCGTTGGACATCCTGCTGTTCTACGTTTTCTTCGAGGCCATGCTGATCCCGATGTACTTCCTCATCGGCGGGTTCGGCGGAGCGAATCGCAGTGCCGCGGCGGTGAAGTTCCTGCTGTACAACCTCTTCGGCGGCCTGATCATGCTCGCCGCAGTCGTCGGCCTGTATGTGGTGACCGCACAGAGCGACGCCTTCGCAGCGGGGACGTTCGACTTCCGCCAGATCGTCGCCGCGGTGGCCTCCGGCGAGTTCGTGGTGAACCCGATGGTCATGCATCTGCTGTTCGGCGGGTTCATGTTCGCGTTCGCCGTCAAGGCACCACTATGGCCGCTGCACCGTTGGCTTCCCGACTCGGCAGTCGAAGCGACGCCGGCCAGTGCGGTGCTGATGATGGCGATCATGGACAAGGTCGGCACATTCGGCATGCTCCGTTACTGCCTGCCGTTGTTCCCCGATTCCGCTGCCTACTTCAGCCCGCTGATCATCACACTCGCGGTAATCGGGATCGTCTACGGTGCCGTTGTCGCGATCGGCCAGACCGATGTCATGCGGCTTATCGCCTACACGTCGATCTCGCATTTCGGCTTCATCATCCTCGGCATTTTCGTGATGACCAGCCAGGGTCAGTCAGGTTCGACGCTCTACATGGTCAACCACGGCATCTCGACGGCCGCACTGTTCCTGATCGCCGGTTTCCTGGTGTCCCGAAGAGGATCTCGCCTCATCAGCGCCTACGGTGGGGTGCAGAAAGTAGCGCCGGTGCTGGCCGGAACGTTCCTGGTGTCCGGACTTGCGACGCTGTCACTGCCCGGCCTGGCTCCGTTCATCAGCGAATTCCTAGTTCTCATCGGGACATTCACCCGATACCCGGCTTTTGCTGTACTCGCCACCAGCGCCCTGGTGCTCTCCGCGATCTACATCCTGTGGACCTACCAGCGGATGATGACGGGACCGGTGCCCGACGAGTTGGCCAAGGGCGAGGGCAAGATATTTGACCTGGTGCCCCGCGAGATTGCCGTCGTCGCTCCGCTCATCGCACTGCTGCTGGTACTCGGGGTGTATCCCAAGCCCGCACTCGACGTCATCAACCCCGCGGTGACCCATACACTCACGACGATCAAGCAGACCGACCCGGCACCCCGGATGGCGGAAGGCCCGGCGCGATGAATCTCACCACCCCCGACATTGAGTACGCCCTGATCTCTCCGATGCTCATCGTGCTGGGCGCAGCCGTCCTCGGTGTCATCGTCGAGGCGTTCCTGCCTCGCGGGCGGCGCTACGCCGCGCAGATCACGCTGGGCCTCGCCGCACTTGTCGCGGCATTCGTCGCTGTCGTGATGCTCGCCCGCGACCTGCACGGCGGCAACGGTTCCAGCGCTGTGATGGGGGCAGTCGCCATCGACATGCCCGCGCTCTTCCTGCAGGGCACCATCCTGCTTGTCGCGGTGTTGGGCATCATGCTCATCGGGGAACGCCGGATCAAACTGCCCGACCAGAACTCGGTAACCGACCAAGACTCGGTCACCGGCCAGGACTCGGACACCACAGGCGACGAATCCGCCGAGAACACCGGCCTGGACGCGTTCACACCACAGGCCTCGGCGGTCGCGGGAAGTGTCGCCGAGAAACTGGCCAACCGGGCGGGTGTCGTGCAGACCGAGGTGTTCCCGCTGACGATGTTCGCGGTCGGCGGCATGCTGATCTTCCCCGCGGCCAACGATCTGCTGACGATGTTCATTGCCTTGGAAGTGCTGTCGCTTCCGTTGTATCTGCTGTGCGGGCTCGCACGACGGCGACGGTTGCTCTCGCAGGAGTCAGCGCTGAAGTACTTTCTACTGGGCGCGTTCTCGTCGGCATTTTTCCTTTACGGCGCGGCCATGTTGTACGGCTACGCGGGAACCCTGAAACTCGACGGTATCGCTGACGCAGTGGCGTCGGGCGCCGGAAAGCCGTCACTGGCTCTCATCGGCACCGGCTTGCTGCTGGTCGGCGTGCTGTTCAAAGTCGGCGCCGTGCCGTTCCATTCGTGGATTCCCGACGTGTACCAGGGGGCACCCACCCCGATCACGGCATTTATGGCCGCAGCCACCAAGATCGCCGCATTTGGTGCGATGCTGCGTCTGTTTTACGTTGCGCTGCCCGGTCTGCACGCCGATTGGCGGCCGGTGCTGTGGGCGATCGCGATCCTGACGATGGTGGTCGGGACGATCACCGCGGTCACCCAGACCGACGTGAAGCGGATGCTGGGGTATTCAGCGGTGGCGCACACCGGTTTCATCCTCATCGGCGTCATCGCCGGTAACGAAGCCGGGCTGTCGTCGACCCTGTTCTATCTGTTCGCCTACGGCTTCTCCACGGTGGGCGCGTTCGCGGTGGTGAGCCTGGTCCGCGACGGCGCAGGTGAGGAAGCCACCGCGATGTCGCGTTGGGCCGGCCTGGGCAAGCGTTATCCCGTTGTCGGCACTGTCTTTTCGCTGTTCCTACTGGCGTTCGCCGGGATCCCGTTGACCAGTGGCTTCGTCGGCAAGTTCGCGGTCTTCAAAGCGGCCGGCGAAGGTGGCGCCATCCCGCTGGTCGTGGTCGGTGTGATCGCCAGCGCGATCGCGGCGTACTTCTACGTCCGGGTGATCGTGTTGATGTTCTTCACCGAACGTCCCGATGACGCCCCCGTGGTGGTGGTGCCCAGCGCCCTCACAACGGCCGTCGTCACCGTCACCGCGGCCGTCACCTTCGCCCTCGGAGCGCTGCCGCAGCCCTTGCTGGACCTGGTCAACTCGGCAGCCCGATTCCTCTGATACCTCGAGTCCGGTCGCCCTTCGAGTCCGGCGCGCTGGAGTCCAGCCGAGCGTGACCAAAATGCCACCGATTGCGGCGCGGCGGCGTGCAGACACGCGCGCTCGCGGGGAGCAGGCCGAGCGCTAGGTCGCCACGCCGTGCAGCAGTATTGCGGCGGTACTGTCCAC
>ERZ888423.1091-NODE-1091-length-25100-cov-6.328609_pt1 | contig 25100 bp, 23 predicted proteins | sample MGYA00520523_ERZ888423 | MGnify/ENA primary metagenome ERZ888423 (study PRJEB32303, sample SAMEA104408611) | aquatic metagenome | biome: Brackish water; feature: Pelagic; material: water | place: Baltic Sea | collected 2014-06-08T10:24:00 | depth 30,27 m ...
ATTTAAGTAAGCAACCTCATCACCTGGCAAACCTATAACACGCTTAATGTAATCAACGCGGGGGTCAACAGGGTAACGAAACACCATCACATCACCCCGTGCAGGCTTACCAATCGGGATCACTTCACGATCAACAATAGGCAGACGAATGCCATAAGTATATTTGTTGACCAAAATCAAATCGCCCGACTGCAATGTAGGCAACATTGAACCAGAGGGTATGCGAAAAGGTTCAACAATAAACGATCTCAGCACGAACACAAACAAAATAACAGGAAAGAAACTGGCCCCGTACTCAACCCACCAAGGGGTTTTCGCATCAGCTGAGCGTTTTTTCTTGAGCCAAAATTTGTCAGCGCACCAAACGATACCCGAGACAATTAACGCAATGAACAAAATTAAAGAAAAATTCCAACTCATATCTTATTACCTACTTATCTTCAACTTGTAAGATCGCTAAAAAAGCCTCTTGTGGAATTTCAACACTTCCAACCTGCTTCATACGTTTTTTACCAGCTTTTTGCTTTTCAAGTAGTTTTTTCTTACGAGAAATATCACCGCCATAGCACTTTGCCAAGACGTTTTTACGTAAAGCTTTAACATTTTCACGGGCAATAATTTCAGAGCCAATCGCTCCTTGAATCACCACATCATACATTTGCCTCGGTATCAACGCGCGCATTTTCGAGACAACTTCACGTGATCGGTAACGAGCGGTTGAGCGATGACAAATGCTTGATAAGGCATCAACCCGATCACCATTTATCAACACATCAACCTTGACGACATCTGAAGGACGATACTCTTTAAATGCGTAATCCATAGACGCATAACCACGTGAAACAGATTTAAGCTTGTCAAAGAAATCAAGCACAATTTCAGCAAGCGGTATTTCGTAGTGGACATGAACTTGACGGCCGTGATAGTTCATGTCAAGTTGGGCGCCCCGCTTTTGGTTACATAAAGTCATCACAGGACCGACATACTCTTGCGGCATAAAGAGTGTGACGGCAACAATGGGCTCTCGTACTTCTTGAAAACCGCCCACTTCTGGCATACGTGCCGGGCTTTCAATTGAGACGACTTCACCATTATTGAGTACAACCTCGTAAACGACTGAGGGAGCTGTTGTGATGATGTCCATGTCGAACTCACGCTCGAGCCGCTCTTGCACGATTTCCATATGCAAAAGACCCAAGAAACCGCATCTAAAACCAAAACCCAGCGCTTGAGACACTTCTGGTTCGTACATTAAGGCAGCGTCGTTAAGTTTAAGTTTTTCAAGCGAGTCGCGCAGCTGATCAAACTCGCTACTTTCAACAGGGTATAAACCTGCAAATACTTGTGGCTGCACCTCTTTAACACCTGGCAAAGCTGAGTCAGCAGCCTTACCCGTGATGGTAATGGTGTCACCTACTTTTGCATCTTTCAGTTCTTTTATACCCGCGATCACAAAACCCACCTCACCAGCTGAAAGCAAAGGTCGAGGTACAGATTTTGGGGTAAAAACACCTACTTGTTCACATAAATGCGTGGCGCCTGATGCCATAAATGTGAGCTTATCTTTAGGCTTCAACGTGCCATTGACAACACGCACCAACATGACAACGCCAACATAATTATCAAACCATGAATCGACTATGAGGGCTTGTAATTTAGCCTCTGGGTCGCCTTTAGGCGGTGGAATACGCACAATAATCGTTTCAAGAATTTCGTCAATACCCAAACCTGTTTTGGCACTAGCCGCGATGGCGTCGGTGGCGTCAATACCAATAACGTCTTCAATTTCAGCTCTCGAACCCTCAGGGTCAGCTTGGGGAAGATCCATTTTATTGAGTACGGGTACGACTTCAACACCCAACTCAATGGCGGTATAGCAGTTCGCAACCGTTTGGGCTTCAACGCCTTGAGAGGCATCAACCACTAACAGTGCCCCCTCGCACGCCGATAGCGAACGACTCACTTCATACGAGAAGTCAACGTGACCAGGTGTATCGATCAGATTGAAATTATATTTCTTACCATCTTTTGCGGTATATTCAAGCGCGGCCGTTTGGGCTTTGATGGTTATGCCCCGCTCTCGCTCAATGTCCATTGAGTCAAGCACTTGGGCTGACATTTCACGGTCCGCCAAGCCGCCGCAACGCTGAATTAAACGATCGGCCAAGGTTGATTTACCGTGGTCGATGTGCGCGATAATTGAAAAATTACGAATGTGCTGCATGGCACCCTAACAAAAGTCAAAACGGCGCAGATAATTTGCGCAAAAATCACAAAAACCTAGGGGCGCTTTTAGCTCACCCCTAGGATTTTACGGAATAGGCTATTTTAGCCCTTATAGCTTTACTTCGTCGTAGGCTTTAAAAGAATCCATTGAGTTTGCTCACCGCGTCTCACCATGACACCCATTGCTTTGGTTTGGTCAAGCTTGCCCGCCACAGACACAAACTGCTCTGGGGAAGTAATATCAGTATTACCTAGGGTTAAAATGACATCACCCTGATTGATACCTGCATTAGCTGCCTCACCCGTGACCGCTGTTACTTCAACCCCATTAGTGAGTTTAAGTTTTTTCTTCGCATCATCTGAAAGGGGAATAACGGTCATGCCCAATGCACTGACAGAAGGTTTAGTTTTCGCCTCTGGCTTTTTTTCGTCTGCTTTTGCTTGAGCAATCGGAGCCTTCAACTCACCAACGGTTGCGGTCAAGACAACCATTTTACCCTTGCGCCACACATCGACCTTGACTGAACTATCTGGTTTAGTTGAACCCACGACTCTGGGTAAATCAGACCATTTTTTTATGGGTTTACTGTCAAATTTAAGAATAATATCGCCCGCCTCAATACCCGCTTTTTGAGCAGGACTATCTGGCATCACAGCACTGATCATGGCACCCTCGGCTTTACTTAAGCCAATGGCTTGAGCCACTTCTAGACTGACCTCACCAATTTGTACGCCCAAACGGCCACGCGTCACACGACCGTTTTCTTGAAGCTGCGCCACGACCATCATGGCCTCATCAATCGGAATGGCCAAGGAAATACCCATGAAACCACCACTGCGTGAAACGATTTGAGAATTAATACCGACTACTTGACCTTGCAAATCTAATAAAGGCCCACCTGAGTTACCTGGATTAACGGCGACGTCGGTTTGAATAAAAGGCAGATAGTCACCTGTTTCACGGCCAATGGCACTCACAATGCCAGACGTTACGGTTGATTCAAGGCCGAACGGTGAACCAATAGCTAATACCCATTGCCCTTTTTTAAGTTTCTTGGGGTTACCAATCGGTAAAGTTGCCATATCTTTTGCATCAACTTGAAGCAACGCCACATCAGTGCGTTCATCGCTGCCCACGACTTTGGCTTTAAATTCACGGCCATCAGTCAAAGTCACAATGATTTCGTCTGCATCAGCGATGACATGATGATTGGTCAAGATTGAACCATTTTCAGAAATAAAAAAACCAGAACCTACTCCACTTGGCACGCTACGCTCTTGAGGTGCAGGCGTTGGGGCATTCCCGCCGCCGCCGCCATGAGGGTTCGCTTTAGGGTTAGGCATGCCCGGAATATTAAAGTCTGGGCCAAAGAATCGACGAAACATTTCATACGGGTCTTGCCCATTTCCACCACCGGCAGGTTGCACGGCAACTTTTGCTGTCGTGCGAATATTAACCACAGCGTTTTCTGATTTTTCAACAATTTGCGTGAAGTCAGGCAATGAAACCTGAACGACAGCGTTATTGTTGACTGATTCGTTGCTTGCATCTGCCGCCATAGCAGAAGACATTGCAAAAATTAAACATGCTGTTGCAAATGTTGCAACAGCCATGCGTTTCATACGTTTTGATGAAGGTACAGCTTTACAAGCTTCAGTTTGATTTAACACGTTATATTTATATTCTCGCATGGACTGCTCCGGTAATTATTGTTAATTAGCGTATTTTTTTAGTTCTAACCTTGGGGGGTTGATACTCAATAGATTCAAAAATTTTCTCTAACGTGTCGGGCGGTACTTCACCCAAAACCGTCACTAAATAGTCATTTTTTTGCTGAGCAAGAACGTTGACCGTTCCCACCTGACCTAATCGTGGTTTGTGTGTATCAGACTGCTGTGCGCGATAAGGTTCAATAAAAATTGACATAACAGCTAAGCCATCAGACATTACAACTTGGTGCACCCATTCATTTGGCGCGAGCATACGACTCATTTGCATATGGTGATTAAAACCAGCAACAGACGCTATCTTCCAACCTAAAGCTTCTAAATCGACAGGTTTTTGAACTTTCTCTATAACCTGCCAGCCGTCAGTTGACCATGAAGGCCTAAAAGCTAAATCGCTAATGGGCTCACCAATACTAATTTCGCTAAATGCAACTTGTTCAATAATTTGCCCTAACCTGTTGATGGCTTGTGATTTAAGTAAAAGGTTGCTTTCAGTATCAACACACAGATTGTGCGCGCGCCTATAGGTATCGCGAGGTTTAATTTCATACCTTTGGCACGCACGGCCTGCAACCCGATGGGGTTTTGGATCAGCCCAAAGCGTGTAATTTTTTAAAACGGCATCAACATCAGAAACTGACAAGTCAGGAAAGCGTCTACCATTCGCAGGCTCAATTAAAATTAACTTTAAATCTGGCATGAAGCACTGAACGGTTTGATTCAAGCGCAAATACTCTCGTGGCGTGTCGTCAAGCTCTATGAGCCGTTCTTGCTGATTTTTTCCGTCAAACTGATGAATGATTCGTAACGATTGCATTTCTCCATTTTCATGAAAAGCGAACAGACCCTGGTAATTCAATGTTTGGGCCGCTTGCTGAATACGGCCTAGCACATCGAGCGTTTGAGTTGGGTTTAATTCGATTAGATTTGTTGCAAACGCAAAACCAGAATGTAGCCCCGCTAAACACAACGCATAAACCGTTAACCGCCTTAAAAAACGTTGTATCACTTGACTGTTCCGTCAACCACTGGGCGAGTTTGAACCACCGCAGGGCCTGATAAATCTCGATGAGCCCGAACATAAGAATAAAGTCTTGTTGATGACGTAATTGATTCAGTTTTAGCCCGAGCAAATTGAGCGGCGTTTTGCGAACCTTCCATCTGTTTAATAATTGGCTGTGCAACCCAGACCACTGAAGCTAAAGCAGCAGCCATTGCAAGCGAGGGCCAATAACGCTGCCACCGTGATGAATGAACGACGATGTTAGCTGAATTTACTGCATTTTTAACATCGGCTGAAGAAAGAGCAGGCTCTTGATCTATTTTAAACGCAATCTTTTGAGTCAGATTGGTCACTGGCTTGAGCGCTAATTCAGGGCTACGCATGACATCACCAATTAAGTGATACAGCTCCCAGTCTTGTTGCTGTGCCAACAAGTCATCCATACGCAATTGATCTATGGTGTCAATGTCTTCTGCATCAAGGGTTGCCGACAAACGCTCTAAAGCGTGCAACTTTATATTCACGACTTGATTGTTAAATTGATTGCTCATTAAAAACGTTCCTCACCATCTTTGATCGCCTTCATTTCCCATAATGGGTCTTAGCTTTGTCGCAATTGCTTCCCTTGCCCGAAAAATACGTGACCGGACGGTGCCAATTGGACAACTCATTGCCAACGCAATATCTTCATAACTCATGCCATCAATTTCGCGCATAACGATGGCTTGACGCAACTCATCGGGCAAAGACTCAATCGTTTGGTTAACACTGGCAGCAATTTCCCGACTAACCATTTCAGCTTCTGGAGTATGACTATCAGTTAGGTTGTCAATTTCACTAAAAGTTTCATCATTTTCTGAAACATTCATATTTGGTGAACTCGGTCGCCGGCTATTTTGCGACAACCAGTTGCGTGCCGTATTAATGGAAATGCGATAGAGCCATGTATAAAAAGCGCTGTCGCCGCGGAATTGAGGCAAGGCCTTATAAGCTTTTATAAAAGCCTCTTGAGCAACATCTTCAATTTCATTTTGATCGCGAATCATGCGCGATAACAATCGAATGATTTTGCGTTGATACTTCAGTACCAACAAATCAAAAGCCTTTTTGTCACCCTGCTGCACACGTGTAACCAGTGCAGCATCAATATCTCGCTCGCTTAGGTTAGGCATGAGTTCGCCGCCTTATCCCAATGCGCAGAACTGACTTGATTGGATAGGCAAATACTGGCCAAACGATAGTTTTGCGCTGTATTTTGACTTTTCCAAACTGACAAGGTACCGTTCAATCGTTGAGATGTTTTGGGACAAAGTGAACCTACAAGAAGCGTACAGCCCCATTCATGCCACCAAACAGATTTGATGGCAACGGGTATGGTTTGACCTGTAAGGGTCTTAATAAAAATTTGGGAGGGTGTAATTTTTAACTGTTTTGACCTACCTGCTAAGGCGTTCAGTTTTTTAACATGCACCACACAATAGTAGAAAACAATCCCCAAACTTATAACAATCAAAACAGAAAAGTAACCCGATACGGGTTGCCATATTATATTTAAAGACACGCTAATGCATGCCATTAAAATGGCAATACCCGTTAAAAACTGAGTAATCAAGGGGTTTAAAAAGCTTACACAAACCCCTTGATGAGTCATTTTCGTTGGTTTGGACACATTAACGTCAAGCACCCTCAAACTCGTTTAATAGCCATTGAGCCATTGGTACCACCAAAGCCAAACGAATTTGAAAGTGCAACCTCAATTTTAAGATCTCGCGCTTCGTTCGCACAATAATCAAGATCACATTCAGGGTCTTGATTAAAAATGTTGATCGTAGGGGGTGAGATTTGATGATAAACCGCTAACGTCGTGAAGACAGCTTCTATACCTCCTGCAGCCCCTAGCAAATGACCCGTCATTGACTTAGTAGAGTTGATAACCAGTTTTGTTGCGGCATCACCAAAAGCTAACTTAATGGCTTCAGTTTCATTTTTATCACCAATTGGTGTTGACGTACCGTGCGCATTTACATATTGCACTTGATCAACATTTATACCCGCATGATTCAAGGCCATTGCAATACCTCGCTTAGGCCCATCGCAATCAGGCGCAGTGATGTGATGTGCATCGGAACTTAAGCCATAGCCCACAAACTCACCATAAATACGAGCACCGCGTTTTTTAGCGTGCTCATATTCTTCTAAAATTAATACGCCGGCCCCTTCACCCATTACAAAGCCATCTCGATCGATATCCCATGGACGCGAAGCCGATGTGGGGTCATCGTTACGAGTGGATAAGGCACGCATGGCGGCAAAACCACCAATACCAAGCGGTGAAATGGTTGCCTCAGTACCGCCAGCCACCATAACATCTGCATCACCATACTCAATTAGACGAGCGGCATCACCAATCGAGTGCAAGCCTGTCGTGCATGCTGAGACCACAGCATAAGATGGCCCTTTAAGGTTAAGCATAATCGACAAATGCCCTGAAACCAAGTTAATAAGTGAACCTGGTACGAAAAAGGGTGAAATGCGGCGCGGGCCTTTAGCCAAATATTCAGTTTGTGTGTCTTCGATACGGTGTAACCCACCAATACCTGACCCAACAATAACACCCGCTCGCGTTGCCATTTCCTCTGTCAGTTCAAGGCCTGAATCTTTCCATGCCTGAATGCCCGCAGCAATGCCATAATGAATAAAAGTATCCATTTGACGTGCTTCTTTTGCAGACAAGTATTGTGTCACATCAAAGTCTTTGACCTCGCCTGCGATATGGCAGTTGAAATCAGTTGGGTCAAAACGCGTAATTCGCCCAATACCACTTTGACCGCCCACAATATTTTGCCAGGCCGTTTGAATGTCATTTCCGACGGGTGAGACAATGCCCAACCCTGTAATTACCACGCGTCGTTTCAAGACGAGCTCCTTGAGGTCAAAAAGCAGGGCGGTTAAAGCGCAAGGTAAGACCTAACACACGAGAGTTTTGTATGCTCTTGTGCTGGTATAACTTAAGCCCAACCGCCCCGCTGCATACGTTAAGGTATGCAAATCATATTACTTTTTCGAGTTCGATTCGATGTAATCAACAGCCTGTTTAACAGTTGTGATTTTCTCAGCTTCTTCGTCGGGAATCTCGGTTTCAAATTCGTCTTCAAGAGCCATAACTAACTCGACCATGTCGAGCGAGTCGGCACCGAGGTCGTCAAGAAAGGATGACTCGTTTTTGATCTCGGCCTCGTTAACGCCAAGTTGCTCAGCGACGATCTTCTTAACGCGCTGTTCGATGCTTTCCATTCATATCTCCTGATGGGAAAAAAAATTATATTTGATTATAGCCAAGCGGCAAAATAAAACCTGATTACATGTACATGCCGCCATTAACATGCAAAGTCGTACCCGTAATATAGTCTGCAGAAGACGATGCCAGGAAGGCAACGGCTGCTGCAATTTCTTTTGGTTCGCCAAGACGACCCAAAGGAATTTGTGTCAAAAGGGCTGTTTTTTGGGCTTCGTTTAGGGCATCAGTCATGTCTGTGGCAATAAAACCAGGTGCCACGCAGTTTACCGTAACGTTTCTGCTGCCGAGCTCACGCGCCAAGGCGCGAGACATGCCCGCAACACCCGCTTTCGCTGCAGCATAGTTGGCTTGGCCTGCGTTACCGCTTGAACCCACAACAGAAGTAACATTAATAATGCGGCCCCAACGCGCCTTCATCATGCCGCGCATGACCCCACGAGACAGCCTAAACACACTTGACAAGTTTGTTTCAATAACTGCAGCCCAGTCTTCATCTTTCATACGCATGGCGAGTGTATCGCGAGTAATACCCGCATTATTGACCAAAATATGAGGGCCGCCTAAGCTGTCTTTATTCATCGTTTCAATTAAATCGCTGCATGCTTGAGCATTATCAACATTGAGAACAACGCCTCGACCTCCCAAGCTCGATAATCTAGAGGTTATAGCTGCCGCACCCGACTCAGAGGTAGCTGTGCCAACAACCGTTGCGCCCTTTTCCGCTAACAATAACGCAATTGCTTGCCCAATACCGCGCGAAGCGCCCGTGACGAGTACCGTTTTACCCTTTAGTTCCATTACTTAACGTTCCTCATTAAAAGCTTTAGCCGTAAATTAATAGAAAAGCTTGACCGCACTTTATAGATTAGTTGCTTATTTAACGAAACACTCTTAATGACATAGTTAGCATATTAGTCACACTGAGCTGATGCATTTTAAGATGATTTTTTAAATTTTCACTAAACAACAGCTACATCAAACCTAAACTATACCTAACTTGCTGGCCTACTTTACTTAATTAAACATCATACTTTAAGAGTTACTGGCTAGGGTATCAAGCGCCTGCTGAAGCGACTCAGGGTCTGCCACCGACAAGCCGATTAACTCTGGATCGATACGTTTGACCAAACCTGCAAGCACTTTACCTGGGCCGCACTCAACAATATGAGTGATGCCGGCCGCACGCATGGCTTGAATGGTTCGAACCCATTGAACGGCATGCCAAGCTTGACTAACTAAAGCCACACGTATTTCATCGGCTGATGCGTGAATTTGTGCATCAACGTTGTGAATAACCGGCACAGCACAGACGCTAACATCAACCTGCGCCAAAGCCTGAGCCAATACATCGGCTGCTGGTTTAATTAAACTTGAGTGGAACGGCGCTGAAACGGGAAGACGAATGGCTCGTTTTGCACCAGCTGCCTTTGCTTGAACCATTGCACGCTCGACAGCAGCCTCGTGGCCTGCAATAACCACTTGATTGGGCGCATTAAAATTGACCGCCTCAACCACTTGTCCTTCTGCAGCGCTTTCACAAGCGACTTTAACCGCCTCGTCGTCGAGGCCTAGAATTGCAGCCATAGCGCCCATGCCAACCGGCACAGCAGCCTGCATAGCGTCAGCTCGAATGCGCACCAACCGTACAGCGTCTTCTAGCTTGAGTGAACCCGCGGCAGTCAGGGCGGCGTATTCACCTAAACTGTGGCCCGCCATAAGAGCTGGGGCTGGGCCGCCAGCAGCCACCCACGCTGCATGCGCCGCTAAACCTGCCACAAGCATTGCGGGTTGAGTGTTTGTGGTGAGATTCAGTGACTCAACGGGGCCTTGCGCAATTAAACCGGACAAGTCGCTGCCTAACGCGTTATTCGCTTGGCTCAAAAGTTGTTGAACATCAGGTTGATCTTGCCAAGAATTGAGCATTCCGACAGACTGGGAGCCTTGACCGGGAAATACAAAAGCGAACTTCATGCAAAGGGCCTTTTAATTAGTAAATTCATTATTTGAAACGATATAACAAAGCATCAGTTAAAAGTGAAAATTTATACTTTTAATAAAACTGAACCCCACGTAAAACCGCCACCAACGCCTTGAAGCAAGACAATTTGGCCGGGTTGAATACGCCCGTCGCGAGAGGCAACATCGAGCGCGAGGGGCACACTTGCAGCAGATGTGTTGGCATGACTATCAAGGGTTACAACGAGCTTGTCTGGATGTATACCCATTTTTTTTGCCAGAAAGTTAAGAATACGGACGTTGGCTTGATGAGGTATTAACCAATCAATATCGTTTACAGTCATGTTGGCTTGAGCCAATACATCAAGAGCAGATTTTTCAAGAACTTTGACAGCTTGCTTGAAAACCGCTTGACCGTCCATACGTAAAAAGGGGTCACCTGTTACCTGACCGTGCGAGACCTGGCCTGCCGTGCACAATATGTGTTGCTGACGACCATCAGCATGCAAACCTGCTGCCAAAATACCTGGCTCAGCAGATGCTTGCAAAATAACAGCGCCTGCACCATCACCGAACAGCACGCAGGTACCGCGATCGTTCCAATCAAGAATGCGAGAAAAAACCTCGGCACCAATGACTAATGCGCAGCGTGCGCGCTGAGCTTTAATAAAACTATCTGCCGTAACCATGGCATAAACAAAACCACTACAAACCGCTTGCAAATCAAAGGCCGCAGCCGTTTGGTTGCCTAGGCTGGCTTGAACCAAGCAAGCCGTACTGGGAAAAATATAGTCGGGCGTTGACGTAGCAACAATAATTAAATCAATGTCGCTGGCTTGAATACCCGCTTTTTCGATGGCTTTTTGCGCTGCTTGTGTGGCTAAATCGCTTGTATTAATGCCCGTCTCAGCAATATGACGTTGAAGAATACCCGTACGCTCCACTATCCATTGATGTGAAGTTTCTATACCTCGGGTGGCCAAATCTGCTGCCAAGTCATCATTACTGACGACACGCTCAGGTAATGCGCTACCTGTACCCGTTATACGGGAGAAAGTAGGTGCCAGTGTCATGTTACCTCTCGTTCTAACGTTTCGGTCGGCGTTGCAAGACTAACGGGTATGGTGTTGACCATTGCAACGGCAATGCGATCGATTAAACCACTTTCTGCGGCATCGTAAGCCCGTTGTAACGCATGACGAAAGGCAAAGGCGTCGGCAGAACCGTGACTTTTAAAAACAAGCCCTCGTAGACCTAAAAGGGCTGCGCCATTGTAACGACGGTTATCAACACGGCGGCGCAAACTATTCAATACAGGTTTAACCAAAAGACCAGACATCATTGTGAATAGGTTGCGAGAAAACTCTTCGCGAATCATTGCGCTGAGCATGTGCGACATACCTTCAACCGACTTAAGCACAGCATTACCCACAAAGCCATCGCAAACCACCACATCTACTGTACCTTTGAATATATCGTTACCTTCTACGTTACCAAAAAAATTCAGTTGGCTGCTGCGCAGCATTTCACCAGCTTGCTTAACGATATCGTTACCTTTGATGGCTTCTTCGCCAATGTTAAGCAAACCCACTGTTGGGCGCTTGGAGGGGTCTTGTACTTGCGCTAAGGCTGACCCCATAATGGCAAACTGCAAAAGATGCTCGGCGGTGCAATCTACGTTTGCACCTAAGTCAAGCATCGTGGTTGCTCCACCTTTTTGATTGGGCAATGCGGCGGCAATGGCTGGGCGATCGATGCCCTCCATAGTTTTAAGCACATACCGAGATATCGCCATCCAGGCGCCTGTGTTGCCAGCAGAAATACAGGCATCAGCCAAACCATCTTTAACTGATTGAGCCGCAACCCGCATAGATGAATTTTTTTTACGCCGTAAAGCGACCTCTACTGAGTCGCACATTGTGACAACTTCAGTTGCAGGAATGATAGTGTAGCGATCAGGCCCAACCAGCGGAAAACGACCCAAAGCAACAACTAAGGCTTGTTCAATTGGCTCTTGCAACCCGACCAATAGTAAATGAACATTGCCATTTAGTTGCGCGAACTCGAGCGAGGACGGAATGGTGACGGATATACCGAAATCACCACCCATACAATCAACCGCAATACGAGTAACGGGCGCCACAGTTGTTTTGGCGTGAGACGCTAAAGATGCGTCTGAACCCATTTAATGATGCTTAATCGTCTGACTTAGTTTTAAGAACTTTACGACCACGATAGACCCCATTTGGGCTAATGTGATGACGCAAATGCAACTCGCCTGAATTGGGCTCAATTGCAGTGGGTGGATTACCCAAAAAGTCGTGTGAACGGTGCATGCCACGCTTTGAGGGTGATTTTTTGTTTTGCTGTACGGCCATGATTACTCCTAATAAGCATAATATTATACGCTGTCGCGATATGAATTTTAACGTTTTGTAATTTTAACGAACTTGAATTGTATTTAAACCCACATTTGAAGACTTTTTTAAGCCTCTTTCAGGTTTTTTAGATGTCTTTTTTAAGAACTTTTAACGCATGAAATGGTGACTTTTTCTCATTTTCTAAGGGCTCAACAGCACTCAATTCGGGCAGATGCCGATTATCAACTGTTTTAGGACATACATCGTGCTTGGGAACGTAAGGCAAACCAAGAATAATTTGATCTTCAATTAAACCCATAAGGTCAAAACGACCTGAACCCAACAACCTCTCGGGTGCATCAGGGTCGATATCGTCAGCTTCGCTTTCTACTTGATTTGGGCGACGCACCAAATGAAACGGAATGTTTTCATTAACTTCAAACACAAAAGGCACCAAGCAACGCTGACAAGTTAAAGAGACTTTAGTAACCACTTGCAAATCGAGCCACATGCGTTCTTGATTATCGGTACGGCCCGTTAATTCAAACCAAACCACACCTAAGCCTGTATTGGGCATATGCTCAAGATCTTTAACATAAGGCTGCTCTGACAAATCTTGTACAACGCGGTCCAGTGATTGAAGACTAAAAGCACCCTGAAGTTTTTGATTGTGAACTGCAATTGCAAAAACATCTAAGGCCCGAACCGAGCCCCAGTGCGCTTCGCATGATTTAAACCATTGAGAATCTATTGTTGGAATCATGTTTTTTAGCAAGGCTTTTCAGCAAAGTTTAAAATAGTAGCGCCTAGACCCTTTAAACGTCAATATTTAATGAATCAAAATACACAACTCGGTACGCTGCACCTCATACCTGTTGGCTTATCTGCCACAACACCAGACCAATGGTTGCCACTAGCGGCTCAGAGCTGTGCCGGAGGTTTAACCCATTACATTGCCGAAAACTCAAAAACCGCCCGAGCTTTTTTAAAAACCATGCCCTTGCAACATGCTCTACAAGACGTTGTGATGCACGAGCTCAACGCCCGGGTCGAGCTTGCAACCCTCCAAGGATGGCTTGAACCACTCAAGGCTGGTATCAGCATAGGTTTAGTGTCTGAAGCAGGTTGCCCTGCTGTCGCAGACCCTGGCGCCCGAGCTGTCACGATCGCTCACCAATGGGGGGCACCCGTCAAACCATGGGTTGGTCCCTCTTCTATTTTATTGGCGTTGATGGCCAGCGGTTTAGATGGGCAACGATTCGCCTTTCATGGCTACGCCCCCATCAAACCCGACGAGCGCGCCAGACAGATTAAGCTTTGGGAATCAATATCTTCGCAACAACAGCAAACACAATTAATGATCGAAACACCTTATCGCAACTTAGCGATGTTCGATACGCTCATTAAAACGCTGAAAAGTCATACGCTATTGTGCATCGCGAGTGATTTAACGGGCACAAATGAATTCATTCGAACACTTAATGTTCAACAATGGGCAAAGCAACCTGTGCCGGTTACGAATGATCAGCCAGCTTTGTTTTTGTTTCAATCTGCCTTAAACGCCAACGCTGCAAACGCCAAGCCAACAAAAAAAATGTAATGACTGCATAAATTGAAACGGTCGTAAAGTCGTTTTTGCCTGCTTTATGCCACCAATAATGGACGATTGCAGCAAATGCAATGATGTAAATTAAGCGATGCAAACGCTGCCATTGTCGGCCCAATGCGCGCATGGCACGATGCGTTGATGTCGCAGCCAGAAGCGTCAACCCGACAAAAGCGAAAAATCCAACGGCAATAAAAGGACGCTGAATGACGTCTTGCAGCATGGCTGACAACAGAAAACCTTGATCCCACCAAGCCCACGTTAAAGCATGCAGTACGGCATAAAAAAAAGTAAATAACCCGCACATGCGCCGCCACCGAATAAAAGCGGACTGTCCTGTTATTTGCCGCAGAGGTGTAATAGTCAAAGTAACCAATAGGCAAACCAGCACCCAAGTACCAGATGAGCGCGATAAAAACTCGATGGGATTAGCCGTTAATTGGTCGTGCCAGCCCAACCAAACCCACCGCGCCAAAGGAAAAAAACCCAACACAAACAATACGGGTTTGCCGTGCATGGCAACTGCTTTCAACAGTGGGGCTAGCTTAGAAATATTTGAAATATTAGAAATTCTTTTTGAGATCCATGTTGGCATAAAGACTAGCGACCTCGTTTTCATAACCGTTGAACATCAGTGTTTCACGCTTTCGCGTGAAAAAGCCATCTTCACCAATGCGTCGCTCGGTTGCCTGAGACCAACGGGGATGACTGACCTTAGGGTTAACGTTAGCGTAAAACCCATATTCAAATGGGGCTGACGCCATCCAACTCGAAATCGGTTGCTTTTCAGTCAACCTGATTTTTACGATTGACTTACCTGATTTAAAACCATACTTCCAAGGAACAATGATACGCACGGGCGCACCATTTTGGTTGGGCAACACTTTGCCATACATACCAAAGGTTAATAGAGTAAGCGGGTTCATCGCTTCGTCAATACGCAAACCCTCACGGTATGGCCAATCTAAAACACGAGAACCCAAGCCACGCATCACATCAGGTTGCATGTCAGTGATGAATTCCACATATTTAGCTTTTGATGTGGGTTGAACTTGCTTGAGTAAATCAGATAACGAATAGCCCACCCATGGGATAACCATCGACCAACCCTCTACACAACGCAAGCGATAAATACGCTCTTGCATGGGTGCGAGTTTTAATAATCCATCCATATCAAACTGCTGTGGCTTCTCGACTTCACCCTCAACACTCACCGTCCAAGGACGGGTTTTCATTTTTTGGGCGTTGTAAGCAGGTTCAGTTTTTTCGAAGCCAAACTCGTAAAAATTGTTATAAGTCGTCGCATCTTTTTCTGGCGTTATTGCATCTGGCAACGAGTACGCTTTATTTAATGTTGAAGGCAGTGATGCTAAACCAGCTGATGCAGGGCTCGGTGCAGCTTGAGCAAAAGAAGCACTAAAGGGCAAGGCTAAGCCCGCAGTAAAGGCTGCGCTGGCTTGCAGAATGTGACGCCGTTTGAAATACACCGGTTCAGGCGTGATTTCAGACGAAGGGGGGGTTGAGAAAGGTTGACGCAAGCTCATAATATTCCTCTAAACAAATGCTTTTATATTGCTTTGATGCGTTCGAACAAATTAAGTTCTATACAAAGTCTTTTTCAAAAAAAACATTTCAATGTTGAAAGTTTGGCTGAGCGTTCATCAAACTCGTTCCAGTAACCAACTTTTAACGGCTGCAACACTATGCAAAATATCTTGGTGAGGTGATTTTTTTAAATGTTCAACCGTGTGAGCTCCATAAGATACGCCTAAACCATGAACGCCTGCGTTGGCTGCCATATCAAGGTCGTGCGACGTATCACCGACCATTACTACCTCGTGCGGCTCAATATAAAGATGTTGCATGATTTCTTGAAGCATTGCGGGGTGAGGCTTACCGAAAGTTTCGTCTGCACAGCGAGTGATGGCAAAATAATCTTTTAGGCCCGTTGCTACCAATGTTCGATCAAGCCCCACTCTAGATTTACCGGTTGCGACGGCTAGGGTCAACGAGCGTTCACGTAAGGTGTCGAGCAGGTTTTTCACTCCATCAAAAAGCTCTAGATGAGGGTCACGCCTTAAAAAGTGGTATCTGTACCGATCAATAAACAATGGTCGCTGGCTTTCAGTTAAGTCTGGTACGACGGAATACAGGGCGCGCTCAAGAGATAAACCAATTACCCAACTGGCAGCCGCAGTATCTGGCACTGGCAACTCAAGGTCGCGACAGGCGGCTTGTATGGCATAGGCAATGTCTGCGGTTGAGTTCATGAGGGTACCGTCCCAATCAAAAACAACTAGGCGGTAAGGTTGAACAACGACAGGCGATTCAGGTTGATACATCAATGCCACTCACTTTGCCAATAGTTTCAATAAACGCTCGCATAATTCAGGTAAAGGCGCCTCAACGGCTAACGCTTCACCTGACATCGGATGAGTGATAGATAGCCGTGCAGCATGTAAAAACATTCTATCGAACCCCCATTTTGACTTGAAAAGAGCTTTTGTTGTGTCTTGACCATATTTATCATCGCCCACTATTGGAAAACCCGCATGCGCGAGATGCACTCTAATTTGATGCGTACGCCCAGTGCGTAACTCGGCGTCAACTAAACTGTACTCGCCGAATCTTTTAATGCAAGTGATAACCGTATGCGCTACTTGGCCTTCGGGGTCGACTTTGACACGTCTTTCACCGCTTTGGGTTGTCCATTTAGCAAGTGATTGCTTTAAATGCTGCCTGTCATTGAGCACGTTACCTTCTACTAAGGCCAAATAGTGTTTATCACCACCCCCTTCTCTGAGCATGCTGTGCAAGCGCACGAGAGCCTTTCTTTGTTTGGCGATCATGAGCAAACCTGACGTATCACGGTCGAGTCGATGAACCAATTCTAAAAAAGCGGCCCCTGGGCGAGCGGCCCTCAGCTGCTCAATGACGCCGTGGGAAACCCCACTACCACCATGCACAGCAACCCCTGCAGGCTTATGAATAATCAGTAGCGATTCGTCTTCAAAAACAATGGGGAATTCATTGGGTGGCGTAAACCGTGCGGCAGCAGGTGCGGCCTCGCGCATGGGGGGAACACGCACGACATCACCAATTTCTAGGCGCTGATCAACTTTTGCTCTTGAACGATTGACCCGAACCTCACCTGACCTCACCGCTTTGTATAAACGACTCTTCGGCACACCCTTGCAGAGTGATATCAGGAAGTTGTCAAGGCGCTGGCCTTCATTGGCATGGGTCACGTCAACCAGCCTCACAACGGGGGGGGGAGTATGGGGTTCTTTGCGTATGGACAAAACAGGCATATAATGATGACAGCCTTAAAAGCTTGAGAAGCGTTTGACGTTGAGATGTGCCAAATTGGGTAGTCTCCGTCAATTCAGATACGCATTGTAGCGCCCGCCCCTCAAGCTCAGGGTGATTGATTGCAGACCTTATTGGGTCTTAACAGAATACTTTAACGAATAAGCAATAACAATTTTCACTTTCCCGCACCAGGTGTTGAAACTTTCCGCCTGTTGTTTTCAGCTCTAACCCGTCAATTTAAACGTATTTTTATGACCTACTTGCTGAACAAAAACCGCGCTCAAAAGCGCGCTGTGCTGGCCTGATTTTTATTGGGTTTGGTTTCTGACCAACCTGCTTGTGTGTTCGTTTTTTGGTAAGCTGCCTTCAGTTCCCCAGGCTGCGCGACGCGTTGTCGCGCCACCCTTACGGAGAATGCACGAATGAAGCGCATGTTATTTAACGCTACGCACCAAGAAGAACTGCGCGTAGCCATTGTTGACGGGCAAAAGCTTGTTGACCTCGATATTGAAACCGCCGGTCGCGAACAGCGCAAAGGCAACATTTACAAAGCCGTCATCACACGCATTGAACCTGGTCTTGAAGCCTGTTTCATTAACTATGGCGAAGACCGTCACGGCTTCTTACCCTTTAAAGAAGTTGCTCGCAGTTACTTTAAAGAAGGTGTTGATGTGCGGGCTACCCGCATTCAAGATGCCTTGCATGAAGGTCAAGAACTGGTTGTTCAGGTTGAAAAAGAAGAGCGTGGCAATAAGGGCGCAGCCCTCACCACCTTTATCTCTTTAGCAGGCCGTTATCTTGTATTAATGCCCAACAACCCTCGCGGTGGCGGCGTGTCACGTCGCATTGAAGGTGAAGACCGTCAAGAGTTACGCGAAGCAATGGACCAACTCAACCTACCTCAAGGTATGAGCATCATTGCCCGCACAGCAGGCATTGGCCGCAACACTGAAGAACTCCAATGGGATCTTTCTTATTTACAGCAACTTTGGCAGGCCATTGATGGCGCCGCCACTGAAAACAAAGCCCCCATACTGATTTATCTTGAGTCCAGTTTGGTTATTCGGGCGATACGCGATTATTTTTCACCCGATATTGGTGAAATCTTAATTGATACAGATGATATTGCTGATCAAGCTTCAGCGTTCATGAGCGTGGTCATGCCTGATAACGTACAACGCGTCAAACGTTATAGCGATGATGTGCCGCTGTTTTCACGCTTTCAAATTGAACACCAAATTGAAACGGCCTATTCTCGCCATGTCAACCTACCCTCTGGCGGTTCGATCGTTATTGATCACACCGAAGCATTGGTCGCTATTGATGTGAACTCAGCCCGCTCTACGCGTGGCGCTGATATTGAAGAAACTGCTACTCGCACTAACTTAGAGGCGGCAGAAGAAGTCGCTCGTCAATTGCGCTTGCGCGACTTAGGTGGCCTGATCGTGATCGATTTTATCGACATGGAAGACAACAAAAACCAACGTGCAGTGGAAAATCGCTTACGTGATGCGTTACACGTTGACCGTGCTCGCGTTCAAATGGGCAAAATTTCTCGCTTTGGCTTGATGGAATTATCACGTCAACGTTTGCGACCTGCTCTCAATGAGGGGTCGCACGTCACTTGCCCGCGTTGCAATGGCACGGGCGTGGTTCGCGATGCCGAGTCTAGCGCTTTGAACGTTCTACGTTTATTGCAAGAAGAGGCCATGAAAGAGGGCACGGCCGCTGTTCATGCACAAGTGCCTGTTGAAGTAGCCACTTTCCTCTTGAATGAAAAACGTGCCGATATCACTAAAATCGAAGCGCGTCTTAAGGTCAACTTGATCTTAATTCCAAATAAACACATTGAAACACCGCACCATGTCATTGAACGCCTAAAGCATGACGATCCTCGTCTTGAAGACATCAAGTCAAGCTTTGATCGTGTGGAAGCCCCTTCAACTGACTTGGCTTGGAACCCTAAAGAAGAAGTTCAACGCCTCAAACCAGAAGCTTTGGTTAAAGGTGTAACCCCTTCACAACCCGCACCCACTTCAACGCCAAAACAAATTGCGCCTGTCGCCACCGCACAGCCTAGTTTGTTTAAGCGCCTATTCGGTTGGTTGTTTGGTGGCTCAACAGATAGCACACCCGTTGTCGCCGCACCCGAAGCGCGTGCACCGCGTCAAGCCAATGGCTCAAACCGCAACGATCGTTCGGGTCAGCGGAACAACCGTAACCCTAATAATCGCAACCGTCGGCAAGATCAACGACCCGCTCAAACCGCGAATATCACAACAACCGTTGCGTCAACCGAAGAAGTTCGTCAACCCAACGCTAACCCCGTTTTGACAACAGCTACAGAAGGTCAGTCAGCTGAAGAAACTCAATCACGTAGCAGCCGTACTCGTCGAGGTCGTGGCCGTCCCCGCAAAGAAGAAACGACATCTGAAACAGTTGCTCAGACCGACATCGCTGCAGAAACGATTGAACCAATATTGAAAGCCAACAATAGCGCTGTCGCCGCGGTAGTGGGTGATACGCTTGAAGGTGCAAGTATTGCTGATGTAGCGAATGGCATAGAAGGTACCGAAGCCCCAGAGACGACCGATTCAGATCGCCCTCGTCGCCGTGGTCGTCGTGGTCGTCGCGGTCGCCGTACCAGTGACAGCACAACTCAACAAAACGATGATCAAATTGATGGTTTGAGTTCAGAAGGCAACCCTCAAAGCAGCAACCACGAGCTTTTCTTAACTGATTCAACATCTGCTGTGATGGTTAATAGCCCTGTCATACAGGTTCAACCTGTTTCAGTTTCAGTTTCAGTTTCAGCTGCACCTGAAGTGACTCAAAGTGCGCCAACTGCACAGCTTGAAGCGACACCTATTACTGCCCCAATCACGGTAGAAACTGAAGCTCTAGAAACAGTTATTGTTGAAAAACCGGTTGTTGAAACAATTGTCGTGACACCTTCTGTCGTGGCACCTACTGCGGCTTCAACCGACGTGACAGAAGTTGTTGAGCCTATTGCAACGTCTGCTCAAGCGCCAGTGGCTCAAGCAACGCCTGTTTTGGAAACACAGCTTGTTCAAGTGGAATCAACCCCTAAAGTTGCTGCCACACCGACCCCAGCTCCTGCAGCAGCGCAAATTGATCATGACGTGGTCATTCAAACCATTCAAGACCAATTTGCACAAGATGCAGCGGTGTCGACTCAATCCCTAGTTGCTGTTCAGGCCAAACCACTTGACCGCGAAGCCCTTCACTCAGTGGTCAATTCGGTTGGCTTAAAGTGGGTTGAAAGCAATCCTGATAGCGTTGTCACGGCACAAGCCGCCGCACAATTGGCACCAACCACTCAACGCTATGGTCGCGAACCAAAAGCTGCACCGACTGCTGCAACGGTTGAACTGAAACAGGTTGAAACACTGTCTAGTTAATGAATCGCTATGGAAGCAGTCAAGCTGTAAGGTAATATTTTCTAAAGTTAAAAAGGCAACCGTTTAAGATTTAACGGTTGCCTTTTTTACACAAAGTGAGCTGAACAATAATCAAGCGGATAGGGCTTCAACTGACTGATTGGTTAATAATGCAATTAAGTGCGCAATTTTCTCTTTTAGGCGGCGACGATCAATCACCATGTCGATCGCACCGGTATTGAGTAAAAACTCAGCGCGCTGAAAACCTTCAGGTAATTTTTCGCGAACGGTTTGCTCAATCACACGTGGGCCTGCGAAGCCTATGAGTGCTTTAGGCTCTGCAATGACGACATCACCCACAAAAGCAAAGCTTGCCGATACACCACCCATAGTTGGGTCTGTCAAGACGCTAATGAAAGGCAAACCCTTTTGTGCTAGTTGAGTCAGGCTTGCATTAGTTTTTGCCATTTGTAATAGTGAAAACAAACTTTCTTGCATACGTGCACCGCCCGAAGCGGCCACACAAACAAATGCGCTGCGATGCTCAATTGCTTCGTGAACACCTCGTACAAAACGCTCACCCACTACTGATCCCATAGAGCCACCCATGAACTGAAACTCAAACGCTGACACCACGCAAGACAAGCCTTGAATGGTGCCGCGCATACTGACCAACGCATCAGTTTCACCCGTCGCTTTAATCGCTTCTTGCAAACGCTCAGGGTATTTGCGGGAATCGCGGAATTTTAACGGGTCGAGTGAACGTGTATCAGCACCCAACTCAACTCGGCCTTCACGGTCTAAAAGTGAATTAATACGGGCACGGGCGCCCAAGCGCATATGATGATCGCATTTGGGGCAAACATGTAAATTTGCGGCTAAATCTTCGTTATACAGCACCGTTTCACATGAAGGGCACTTAACCCACAAACCTTCTGGAACTCGACGCGCATTAGAGTCAGAGACTTTATTTATGCGGGGTAAGCCGATTTTTTCTAACCAACTCATTACGTTTGCCCAACTTCAGATTGCTCAGCAATTTGAACCAGGCCTTGATGAATTGTTGACAACCACTGCCCACCCGCCTCGGCAGCTGCGTGGGTTTGTTGATCAGCAGGTAAACCATGGGTGGCTTGATTCATGACTTCAATAAGCTTTGTACCAATCACGACAGCATCAGCCATTGAGGCAATACGCTGTGCACTTTGCACATCGCGAATGCCAAACCCCACACCTAAGGGAATGGTGACGTGCTGGCGAATACGTTCTAGCTTATCAGCCACTTGGTTGGTATCAAGATGACCGGCACCCGTAATACCATTGAGTGAAACATAGTAAACATAGCCGCGTGCAACCTTTGCAATCGAAGCAATACGCTCATCGGTACTCGTAGGCGCCAATAGAAAGATGAGGGCCATGCCATGCGTTTGCAACAAGGCTGAGAAACTTTCAACTTCTTCAGGGGGGTAGTCGACCACTAAAACACCGTCTACACCCGCCCGCGCAGCACGTTCAACAAATACTGTTTGCCCCATACGTTCGATGGGGTTGGCATAACCCATGAGCACCAAAGGGGTTGTTTGGTCTTGTTGGCGAAATTCAGCCACCATATCAAGCACTTTACTCAAACCAACGCCTTGAGCAATGGCATGCTCAGCAGCCTTTTGAATGACAGGGCCATCAGCCATGGGGTCTGAAAAGGGTACCCCAATTTCTATGATGTCAGCCCCTGCTTTAACTAAAGCATGCATAATGGGCACGGTTGATGTAGCCAGTGGGTTACCTGCTTGAATATAGGGTATAAGTGCAGCACGACCCTTACTTTTAAGCTGTTGAAATGCTAGATCGATACGATCAACGTGAGACATGTTTTTTTAGCCTTAAAGAGTCAAACCAGAGATACCAGCAACCGTATTAATGTCTTTATCGCCGCGCCCTGATAAGTTAACCAGAATAATGCGGTCTTTACTAAGTGTAGGTGCTAAGCGTACCGCATGCGCAATAGCATGCGCTGTTTCGAGCGCGGGAATAATACCTTCAATAAGACAGCACTCATGAAAAGACTTAAGCGCCTCGTCGTCAGTGACGCTGCAGTAAGTAGCACGGCCCATATCTTTTAACCAAGCATGCTCAGGGCCCACGCCAGGGTAGTCAAGGCCTGCTGAAACAGAATGTGTTTCCATTACTTGACCATCTTCATTTTGAATGACGTAGGTGCGATTGCCATGCAATACGCCAACCTGACCACCTGTTAGCGAGGCTGCATGGCGACCCGTTTCAACGCCATCACCACCCGCTTCAACACCAACGAGTTTGACATCGTCAAATTTTAAATAGGGGTGAAAAATACCCATTGCATTTGAGCCGCCACCGACACATGCTAAAACATAGTCGGGTTGACGACCCGCGTATAACGGCATTTGCTCGATAGACTCTTCACCAATAACACTATGGAAATCACGCACCATCATAGGGTATGGGTGCGGACCAGCTACCGTACCTATAATGTAAAAGGTGTCGTCAACGTTTGTCACCCAGTCGCGCAAGGCTTCATTTAACGCGTCTTTTAGGGTTTTTGAACCTGATTCAACCGGTACAACGGTTGCACCAAGCAACTTCATGCGAAACACATTGGGAGCTTGACGTTTGATGTCTTCGCTACCCATGTAAATGATACATTCCATACCAAAACGTGCACAAACGGTAGCTGTTGCCACACCGTGCTGACCTGCACCCGTTTCAGCAATGATTCGTTTTTTGCCCATGCGACGTGCGAGCATTGCTTGACCCAAACTGTTGTTGATTTTATGGGCACCTGTATGGTTTAGGTCTTCTCGTTTGAACCAAATTTGAGCCCCACCCAACATTTCTGACCACCGGCGCGCATGATATACCGGGGTTGGACGACCTACATAGTGTTTGAGCTCGCTATGAAATTCAGCCATAAAATCTGGGTCGGTCTGCGACGTAGCATAAGCTAGACGAAGCTCGTCGAGGGCATGCATAAGTGTTTCAGCGACAAATACACCACCATATGGGCCAAAATGGCCTGCTTGATCGGGAAAATCGTAAGGTTTCAAGGCTCATGCCTCCAAGGTTAAACAGTGCTGAGTCAACATATGGCTAACTCAAAAGGTTTTTTTACATTTTAGCAGTCATGCCGAGCAAGCTCAATGACGATGAACGGCTTCTACACCCAATACTTCCAACAAGGCCGCCTGCATACGTTGAATATCGTCACCATGACTAATTTCAACGGTAAATACCATGTTAGCCAGTGAACTTTTACTTTGGGTATTGACTCCTGCCACATTCATTTTTAATCGAGCAAAAACTTCGGATAAGTCTCGGAGCAAACCAGATCGGTCTTGCGCAAACACAACTATATCAACGGGGTATACCGTATCGAGCGTTTGACCCCATGAAACGTCAATTACTCGCTCAAATTGGTTGAGCGTCAGCGCCACAAAGCTTGGACAATCAATACGATGAATCGATACCCCTCTACCCCGCGTGACAAAGCCCTTGATCAAGTCTGGTGGGGCGGGCCGGCAACACCGTGCCAACTGCGTCAACAGTGAACCAACCCCAACCACCAACACCCCCGAGGAAGGGTCTTGGTGCTGACGGTCATGTTTTGGGCTCATGTGAATCAACGACTCGGGCGTCATCGGTTCTGGCTCAATAGGCAACCTGAAAGCCGTATCAATAAGTTTGACACTAAAGTCGTCTTTAGCTACCGCGACATACAAATCTTCTGCTTGCGTAAAACCAAGTTGTTCAGCTAAGTGCTCAAGGTTGACGGCAGTTTTACCTAATCGCTGAAGCTCTTTTTCAACAAGCGCCTGGCCTTGCGTGATACGTTGCTGCAACTCAATTGCATTAAACCAAGCCCGAACTTTGGCACGTGCACGGGGACTGGATAAGTACCCTAATTGAGCGTTAACCCAGTCGCGTGAAGGCCCACCAGATTTGGTGGCAATAATTTCAACAGTTTGCCCTGTTTGTAAGCGTGTTTGTAACGGCACCATTTGACCGTCGACCTTGGCACCCCGGCAACGGTGGCCCAAATCGGTATGTAACTGATAGGCAAAATCAACCGGTGTTGCGCCAACTGGCAGCTCTATCACCCGAGCCAAAGGTGACAACACATAAATATGCTCTGAAGGCGAAACGGGTTGGTTAGGATGATTTGGGTCGGAAATCACTT